>OFEY01000013.1_pt1 | contig 181256 bp, 160 predicted proteins | sample 1521251 | NCBI WGS metagenome assembly OFEY01 (sample SAMEA3504100, study PRJEB24116) | mouse gut metagenome | biome: mouse gut; feature: mouse-associated habitat; material: faeces | place: Denmark | collected 2011
TAGCGTGAGATCCGGAATACATCTTCAGGGATACACCCCGAAATTAGGCGCTTACTTCATTTCTATCACCTAAAAATTGAAATTGCACAATCATCTCATGAAAGACAATCGGCCCAGCTACAAGCTGTGGAAAGAAGCAGACAAATTCCGCGTAATCTTAAAATTTGTAAAGAATATTTTCCTTATAAGTATCAATGAGAAAAGAAATCTCCTGAAATGTGTAAAAACTGATTCCAAGAGGGAGCACGATCTGCATGATTTTAAAATCCATGTGAAATAGACTATTTACATTTTCCAGAAAGAAATTCATATATTTAAAACAAAACACCAATATTCAGTATTATTCCCAACAAAATAATTGATTTTCCTAGACTAATACCCCCCCTGTTCAACAGCATAGCAGATCGATTTTTTAATAAATGTGCCAATGAAGCAATCGAATAATTAGCTGCAATACTTCCTGCTATTACCAACAGATAAACCTGTGTCGCTTTATATTTTCTATTTGATTCAAAAGAAAATATATTCCCCATGTTACAGGTAAAAAGCACAGTATAAATATATATGAATTAAACAGCATTAAACCAACTCCTCGTACTTCCTTTCAACTGCTTTTCCATTTGCAATTTCGTAAATTTTATCACAATTTCTGATAGTAGTAAGCCTATGAGCAATAATAATCAATGTTTTATGCCCCTGCAGTGACTCAATTGCCTCCATTACAGAGGTTTCTGTCTCCGTATCCAGTGCAGAAGTTGCTTCATCCAAAACCAGAATTTCCGGATTATAGTAGAGTGCTCTGGCAATGGCAAATCTTTGCCTTTGCCCGCCTGAAAAACGAATCCCACGTTCTCCGATCTCTGTGTCAATCCCCTTCTCATATCCTTCTATAATATCTTTTAGCTGTGCCTGCTCTAAAGCATTCCACACCTTCTCATCATCTATTTCCTCATCTTTAATACCAAAAGCCACATTTCTTCTAACTGTATCGTCCAATAAATTCACATTCTGGGGAACAAATCCTATTATCCTACTCCTTTTTTCAGGTATCTCTTCAATATTTGCTTCGTCAATTTTTACCGTGCCCTTCTGAGGCTTAAGCAGGCCAAGAATAATATCTGCTAAAGTTGTTTTTCCAGCCCCTGATTTTCCTACAAAGGCAATCGATTCTCCCTTTTTTATCTCCATAGATACATTTTTTAACACATCATTATTGGTATTAGGATATTTCCATGTAATGCTATCTATAGATAGCTTGTCATCAAATGTTTCTAAATTGCTTCTATCATTATCACTTATAAGTTCTTGCTGAATTGTCTGGTTATTTCTTACCTCTTTGAAGTTATTATAAGTATCATTTATTCCTGGAATGCAAAACATAAACTGGTTAAAATAATTAGATATTCTACCCAGTGATGGCAAAATGCGAAAAGCCGCTACTGCAAAAGATGCAAGCTGGGGAATTAAAACTGATGCATCCTCAACGTTAATCGCTTTTATGCAAACTGCCACTATAAGTCCTGCCACACATACTGTTTCTATAAAATACGTGGGGCTTTCCGATGCAACTGTCTGTCCTATCGTTCCTTTCTGTTGTTTTATAAAATTTTCCTTGTACTCATCAACAAAATACTTCTGCCTCCTCATCACCAAAACTTCTTTTATACTTTGAAATATTTGAATTAATGTTTTATTAATTAGTGCTGAATATTTATAATTTATTTCTCCACATTTCTTAACTTTTTTCTGGCATACTAAAACTACAAAAGATAAACAAGCAATTGCCAGCGCACCTACACATAATGCCATAGTGGCATCCGTAGACATAATGTAAATACAAATAAATAAAATTGTTATTGTTTCTGCCAAAAGCCTAAATAACTGATTAAGCGCAACATACGTGTTAGATATATTTCCCTGCATACCACGCAAAAGTACCCCTGTGCTCATATTAAGAAAAAACACATATCCGCGCTGCATATATGTGTTCATCATCTCAACGGATAACTCACGTTCTACCTTGCAGGCATACTTAATGCGTACATAGGACAACAAAAATAAAAATACATTTTTAAAAACATATACAATAACTACCGCTGCCCCCACTGCCCATATTAAGTCTGCATTAGTATCCAGATTCAAAACGTCTAAAATTGGTCCAAGCAACGTGCTATTCTTCAATTGCTGTGGCTCCAGCATGACCTGCACCAATGGCAAAATGACAGATACTCCCAGCATTTCACACGCTGTTCCAATTAATGTCATTATTACTACAACAAATCCCCATCTCTTCTGAGATGGAGTTAATATAAACATATATTTATTTAATATATCTTTTAGGCACCTTAATCTATGCATCCTACTAATTCCTTTGCAAAATAATATCGCAGATTCTATCAACATCATCCAATTCCAAGTCTGCATATAATGGCAATGCTAATATCTTCCTGCTAATGTCCAGTGCTATTGGAGTTTCTCCTGCATCATATTTCCCCTGATAGCATTTAAAGGTATTCGTTAAAGGATAAAAATACTTTCTTGCATATATTCCTTCATTCCCCAGCTTTTTATACACCTCATCTCTACTTACTCCAAATTCTACATCGAATACTACTGGAAAATATGCAAAATTAGGCATTACATCTTTTTGCATTACATTCATATGCAATCCCGGTTTATGAGCCAATCGAGTTTCATAACGTTCAAAAACTTTCTTTCTTTTTGCAATTTCCTCCTCTATATGTCGCAAATTACAAATTCCCATCGCTGCACAAAATTCATTCATTTTGGCATTCGCACCTATGCTGTTTACTTCTTCCGGCCCTGCTATACCAAAGTTTTTTATCCCATATAAAATATGATGAAATTCATCATCTTTAAAACAAGCCGCTCCACCTTCTATCGTGTTAAAAACTTTCGTAGCATGAAAGCTAAAACATGATACATCGCCAAAATTGCCTATTCCGATTCCTTTATATTTTACGCCAAACGCATGAGCCGCATCATAAATTACTTTTAAATTATGTCTTTGGGCAATATGCTCTATCGCCTCAACATTACATATATTTCCATAAACATGCACCGCAACAATTGCGCTGGTTTTATTTGTAATTAATTTTTCGATCTTTTCAACATCTATCGTAAAATCTGTCGCATTAATATCGCAAAAAACCGGTTCCAACCCACTTCGTACAATTGCGTGCGTTGTAGATGCAAATGTAAAAGGAATGGTAATAACCTCTCCTTTTAGCTTCATGGCCTGCAATGACAACTCTAACGCCATATGTCCATTAGTAAACAAGTCAACATTTTTTACTCCTAAATATTTGATTAGTTCTTCCTGCAATTTTTTATGCTTGACTCCCATATTTGTCAGCCAATGAGTATCCCATAATTCTCTAATTTCACCCATATACTCATCATAGCCCGGCATAGATGAGCGTGTTACAAGAATTTCCTTCATACTTTATATTTATTTCTCTCCTTTCAATTCTATCAGCCACTCGATAAACTCACGAGCAGCCCCATCTCCTCCTTGATATATTGAAACGAAATGACATTCTTTTTTTATCTTTTCAACAGCATTTGACGGGCACCCTGTTAATCCACCAGTCTCCTTAACTCTCCTAATACATACAAGATCATTTATATCATCTCCTATGTATGCAACATTTCCTAAGTCATAATCTTTACCTGTTTTTTCGTTCACACTATCTATTATTTTTTCTAGACATTCCATCTTATTTTTTACATTTTGAAAAACATATATAATTTCCAGTTCCTGTGCTCTCTTCTTCACAATTTCACTATATCGCCCCGTTACAATAACCGGAATAATATTATTTTGTGGTAACAGTTCACGAATGCCATACCCATCCTTTACCGAAAATGCCTTCATACATTCCCCTGAATCAGACACATATATTTTTCCATCAGTAAGTGTTCCATCAACATCCATAACCAGAACTCTAATTTTTTTACGTTTTATTTCCATAGATTATTCTCCGCTCAATATTTATACACAGCGCAAGCCAAATGATAGTCCTCTTCTGTATCAATATCAATTGCTGAAATGGAGTTAACTTCATATCTATATACCTTCGGCCCATATTGAAACAAATACTTTTCCATAATTTCTTTTGGTTCAATATCCATGCAATTTTCAATTTGATACCACACAGGTAAATCTTGTGACCCCTTATGATCTGTGCCTGTTGAAAAGTTCATAAGACCATCTTCATTCATCATATGATGCTGAAATCTTGCAACAGATGTTAAGGAATCGAAGCCTTTCTCTAATGCCTCAAAATATTTTTCGATAGAATCTTGAATTATATCAGAATTGCAGAGCAGAGCCGTGACTGGGCACCTCATAATATGCTCACCCTGTAGATTTTCCGCTAAATAGCGTACAAATTCTGTATATGGACGACTTTCATCGCCAATTTTTTTGGCCTCTCCATAGCAATTACACCCTCTTCTTTTGCTATTTTCAGCATACGTTTTGAATCTGTTGATACTACTATTTCTGAGAGACTACCAACTCGCTTCAACTGCCTAACCTTATGAGTTAATAAATTGGACTCTCCAAAAGGCAGTATATTTTTCCCTGGTAATCTGACACTTTTTTCTTTTACAGGAATATAAGCTAATACTTTTCTTTCCCTCATAAATAAAATTCCTTTCAAATCTTTACAATTGCTAAACTTATCACGACATATGACCACTCTGTTATTCAGAGATTGATTACTTACAGGCTAATGGTTCGCCTAAAGCACCGCTATCTAAAAGTGCAGAACACGGTTTTACGTACGCACATAAAAGAAACGTAGATAACTCAAACCCGAAAGTGATCATAGTACTTTTCAGATACTGTCAGGTATTTCCTTTGTTACTGGTAGAAATCTTCGGTTTTTTGTCGATTTCTGATCGTCTGCCCACTACATCATGGACATTTGACTGACAAATGACAATAATGTTTTACGCTGCCTGCATACTGATATGATCCGTCATCATTTCCCAGATAAAACATACCCGTTTTTTGCAATTGCAACAACTGCAGCATTTCTTTTCTTGCCATGCCTGATAAATTTTATAGTGTTGACTTCTCAGCCTTGTATTGGCCTTGCCAGCATACGTTATGACTTCAGCAGTATTGCCATTTCACTTTTTGCATGGAAGCACGTAAGCGGTATTACAATGCAATGAATATTCACACTCTCACCCATATAAGTTTTCCCATCGGTAAAAGTTCCATCAACATCCATTACAAAATATTTCATCATCTTACTTATCCTACAATTCCTGCGCCAACAATGCTTTGCACTCTTATTATACCAATAAGTGTATTGCCATTTAAAACAGGCATTCCAGATATATTTTTCTCATGCATCAGTTTCAAAGCGTCAACCGCAAAATTACCTATTTGAATGGTTTTAGGTTGTTTCGTCATTATATCTTCAACCCGAAGTGAATATATATTAACACCTTTTTCAAGCTGTCTTCTTAAATCACCATCTGTGATAATACCTAAAAGTTGATCTCTATCATCAACAACAGCAACCATACCAAGCCCTTTTTTGCCCATTTCTATAATGGCATCCTTGAGTGGTACGTTAATATGCACCTTGGCATTTTTCTCATCTTTATCCAACAAATCGTCGACTTTTAAAATAAGTTTTTTGCCAAGTGCTCCTGCGGGGTGAAATTTGGCATAGTCATTATCCTTAAAACCATATATGACACTGGCAGCTACCGCCAACGCATCTCCATAGCACAATTCAACTGTTGTACTTGATGTAGGTGCTAATCCTAAATAGCAGGCTTCATCAAAATCTGGAAGAATCTGAACAACATCAGATGCTTTTGCCAATGTAGAATTTCCATTGCCGGTTATTCCTACCAATGTAGCTCCAATTAGTTTTATGTTGGGAAGAATTTTTACAATCTCATCTGATTCTCCACTGAAGCTTATAGCTATTACAACATCATTTTTTGAAATCATACCCAAATCACCGTGCATTGCCTCAGCAGGGTGAATGCAAAAGGATGGTGTTCCCAAACTTGCAAAAGTCGCAGCAATCTTCCTTGCGATATGCCCTGGCTTTCCCATACCGGTAATAATTACCTTGCCGTTACATGCTGTAACAAAATCTAAGATTGTTACAAAAGTATCATCAAGCGCATCACGCATACATTTCAATGCCTTTATTTCAAGGTCAAACACGCGCTTTCCTTCATCTAACTTCTCCATAATCAATCACTTTCTATCATATTAAAAGTTAACAACTTGTTTCTTTCATATACTCCTCGTACAATTTTTCAATATATTTTTCATTATAGTATTCTGCTTGATCATGCGAAACCTTGGAAAGAATAATGTCAATATCCTTTATAGACAGAGTACCCTTCTTCATTAAAAATTCTGGATAAGTTCTATGCAAACCATAATAAGCACTTATGGCATATGGTAATTTAAACCCCCAGTTATATTTGTCATAAAAGGGCATTATACATTCACTTATAGCCTCATATATGGCTAAAACATCATACCCTTGATTAAACTTATAATTCAGATGTTCAGCAATTTGCTCAATCTTCAAATTCCCAGGATCTCTCCCCATTCCCATAAGAGAACCATCAATAACATACTTTCTATTAGGATAGCTTAACTCTATCGAACGTTGTACAAATCCAAATGCCATTCCTAGGTTCTCGTGCAAATGAATCCCCATAGTAATATCCGGATCAAGATTATCATTCACGAGATTAAATCTACGTTCAAACAAATCAAGTCGAAAATTGCCAAATGTATCTACCATAGAAAACGCATATGGATGTATCTTGTTCACCCTCCAAATCACTTCTTTATATTCATCATCCGTGTAAACTGTGCAATTTACAGGGTTCATAAAAACTTTGTACCCCTTTTTCATGAGTTCAGACGCAGTTTCACATGCCCAGTCAAGAAGATGTCTTTTAAAAATGACTCGAACATATTCTATTGTTCCATCACAGTCTTCAATATGCCACAGAAGGTTCTGTTTCTCTATCATGACAGATATCTTAGAGTTTCCAAGGTTCTTCGGAAGAATCTTTTTTACATCAGCCATAGAATAAAATCTAGTCATATCAGAGTTCTGAGGACTATCCCACATAAAACCAACCTCAATTATATTAACTCTTGCTTTCACAAGTTTTTCAATTATACTCTTGATAACCTTTTCTCCGTAATTTCCATTGGTAATATGTCCGCCATCACGCAATGTACAATCCAACAGTCTATACTGCTCATTCATCGGAATTGTTCTCCTTTCTAGCTTGCGTCATGTATATTGCATCTGCTATTTCAAAGTCATCGGAGTAATCAATGTCAACAGCCTCTATTTCGCTCACTTCACACATGTAAGGATTGTAGCTTGTCCGAGAATGATTCTTTTCAAACCATTTACGTGAAAAAACAAATGTAGATGTTGTCTCAATGTAAAATGGCTCCATATCTTGAGTCCTCGGGGGATTAAATAAATCAAAGTTAAACGGCTTTCCATTCTTCCAAAAAAAGGTCTGAATCCTTTTTGCAGTAAATGCAGATTCATATTCCCCAGATTTTACGTGATTTACACAGTCTGCAATATGCTCAACAGTAACCAACGGAGTAGTAACATGTTCTAGCAAATACACATCTGCTTGAACCGTCTTGACAAATTCCTCATAGATAAGTCTTCCCTTAGTAGTTTTATCATCCAGAAACTTGGGTCTTTTTAGAAACTCAACCTCCCCCCCCTCGGGGAGATATGGAATTATTGTCTCATCACTACAATAGCAATAAACTTTATCCAACACACCCCTATTTTTTAAAAGCACAAGTTTATTCAATACAAGTGTAACCAATGGTGTTCCATCAGAAAATCTTTTCAAATTCTTTCCAGGGAAACGTTCACTATTCAATTTAATTGGCACAAATGCCACTGTTTTCATACTGTTACCTCCTAAAAGCTGACTGCACTAAGCAGTCCTGCATAAATACAAATTATAGAATACTCATTTAGATAAATCTTTCTCTGTTTAAAATCTGTGTTGCTTTTCACCACGTCACTTCTTTCCTATAACATCTATTACAAAGAACATTACATACCCTAAATACATTTTCTGGCATTACCAGAACCAATTTGTAACAACCCTCTGCTACTATTTAATCCGCTATCTAGCGCCTTTTGTATAACTATCTTTGTATCACAATTCAGTGGACTATTACCTATTAAAATAACTTTTGCATTTTTTCCAGCAACAGTAAAATCAATTTTACCTGTTTTTATCACCTGATTTGATAACCTCATCAATAAAACCTAGAAACTGTCAAAATTAATTCGTCATTTAGTCGGATAATATAATTCCGTTTCTCATTCGGGACGACAAATTCGATATTGAGGTTTGTTTTTTGCCCCTCAGTAATTTTTCTGCCTGTTTCGTACTGTTTTTCATCAACACGACCTTTTACAGATAATCCTTTTTCAGTTGTTGTCGACCCGATTAGGTTCACGATTGTCTCAATATCAACAAGCGGCTGTCCCTGCCAGTTTTTTGATATATAACAAAATAACCAGTGTTCCATTTTAATCTATTTTGAAGTGCCTGTCGGAAAATGGGATACATGAATTTCCATTTGTGTTTTATTCGCCAGCCTAGTACATTTTGGGACTCTGCTGTTTACTATACCCAAGGGTGTCCAGGGCGCGTGAAACAATATTCTGGTTTACTGTAATGCCTTGCCCCAGCAGTTCTTTTACAATTTTACGCGGGCTCCATGTTGTCCAATGCAAGGGCTTTTGTGTGTCGCCATAAGTGTCGCCGCTTTTGTTGATAATTTCCTCAATCTTTTCGTAAAGCATCGGGTTTTTATCAAGAGCGCTCATCCTGCCTCACCCGGGTTACGCAGTTTATCCGGATGCAAATTGCTGGCCATGTCAGAATTCGCTGCTGTTTCGATAATGCCTGCCCGGATAGTATCTTTTAAACTGCCTGTCACGCTTCGAACAAAAGTCGTCCCTCCATGTCCCAGTGTTGAAGTAGCGTTACCAACTAGAACCCGCGTTGGTATTCATCCAGAACAGGCATCATGTTTATAAGAATTTGCTTTACGACATATTTTGTTTCTTCATTTGCAGACATCTGTAGACACCTCCAAAAGCAATCTACAGATATCATACACCATTGTCACAAAATAAGATAGCCCATATTTAAAAAAGACTAATTTATTTTGTGGCAGTTGCTTAATCTTGAATTCCCCACCTTATTTGGTAACTACATTTAACCCTTTGAGCCAATTGTTATGCCGTAGCTAGGCTTGGGTCTGTTTCCAGATGTATCAAAGGAGGCAGAATATTTAATTTTAAACTTGTTGTAGTATTGTGTGGCTCCACTCTGTCCTTCGTTCGTCACAATTCGGCTGGCATACACGATACACTTTTGGTTCCTAAGTCCCATAAATATCTCCTCGCTATCTTCAAAGGAAGAATACATCTTCTTCTGAATGTAAAAATTTATAGTAGCCGCTATCTGAATTAGGAGCACGTGCCCCAATACTCTCTGTTCCTTGTGGACGCGAAGCAGGGTCAACCCAGAAATGCCTTTGCTTACATCAAAATACTGCTTCACCAGCTACCGCGTATAGTATACGACCAAAATATCATCCGGCTGGTACGGGAGTGACAAAATGATTACAAATAAACCTGATGTTTCAAAGAGCTTATGCATTTCACATTCGCTTTTCTTTTTCCTGCAGGAATGTTTGATTGCTTTGTGGTTTTCGTCGCCTGACACATCGACAGCGTAACATAAATATGCATATGCCGTATGTTTGCCAATGGAACACTGTTATAAATATCCTTGTTCTTTTCAGGCAAACGTGCGACAAATTCTATACCAGCAAAAAAGAAAGTCCATATTTTCCAATGACACATACCCGGCATCAAGTATAGCCAGATCCGTTTGTATATCATACTCGGCCAGAGTGGTTATGGTAGTAGATAAAGTTGTTACGTCGACAATGTTTCCGAAAATAGCGAGGAACATAATAGGATATCCACCATCTCGCTGTATTGCAGTAATCATCCCGGCTTCATTGCTGACTTTGTCGTTGTGGTTACTAACTTGCGTCATACTCATTTTTATGGAATTAGGCAGGCCTATACTGTCAATGATTATGGCTGGGTCATCGCAGACATACTCCTTCAGCCACTTTATGTGGGCTTTGAAATAAGAACGGCGTACCTCTTCTTTTCCCCGTTCATTGAGAAATTTGCTGATTCTCTGAGAGTGTATGTCTGCTTCCGGGTAAAGGACGTTTGCGAAGCTGCCATTGTACCATGTATTGGCATGTGAATTGGCTTTATTGGATAAAATATAGTACTCTGCCATAGCCCAGAGAGTATCCTTGTTTTGATAGCTGATGCTGTCCAGAACCCCATCATAATGTATGGTTCTGATTAGAGAATCTATAAAATATGAATCTCCAAAATCAAGTATCAGGTTCACTTTTTTCCGATGTTCTTTTTTCAGATTGCCCTGAAATGCAGGAGCCGCCTCGCCATAGGCACCCATAATGACATCATATATAAACATGCCGCGTTCTTTGTTAAAGAAGATATTGTTTTCCTTGTCGACAACACAGCCAAGATAAATAGCATTACGTTTTTTTACACGACCATTTTCGCGATATGATTCACCTGGAACTTTTGCATATGTATAATTGCCCTTTTCTGATATGACATCTGCATATATTCCGCCTCTTCAAGGTGTAGTTACCATTTAATATTAGGAATTCAAGTTAATATAATATTATTTCAATTTAAATTCTATTTCAATATCCAAATCTTTAATTTCTCTATCTTGAACTAATATTTTAATATCTGACTCACTTTTGGAATAATATTTGTATTCATGATTAATACGGTATTTAATATTATTTGAGGAACTAATACTACATATCATTATCTCTCCATCAGCATCATCCATTGGATAAAATATTAAATAATCTATCTTTTTATTAGTTTGAAATCTAAAATGACTTTTTATACTTCCATCCATGTATAAATTTAGACAAAATATATCTTCGAATTCATCATCAATAAAAAAAATCCTTATTTTTGATGATAAACATTGGTATGAAATATTTTTCGCTATATTCCCTTGGGTTATCTCTTGAATCAAATACTTATCACACCTTCTTTGTTCCAAAATATTAATTAGTCTATTTTCTTTTTCTTTTATCTTATTTGCTTGATATCCTAGGTTTCTGATAATTTCTTGAACATGTTTTTCTATTATCTGATGTATTGAAGGCCTGGTCATTCTCCATTTCCAATAAGAAGCACTAAACATGCAAGAATCCGGAATAAAATAACCCCATATTATAAAATTCAACTCTTTTTTATTTATTTTTTTATTGCCATTCATGTTAGATGAAAATAGAAAAGAGTATGGCAACGCCTCACCCAAAACACAAGGAATTCTATTCCACAAAGCAGCTTTCATAATCATTTGAGACTGAACTGTTGCAACACGTTTACAACTTAATATAAATGCAATTGGATCATTTTTCATATGCTGTCTGCCAATTCCACTTTGATCCAATTGTATCGGATGTAATCTACTAATTATTTGATTTGATTCATAATATTTTTTACATTCATAATATAAATCATCATCTGTAACTTTATTATAACAATAAGACTGCGGCAAGATTTGAAATCCCTCCCTAGCAATGCCCATCTCAAAAATACCCTCTTTTTGAACTAATGGTAGCAGAGGTAAATTTCTTTTTTTCCCAATAAGCGCAAGTATTTCTTCATTCGAAAATAGAGGGAATTCAAGTTGATTGGGGTCAAATTCATCATACATTCTTTTAATTTCATCGTTATTCATTAAATCTGCCGACATATTAGCCATATATAATGTTTGCTGATAGCCATGAACCTTTCTCACTGCTGAAAAAGTATAGGGAATAATTGGGCAACCATATATTTCACCTATTCTGCTGATGCTTGCAAAACAATGTAAACAGTTAAAAATAGCATCTACTTTACGTTCCTGCCTTCTTTTTAAATTCTCATCAATTGCATCCATAATATATTTTTCCAGATCCAAAAATCTATTATTAGACAACTCAAGAATCATTCGAGTACGAGTCCTACATTTGTTATATAAATCATCAAAAAAAGAATCCGGTATATACACAATATCTATCTTTTCCAATTCTTTTTTATTCAGATGGCGCATTTCAAACTCATAATAAAATCTTTCTGAACATTTTCTCGTCAATTCGTCATAATGTATTTTTAAATATTCATGCGTAATAATCAAACAATCGTTTTCTAATGCATGAGAAAGATTTTTCATAAACCATTTAATTCTTTCCCCCATTCCCATATATTCACTATCTAAAATAACAGAAACAAACATGTAAATAACCCTCCCTACTGCAACCTGTTGTTAGAATGAGCCAAAGCTACTACAACTCCACTTTAAACTGTTCTTCTACATTTCTCATTGTTTGCTGTAACTTATCCATATTTGGAGAGCAAGGTAAATACTCAAACACCAGTACCTTACTATCATACCATATCCATGAGACAATAACTCCAAATATTTAGTTGCGCGAATCGCTCTATTCGCACAATATCAAGGAGGTTCTCATGAATAAAACTCAACAAGCACATCAGTTTAGCCTTGTCACCTGGGCTTCTCGCTTTCAGAATCCAAAGGACAGCAGCCTTGCCGTAAAAGCATGATGTGAGCAAAACAACATTTCTATCTATACCTACAACTATTGGAAGCCTCTCGTAAAGCAGGAATACTTAGAAGCGGTTCTTTCACCTTATACACCGGAGATAGTACCTATTACTCCACCTGCTCTATCAACCGTTTCAAATGCTCTAAACTCTATTGGGTCTTTAGTTTCTGACAAATTGAGCGATTCGAGTTTTATCAAGATCGAGTTGCCCAGTATCTACATTAGATTAGATTCCTCTGTTTCCGTGGATAAAATGATACACATCCTAAAGGCGGTGCGCCATGCTTAGAAACGCTAATCCAAGCAGTTTTGCTGCCATTATCGAAACAAGATATCATCTTTCCATTTTTGTTCCTAACACACTAATCATCCATTCTGCCGCTGACGCTAGTGGCACAAATTTATGAACATACACTCTTCAGAGAAGAGTTAGATGTCCTGTTCCCAGAAGGGTATAAAGAGGTAACAGCCGAAATCTATAAAAGACTTTCTTTTATTCCTCAAACCTTTATCGTAGATGGGCATCATGTTCATGTATACGCTTCTAAAAAAATGATGGAAAAATCATGCGCGCTAACAGGCCAGCATATCTTTTCTGAAATAGCATTGCCACCCCTTCTTTAGCGGCTGCTATCATTTATGGCAAATATACCAATCATGTGCCACTTGATAGACAAGCAAGGATTTACAAAGACGGTGGCATCGTATTAGATACCAATACCATGACGAACTGGATATGACGGATACTTATAAATTTATTTTAGATATTTTGCTTGTCTACTTGACAAGGGGCTGATCGCAGTATCCCTTGTATGCTCTTAATTTGACATATCACTACTGATTTGAAACACAAACCTATTTAGCGTAGATTATACTAAATCAACATGAACTCCATGCAAGGCGTTCAAGCCAGTGCTGTTCTCTACAGTCTTGTTGAGACTGCCAAAACAAACTTCGAATCTATGATTACCTTGAATTGCTACTGACAGAACTGTCTAAACATGCAGATGATAAAGATTATTCCGATTTCGGAATAATAATGACCTCGGTTTCATAGCAGATTTGCTGCCTTGGTCTGATTACGTCCAAGAAAAATGTCATGGTCTCAAAAAATCAAAATAAACTTTCAAAGTACAATTAAAACTAAAAATCTATGTGAAGCTGCCAGAAATGGCGATTCCTTTTTTATCATTTATATTGTAATTAAATATTGGTAAAATACAACAGCCTTTCATTTTTTATCTAAAATCTTTATCTATGCTAGCCTCTTATCCTCGCTTTATCAACAAGCAAACAAAATCAATCTAGCTGGCATAGCAGCAGCGTAACGAAGATATATCTTATAATCAGAATCTATCTCTTTAATGATCTGTGGTATCCTAATAATGCCCCATTCGTCAAAACCAACTGTTATTGCTAATTTGGGATGATATGTTTTCAAAATTTCTGTCGCACCCAATATAGTTTCGGCCACACCATATAAAAAATTAATTTTAATCATTGTCACCCTCTGCTTGTCCAGCAAACTGTCAAGAGTATAAACCTGCAATTCCTGTGTTCCTTCAGCATCAATACTGGAACTTTCTTCCTTCTGTGCAAACTTCAATACCGTATTTTCATTCCAGCAGCCACATTGAAATAGTTCCACATTATCTACTTCCATTTCTTCAATCATGCGGCTTAACTCTTCAAAGCTCTCATTTTCCGGTTCTATAGCATATATATTACCACTAAATTCATCAACCGTATCTAAAAACTCCCTAATTGTATCCCCGTTATAGGCACCAATATCAACATACCACTCATCAGCGTTTATTCGAAAAAACGGGTTGGAAAAATATGATGCCTTTTCGTCGCAACACCCCAGTAAATATCTGAAATCTTCAGACATTTTACAATTTAAATAAGCAATAAAACATTCCTTAGACCTTTCATCAGACAACATATTATATGATGTCATATACTCCTCAATATGTTCTTTTACAAAATTATACTCTATTCTTTTCCATTGCCCGTAGCAAACATTAACCAGACAATAACATTTGTTAATAAATGAATATTTTTTGCTTATCTCATCAGCCAATTCGTATTTTGAATGTCCAAAAACCACATTAATTTTTTCATACTTTTGCATAAGATCTTCCATATTCATAATCGGAATTCCATCTATATTTGTATCTACTTCACAATTATCAATCCAAAAGGCATCGATTCTAATATCCTCTTTTTCCAGAAGTTTTCTAACACTAACTGACATGCTCCCCGCACCCCACATTATCAAAGGCAGCATCTCTTTTCTCATCTCATCAAAAATATTTTTACTACTTGAATTATCAACCAGTTTTGATAAAAATACATCTTTATTCATCTGCTTTCTATTTCCTTTAGGTATTTTTTTTCGCATACTATTTCGAAAGTATTTTCATGCAAGTGATCTAGTCTGTCAAACCATATATCTTCCTGATTTTCAATAAAATTTAACTTATTCAAAAATTCCTCAGTATGTAATTCCTTTGGAATCACTACCACCCCACAATCATCACAAACTGCAATTGCTCCATCGTAAAATTCTTTCGCCTTCTCTTTAATCCCTTGCCCGATATCAATAACAGGTTTTGTATTAAAACAGCCAACTGGCGACACTCCTTTAGCCCAAATTGGATAATTCTCCCTAATAATTGCACCCGCATCCCGCATGGGTGCATTAGAAATAATTGCAGCTGCCTGACAGTATAAAAGAAGATACTTACTAACCAGTTCTCCAATGACCGCCCTCCCATTGCAATTAAAACTATCTATGAATATAATTTCTGCTTCTTGTGTATCCATAATATCCTTATGCACTTGCCAGTTAGATTCATCACTGGCATATGTCCATCGAATCACCCCCACACAAAAATGTCCCCTATTAATTGGCACAACACCATCAACTGCTCCTGTTTTTCCCAAACAGTCTGCCACCTCAGTAGTTGTAACCCTATTTCTCTTAATAAAATCGATTATTCTATCCCGCATTACTATTCCTCCAAAACTATTTTCAACGAATTATTCACATTTTTAATAATACGATCTAATTCATCCTTGTTTTCTCCGTACGCAATATAATATCCAATTCTCTTGCTATCATCCCCAGCCAGCTTCACCACATCACCTATTTTACAATAGATGTGATAAGCGACTATATTTTTGCAATTTTTTAGATATTCTTCTCCTAGAATGTTACTGACAACACCTTCTTTTCCTTCCGTGTCAAAGAATTGAAGGATTGCGCATCTTGCACAGAATTCCGGCGCAATGACTATATCTTCATTACACTTTTCATTTAATGTTTTCCGGATTAAATACTCATAATTATCTACCCCGGATATTAACGGTACAATAAGCGCTGAAATCAAATTTCCTCCACCTCTGGCGCCAATTTCAATTAAATAAAATTTACCATCCTTATATTTATATTCTGCATGAGTCAATCCATATGATAATCCTGTTAAATTTACAAATAAATCATTTATTTCCCGCAGTTTATTATAGTTATACTTTTCATTTTCATGTGAAAAATATAGTGTACATGCGATATTCTCATTATAATCATAGTGTTTCTTTTCTGAAATCGCTAGTGATATATGACCTTTTTCCGTCTTTACACCATCAACGGTAAACTCGGTTCCATCTATATATTCTTCCATTAAAACACATTTTTCAGTTTTTGAAAACTTAATACAATCATTATAATATTTTATAATATCATTTTTATTGTTGATTGTATATACACCACGGCTGCTATTACTATCCAGCGGTTTCATAATCATTTTAATATTTAGCGTATCATAAACCTCTATAGCTTGATTAATATTACTACACTTACAAAAAGATGGCGTATCAAAATTATGCTCCTTTCCAAACTGACGCATTAAATATTTATTTGTATATAACTCCGCCATATTTATCCCTATAGAAGTTAATCCCAATCGTTCAGAAAGCCATGCAACCGGAATACTTGCTATATCGCACTCCTCTGACATAATAGCAAGAGGTTCAAATTCATTTGCGTATTTCAGACATTCGTCTTTATTCAAAATATCTACTACACGATATTCATCTGCATATTCAAATGCGGGTGAATCCGGTAATAAATTAAAATTTACCACCCTATACCCTTTCTCTTTTAATCTTTGTATGAGTGGGATCTGCCATACAGTACCTGCCAAAACTATAACGTTATTTGATTTACCCATTGTCTTTTTTATCACTTTCCTTGCTTCTTTTCCCATATAAAAGTTCACTGATCATCTGATACATTTTATAATTGTGTAGCCGTAAAAAAACAGCAACTGCAATTCCTATATATCCTGCTGAAAGCATATCTGCATATCCCATGTCGTGCAGCTTATTGATCTCGTTATTCCGATATAACATTTCGATAGTTAATCTATCTATTTTTCTTTTAACAAGACGCTTATATTTATATTGTGATTCTTTATCAAATAATTTCAACATCTCAATCCTGTCTAAAATATTTTTATCTTGATCCAAGTTTCTGCTAGTCCAAGAACCTTCCGCCATATATCTATACACGGACATAGGAGAAGCAATATAATGTATTTTCCCATTCAATTTAAGCCAAAGTGCCAGATTATAATCTCCTACACCATTAATGGATTTCATGTATACAGGTTCCTTCTCCCTTAAACTCTTTCTATATATTAATGATGAAGATTGAAACATATTATTCCAATCCACAATATCCTTCAATTTTATCGATCCACTATGCTTTCTAGCTGAGACCAGCGCTTTTTCTCCAGTTTTCAAGTTATGGATAAATGAATTGTGTGTACATGCAATATAATCAGTATGCTTTTCCAAAAAATCGACTTGCTTTTGCAGCTTATACTCATCACACCAATAATCATCGCCCTCGCATGTTGCAATATATTTACCAGACATCTGTGGGTATATATAGATGCCAAAAATATTTATTCCTTTTGAATATAAATTTTCCTGTTGTATAATCGGCTTAATAATATTAGGATACTTTTCCGCATATTCAAGAATAATAGACGCCGTCCTATCTGTAGATGCATCATCATGTACGAAGACTTCATACTCAAAATTTGTCTTTTGATTGACAAAGCCTTCTAATGCACTACGTATATACTTCTCATGATTGTATGCCAGACAATATACGCTAACTAGTATTGACATAACTATTTCTCCAATCAATAGTTTTGAAAATATCTATGATTACCATTCAACCCTAAAATATATTTAGGTATAGCCCATAAATCTTCTGTTTTATGATAGATACAAATTGCCAATTTGGGAGCATTCATTTTAATGGTTTTGGCAGCTCCTTTCAGTGAATCCAACTCTGCTCCTTCTACATCCATCTTAATAAATGTAACTTTATCATCTCCAACAACATTATCAATTGACGTGACAAAAACTTTTGACTCACCGTTACCAGCTGTTGTTACCCCCACCGGCACCATTTTCATCTTGCTCAGCCGAAAACGATAATACAGTATCTTTACTCCATCAAACACACAATCACTCTTTTCCCTGATAAAAGGCCAATCCTGAATTGCATATCTTCCTTTGCAAATTCTCTGATAAATTTATAATCATCCCACTGTGATTGTGCTGAAAATCTTTCTCGTAAATGCATGATACGCTTAGATTCCGCACCTAACAGATATTTATAGAATGGGGCACACTTTTTTTAATATACAGCCTTCTATAGAACCAACACGTGCGGTAAAAAGCAACCATAATTTTCTTTATCATTTTACAATCATTCCTCTCTATTAAGTCAAGTATTTTTCCTTTATCTACCAGAATCAAACGCTATGTCCTGACTTCCTTCGTCCCGCCGGTCTATAATCAGGGTGTCAACTTGGCTCCATTGCAGAATCTTGCCCTAAGGTAAATATTCCTGTCGTCTACTGGCTCATTCTTTTTTTAAATCTTACTGAGTTACTATAAAAGTACATATTTTTTGCTTTTTTTGTATTCTGCAAATACTTGGACAAGCTTACAAATGCCTTCTGTATAGTCCAAATTTACTGCATTGGAAGTAATTATTTCTACGTGATCAAGTGCTCTTTTTAATTCTTCAATATATAAGTTCATAGCTACTTTTTGCCTTTCATAAAATGATATATTTTTACGCTCTCTTTAAGTAACCATGCAGTTGGCAAATACATATGAAAAAAAGCGCCAATAAATAAAATATAATTTCCTATATAAATATAAGAATTTCTCCAATAATTACGTACATTTTGAGATATTTCTCTATTTAAAATTTGCACGAAGGACTTTCTTTTTTTCTTATCTTCTATACGATATGCCCCTCCCAACAAATTCAATAACCATTGAAGCTGATAAGCATACCCTTGACTTGCTACAGATGGATATTTTTCAGAAATAAAAAACATCATATCATCAAAGATTTTTATTGTAGCCATGCTATTTTCATTAAGAGGCTTTCCAAATATACTCCCCTCCCTATATATATAATGATACTTAACTTTATCAATACATACCAGCAGCTTTATAATATCAAAAGCACGATAAAGAAATTCAAGATCTTCACTCTGAATTCCTTTCTTAAATCTCAAAGTTTCAAATATTGTTTTTTTAAACAATTTATTACAACTTGAACAGTCTATAGCATCATTCTGCATAAAAAAAGTTTCATATGCCTGCTGCCTGTCCAGTACCTGAACTTCCTTACTGCATTTTATTACATCACCATAGACAGATTTTTGATGGATTCCGCATGAAGCAATATCTGCATGGGTATTACAGATTGCTGTGTGTAAGGCCTCATACATATCATTGTCAATATAATCATCTCCATCAACAAACCCTATATACTTTCCTTCTGCCAGATTTATCCCTGTATTTCGTGCATCTGATAGTCCACCATTTTCTTTATGAATTACTTGAATTCTTTGATCCTTCAACGCTAATTCATCACATATTTTACCGGAAGAATCTGCGGAACCATCATCAACCAATATAATTTGTAAATTCCTATAGGTCTGGTTCATCACAGAATAGACACATTTTTCCAGATAATTCTCAATATTATATATCGGTATAATGACCGTTATTAAATCCATTTGCTCTTTCTCCATTATCTGCAAGCAATTTTAACATATCTTTATTATCCTTTGCAATAACCAGACTTCCGAATCTTTAAAAGTAAGCTTAATATCCAGTACATCCTGTAACGAAACAATTTCAACCCCAAAAGAGTAAAAAAACTAAAATTCTTCAATGACTCCTCTTGCTTTGAATTAATATATACATCAGACCTATGAATATTTCTGCAATCAATTTTTGTAATGCTCTTATTTGCAAATACTTCGAAAATCCTAAAGCTTATCATTTTTAAATATGAAAAATATATTAATTTGCCCATATGTGCATCCATTAATGACGAACTTTCTAATTTATGAATAACAAACTTTGTTACATCACCAAGATCAAAAATATGCTGAACCCTATAGGAATGTGATATGCTATTATCATAAATACGGTAATTATATAGTACATCTTCTATCACAAAACCTGTATCAATATTGCATAATATAGGTACAATTAGAGTATAATCCGCCGAAAATCTTGGCCCAATTACCTTTGGACTCAAAGCTCTTTTTACCTTACTTAACTTAATTGCCTTATTACATAAGCTATGATTGGTTTCTTTAACAACTACTTCCAGAATTTCTTTTTTTGAATACTCTTTTCCAGCTTCTAATGAGCACCTGGCATCCCCCTCGCAACTCCCAAATAAACGATAACTATAAAAAATCAAATCACTTCCTGTTTCATCTATTTTTTTCTTAATGACTTCCAGACAATTTAAGTCCAAATAATCATCTGCATCCAGTCCCAATACATATTCGCCACTTGCAATTGCAATACCATTCTGCCTGCTATAAAGTTCTCCGACATTTTCCTGATGTATTACATTAATACGTGAGTCACTACAAAATTCATCACATATATTGCCACTGGCATCTGTCGATCCATCATCAACTAAAATCAGCTCCCATGATGAATAAGTTTGATCAACTACTGATTGTATACATTGTTTGATATACTTCTCGCAATTATATACGGGTACAACTATGCTAAAAAAAGGCATTGCAATTCTCCTTTTAAAGAATTTTCTTTTGACATTTATTTCAATTAAATATTTTTCTCAAAGGCTTTATCCCACATATCCTTTAAATATTCTACATCCCACAATCGACTAAAATATTTTTTATTCTTAATTTGGTCTTCATTTGAATTGTAGCTAAATTCCTCAAAAGTTATCTTGTCAATATCCAAAACACAGTGAAAACCACATTGTCCTTTTTTTACATATTGTTCCCACATGGTTGTATCATTCCTCAGATACACTTTGCTTCCAAGATAAGCCAGCATTGCAATATTCCCCATAGCTTGCTGTCTATCATTATTAAAAACTGCAACGTCAACAGATGCCAACAGCTTACAATACTCTTCCGGTTTCATAAAATCTACAACTGCAATAAATTTATTCCCAAATATCTCTTTGCCAGTTTGAATTACCTTTTCTCTATAATTTATATCACCATAGGATAATGGACAATATATTTCTATGTTTTCATTCTCAAATTTTTTTAATAAATTAAATGCTTCTATATGCATATTAGATTCAGTAGCGCTATTCCCCAGCAAAATGACAACTTTATCCTGATTGTTATGTTTTTCTGCTATAGCCCTTTCCAAAAATTCCATATCAACCGAAGCTGGGTAAATGATATGAATAGACCTGCCTCTAACATGATACCATTCTTTTAATAAATCATAGTCCTCCGCCATATCATTTAAAAATAAAGGCGTCCCTTTAAAAATCATACCACGTACAAAATCAAACATTTTACTTCTTAAAGTCGTATCAGGATCTTCTTTCAGCTTTTTATGAATATACAAATCACCTCCCCAAATACTGATTACTATTTTTCTCATATTGAATAAGTGAAAAAAAAGCCAAATAAATAATATCGTATCAAATAATCCATGAATAATTACCTTGTCGGCTTTTCTTGCTTTTCTATTAAAAGCAAAAATATCTTTATTATGAAAATACTGCCAAGGGCAATTATTCCCATTTTCTTCTACATGATGTTCTTTCCTTTCTATTACATAAACAAAATGATCCTCTTTACAATAATATGTTCCTAAAAATCTAATAAAATCATTTGCGTATACTGAATCCTGAATAATGTGTATTATCATGCTATATTTCTATTCCTTCCAAGGCCTTTCATCACATGTCTCTTCTAACACTTTTGATCACTTTTCTCAAATCGCTCTCACTTATATAGGGATGCATTGGCAAGGATAAAACTGTCATGCAACACTCTGTAGTATTATTTACACTTGCAGGTATAAATTTATATTTTTCAAAGGCTTTTTGCTCATGAAGAGGTTTTAAATAATAAATCATACTTGGCACTTCATTTTCTTTTAAGTGCCTTTGAAGCATATCTCTATCATTTTGATTTTCAAGTCTTATAGTATACTGTGCCCAACTAGATAAAAATCCCTCTTTAATGGTCGGAACACTTACAATATCCGCTAAGTATTCCGAATATTTTTTTGCAACACTGTTCACTGCATCTATTTCTTCATTCACAAAACAGTCAAATTTAGCCAGCAGTACTGCCGCCTGTAAAGTATCTAATCTGGAGTTTAATCCAATCCTCACATTATCGTATTTATCCGTACCTTTCCCATGCACTTTATAAGACCGGATTAACTCTGCCCACTCATCATTATCCGTAAAGACTGCGCCACCATCTCCATAACATCCTAATGGTTTAGCAGGAAAAAAAGAAGTCGTCGATATATCACCAAAACTGCATGCCTTTTTTTCTCCAATTCTTCCACCAAACCCCTGGGCACCATCCTCGAGCAGAAGTAAATTATATTTCTGTGTAATTTTCCTGATTTCCGGATAATCTGCCGGTTGTCCAAAAAGATCAACTGCAATTACTACTTTGGGAACAAGTTTTCCTTCTCGGATTACATTTTGAATCGCTTCTTCCAAAGATTCCGGTGACAAATTAAAAGTATCCTTATCTACATCAACAAATACGGGTGTTGCCTGAACCCAGGGCACCACCTCTCCTGTAGAAAAAAAGGTGAAATCCGGAACAAATACTGCGTCGCCTTCCCCTATTTCCCAGGCCATTAATGCCAACTGCAGGGCATCTGTCCCATTGGCACAGGTAATACAATGTTTCACCCCTACATAATCAGCCAGTTTTTCTTCCAACTGACTTACTGGTTCTCCTCCAATAAAATGACTGCTTAACAGTACATTTTGAATAGCGGAATCAATGGCTGTCTTATTTTTTAAGTATTGGTTTTTTAAATCACGGAATTCCATTTTAATCCTCGAATTTTTCTACAATATTGCCTTTTTCGTCCACTTTCCCAATAACCCTTGCAGGCACCCCTGCCATCAATGCATAGTCAGGAACATCTTTGGTTACTACTGCCCCTGCCGCTACCATAGCGTATTTGCCCACTGTATGACCACATACAATAGTTGCATTGGCTCCGATACTGGCCCCTTCTCTGACAAGAGTCTTTTTATAATTCTCATGCCCTTTAGGGTATCTTGCGCGCGGTGTCAAATCGTTGGTAAAAACACAAGATGGACCTAAAAATACTCCATCTTCCACCTCTACACCTTCGTAAATTGATACATTATTCTGTATCTTCACCTCATTGCCAATGATTACATTATTAGAAATATTTACATTTTGCCCTAAAGTACATCTTTCTCCAATCACTGCTCCTGACTGGATATGGCAGAAATGCCATATCTTTGTATTGTCACCAATCCTTACTTTATTATCAATATAACTGGATTCATGTACAAAATAATTCATAAAGACCTCACATTATTTAAATTTTCCTTTAAAATCTGTAGTAGTACAATTTTCTAAAGGAAATTTAACTATACTCTTTTCAGAAGAAGATTTATAAATTGCTAAAACAAGTTCTAATGCCCTTTTTCCTGCTTCTGCATCCACATAAGGTTTTCTGTCATTTTTAATTGCATCTATGACATCTGCATATAATGGTGTATGTCCATATCCATATACATTAGGGGGATTTTCATGAAATTGTCGTTTGATTTCCTCCGGGTCATCCAACATATCTGAAAAACGCCATTCTTCAATCACATTTACAGACTGCCCCCCTGCTTTGACTGTACCCTTTTCACCAAACAAATAAAGTGTTTCTTCCAAGTTTTTAGGATATACATTCGTAGTTCCTTCCACTATCCCATAAGAACCATTTTTGAACTTAATAAGCGCAATGCCTAAATCTTCTGCCTCAATATAATCATGATGGAGCCGGTCAGTCATTCCAACCACCTCCTCTACTTCATCTCCCATCATCCATCTAAGCAAATCAATATTATGAATACATTGATTCATCAATGCACCGCCATCCTGCTCCCATGTTCCGCGCCAATTTGCTCTGTCATAATATTCATGATCTCTGCACCATCTTACATGCGCAGTTCCATAAAACATTCTTCCAAACCTGTTTTTCTCCACTGCTTCACGTATCTTTTTAATTGATTTATTAAATCGATTTTGATGGCAGGCACATACTTTAAGATGAAGCCTGTCCGCCTTTTCAATTATTTGATCAGCATCCTCTATAGAAAGTGCTATAGGTTTTTCTATAATCAGATTACAGCCATAGTCCATGCAATCAAGCGCTATTTTTGCATGTTTTCCACTCTCAGTTGCAATTGCTACTAATTCAGGTTTTTCCTTTTGCATCATTTCAAAATAATCTGTATACTGATGAACAGATTCTCCTAACTCAAATTTAAGCTCTTTGTCCCGCATATTTCTTTTATCCAAATCACATACAGCCACAATTTCAAGCTGATTTGCCTGTGCTGCCGCAATGTGATTAGGTGATATTCTTCCACATCCTATTAATGCATACCTCATAATTTTCCTTTTACTTCCCCTTTTCATCTGGTAATGATTTGAAAATCTTTCAATTTATTCCAAATAATTGAACACTGGCCTCATAACTGCCTCTATATCGATATAATTTTGAGCCATTCTCCGTATATTTTTTGCGACTGTCCGATGACTTTCCTTATATACTTCATCATAAAATTCGATTATTTTATTTATGTTAATTGTAGATCCGTCATTAGGAAATTGTAGAAAACTTTTTTTATCAATCAAACTGAAAATATCAACTTCTATTCCTGAAATAATTGGAATTCCTTTCGCCAGATATTCCCTTGCCTTCAGTTCACTGGACCAATAAATCCCTTTCTTATAACATCCAAGGCTACAGATACCTATATCTGCTCTATTATAGATCTCATCTAGTTCTTTCCCGCCTTTCATACCATAAAAGTGAACATGCTCTTCCAAATTGCAGGCTTTCACTATTTCTTCATATAATATTCTCTCTGGACCATCACCTACAAAATGACAGAATATCTTTCTTAAACCGCCTTCATCATAATATTGTTTAAGCCCATACAATAGTCTTTCATAACCATGATGTGGCTGCATCAATGCTACCATTAATAAATTAATTGTGTCGGTATTTTTTACATTTATTACAGGTTTTACCGAGTTTACATCAATGCCATTCATTACATGAATCGTCGGAATTCCAAATATCTCATCATCTTGAGAATAGGTAACAATTCTTTCTGTTATATTTTTTAAATACTTAATATATTTCCTGTCCCACCAAAACATAAATTGATATAAAATTCCTTTGGGTTTTTCTCCTGCATAAGGATAAGTAGGTATTTCAATCAATATTCTTGCACCATTTTTATACAGTTTTTTCAATACCCGGTAATAAAATGGATCCAGCATACCATATCGGTTATAAATCCAATCATATTTTTTATGCTTTAAACTCTTATATAATTTGATATAAGCAGGCGTTTTTTTTATATTTCCCACTTTGCCTGCTATTTTTTGTTTCCCATTATCCCTATAAACTATTTTTCCATCTTTAATATAAATAAAATCCACATCATATCCTTTTTTTTTTAAAACATCAATCTGTGAATATATTTTTTTACAAACTCCATCAGATTCTTCATTCGTAAAATCCCATGTGGATAAATACAATATTTTCATTTTTACCTTTTCTTTCTATTTTGTTTAGGCTACAATAAATATGCATTATTTATTTATACCATACTTTCAGCAAATTTACAACAAAACGGGAGAATCCATGAAAATAGTTCAAATTAATACCGTCTGCAATACAGGCAGTACCGGAAAAATTGCAGCAGATTTATATTATATTGCCCAAAAGGCAGGTAATACGCCTTTTATTGCCTATGGACGCGGGACTTCGCCAAAAGAAATCAATAGCTTTAAAATTGGAAACTCTTTAGATTTTGTTCAGCATGTATTGATCAATTTTTTTCTTGGAAAAAGCGGTTTTGGTTCTAAGGCTGTTACCAGGCGTTTTCTAAAATGGCTGGACGAAATAAAACCGGATATTCTACATCTGCATAACCTTCACGGTTTTTATATTCACGTGGAAATGTTATTTGAATATATTAAAATCCACCACATTCCTGTTGTGTGGACTCTGCATGACTGCTGGCCCTTAACCGGCCAGTGCGCTCACTTTGATTATGCAGGCTGCACCAAATGGCAGACCGCATGTCAGAAATGCCCTATTTATCGAAGTAATTATCCTTATTCTCTGTTTCATGATAACAGTCGTCAAAATTACCAATTAAAAAAGACTGCTTTTACGGGCGTTGAAGATATGACCATCGTAACCCCAAGTAACTGGTTAGCTGATATTGTTAAAAAATCCTTTTTAAAAGAATATCCTGTAACTATTATACCCAATGGGATTAATCTGGATATTTTTGCTCCTGTTCCCTCCCAATCTGCTAATACTGCTTTTACTACAGCAGACTCAATTAACGACATTGCTCCTAAAATTGTTCTTGGCGTGGCAAATGTATGGACTTCCAGAAAAGGGTTAGATTTTTTTCTTAGATTAAGCGGACTTTTGGACTCTTCTTATCACATTGTATTAATTGGTGTCAGTCAAAAACAGCAGAAAAAGCTTCAAAAAGAATATAGTGGTCGTATTACACTTCTAACCCGAACTGCCAATCAACATGAACTGGCAGAATGGTATCGTCGTGCCCATGTATATATGAATCCAACTTTAGAAGATAACTTCCCTACTACCAATCTGGAGGCAATGGCCTGCGGAACACCTGTCATAACCTTCAATACAGGCGGCAGTCCGGAAAGTATAACAGAAAAATGCGGCATTATAGTTGAAAAAGGAAATATGAATCAATTAAAGGAAGCTATTCTGTCCTTAGATAAAAAAACAGAAATAACTTCCCTGGCTTGTCGTGAACGTGCTATGGAATTTAACAGAGAAATTCGTTTTAAAGAATATCTTAAGTTATATAATAACAGTCTCAAAAGTTAATAAAATCTGTAAGTTTTATATACTTTTTTCTTGATTAGCTTTTCTTTTCAGCTCTTCGATCTGCCGCTCCAGTTCTTTGCATCGCAGTGCCATTTCTGCAGCCATAGTCACATACTTGTCCTGCATTTGGGAATGCATGATGGACATGGTCAGAAGTTTTTCAAATAATAAGCATATCATAATAAAAAACACCAAATTTGCTGGAGAAATAACCCCCAGTATTGATGACAGCCAATAGGATACCCCGGGAAATAATCCAAGTAGCAGCAAAACGACCGACATTACCATCCAAAAAAAAGTATCTTCCAGTCTCACTTTGGCCTTTCGGATTCTGGTAATGATCCACCCAATACTGAATGTCGCCGCAAACAATAAAACAACTCTAAGCTCAATAGACATACTTATCTCTCCTTTTTTCTAAACCATTGAAAAATCAATATTCCATACAGCATATGAACCATATAACTGATTGACCGGCCCATGGTCAAATAGCTGGTTCCGGCTTCCCGTTCGCTCATAGTTACCTGAACTTCTTCTACTTTAACACCGCAATTAAGCAAAAATGCAAGTGTATCAGGTTCCGGCCCATAATTCATCTTATATCCAAATCTTTTAATCATACGTTTGTTAAAAAGACGCATACCGCTTGTAACATCCTGAATTTTCTTTCCGGTTGTAATAAAAATTGCCAAGCTGATCAGATTGCTTCCCAACATGCGCATATTAAAAGGTTTTTTCTGAGTCACAAATCTGGAACCAATTACAATATCCGTATCATTCTTCCGCATGGAATCCATCATATCCGCAATATATTCGGGATTATGCTGACCGTCTCCATCTATCTGCACCGCATATTCATACTGATAATAATTTGCATATTTAATACCGCTCTTAATTGCTCCCCCCAGTCCCAAATTAATGGGAAGATCCAGAAGATTATACCTTCTGGCCTTGCAGATTTTGCGAGTAGCATCCGTAGAGCCATCATTTACTATCACATAATCATATTGTGGGAAATTGTCTATGATATTGTCAACTACTTTTTCAATATTCTCCGCTTCATTGTAAGCCGGTATTATAATTAGTACTTTATTCATAAGTATTACCTATAATTTGTTTCCCTTCCTGTAAAAAAACATTTGTGGTATAATTGGAATGCAATTAAAAGTCTTCATCTTTAAGGAGAATAGCATATGTTACAAAAATTGATCCATGTCTCTTACCTTTTCTTTTTCGTTTGTACCTATTTGGGATTTAATTTAATGATTGGCGGGCATTTCATGCCCGAAACTCTTCTACCATATATTTTTCTTATTCTTCTTTGGGGTCTTATTCCTTTATGGAAAGATGCAATGCAAAAACTATACCATAAACAGAATATACCTATTTTTTTCATATGTTTTCTTTTTACTTCTGCTTTCTATTTTTTACAATTATGTCTCCGCGAAAATGGATGGTTCTACCTTTTTAAAACAATAATTAAATGTGGATTTATTGGTTTTTCTTCAGGCATCCTTATACTTATCTTCAAAAAGAAGATAAAATACTTAACAAGACTATCCCTTTGTCACTATGTTTCATCAGCTTGTATTCTCATATACTTTTATTTATGTGGTGAAAGCAATCTCATCTCTGCTTTCCCTTTTATACTACTTCTTTTACTATTCTTAAATTCTACAAATCCCCCTAATAATACTTCTTTTCAAAAAGTTACTTTATGCATTGCATCCGTTATTTTTGCACTGTTTCAATTAGCCGGAGATTTGCCGGATTATAAAGAAGATGGACTGCTTCCTCTTTTAACACTTATTATATTTCTCACTGGAATGATTGCCTGGTACAATATTTTTAAAATAACTTTTACTCTGCTTTTCAAATTTATTGATAATGTGATTATTCATACAGCAATGCAAAAAAAAATTACAACATCTGCTCACCTGTCTTTTGTAACGCTGTCTTTACTTATTTTAACGCGAATTCCTTTTTACTGCAATTGGTTTCCCGGATTGATCAGCAAAGATACCCTTGAACAAATCCGTGAATTTATTGGAGAAGTTCCTCCCAGTAACCACCAGCCTTGGCTGCATACTCTTTTTATTGGTTTTTTTCTTAAGTTGGGAGAATTATTCCACTTGAATTATCAATTAAGTATTGCCATGTTTTCCATGTTTTCTTTAGTTTCCACAGCTTTAATACTTTTTGTGGTTTTAAACTATTACAAGAAACGGCTGACAACTACTTCATGGCTAATAATTGCCTTTCTCTATATTTTTGATCCTATTCATTGCATCTATACACTTAATGTTGGAAAGGATTCCGCCTTTGCATATGCTGCTGTCTGCTTTTCCTTTGTTCTGGCAAAAGTTTACCATGAATACTCTTACGAGAAAAGGATAGGCATAACCAATTTATTTTTACTGGTATTGACCGGAACTTTATTTTCACTCCTGCGCTCTAACGGATTGTATGCCTTTATATTTACAATTCCATTTCTCCTCTATTATTTAAGAAAAAATATAAAACCAATAGCTGGTGCTCTGTGCCTGACTGGTATTCTTATATTTCTCTTTAAAGGTGTTGTATTACCCCATAGTAATGTAGCGGAACCAGACTTCGTCGAATCTCTGTCTATGCCTTTACAGCAAATTTCTTATACTGTTAAAAATGATGGTAATCTTTCTGATGAAGATTACACTTTTATGAACAACATTATTGATGTAGATACTCTTGGCGAAGTTTATGATCCCCATATTTCAGACTGGACTAAAAATCTTGTTAGAGAAGAGGGAGATCCAGACTATTTGGAAAATCACAAAATCGAATTTATTCAAACATATCTTTCCATTGGTATTAAAAACCCTTACTGCTACTTAATTGCTTTTTTCAACCAGTCGAAAGGATATTGGCACCATAAAATGAGTAATTATATCTATTTCGATGGTGTTCATCGATTTGCACTTCCACTTGGTTTAAAACGCTCTCCTCTGCTGCCTGAATCAATCAGCACATTATTTGACAAACTTATGAATTCTTTCATAAACTTATGGCATCTTATCTGGAGTCTTGATTTGAATACATATGTTCTGTTATCTTTGCTTACATATGCTGTTATTAAGAAACGCTGCTACATACATTTTATTCCTATTTTAGGGGTATTCCTCACTTTAGTAATCGCTACTCCTGTAAATGACGAATTCCGTTACGCATATGCAATTTACCTCGCATTACCTTTCCTATTTGCTGATACTTTGTGTCAAAATGGCAAATGACGGTTAATCTTTCCTATAAGTCCTGTGGTTTTTCGGTTTGGAGTTCCAGCTTTATCAAACAACCTTTTTAAGTCTTCCTGGGACTCCACATATTGCCACCATATTTTTCCTTTATTTACTCCCCGGTTATTCCAGGGCTTTGGGCCTGTATAATGCAGAATAGCCGGATTTTCCCATGCTTGCTCGCACTGCTCTTTTCCATATAATCTTTCCCTGTTAAAATCCAGAAAGTCTTTCTTTTCCAGATGTGCCTGCACATTAAAACGTATATCAAGATATTTAATTCTGTCCCTGCACGTAATATTTAGAATATCCTGATCCTGATAATGATATCCCATCTGCGCCATCTTTATCCATTTCTCATCCGGATTCCAATCCCGTATTGCTTTAAGATTCATCAGAAGAATTCCCGCATTAATATAATTTCTCTGAAGCCCATCAAGCTCGCTGTAGTAGCTGCTGCTTCTCCGCACAGACCATGATGATTCAAAATTATTCGCCCCTTTCACCCCTGCCAATAAATAATCAGAAATATCTATCTTCCATACTTCCTGTAATGAATCTTGAAACAATACATCCGCATCTGCATAAAGAACTTTTTCCTTATCCGTAAGTATCCGGTGCAGGCAAAGACGTAAATAGGTGCTTGCCGTGATATCTCTAATTTCATATGCATCATCAAACTGTGATGGTGCCTGGTAAAATAAAACTTTACTATCTGAATCCCTCTCATTCACTACTTGTCTGATTAATTTTTTTTGTTCATCAATGCCTGGAGGGCAGATACACGAAATATTATAATGTATTTCATCATCTTTTTTAAAATCCAGAAGACTTGCAATTGCTACACAAGCTGGATATACCATATTCTTATCAAAACAAAAAGCAATTTCTATTGTTGCATTCATATCTTTAACCCTATTAATATCAGTTTATTTTTCTTCCCATGTATTTCAGCTAATTTTATTTTCTTTATGCTGTCTCTCTCAATACTGTCCGATATTAAAAATGTATATTCTTTTTTTATCTTCCATAAGCTCCTCGTCTCAAGCAGTTCGGCTACTGCCTGCAATGTCTGGTATACCACATAATGTCTGATCTGATCCTGTAAAAACGAATATTGCATAAAATTTCTCTGATAACACTGAAACAGCAAATGGTTCTCCACCAGCCTTTTGTCATCTGTAATCCTGCACATGGAAGCTTCCCTGCTTCGATAATTATAAAAACAGCTATTAAGAATATACACTCTTTCAGCCTCTAAAAAACATGCAAAAGTAAGCAACCCATCTTCCCCGCTTTTAACCCTTTTTTCAATATTTGGCAAAAATTTCTCTACCAGTGATCTTTTAAAAATTTTGTTCCACATATTAGGTGCAATTCCAAACCGATAATACCCTCCCGCATAAATCATTCTGGGATAAATTTCGATTTCAAGTGCTTTTTTGTCATATATGCCTTCTCTGAAAAAAGGAACTTCATCCCGGTGAATTCCATTCCTTACAGAACGGTAATTACACTGTACGATATCAGCATTTTCCTTTACTGCTTTTTCCATCATCAGCAAAAACATGCCTTCATCAATCCAATCATCGCTATCAATAAATATAACGTACTCTCCACATGATCTATGGAAACCATTTTGTCTGGCAGCTGTATGTCCCTGATTTTCCTGATGTATTACTTTAACCCGGCTATCGCATCTGGCATATTCATCACAGATATTTCCACTTTGATCTGTAGAGCCATCATCAACCAGAATCAATTCCACCAGTTCATAATCTTGCTGTAAAATACTATCTACACATTGCTTCAAGTATTCTTCAACATTGTAAACCGGTACAATAACACTAAGCATTTGATTCAATCCTGCTCCCATCTGCCCACTTTAACAGGCACTCAATTCAAATTTTTATATGCAATTCTTCTTAAATGCACTTTTTCATTTTCACCTGATTCAACTTTATAAAATGCTCCACTGACTATCTCTTCTTTATCTGAAAATAATTCAGCATAATTATCTTCAAAGTAATCGTCCACGTATCTTAAATATACATATGTGTATTGTTCTGCCAGTAACTGTCCCCATTCCTCTGCTGTATACCTCACTGTATAATTAAGATATGGGGATTCGTCAGTGGCAATTGGTTTCCAACCCCCTCCTATTCCCTGCGTTAAATTAGGAACTACGGAATTAGCAAATGTTAAATAATTATATTGTGGTATCAAATCACTGTTAGAATATTCCACATAATATACTTTTTCGTCTTTATCTGCAAAACTTCTAAACACTTCTCCTATATTTTGATGGTTCTGCCACGTTACATACCAGCCATCATGATTTGTTTCAGCAATATAATATGGATGTTCATCCGGTACACATAGTAAAATAAACAATGCTATAATCCAGACTACCGGTCGCTTCCAATTTTTCTTCTCCTCTATTATGTTCGCTTTTACAATCATAATGCCTGATATGGTAATCAAAAACAAAAGTAGATAAGAACCCATATATCTTCTCGCTGCAGGTATTGCAGATGCTTCTTTGAAAAGAAAAATGTAACAGATTACCAAAAATATTGTATATAGGCCTGTACCTGTCAGTAAACTGATAATGATCTGCTTCATTGGAATCTTTTGTTCCCGATAAAAACCTGCAATTCCCAATATACTGCATAATAATACCACAATTAACGTCAGTTCAAAATAGCTGCCGCCAATAAAAGTCTTCTCTGTAAAAAGCCATTTTATCATTTCCATTATAGTTTCTCCCGGTGTTGCATTAGAAACTACATTTGGTGAATCCAATATCTGTTCCGCCGCTCTTTGTAATGCATGGGTATCGGCCACCGAGGCCAGTAAAATATCATCCACACTTTCCATATTCGTTTTTGCAAGGCCAAACATTTTCAAAATATTGGTAGAGTCTCCATTTAATCCATATTTTCCTCCGACAATTATGATATATAGCTGCCACGTAATAAAAGAACCAAGTGCCAGACAACCCGAAAGGAAATATGCCTTTGTATTCCTACTCTTTATAAATTGCTTTATTCCCGAATTTTTTATAAATATATCAGCAAAGATAATCAAATAAATAATCCCGGCAATTGCCAATCCCATTTCCTTAGTCATAATAAGCAGAACAGACGCAAATGTGATTCTAAATACATTAAACAGGCTATGTTCTTCCGTAAAATAACAAATAAGGATATAAGCGCCTATCATTCCCAAATACGCATCTACATACATAATTCCATAATGACTTTGGTATACCAAAAGTGGAAAACCTGCAATCAACACCGTAAGTGGGATTACTTTATGACATTGTCTCCAGCCTATCTTTGAATAGAGAACGCTGAGCATGGCAAATCCAATAACGTGGCACCCTAATAAAGCAATTCCTTCTCTATAAGCCCCATACAAATATAAAAATAAATACTCAATTGTTGCAAATCCTGGCGTATATCTAATTGCTATTAAAGTAGATCCCGGATGAAATGGATAAGAATCAAAATACCACATATCGCGTACTGCTAACTGCCAGTGGTTTAAATCATCTGCCTTTCCTGCAACCATATTTCGATCAAATACAAAATAAGCCAAAAACAAAATCCAAAAAGCAATCATTCCGGGACTGGCCATATCCGAAATTTTGCGTCCTTTATACAATGCAAAAACTGGTGTGCCAACTGCCAAAATCATCGCAATCACATACAGTGATCTGGCCCCAAATTTAAGCTGCTCAAAAATACCAAAAATGTACAAATATGCAAAAATCACTCCAAACGTCAATGCAAAAACTTCTTCATATCTGCGCTTAAATATAATCATTAAGAAAAAGGTAATTCCACTAAAAAGTAAAAACCCCCGCACAAGCCACGCCAGATTTCCGGAAAGTTGATACAATACCGTGCCTGCAATTGCTCCATTTTCTTCTTTCTGCGATACCCAAAGCCCTCCATAATTGCTGTTAATACAAACCCCAACAGATGTCTCCTGATCCGCATCCAGCAATTCTATCTGCAGATAGTATCTTTTTCCAAGTTCTAAATTTGTTTTTGGCAGTAAAAAAATATACTCTCCATTATCCGAAATCCGGGATATGTCTGTTTCCCCCTCACAAAGAAAATTTTCATCTGACATTTGTTCTTTGACTCTTAGCCTTAACCTTCCAGTAAATTCCTCATTTTGCTCTGGCACAGTCTGTAGAACAAATCCATTGATATTTCTGCTGTTTGCCTGCCAGGATTGTATTAATTCATTCTGCTGCCCTTGCAGTTTGATCACCGCATCCGAGCCTGATGCGATAGACTCCTGCCCACTGCTCTTATGAAAAGAAGCAAAACATACAGTAAAGAAAATCCCTATAGTAAGAATACCTGTAACGAAAGCTTCCCTCTTATTCATTATCTTCATCTTTATCTCCAAAAATTTCCTGCTTTTGCCTGTTTGCCACATGCCCGTCAGCTACTTCATAAATAAAATCTGCATTCCGTATCGTTGTCAGTCTATGGGCAATAATGATCATTGTCTTCATCCCCTGTAAACTGTCAATTGACTCCATAACTGCTGTTTCTGTTTCATTATCAAGGGCAGAAGTTGCTTCATCCAATACCAGTATTTCCGGATCGTGGTAAAGCGCTCTTGCAATTCCAATACGCTGCCTTTGGCCTCCCGACAGTCTTACCCCCCGGTCTCCTACATAAGTATGGTTTCCCTGTGGCAGCGTATTTACAAATTCATCCAGTTGCGCCTGCTTAAGCGCTCTATTTACCGCTTCATCATCAATTTCATCTTCAAAAACTCCAAAAGCAATATTGGCACGTATCGTATCATCTGCCAGATAAATTGCCTGTGGAATATAACCAATCTGCCTGTGCCATTTATTTAAATTCTTATGCACGTCCATCCCATCGGCAAAAATTGTTCCTTTGGTAGGATTCAATAAACCTAAAATAATATCAACCATTGTGGTTTTCCCAGCACCTGAGGGACCAATAAATGCAACTGTTTTCCCCTTGGGTATTCTGAAATCTACATTATGAACAATGTCCTCAGCTCCATCTGGATATCTGAAAGTCACATAGTTAACATGTATTTCATTGGAAAACTCAAATGTCCCTTCTTTCTCATATCCTTTTTCTTCCTGATAGGTTTCTACTTCTCTTAAATCATGATATACCAGATCCACGCTTGGCATATAAGAAATCATTTGCGTTAAATAACCATTTATTCTTCCCACAGAAGGCAGTAGGCGAAAAGCAGCTGTTGCAAATACCGTAAGCTGAGGAATAAAATGAATCATATCTGCTTCCCCAAACAGAATCTTGATTATAATTGCTAAAACAAGACCTGTCATGCATACAGCTTCTACAATATATTTGGGAATCATTGCGATTAATCTTAATATCTGTAAAGCTCTTGTATATTTCCCATAATAATCATTATATGAACTCAAGAAATAATCTTCTCTTGCAAGAATTTTTACTTCTTTAATTCCTCCTAATGACTGATTAATCCATTGGTAAATTTTAGCTTTATAGTTCTGACAATCCTTTCCCAGTCCTGTAGAAAGCTTTTTCGTTGCACTGGCAAATCCTAATACACATATCACTAAAAGGCCAACTACAACCACCGTAATCGTCTTACTCACAGTAATCAGATAAATACCCAATAATCCGCAAACTCCCAATTCTGCAATCAGTTCCATTGCCTGCATAACAAAACCGGAAAAATTTGCAACATCCTCTTGCAATGCTCTTTGTAATTCTGCAACATTCTTGCGCAAATGAAAGGTATATGGTTGTTTCATATAAGAATTTAAAAGCTTTGTAGCTAATTCCTTCTGAATACGAAATGAGAACTTATAGGTTACATTTTTCTGCCAGACTAAATATAAGTTTTTGACAATATAAATTCCTATAATTACAAAGCAAAGAAAAATTTCAAATCCCTTAATTGATGTAAAACCGCCTTTTACATAAACCCAATTTAAAAACCAGTTTCTTTCCACATAATTTGGGTACATAATAACGTTAACAAAAGGTAAAAATATCGTCACTCCCAACAGTTCAAGCACACTGCCAATTACTGTCATAACAAGCAGTAAAGCAATCACCCTTTTATCGTGCTTTGTAAAAATGTAGCCAAACTTTTCTTTCACTCTTTTTCTCCTCGTATCATAACCGCTATCTGATCCAGGTACTCACAGTATCCTGCCTTTTCATTTTCTTTTCTCCCGATTACTTCATGTTTTTTTAACGCCATTTTCCCCGGTGATTTGCATAAATACCATTCATATTCCATATCAAGATTTCCAATATCTATAACTCTGTATCCTTCCCTGAACAAATCATATGCTAACGGCTTGGCTGCCGCTCCGATGGATAAAAGAAACAGACTCTGCCGGTCAAAGGTTAAACAGACTTTCAGTATCTGCTCATACACCCCATAGGCATTTTGAGAAGGACATATAATTCTCTGAATAGTATGTGTCTTAAAAAACAGGTCATTTCCTACACCATTATGTGTCTGCTCCCCTTCAACAATCACAATATCCTTATCTTTCCATATCTCTTTTATTTTGTCAAACCATTGTGTGCATTGCCTTCGGTCTTTCATAGAATAATAACATCTTGACATAAACGTATTATAATAAAGTTTATTTGCTATGCAGTACCGCTCATAGTCTTTTCGAAATTTTAGCAAATGCTTTTTCCAAAAGTTCTGACTATTTTTATGAAGATGTTCCATTCCTTCAAATACACCATAAACAGCCACCAACAATTTATCTTCATCACTTTCAAGCACCTGCACCAGACGCCTGGCCAGTTCGTTGTTTCCCTGCTGGGTTGCACTGGCAATTCCTGAAATCAGCGTAATCTCCCCATCTCCAAATCTGACCAGGCTGTTGTCTGTGTCAATCAAAGCATCAATAGTTTCATCAATGGAAGCTACATGAATGTGATTTTTCAGAATCCCTTTTTCATATAACGCATACACAATTGATGCTATAAATTCTTTCATCTTTTCTTTCAACGAATAACCTCTTTTTCTTTCACTCTTCTTTTTTAATTATTCTAAAAGGATTGCCCACTGCCGTACAATTGTCTGGCACATCTTTATTTACAACCGCCCCAGCACCAATACGTACATTATTTCCTATTGTAATACAGCCAAATACCACTGCATTCGTGCTGATTGATACATTATCACCAATAACAGGGTAGGCCCTTCCTTCTACCGGATCGCTTCCCTTTCCAATTGTCACCCCATGTCCAACCAGCAAATTTTTTCCTGCTTTTTCAGGATGAATCACTGCATAATTATGTGCTATATAGAATCCCTCTCCTATTTCTCCCTCTATTTCAATAGTTGCCAATGGGCGAATAAATAGTTTACTAATATTTCTAAGTATAACTGATTTTCTTGTTCTATAGTAAAAAATATTTCGAAAAGCTTTTGTATAAATTAAAAGATAATTTAAAGCTTTTACTGACACCCGTTTATAAGGTGTTCCGTTAAGATATCTTTCTATATCCTTATCAATAATGTGTTTCATCGTTTTGGAGAAAAAATAAGTCAGATCCGCTGGAATTAAAAAAATAATCAAAATCCATTGAACTATTTTCTTCATACTCAATTCACCTTTTTTCATTATCCATATCGTCAAGTATCTTTTGAATGCCTTTATAGTAATTTTTAAAAGTATAGCTATTTAAAACAGATTCATATGCTGCTTTACCCATTTGCACAATTCTTTTTCTGTCCGCTAAAAGCATTTCCAGCTTTTCTTTTAAGTCTTCTTTGTCGCAGTCCTTGAAAATATAACCTGTTTCCCCGTTTTTCACATAACAGGACGTACCATTTGTATCACTGCAGACGACCGGAATAGAAAAGCTCATTGCCTCCAATTGGGAAACAGAAGCCATTTCCTTTGTACTTGGTATTACAAACACATCTGTTTCATTATAATATTTATTTGTGATATTTCTAGGTACATTAATTTGTATTGTTACAAAATTTTCATAATGGTATTTTTTAATAAACTGCTTAACTTCCTCAAGAAATTGTTTTTGATATCGGTTCGTGGCTTCACCAATTATTATAAGCTCGAACTGCTCTCCCGTTTCTCGCCTGATTTTGTCTATTGCTTCCATCAGCATCATATGATTTTTTCTTGGTTCAAATTTACCGATGCAAAGAATGTGCACCTTATTATCCTTAAAATATCTCTTTTTATCCGGCGGACACTGAGGTTCAACTATTAGTGGAATATAGTATGAATAATGATTAATCATCTTACCTGTTTCTTTTTTGCCTAATACCGGCGTCATCCTATACTTAGGAGTTAACTTGTTAACAATTTTATGCCCTAAATCTTTTTTCGGTTCATTTTCCCACAAAGGATTTTGATTATATAAAATACATTTACTTTTTCTTCCCAATAAATAGGATGCGATTGAATATAATGTTTTATCTCTCATTATAATAACATCTGGTTTCCACTTCTTTATTATTTTTTTTAATTTAAATACAGGTGGAAATCCATGCTTTATTTTGAATGTAATTGCAGATAATTCTTTTCTATGAATTACATCCACATAAACTTTGTCAATTAATTTATAAATTGGAGAAAACCCCAAAACCACAGGTGTAATACAAGAGTAATCTTCGATAATAGCTGTATAATAACTTATAAACAGCACTTCATCTCCTCTTTCAATCCATCCCTTCACCACCGCGCTTTGATTGGTGTGAAATCTGGGCGCTATATACATTATTTTCATGATTTTCTTCTCCAATAAATTACTATACCTGCAAAACTGCAAATTCCGGCTGCAAATAGAAACAGACCTGCAGACAGCCCCGGCGTTCTATATTTTAAAATAATTTCATGTTCCCCTGGTGCAACTAAAAGTCCATTGTACACACCATTCACGCATTTTACCTCTGTCTGCACTCCATCTACATAAGCCTTCCAGCCTTTGCTGTACGGAACTGCAATACACAGGATTTTATCATCTGAAACAGTAAGCCTGCCACAAATTTTGTTCGTATCTGTTACGATATTTTGGAGGGACTCTTCCGCCAGTGCATTTGTCTGCTCATCTACCTGTTCCATGCTTTGACCAACCACTTGAAGCTCACCCAGATTATAGATGCCAGGTTTGGAAAATTGGATGTAAGCCACTAATTCCTCTGCCTGATCTGAGCAGCCCAAATTAATCATATAGTCATCCCGTCCATGATAAAAAGGGTGTTCAGGGGAATATAAAATCTGTTTTTTAGTGCAGTTATCCCTCATATAAGTAATTTCACTCTGTTCTGCATCAGGGTTTCCTGTATTTTCATATACAATGCCTGTCAGTAAGAGATAAATTTCACTGTCTTTATGTGCATCAATTTGTACTTTTATTTTTGCATTCGTATCAGCTACCTGAATCTGGTCATCAAGCAGCTGTATCCCCTCTTCCGCTTCTAAAGTAAATGCAAGAGCTTCTTCTGAATAAACAGGTTCTGCTTTTGTAAGTTTAGTATCTGCTCCATCAATATCAAGCACCGCACACTGCATAAGTGCCTGCTGCTTTCTCACTGCCGGAAGTTTCTCATATTCTTCCCTTGTCATATAGGAATCATAAGTGTATCCGATCGGAAGAGCATTTTCGTTTTCAAAAATAACAAATTGATCCCTGTTCACAATTTCCTTATCATAGCCATATGGTACAAATGCCAGCGATTCCCTCCCTGCAATACAATATTTGACACCTGCCAGCCGCTCCAGCATTGTTCTTTCATCCACACCTTTATACCTATGTTCCATCTCCACATTGACATTCAAATCGTCAAAGTATCGCGTAATCGTACCATCCGCCAGACTAAAATAAAAATTTGTACTGTTCAGTCCATGATTCATGGCAGTATTGTACATAGGCTCAAGTTCTCCAATAGAATCATATCTTACTACCATGCTGTCCGGCATATTTTCCAACTCTCTGCTGGGTAAATTATCATGTACTAAATTCCATGCATTTCCGCTTTCCACAAATCCTGCAACATAATTGCTTCCAAACCACGAAAACCTTAAAATTCCATTTGCCATTAGCCCTAAGCAAACACATCCAAACAGCAAATACTTCCATAATTTCTTATACTGCCCTAAATAATCCCCTGAAAGAATTGTCAATACTCCAATCAGCAAAATAACCGTCATAACCATTAACTGCGTTGTTCGATACTCTGTTCGCAGCATACATAATATCACATAGCAGATATCCAGCAAAATAACCAATAATTTTTCTTTATTGTTAAGAGTAGAAAATTCCGGCCAAATTTTAACAAAAATGTAAGCCACCAGCATGGAAAAAGCCCACACCCAGCGGTTAACAACGTATGATCCTGCATTCATCAAAGAGCCTATAAATGGAATCATTAAAAACAAAACACACATAATAAATGAAATTTTGTATGGAAGATATTTTCTGTCCTTTTTAAGAAACAAAACGATAACTCCGGTAAGGCAGATAGGTGCAAACCCCAGGTGCGTCCATGCTTCCATAGATTCTGTGGAGATAAAACGAACCAGCAGTTTCCAATAATAGTCAAAGGAGTACAGCAGCGGCACATAATCCTGATTCGCAAAGCGCTCCGAACCAAGCAGCTGCATAACAATAGGCACAAGCAGTACTGCTGCCATCGAAACTCCCACAAAATAATAGCCAATACATTTTATAATCCATCCGCCAATCCGGAAAAGTTTAAGTCCATCCTTTTTAAACAGCATAAAGTAACGATAAACACCATAAATAAATACCCATATGCTCAGCATAAAGAAATAGTAAAAATTAGTTATCCCGGCAAGAGCTGTCACCAAAATAAAAAGATGTGGCTTTTCCCTTTTAAATATTTTATCCACACCAATAAAAAACAACGGCAGATAGACCATAGGGCTCATAAAATAAACATCCCTCACACCTGCAAACAGTGCAAATCCACAAAAAGCATAAATAAAACTTCCTCCTAGTACCGGAAGCTTTTCATTTTTTTGATATAGCCCATACATGGAAAAAGTAAGCCCTGCCAAATAAAGCCTGAATATGGCAAGAAATCCATATAAATATTCCGTTTGATCTGCTGAAAAGAAAACTGCCAGCAGATTTAAAGGATCTCCCAGAGTCATCCAGTTAAAGGTAGCTATAATATCAGCGCCATACCCCACGCTCATATCCCACATGGGAATCACGAACCGGTGCTCATTGATTAATGTCAGTACAATCTCCCGAAGCCATCTGCCATAATAAACCAATGAGTTAAAGCAAATATGCCCATCCCCATACAAAGCATAAACAAAAGATTTATTATTTCTGATAAATACGGAATAGATAACACCTGACAGCAGCAAAAAAAGGACAGAATATGCCAGATAATATTTCAAATTGTTTTTCTTTTCCTTCTGCATACTCTGTCTCCTTATATAAATCAATTCATTTTATTTCATATTTGCCGGCTTCTTATATAATTTTAACGTCTCATCAATTACGTTATCCCAATTATATTTGTTGGTAATAAAGCCAGAGGCATTTTGTTTAAAAGCCTCCACCTTTGCTTTGTCTTCAAGAAGTCCTGACAGTTTTTCTTTCAAATCCTGCACATCTCCTTTTCGGAATGACAAAGCCATATCTTCTACCACCTCAATATTTTCATTAATGTCGCTTACCAGACAACAGTTGCCATAACTCATTGCTTCAAGTAAGCTGATGGACATGCCTTCAATGTCGCTGGGCAGCACAAACAAATAAGCATTGGAAAGCAATTCTGTCAAAATCTCTCCCTGTACAAAGTCAGTCATAAGAATGTTATCATTTTCCGAGGCTTTCCTGCGGATTTTTTCCATGTATTCCATTGCATTGCTGCTCCCGCCTGCAATTACCAGTTTTTTATCTGTATGGAGCTGTTCATAGGCATCTATCAAATAGTGAAGTCCCTTTTCCGGTACAATACGTGCTAAAAACAAGATATAACTGTCTTTTTCAAGCCCCCACTTATCCTTAATTTGTTTTGCTTCCCTTAAAACCGGATTTTCTATTCCATTTGGAATATAATGGGTATTCCGTCCGTAGGTGGTTTTAAAATACTCCTGCACATTTTGGGAAAGAACAATTATCTCATCCGCATATTTTGCAGCAACCTTTTCTCCCGTCTTCAGCACTTTCGATGCAAAATTCCCCCATTTTGCCCGCTGCCAGTCCAGTCCGTGGATTGTGGCAATTACACGTATTCCAAAGAGTTTAGGGAGCCAGAGCATAATGCAGGGTCCTTCCGCATGATAATGAATTACATCATATCCTCCAAAAAGCGCCCTGATGGTACCCAGTATTGTATACACAATTGCATTTAACTTGCCATTTCGAAATGTAGGGATTTTCAATGTTCTGATTTCCGGATATGTAATACCAGATTCATCTGTAAAGGAACGTCCCGAAACATGATATCCCCATCTATTATATAAATCCAAATGGTATCCGCGTTTGGCCATACGAACAGAAAGCTGTGTTACCACAACCTCCACACCGCCTTCTCTGGAAGGAGAACGCTTCTGCCCTATCATTGCTATCTTTCTAACTTCATCTGTCATTGTGTAAATTCCTTTTTATCCTCTTTCCATCATATCATATAAACTTGTTTTCTTTAAGACTGTATTTCCCGCCTTTTAAGAATTTGTGCCTGATCACCCACCATCCGGGCACCCAGATATATTTATGCATAGCCGGAGATGCACTTCCGATCATCCAACAGTTGCGGTCGCAGTTTTTGGTGCAGGTGCGCACATTTTTCGCCTGCTGGGAATTCCAAAGCTGGTCCCATGATTGTTCATTTAAATTTCCCATAACTGCCTTTTTTTCCATACCGTTACAAGGAATCACATCTCCAAAAGGATCAATAAAAAAAGCATTTTTAGACATATCACATGGCAAAAGCCGCTTATTTCCGTAAATATAGTTAATAAGCCCATGATTAAAATAAGCACGGAACCACTTTTTAGGGGATTTGCTGGAAAGCAGCTCATTGATCAGCTTCTCAAAGTTCTGAGCTACTTTTAACTTATCATCAATTTTATTATCTGTCTTTCTAAAATAAAAGGAGTTATGAAGTGTTGCGGTAGCAAACTCCATTCCCATATCATTTGCAATATTATAAAGAGGTACGAGATCTTCGCAGTTCATATCCTGAACCGTCATGCCAAACCCCACGTCAGGATGTTTCATTTCAACTAACGTTTTTAATGTATTATATCCTCTATTAAAGCCGTCGGGAATTCCTCTGATCTTATCGTTAGTCTCCTGCAGCCCTTCTATGCTTATTCGGATTCCCACTTTGGGAAATTCCCTGCAAAGCGCAATAATTCTATCTGTAAAATACCCGTTAGTGGAAATCACCACACGGTCTGATTTCTTATATAACTCCCTTACAATATCTGGAAGATCCTTGCGGATAAATGGCTCCCCTCCGGTAATATTAGTAAAAGCCATCTCAGGAAGCTTTTTTATTGTATCTAATGTAATTTCCTCTTCCGGTCTGGTAGGATCTTTAAAACAGTCACACATATTACAATGGGCATTACACCTGTATGTTACAATAACAGTTCCGTATAGAGTTCTTCTGCTCATGCTCTTCCTCCATGCTGCTTTATGGCATTTTAAAGTAATTGCTTCATTTTGCTTAACAGTATATCACAATACTGATCCACTGTATAGAAAGATACTTTCTTACAATTATCTGCATATTCCTGTAATTTATGTTTATCCTCCCATAAATTTCGAATTGTTCTAATCCACAAATCCACATCTCCTGCCGGAAGAAGTTCTCCCGTTTTTCCTTCATCAATCAATTCCGGTATGCCTCCTAGGCGGCTTCCCAAAACCGGCGTTCCATAAACTTGGGCTTCCATCACGCTAAAAGGGCAGTTTTCATTACACTGGGAGGGAAACAAAACTAAACTGGCTCCTTTAATCACCTTAAAAAGCTCATTTCCTGAAAGAAATCCTTTTTCCTGTATATTTTTTACTTTCGCAATTTCTTCTTTAAAAGTCCCGCTGCCTGCAAAAACAAAAGGAATATCCGGCAATTGCTTACAAATTTTCAATAAAGTTTCAATCCCTTTTTCTTTGGAATAGCGTCCAAAATACAAAATATAATCTTCCTTTTCACCGGAAGCTTCTCCCTTAGAAGGCGCCTCCACGAAATTGTGCAGAGTAATCACTCTGTCTGCAAGAATTGGATTGGTGGCAATTTTGCCTTTTAAAAAATCACTTGGGCACACAATCAGATCAATCAGCCGGTAAGTTTTTAATTTCTTATACAGCCATCCTTCTAAAGCTGCCAAAAGGCTTTTGACTTTTGAATTATGAATGCATCTGTTTCTTGTACAATTGACAAATTTTCCTCCTTCACAGGCAAAGCAAATTTCGCCGCTGGAGGGAATGGTCATTAAATGGTTGGGGCATACCAGCTGACTGTCGTGGGCTGTCATAACAACAGGAAGCTTCCTCCCCCTCCTTTTTGAATATCTTTTTATTGCATATAAAATAGAGGGCGTCAATTGAAAATTAATATTGTTTATATGCACCACATCCGGATCAAATTGCTGCATCACATATGTGATCTTCTTATAGGCTTCCCTTGAATATATAATTTTAAAAGGATATGCCAGTTTTGCTAATTTACTGGTGTGAAAATCCATATTAGAGGTATAGCAGTCCCAGTCATTTTCAAGGATTCTGTCAGGATGCTCCATTCCAAAGTACTGAACCTCATGCCCCTGCTTTTTAAGCTGCTGTCCTACTTTCATAATATAAGTTTCAGAGCCGCCATTCATATACAAAAACTTGTTTACAATAAGAATCTTCATTGTATTATTCCTGCTTCTTCTAAAAATCTGTCTGCAATTTTCTTAAGCTTATAATTTTCTTTTATTTTTACCCCATTTGACGATAACTGTTCTGACAGATTCGGATCTTCTGCTACCCTTTTCATTGCCGTGCTTAAAGCTTTTCTATCTCCCACAGGTGTTAAAATCCCATTTATGCCATTTTGAATATAGGTTTTTGAACCCCCTGCCGGGCAGTCTGTTGCAATAACCGGAACCCCCATAGCAAGAGCTTCTATCATAGAATTAGATATGCCTTCATAATCTGAGGAAAGTACAAACATAGCACTATCCCAGATTTCTTCTTTTACATTGGCCGAAAAGCCTCTGAACATCACCTTATCTTCTATCTGAAGTTGTTTTGCCTGCCTGCGCAGTTCCTCTTCCAATTCACCAATGCCAAATAAGTGCAGCTCATACTCTGAATACTCTTTTATAAATTCAGCAAAGGCATTAAGCAGCAATTTATGATTTTTCTGCGGCTGAAGTCGGGCTACGGACACCACTCTTTTTTTTCTCTTTCCTTTAAAAGGTTCGGGCATACCATCCGCAACAGGATTAGGAATAACAACTACCTTTTTTTGCAGATTTTCAGGAAAACATTCTTTCATATCCTGTGTCTGCAGAACCAGTTTTTCTGCTTTTCCATATGCCCAGTTGCGGATTTTCCACTGGGGAAATTTAGTTGGATCATTCCGCTCCGAAACCAACATTCGATGCGGTATGCCAAATGCTGAAAAAACAGAAAATACCGCCCCCATAACACTAAATGCAAAAATATAGCAGCCCTTATTCTCTTTATAAAATTTGCGCATATGATAAATACGTTTTAAGCGTACCAGAAAGCTTCCCCCCGATGCCTGTCCAGCTACGTGGACTTCTACCTTAGGATCTAAGGGATAGGCGGTCTGATTTCCGGCAAACAGTAAAATTGCTGTTTGATATCCTCTTTTTACATATTCATTGGCAAGCAGCGCAACTACCCGTTCCGTTCCGCCTCCCGGCATGTCCGGTAATACAAAAATTATCTTCATATGCTTCCCAAGGTCCTTCCTATCTGGTCAAATTGTTTTGCACAATAAACATTACTTAGTTTTTCCCTGTACATAATACAGTTTTCCACATAATACCCATTTCCTGCACAAATTTCAGCAAGTTCTGCCGCACCCCATCCATCCTTCACAATTCCTAATGCGCATTTTTCAATATAAGAGGCGTTAAACGGAACGCTGGTAGTAAGAACCGGAGTCCCTGCTGCAATACTTTCCACAATGGATACCATACTGTTGTCCTTACTGGTGTTAACCAAAAACGCCTTTGCTTTTGCAAGGACAGGCATCAACTGCTCGTGATTTAGTTTTCCCGTAAAGGTAACATTACTTTCTATTTTTAACTTTTTTGTGTAATTTTCAAGCTGATCTCTGAGAATTCCATCACCTATGATCTTCAACTCATATTCTTTGTTTTCCGCCTTAAGAAATGCTGCAAAATGATCTAAAATTCCATCTATGTGCTTTCTTTCAATCAACTGGGAAGCCACTACAAAATAGTTTTTCTTTTCTCTGCTGAAATTAATTTTGGCAAGGTCTGCTCCGTGGTCAATTGTTGTTGTTAAAACCCGGTTACTGTATTTTTCAATAAAATTTCTTGCATTTTGCGACCTGGGAATCACAGGAATATTTTGCAAAAACAGCCTGGCCACAATATTGTACCAGAATTTTGACGGAATTTTTTTTAAAATATTGTTATGGGCGCCCAGTTCATGCCAGATCATCAGCTTATTTTTCGCATGAAGTGCACCGCACAAAGTAAGCAGAGAAAACACTTCGCTTGAAATAATATAATCAAATTCATTTCTATGCTTTCTTATATAACCGGACAACCCTTTAAGCCAGGGCAGGCATCTGGGCTTGCAGATTAGCGGTGCCCTGCAGGGCAGCCATATAATTGGAAATGGGTACTGCTCAACGCATACAGGTTTATATACATCTGCTGCTGCAAGCACCGGCTCGTCTCCATTTTCCAGAAACCCCATGCACAATGCATAAATCATGGTATCTTTAATTGATTCCACTTTAGGTATCTGATCTGTTTCCGACGTATATAAGATCGGATTCATGATAAACACTTTCATTATTTGTCCTCATTCTTCTTTTCTAAAACCTTTCCCTGCAGCAGAAAGCTCCAATAAGCTCCTATCAGGAAAAATACATAGTTCCTCGCCAAATACGCAGAAACTCCATGGGCCTCAATCACCGTATAGATTGCAAAGGAAGTAATCAGCATAATTGCCATATAATGTTTTTTAAAATAACAGTACAGCATAACCAACAGCATAGCAGCAACGAAAATACATGCTGGAATGATCCCATACCAATAAAACAGCCGCACCCATCCAAGGTCAAAAAACCGGTTGTTTTCCGGTCTGGAAAATAAGCTCCAAGTTTGTATCGTTCCTTCAAAGGTATCATTTTCCACCAGTATTCGTATTCTTCCATTCAGCGCATCATTTAGTTTGGTAAAAAACATGGTAACCGGAGATCTGTCGCCACGCCATACATAGCAGTATACCCTGTATGCGTTTCCCGCAATTACCACCGAACCTAAAACGCTCATAGCTGTAAAAAAAACTCCTGCTGCTGCACTGAATCGTGAAAGCTTTTCAAATTTTTTATTTACCAGCAGGAAGCATAACATCAATGCAAAAACAGTTACCAGCAGACTTGTTCTGGAATCTGTCAGCAAAAAGAATCCCACATTAACCAGCAGTACGATCACATAATGATACACTTTCATTTTTTCTCCATAGAGATAAAGCAAAAGAGTCGTCAGTGCCCAAACCATGCAGTGGAGGGCATTGGGATGCCCCATTCCTAAAGTATATCTGGTTTCCACACTGCCCCGCCCATAATCCTGAGTAAGCGAGACTGCCCCGTAAATTCCGGTCACTGATAAAAGAATAATTAAAATGCATCCACACATGGTAAGGTAAAACACCAGCTTCAAACACCACTTCATATCAATATTTTTGCAGGCAGCAATGAACATGATAACCCGAATTACTTCATTTCTGCCGGTTGCAAAATAAGAGACTGATCCCAAAACACAAAATAGGAAAATTGCTGCATATTCCTTTCTTGTATACCGCGTCAGGCCCACTTTAATTAAAAACAGCAAAAAAGTGATCTGAAAAAGTCTCCCCTCTATCGGATTCGTATACGCACTTTTGTCCACTAACACAATAAGTACTTCAATAATGACTCCCAGATAAAAACAGCTATATGCAATTTTTGAAAATATACTCTGTTTTTCTTCCATTGTGTTCCCCGCTTCTTCTCTGTTTGAAATGATGCCGCCTGTTTACTTTATCCCGCCATCCGGTGATATAAACTTCCATCCCGGCCATAATTGTTCCATTTCCTCTTTTACAAAAACCTGGCTGTTTTTGTGTATGGTGGGACGTATCATGATCTTATTATCATTTGAATTTAACCTTGCTCCCCAAAAACTAAAAGTGGAATTTGCGCAAATATTATGCCTGCACCTGCTCATAAGCCACATATCAAAAAAACTGTCTCTGCCATGATTAATATCCACCACCGTATATTCTTCCCCGGTAAACTGATGCCTTACATAAGGTATGTCATCAGAAAAAATATAAAAATGAGGATTGCTGCAAAGGGTTTTCACATATTCTATCGCCTTGCGGTAATAAGCATCCGTACAAATATTTCCAAACATGGCGGTATTTTTTTCATCCAGATAATCTCCACGTCTCAGATGCACACTTACAGACTCTCTCTCCTGCATTTCCTGCGCCATTTTTATATTTTTCGGATGATCATTTACAGGAAACTGTATTTTTTCCCGTAAATCATATAAAATATCGGCATAGTACTTTTCACAGGCAAAATAACCGCTTAAATACATGTTCTCCATCTGCAAAAGCTCAGGATGATAGATTTTGCTTTCATGAAACCATCTTATCCTTCCAGGCAAAAACTTTCTTTTTAATTTTCCTGCCACCCCCTCCGAGCCAATTAGCTGTTCCTTTTCTTCAGGCGTACATGTTTCATAAATAAGGCGGTCAAAATAATCAAGCTCCAGTTCCCTTTCCGCCAGCACCTCTCCCCGTTTCTCTTTATCCAAAAACCATGATATATCCAGCCTTGCCTCTTTTCCCATTCTTACAAATTTTCTATATAATGCATACTGCTGGAGTTGGTTGCCTAAGCCTCCCATAACCTGAATGATTATCATATGCCACCTCTTTTACGCTTCCTGCTCCTTTGTCATCACAAATAACGACAACGCCGGCCCCAAAGACCAGGGATAAGCCCCGTAAACCTGGGGATACATACTAAATCCATGACACTCAGCAAGACAGCCATAGATTTTCCCCTCCTTAACACAGTTCCACAGAGCTTCCCTTCCACGCATCATTCTCGACTTGTGAATGCCAATCAATACCTTGGTATCCAAAGATCTGGCAATGGCATATAAGATCATGGCTGTTGCAGAAGTATCAGAAGGGCCTTCTTTCGCCCCTAACTGCCAGCTGTATAATCCACCTTCTAATTGATAGGCCTCCACTTTATCCACAATACGTCTGTAGGCCTGCTTGATCACTTCATAGCTGGGATTTGACTGTTCCATATATGCAAGGCTTTCTGCCATACCTATCATCAGCCAGCCCACTGCCCTCCCCCATCCAATGATTCCATATTTAACACCGCTTTCATAATGGTAACCATGATAAGGAAGTCCTGTTTTTTCATCCATTCCCTTACTGATAAAATTCTGTATCTGCGTCACTGCAAGATTAAGTGCGTTGATATCCTGATATGTACTGCCATATTTGCAAAGAAATGGACATACCAGTCCTATCCCATCTGCAAAAATATAATCCGTTTTCTGTTTCGGCCTGTATGGAAAGCTCCCTGCTCTGTCAGTTTCATGCTCCATCAGATAATGAAACATAGCGTCAGCCGCCTTCTTATACTTTTCCTCACCGGTAATGGCATGCAGGTCAATCAATGCCATTCCGCTGAATGCATCATCCAGATAATGCATCTTACAACCCTTTTTTATCCATCTGTCATAGTATTTTTGCAGATATTTTATAATAATTCTGGCTTCTTCCGAATTTTTATTCTGCATATAGTAATCCACAAGGCTTTTGGCAAGCAACCCATTGGGCCAGTTAATTTTATCCGCCGGTTCCTGTTTTCTTCCGGCCAGCGTCTTCATTCCTCTTTTCAGCTTACTGCGCTTGGGATAATGAAGCAATTCATATTCAGCTTCTTTTACCATTTCTAACATAACCCCATACCTCCATTCCTTTTTCGTTTGTATTTTCACTTCGCACTTTGTTTTTTAATCTATCTGCTTTTCCAAAAATGATACATTTTCAAATAAATCCACGGACAGTGGATGAAAAGCATTGTCTTTATCCCATATCCTGCCGGCAGGTTTTTCCTTGCTCCCTGCATCTTCAATGCATCTTTTACCGTTTTCCGGCACTCCTGCACATAATTATCATATTTTTTTCTTTCCTGACCTGAAAGCACCGCTATTTTTCCTGCTACCAAAATTCCTGATACTGCCAAAATGCTCTCCACCTGCGGCTGACACTTTGGATAATCTCTCCTGATTATTTCTGCTGCCAGTTTCCAGCTTTTTATTTCATCCATGTAAGCAGGAACAAAAGGCCGCAGTGTAACTCCTGCTTCGTTAATCCGGTAATAGTACCCCTTATAATCCGTTATACTGACTTTGGACAGCCTTGGCAAAAGGTCTGCCAAAAACATCATATCTTCTCCGATGGTTAAGTCTTCCCTGAACCGGACATTTCCAATCACAGATCTTTTATACAAAACACCCCAGCAATGGGTGTACCGGCAGAGAAAATAGTCAGATACGTAGTCTTGTTTGCTGACTGTTCTTATATTTTCTTTTTTGGAAGCATCCTGCCTGTAGGATTCCCCCTGTTTATCATCCCTGCATTGGGGTTCTTTATCTTCTTTCAAATTTGAAGTCCAGCTATAATATCCACAGGATACCATATCACTGTCTTCCTCTTTCAGATACCCGATTAATCTTTCCAGCATCCGGCCATCTAACTTGTCATCTGCATCCAGAAATGTAATGTACTCACCGTCACTTTGTTCAATTCCCTGGTTCCGCGCCGCTGAAACGCCCTTCCCATTTCTCAGGATCAATTGTATTCTCTGATCTTTTTGGGACATTTCCTGAATAATCCGGGTAGTACCGTCAGTGGAATGGTCATCTAAAACAAGCACCTCAAAGCTGCCCCAGGTCTGGGAAAGCACGCTTTCCATGCATTCCCTGATCCATGCCGCACCATTATATACAGGTATGATTACACTGACCTTGCCTTCTGTTATTTTTCTGTTCATATCTTCATCCATTATTTTTCTGCAATTTTTGCAAGCAGTGTTCCCCCTGCCGCTGCCTGTTTTTTATAATCCGGCATAAGTTTTTTCAAATCACACCTTATTTCTTCTTCCCTGCTCTTAAGCCACTCAAAGCCTGCAAGCAGCTCTTCTTTCTTCTGAAGGCTTTGCACAGGCAGTACGTAATTTTTATCTGTGCCAAACAAGTCTTTGGCAATTCCCCTTGCTTTTACGGAATAGCCAACCACCAGCGTAGGTACGCAGGTGGAATAAGCTGCAATGGTTGCATGAGTTCTGGCTCCGATAAACATCCGGCACCGGCTGATATATCCCTTTAACACAGGCGCAGATGCATCCCCGATCTGAAGGATGCGCCCCGTATGGGAAAATGCTTCATACAATTCCTTCATAGGATTCCGGTCATCACCGCCTGCCCACACCACGTGGGGAATCAGTGCAACACTAAAATCCGTAGTCTCTAAAATATGGGCGATTAACGCTTTGTAATTTTCCATCGTAATGCCGGATTTCTTTTCATTTTCCACAATCATCGGACTCACGTTCAGTCCCACCATTCTTCCATCTATCCAGCCTGAAGGAAGTTTCAGACACTCTGTTTCCAAAAGAAACGCCGGATCAGGATGGAGAAAAACATTCTCCCAAATGCCTGCCCTCTTAAGGGCCTCATAGGTGATGCTTTCTCTTGCTACGATTAGATCATAACGCTTCATATCCTCTACGATTTCTTTTTTACTTAATGCTTCCGGCTCAATAGAGCAGCCATACAAAACAGTTTTCCCGCCGCCCCTGTGAAACATCCGGTTGCTCATAATCAGTCTTTCCAGCATATTTTCATAGCAGTAATTGTCACCGCCAATGGATATATTAAGTTGATACATATTCTTTCCGCACACTGCCCCATAGCGGTAGCGCATAAAGCATTCCGGATCGTGAAAAATCTTTCGCCAAACGTAGTACCATGTATGAATCAGTATATTTTTTTCAATATATTTTTCCTGAATAATCTCGCTGCAAAGTCCCTGCAGAGAATATTTCTCATCCTCTGCCTTCCTGCTGGAAATTAAAACAGCCGGCTTTGAAAGCATCTTAATCAGGGTGTTGGCAATGGCCTCGCAGCCATGATTGTCACTGCCTGCATGCATATATAATACAATTTTATCGTCTTTCATTTCCGGCTCCTTTCGACTTCATGGCCAGTTAAGCATAATATAAAATCATTGCCAGCCTCAGCAGGCTGATCATTATATGATTTGGATATTTCAGTACTGCATACAGCAGTTTGTTGGAAAGCTCGCTTACAGTGACAGGATTTTCCTTTACCGCCTGCCTCGTCTGCGGCAGCATACAAATCTGTCTGATATTTTTCCGATAGCCGGAAGGATTTCCTCTTGCTTCGTTTTTCAGCACCAGAAGGAGCATATGGATATATTCCTGCTCTACCTTCCTTTTCATTATTTCCTTTTCTTCCGACAGGTATTTTTCCTCCACGATTCTTGCGGTAGCTGCCTTAAGAAGCTGCATGTTATGAAACATTTCTCTGTCGTATCCATGAACGATAGAAGTTTCCACATAACGATAATGGTAATAGGCTTTGTGATCCAGCACCACAATCCTTTCACAGTCCAACACTGCCGGGATCACCATAAGGGAATCATCCCCCATTCTCACATCTCTGTCACAAAACTTCAAATTATTGATTACCAATTCCCTGGAATATAATTTCATGCAGCGTGAAAAGGTAATACGTCTGTTTTCTTCCCCCAAGATATGATACCGTACTTTTTCTTTTAACTGCTCTCCGGTATATTCTCCCGGCGCAAGTCCCTGCCAGGAATATTTTTTCCCTTTTTCCTCTTTTTCTATCACATAATCGCAGGTAATAATTTCCCTGCATGTTCCGGTGAGATGTGCCTGCATTTCTTCAATCATGCAAGGCTCCACCCAGTCATCGCTATCCATAAAATTAAGATATTCTCCGGTTGCTTCCAATGCGCCTTTCGTCCAGGTAGAAGTAACTCCTTCATTTTCCTTATGAATCACCCGGATTCTTCCATCCTGTGCCGCCAGCTCATCACAAATCCGTCCGCTTTCATCCTTTGAACCGTCGTTCACCAGTATAATTTCCAGATTTTTGTAAGTCTGATTCATCAGGCTCCCAATGCTTTTTTTCAGGTAAGCTTCCGCATTGTACACCGGCACCACAATACTTATTTTATACTTTTCCATTCCGCTCATCCTTTCAGCGTTTCATAATACCTGATAAGCGCTTTTACATTTCTACTGATGTCATATTGTTCCACCATGCGCCTGCGTGCCTGCTTTCCCAGCGTTTTACGGGTTTCCTCCTGGTTAAGAAGCCGGATTAGTGTGTCAGCAAGCGCTTTTGCATCTTTAGGCGGCAGCAGAACACCTGTCTTTTCTTTTTCTTCTCCCATAATCTGAGGAATGCCTCCCACCCTGGTAGTGACTACACACATTCCGGCAGCCATTGCCTCCAGCACGGAAATGGGCTGGCCCTCAAACCATGTAGGCAGCACAAAAATACTGCACTCCTCCATCAGCCTTTCCCTTTCTTCCGGTGATACCCAGCCCGGCAGCTCCACTGCATCTGAAAGGCTTTCTGCTTTCTTTTTCAGCTCCTCATTTCCTGCCTCCCACAGGCCTCCAAGAATAAACTTGACATCTGGAATCTGTTTTTGTATGACTGGTACAGTCTCAAGCAGCTCGCCAATTCCTTTTTCCCTGCAAAGCCGCCCCAAAAAAAGAATTTTCCGGCTGCTGTAATTCTTCTTTCCCTTTTTGGGAATCAAAATTCTGTTTTGGAGCACATGGATTTTTTCTTTATCCACAATTTTACCAAAAAAGTCCTTCCAGCTGTCGGACAGTACCAAAAATACATCTGCCCGATTCATGCTCTTTTTAATACTGGCGCGCTGCTTTTCACTGCATCGCTTAAAATAAAAGCCTTCAAAATCCCCGCCATGCTCATGAATCAGTATTTTCTTCTTAAAAAAATCTGCTGTGTCAATAAAAATCTTCTTTCGATAACAACTGGCATCCGCCGCCATATTTACATGCAAAATCTGGTAAAATGGGAGTGCTGCAAGGAATCCAACATAGGCAATGCCTGCCTGCAATAACTTACGAGCTTTACTTCCATCTACCATAGTTGCAATATATTTTAATTGAACCTGCCTTGAAAGTCCTGCTTCATACAGATTGTTAACCACAGCAGACACCCCGCCGTGAACGCTTCTGGCAGGCCCAATCATCAACACTTTACTTTTACCCTTTTTTTTCATAAAGGAACGCCTTCCTGCCCAGTTACTTAGAACCTCTGCCTGCAATCACCACCCACACCGTGCGCAGCAAAATTTTAACATCCAGTGTAAGCGACCATCCATCAATGTATTTCAAATCATATTTAACCACATCATCAAAATCTTCTATATTACTTCGTCCGCTGACCTGCCACAAACCGGTAAGCCCCGGCGTCATGCTGATCCGTCTGCGGTAATACTGATTATATTTCTCAAACTCATCCTCAGTGGGAGGCCTTGTTCCCACCAGACTCATATCCCCCTTTACCACATTATAAAATTGAGGTAATTCATCAATACTGGTTTTTCTGATAAACTTTCCCACTTTGGTGATTCGGGGATCATTTTCCATTTTGAACATAAGTCCCTGTATTTCATTTTGCTCCTCCAGCTCTTTTTTCCGCTCTTCCGCATCCATATACATAGACCTGAATTTATAAATCTTAAACCGGCGTCCGTTTCTTCCTATCCTGATCTGGGAAAACAAAACAGGCCCCGGCGAATCCAGCTTTATTGCAATTGCAACAAATGGGAAAAAAAACAGGGTAATTACCATGCCAATCAGTCCCCCAAAAATATCCATAACTCTTTTAATCAAAAGACGCTTATAACTGCTCCTGAATCTGGTATAAGTAAGCACGGAATACCCGCCAAAATCATCTACTTTGCTCCGTTCTGCATTCATTCCCGGAAGCTCCATGCAATAATGGGTGTCTACTCCCATAACGTCAAAGCCGCTGATCATCATTTGAATCTGTGACTGCTTTAATTCCGGGGCATAGATAAATACTTCATCCAGCGTCATCAGTGTCACATTTTCCATAAATTTATCGTTTATGCACATGACAGGAATGTCATTTACGTCACTTAAGTCTCCCTGCTCTGTGCATGCAATGCCTATAATCTGATAATTAATCCCAAGGTGGTTCTGCAAATGTTTAATCACATCTTCCGCCATTGCCTTTTGCGTAATCACAAGCACTTTAATTTTTGACAATTCAGAACTATAGTGAATGCGCATTCCCTTTTTCACAAGCAGATGGATAAAAAGCGTTAAGAAAACATTGATAGCAGCAAAGTACACTGTAACAATACGTGAAAAAACATCTGCCCATTTTAAAAAGGTCATGACCGTCTGCACTACAAGAATCATGATGACGTTATATTTAAAAATTTCATAGATTTCCCTTTTAATGCTTCTTTTAATAAAATTTCTGTTCCAGTCAATAAAAAAAGTATAAATAGTACAACACAGCAGATAAACCAGACACACTTGAAAATGTACTGCTTTATCTCCCATATCCCTGAAATTGCCAAATCGAATGTAAGTTGCCAGAATAAAGGAAACAACAATTGTCATCAGATCGGCAAACCACAGTCCGTATACTTCTACAATTTTATTTTTCTGGTTCATCTTTTTATCCATACTCCTTTCAAAGCCGGAGGACTTTGTGCGCAGTGCAGTCTGCGTTTTCCAGCATCTTTTACCGGCCTCTAAAAAAAATACGCTTTATCTTTCTCACCGCTTTTCGCACAAATCGCTTTATCTTCATGGCTATCCTGGTGTAAAGCTGTTTTCCCCATGAAACTGGAGGCATAATTAAATACCTGTATTCTTCTATATGAGAAAGCAGATATTCCGGATAGCTCTCATCAACTTCCACCCGTTTAAACCTTGCATCTCTTCCAAAAATATCCTGGCCTAAAATCAGCTTGTCCATTGCTTCCGCTAAGGTATCCGCATTGTTATATTCCTGATGTGCCGCCGCAACCACCTTGGTTCCGATTCTTTTACCCACATCCCTTTCCTGTCTGCTGCCCATATAGCCAAAATGCCAGCCTCCGTCCTCAACTCTTACCGCACCAGGCGCGGTGGTGGATGCCTCCCGCATTTCAATAATTCCGGCTTTGGGAATGCTCCTTTTTCCAAACACCTTGGTTCCAAGCCACATTTTCTTCTCTGCCCCGGGAAATTCTCCTGTTATGGAAAGCAGGCTGCCTGAGATCTCTTCCATGTTAATAAAGCAGTAAAACATTCTTTGAGCCAGATGATATACTTTATCCGGATTAAACTCTGCAATTATCTTCTTAAGTACCTTGGGGTTGGGAATCTCATCCACATCGCTTAAAATAATTACATCCTCATCTGTAGCATCCTTAAGCCCCTTTATAAGGGCGTTTTTTTGAAATTTATCTCTTTCGTGGGTAGTTGCCTGTATAGGAGAATCATCCACTACCAAATAAGTAATTTTAGGCAGAAACTCCTGAAACATTGCCTTGTTTTTCTCGAAACAAAGCTCCTTTTTTTCTCCGGAAAAGGTTACTGTAGCCTCTTCAATTACAAACTGGTCCACAATCGGATCTAATATATGAAGCCGAAGCTTTAAAATATCTAGTTCGTTAAAAAACGGAATACAATCATAAACCATATTTGCAACCTCATTTTTTCAAGTGTCTCCAAAACAAAAGCGGTCTTACCATGCTTTTAAATTTAAGCCATCCCCTGGTTAAGGGATTTTGAAATGCCGGATACCTGCTGTTTCTTCCCCACCACTTATGAAACACAAAGGGAGCGTCCACCTCCATCACCTCCGGCACCGGATGTTCATGTCCGAACTGTGCCGCTACCTCTACAGGTGCATATTTCATTCCGGCCTCTTCAAATTTATGCTTATTCATGCAGCAAAGGAAAATATCTTCATTATAAAACCCTTCCTCATCCTTTTCCCACTTAAGGCCTGCCTGTTTTGGAAAATCCAAAAACCGCTTGCTCCGCAGTGATACACTGTTGCCAACCCTGCACAAATTTCCATAAATATCATGATAGCTATGCGCCTTCCCGGCAGATGGTACCGGCCAGGGAGATCCAATGTAATCATAATCTAAAAATTTTTCCTGCCATTTTTCAGGATGTACCACAAACCCATCATAATGAACAAGAAGCACATAATCTGTGGTAATATAATCTCCCAGCTCATAAGCAATTTTATAATTAAAGCAATCAATATCTGTCAGTTTACCAGTATGTTTATAGGTAATTGATTTTGGCAGCATAAAAGGCTTTCTGTGAGTGATTAAAACCACTTCTCCAAATTCAATGCCCCGCATACTGTATTCTAAAGCTTTAATGGTCTCATAAATTTTTACGCTGGTCATTGCCGCCAGTGTTACATTAGACAGTTTCAATTTCTTATCATAATTCATTTATAATTCCCTGCTTTTCCCTTCAGCACCAGGTTGATCTTCCTTATGATGCCTCTCATTAACCTCAAACATCTATGCTTACTATAACGCCATCTGCTCTTTACCTGTTCTCCTAAAAGAACTACTCCTTCAGGTTTGACATTCAGTTTCTGATATAAAGTTGATTTCTTTTTATATTCCTCCAGCTCTTTAAGACACTGTTCCCATGTGAAAACTCTGCCTTGTTTGTCCTGATAGTGCCAGCCTTCATATATATTCTGTTCAGACGCCCAATACCCCTTTGATACATTATGTCTTGCCCAATACTTAGGAGCAAGAATATACTGCACCGTCTCGCTGGTAAATGCGGGAAAATAAGCAAAGGAAGAATTGGATAACAACAAATACTTTGCGTTTTTAATAATGGAATAGTCCTTTGCAAGGTCAAAATTATATGCGGGAATTCCCGGCAGAATTTTACCTGCTTCTTTTACGTCATTAGTAATAATCATAAATTCCATATCCGGATTTATTTTTTTCATATTTCTAATGCCGTCCTTCCAATATTTTTTTCTTAAATAAAGTTCTGGACAATCCAGATAGTCGCTGCACCTTAAATGAAGAATACACAAATTGTCTCTGCAATACTCCATGCAGTCATATTCGTCTTTTACTTTAAGCCATTGTTTAATATCTTCCTTATATTTCATGTAATAGCGCTCTGCCTGCATATTACCATAAAGGAGGGTATAGTCTGCGGGATGTAAAAGTTTTTCGTCCACCCCTGTCACATAACACCCATGCGTCAGGTCATGTCTGGAGTTTCCGATAAAAATACGGTCTTCCTTTTCATTATAAACCTGTTTATAGTCTTCTTTGGCAGAAGGCATCCCATAATCCAGATCCATAAAATACATTCCGCAGCTGCTATGCATATTATTGGCCACTGTTTCACTTCCCAGTATACTGTATGGAAGCTGATTTTCCAAAGCAATACATCTTGTTGTAACATAACAGAAAAGCTGATTTCCCAGCCCCTGTCCTTTTAATAATTCTGTTCCCAGCATTCTGTCGTCCTTTTCTTAACCATGCTTGATTTATACTTATCCATGTGTATTTAAAGTAGTCTTCACCAGTTTTTCATTTTCTACCTTATAGATAATGTCGCACTTTTCAATGGTATTTAAACGGTGTGCAATGATCACCATTGTCTTTTTCCCATGAAAACTGTTTACCGCTTCCATTACTGCCGCCTCCGTATCATTATCAAGAGCTGAGGTAGCCTCGTCAAATACCAGAATTTCAGGATCATGATAAAGGGCTCTGGCAATTCCAATCCTCTGTCTCTGGCCTCCGGACAATCTGACACCCCTGTCACCTATTGTAGTGTCCAATCCTTCCGGCAGATCCTCCACAAATTCCTTAAGCTGGGCCTCTTCTAAGACCTCCCATATCCTCTTTTCATTAATTTTATCCTCATCAATACCAAATGCAATGTTATCCCGGATTGATTCGTCAATCAAATAAATGGACTGGGGAATGTAACCGATCTGTGCAAGCCATGATTCATAATTTTTAAAAATGTTTACCCCATCGCAGGTAATTTCTCCCGCCTGCGCATGTAAAAGTCCTAAAAGCACATCCACGATAGTGGATTTCCCGGCGCCGGAAGCCCCGATAATTCCTACTGATTTTCCCCTTGGTACCTCCATATGAGCATTTGTAAAAATATTTTTTTCGGAATCAGGATAATGAAAGCTGATATGATTTAATTCAATCTTATCTTCAAGCTTTAACTTTTCTTTCTGGGCATTGGCTCTTCTCTCTGCCAGCATAGCATCTGTTTTCATTCCCTGCTGCAGGTTCGCATATACAAAGTCAAGGCTGGGCTGAGTGTATGCAATTTCCGTAATATAAGTATTAATACGGTTTACACTGGGCAGTACTCTGATCGCTGCCGCTGCAAAAGCACCAATAGCGTACATCATCACATTCATATCACCGCCGCCGCTAATATATACAGCGATAAAAGACAGCATACTCACAATAAATACTGTTTCGATCAGCAGCCTGGGCGTATTATTTAGCACCGCATAGTTTCTGGCTACATTGGCGCCAATTTTACCGCTTTCATAATAGTTTCTTACAAAAAATTCTTCCCTGTTCAGTACCTTTACATCCTTAAGACCATAAATTGCCTGTATCCGCCACTTGGCAATCCTAGACTGAATTCTTTGGTTTTCCCCGCCGATTTTATTTAACTTGGGCTTAAACACTTTAAAAATAAACAAGGTCAAAATACCAAATACACCAATAATAAATAGTGTCATGGCTGCGTTAATACACAAAAGCACTAAAAAAATCAAAAACGATACCACCACCTCGGAGGCCAGATTCAACATGGCAAGTATCAAGGAAAAGGTCTGGGGAATATCACTGTCCGTAATACGGAATACGGTAGGAATATCTGCCCCAAGATACTGTTCATAGGGGCGGTTTAAAAACTCAGCCATTACCCGGCTGATCATTTTATTTCTGGTCTGAGTAATAAAAGTATTCTGCTTGTACGTAAGCAATAAAATATATAGATTTTTAATCACATAAATCGCCATAAGGCCAATTAACAGCGTCATGGTCATCTGTCCAACATCTTCAATATGGAGCGCACTGCAGATATTTCCCAGGAACTGGTATTTATCTACATACTCCTGCAGCTTGTCCGGTGTAAGCAGCGCAGTTACTACCGGCATCATAGCCCCTACTCCCAGCGTTTCCAAAATACCGCCGATAAAAATCATAATACCAAGCATCAGCAATTGAAGTTTTTGTTTTCTATCAAAAATTGATCTGATTTTTCCAAATAAACTTATTTTTTCCATGAAACTCCTTTTCATACAGCAGCCTGATCATTCCCCCAGCAACAGTACGGGAATCATAATCGGCCTTTTTGCATAATTATTAAAATTATATCACACATTGTTTCGGTAGGCAAACTTTACCAGTGTTATATCATCCCAAAAAGAGCATATGAATTCTCATACGCCCTTTAAAGTAGTTATTCTCCAAACACTTATTTCAATCTTTGCCTTATTCTGTCATACACTTTCACAGTGCAATAAAATAAATCTGAATTTAATAAAAACAATTTCATTCTGGCCTTATCTCCTGCTGCCGCAAATTCCTTTTGATAAACTGCCTTTATTTTCTCTTTATCACTTTTAAGAATTTTGACTGCTTCCCTTGCGGAAGTCTTCATCTTTTTATCTTTAAACTCCACAAAGTAAAACAGCATTCTCCGGCAAAAATGATAAAATGCCTTTTCAGATACCTCTTCCATACCAATCTCTCTTAAGTAAACAGTCTGCTCTTTCCAAAAGGGAATTTCATCATTAAACCTTCGCTCATGCAGCTTCTTATTCATAATGCTTCCGGCTCTGTCCAGCACATAATTATAATATGGTGCATCCAGAAAAACACAACAGTTTGTGTTGGCTAACGCTTTTGTTGTATACATAATATCCTCTGACTTTTTCCCCAAAGGAAACCGTATCCCCTCTATAAGGTCTTTTCTGAAAAGCTTGCTCCAAACTGAATTGTAGATATGAAAAGGCTTGTTATCACAAATATAAATATCAAGCGCCTCCTGTCTGGTTAAAACATATTTTCTGCCGGAAAACTCTGTTTGTTCTATCTGCTGGTTTCCTTCTCTTATTTTCCTGTATGCGCAGACCGCAATCTGTGCTTTTTCCTCCTCACAGGCCTCAAGCATTTCCTGATACATTTCAGGCTCAATCCAGTCATCTCCATCCACATATCCGATATAATCTCCCTTTGCAATAGAAAGCCCTGTGTTTCTTGCACCTGAGAGTCCCTGATTTTCCTGATGAATTACCTGAATGCGGGAATCCTTTTGAGCGTACTGATCGCAGATCGTTCCCGTGTGGTCTTTAGAACCATCATCCACTACAATAATCTCAAGCTCCTGATAGCTTTGCATAAGCAGGCTGTCCAGACAGCGAGGCAGGTATGCTTCTATGTTATACGCTGCAACGATTACGGAAATCAATTTAATGTTCTGCATCTATTACCGCACCTCTCCTTTCGGAGAAATCTTAATCATTTCTCTTGTATATATATCTTTCATATCCTGATGGTTCACCCATTTTGAAGGTGCAATTACTATTTTTTCCTGATCAGGATCAAGCCATGCTCCCCACCAGCTAAAACTGGAATTGGCAATAATGTGCGCCCTGCATTTGCTCATAAGAAAAAGATCCAGATACCCCGTATCCTCCGTTGTGCCTTCAATTACAATAAACCTGCTTTTTTCTTTGTAAAAATGGTCAATCCATTGTTTTGCCCATTGCGTATCATTGCTGAAAATATAAAAAACTGCGTTGGGTAATTTCTCTTCCATTATTTCTATAGCTTTCTGATAATATGCATCCGTGCAAATCCCTCCGTAAGCTTCATCATTTTCCAGGTAATCCCCTCTGCGGATGTGTACGGAAACCGGCATCTGGCTTTTATTTTCTATTTTTGTCTGATACTCCCTGATGCGCTCCTCCAGCTCCTTAGAAACGCTTCCCCATATTTTACCTGAAAATTGAAAAGCTTTGCGAACCTGCTCTTTTACTTCCTCAAAGTACCGCTCACTTTGAAAATATCCGGTAAAATATGCCGGCTCCTTTTCCAGTATCTGCTGGTCAAAATTACAGCTTTTTTCCCGATATTCCTTAGATTTTCTTCCAAACAGCTTTCTCCGCAGCCTGTGGGAAAATTTCATAACTCCATCGGTAAGCTCATTCACTTCTTCTTCCCCTGCTGCCGGATAATCAATTCCAAAAGCCCATAGCAGAATCGGCCTTGCCTCTTCTCCTTTATATTCCGTCCGGTCATCAAATTTTACCTCTTTTCCCTGCGCTTTAAGTCTTAAAAATAAAGCATATTGGAACATTTGGTTCCCAAGGCCTCCGGTCATTCTGATTATATTCATATTTATCCATTCCTTTCGCATAGAACAGCTTCATCCATTCCGCGTCTATTACTTCACAGTTGAATTTTCATGAATGGTATAATTAACCCTTCCCTTTTCATTTACAAGCGTCATACCTGTTGTATATATCTCATTCCCTTCCTTGTCACTGCTCCATCTATCCGGTGCAACTACCACCTTTTCCGGATGATCATTCATCCAGGCTGACCACCAGCTAAAGCTGGAATTGCTGATGATATTGTGTTTGCATTTGCTCATAAGCATCATGTCAAGATAGCCGGTGTATTCAGTGTTTGCCTCTACCATAACAAACCGTTTTTCCATTTCTTTTACCTGGGAAGGACTCATCCCTTCCTGAATCTGGCTTTGAATTAAATCCACTACCCAGCCTCTCACCCATTTAGGTTCATTGCTGAATATGTAAAATTTTGCATCAGGAACCTTGTCCTGAATAAAGCGCACTGCCCCCTTATAGTAATTTCCCGTACAGATTCCGTCATACAGCTCTCCATCCACCCGGGAATCACTGCGGTACATGTGAAGGCCTACTGATTCACTGGATTCTATCCCGTCCAGACAAGCTTTTGTAGCTTTATACAGCCTTTCAGGCAGACGCATGTCTTCTAATGTTGAAAATCGATACAGTTTTCTTACTTCCTCCTTAATGTCCTGGAAATATTTTTCGCTCTGAAAATTTCCCCGAAGATACATAGAGTCAAAGTTAAGCACATTAGGATCATAGAAGCCCTGCTCCTCATATTCTATGGCTTTCCTGCCAAATATTTTTCTGCGGAGCCTTTTTAGCAAATCCATTGAACCATCAGTAAATGCCGTAATCTCATCCCATGTTGCCCTTGGATACTCAATGCCAAATACTGCCAGCATGATAGGACGCGCCTTCTCACCGCGGTATTCATTAATATCATCAAATTTTACTTCTTTCCCCATGGACTTAAGCTTCAGATATAATGCATACTGAAACATCTGGCTCCCAAGTCCTCCGGACATTCTGATTATATTCATGGTCATCACCATGCCTTTCCAAACTACACTAATGTATCTGCGTTAGCCATTGCTGAAACATTAAAATATACCAAATCTGTATCCGCCATTCCCCACGTGTAATAAAATCATCCCATATTTTTAAAACCACGTCAGGATCTAATAATCCCTGTTCTTCCAGCAGCTTTTTATCTATCAGTCCTTCCGCCCACATACGCATTTCCTTCTGACAAAGCCACTTATTTATAGGAATGGAAAATCCCTTTTTGGGACGCTCCATCATTTCCTTAGGTACATAACGGTAAAGCACTTCCCTAAGCACCTTTTTCCCCAGACCGTCTCCACGCTTATAATCAACAGGCAGCCTCCAGGCAAATTCCACCACATCTTTATCCAGCATAGGTACTCTGGTTTCTAAGGATACTGCCATTGCAGTTCGGTCCACCTTCACCAATATATCATCAGGATGGTACATAAGCATATTCATTAACATAATATTGTGGTTGGTTTCATCCAAAAAACCTTCCTTGTATTCATTATGTTTGTACGGAATCTCCTTATGTGTAAGACAGATTTTTCGTGCCAAAGGTTCCGTTTCCATAGAAGATATATATAGGCTGGCAGGTCCTTTCGCCTCTAAAAGCTTTCCCTTTACTTTATAGATTGGATGCTTTGCAAGGGGGCTGTGAAGCACCAGGCTGCTTGCCGGCTTACGGATAAAATAAGGCACCCCCTTCATTTTATTCCAAATCCGTTCAACTGAAAAGTAAGAAGTATATCCGCAAAAAAGCTCATCTCCCCCATCTCCGCTTAAAGATACCGTCACATGCTCTCTGGTCATTTTACTCACAAGATATGTGGGAATCTGGGAAGAGTCAGCAAAGGGTTCCCCAAACATCTCTCCCAGCTTTGGAACCACTTCTCTGGCATCCTTATCAGTAATATAAAGCTCCGTATGCTCTGTACCTAAATGCTGCGCTATTTCTTTGGCATAAACAGCCTCATTATAACCTTTTTCCTCCATACCAATGGTAAAGCTTTTTACTTTGCCTTTGTTTAACGACTGCATCAGCGCCACAATCGTACTGCTGTCAATGCCTGCGGAAAGAAAGGCGCCTACCGGCACATCTGCCACCATCTGCTCCGAAATAGATTCCTTTAAAAGCCTTTCCAATTCATCTGCGGCCTCCTGAAAACTTCCCTGAAACAAATCCTTTTGTCCCTTATATGCAACTTCTTTCATAGACCAATAAGTTATAGTTTCCCATTTATTAAATGGATATTTAATTTTTAGTATTGTTCCCGGCTCAAGCTTATAAATTCCCTCATAAATAGAATAAGGAGCCGGAATATAGCCATGCACAAAGTACAAATCAAGCACTTCCCGGCAGATAGAATTATGGAATCCATCCATTACCGCAATACAGCCTACATCTGAAGCAAACACAAAGCTTTCTCCACACATTCCGTAATACAAAGGTTTTTCTCCCACCCTGTCACGAAGCAGATACAAAGTTTTCTCTTCTTTATCATATAAAGAAATGGCAAACATCCCTTTGCACATGGCAATCGTCTTTTCAACTCCATAAGCTTCAAAGGCCTCTAACAGCACTTCCGTATCGGATGTTCCTCTGAATGCTGTTACCTTTTTTTCTTCAAGCAGCTTATCCGCCAGCTTTTTATAATTATAAATTTCTCCATTATAGGCAATTACAAAACGCCCGCTGTGGGAAGTCATAGGCTGTGCGCCATTTTCTGACAAATCTACAATGGAAAGCCTTCTATGTCCAAGAACCACCTGTCCGTCTTCAGAAATATAAGTTCCTCCTGCGTCCGGACCTCTATGATGCATCCGTTCTTTCATGCGCTCAATATTTGCCTGCCTGTCTCCTGTAAAATTACAAAATCCGGCTATTCCACACATAGGTCTTCTCCTCTCTTACACCGTCGCACATCTTACTTTTGGGCAAAATCCTTGTTTTCAATGCGTTTATTAATAGCAGCAAGGGCCTGTTCTTTTTTTTCCAGATACAGCTCATATGCCTGATCCCAGGATTCATACCCTTCTTCTTCCCGTTTATCCCCTATATGAAACTGTTCCAAAAGCTTTCCAAGATATGCTGTGCACTTTTCCGCTCCCAGCGTATTTACATGACCGCCATAATCATAATAATCCGTTGTAAAATCAATTCCAATTTCTTCATAAAGTTCATTCATATTTACAAAGTCATAACCGTATGATTCAATGATCGGTCTCATGTAATTATACATTTCCTGTTCCTGTGGCTCAATCCTGTAAGGTGAAACAATAAACAGCGCCTGCTGGTTTTCTTCCTTCAAACAATTAAGCAGCTCATAAAGGCGTTCTTCCTGTTCTGCGGGAATCGATGTTTTACCTGTAAGGTCCGCGCAGTCAGGTATCTGCTCTTCCTCTAAAGGACCTACTTCATCCTTAATTACAAACCCCATTAAAGGATGAGGCTTTTCGTACTTAAAACATGCAATCTGATCCGGCAGCACTATGGTTTTCCAATTAGAATGGTATTTGAATATATCAAAATAATAACTATATCTTTCAGAAACATCCGAAACAAGACGGTTAATGGCATAAATGCGGTTCAGGGAATATTTCATATTATCCGTCACCCCCCTGGCGTATGCCATATTGTTTTCCATATCTCCGTCTTCCATGGTATACATACGCATTTCAAACACCACTACCTCTGGTTTTTGCGTCTTATAGGCTTCCTTAAGTAAAGGCAGCGCCGCACTGGGACGCTGTACATGGCTTGACAGCGGATAACAGGTAATTCCCTGTTCTCCCCAAAGCTTTGGTGCACTGTAAAACGGATACACCGGACTGGAACCTATCATAATCACGTCCAGGGTATTCTCTTCCTGAGCATAAAATCCGTTAAACAGATCCTTTACCTCTCCATTGGTCCTTATCATGTAAGTGAGGGTAGTTAAGATTAAAATAAAAATGCTTATGAAAATAATTGTTTTTAATGCCTGCCTTTTCGTCATGCTTTCCTCCGAAGGGGCAGTGAGCCTAAATAGGCTTCCCACTCTTTGTAAACTCTTTCAGGTAAATAAATATCACTTGTTCTTAATGCATTCATTCCAAGCTTATTTGAATATTGCAAGTTATTTAATACTTTTTGCAGGTTATCTTTCATCTGTTCAATGTTTCCAACCTGGGTTAAAAGTCCGTTAGTTCCATGTTCAATTAAATCCGCCGGACCGCCGCAGGGACAGTCTGTAGCGATAACTGTAAGCCCAAGTATCATAGCTTCAATTAATGTATTAGGCACGCCTTCCGTGTTAGAGGGAAGTACAAAAACACCGGCTTTGTAAATTGCCTCCTGCACATTTGAAATTGCTCCGGGAAAAGAAATTCTTCCTTCCATTCCAAGATCAGCTGTAAGCTCTTTCAGCTTTTCCTTAAGCTCTCCCTCTCCATAAATAATCAGTTGATATTCAGGATATTTATCAGCTATCCCCGTAAAAGCTCTTATTAACAGTTCATGGTTTTTGTTTTCATCCATTCTTCCTACCGCTACAATGGTTTTTTCTCTCTCTCCTTCATATCTGGGAACAAAAAAAGCAGGATTAATTGGATTTTTGAGAATAATCGCTTTTTTTCTGACTGCCTTTGGAAAAAAATCAAAGCTTTGCTTCGTCTGGAGAATTACACCGTCTGCAAGATGAAACAAAATTTTTGCTGCCAGACGCATCCATCCCAAATAATATTCCATCATGGGATCTCCACGGACAGCCACCGCCACAGGAATTTTTAAAAAGCGGGATGTTAAAATTGCCATCATATTATTTTTTCCAATAAAAGACAAAATTACATCCGGCCGCTCTTTCTTCCAGATTTTTCTAAGTTTACTGAAACGTCTTATAAAATTAAGAATCCGGCTTTCTGAGCATTCTTCTTTGGTAAGATCTGAAATAATCCGCTTTGCTTTTGGATGTAGTGGATATTCATTTTCTTTTTGATATTGTGTTACTACAGTGACCTGAAAGCCTTTTTCAATCAGGTAATCTGATAAATTAACCAAAACACGTTCCGTACCGCCCTTGCCCAGCGCCCCAATCAGCATGGCAACATGTAATCGCTTTTTTTCCATCATTATTCCGGCCTTTCCAATGATTTCTATATACTTAAACTGCCGCAATAGCTTTGATACCATTGCTGAAACACAAAGAAGGACCAGATCAGTCTGGAATAGTTCGCCCCTGTTGACGGGCCTCCATCTCTTGTCCGAAGGTAGTTTTCTATAAAGTTTTTTACAAAGTCAGGCTGAAACAGCCCCTGCCGGCGGAGATATGCACTATCACTTACCGCCAGAAGCGGTTCCTTTAAAGCTCCACGAAGCCACTCATCAAGGGGAACACTGAAACCTTTTTTAGGACGCTCTAGCATCTGCCTTGGAATATAGTCAAAGGCAATTTCCTTTAAAATATATTTTTTGATGCCATTTTTATATTTTAAATCATGAGACAGCCGGAATGAGTATTCCATCACATCCTTATCCAGAATAGGGCATCTGGATTCTAATGAATATTTCATGGAAGCCCTGTCCACTTTGCACAAAATATCTCCTGGCAGGTAAGTATCCATATCCAGAAGCATTCTTCGTATCTGCCAGTTTTCCACCTGATAACTGCTCTCAGATGCATAGTAACAGGAAATCCCCTCTTCTGCAGTCATTTTTTCCGCTAAACTCATGTAATTACTTGATGTAAACTGGGTTTTGGCTTCTTTTACTCTGTTTCCGGCAATCACCTTCACCTTAAAGGGAAGCTTTTCCTCTATCCTGCCCTGCCTTACTATAGGAAGATTACATATTCCATGAATCACTCCCCCAAGGACATCCAGTTTTTGTGCCTTACGCACATTTTCATATATATTATAACCACAAAAAAACTCATCTCCCCCATCACCTGAAAGAGCTACGGTAACTTTGCTTTTAGCAAGCTTAGACACCAGCATGGTAGGAATTTGGGAAGAATCAGCAAAGGGCTCATCATAAAACTCAGGAATGCTTTCTACCAAATCAAGCATCTCCTTTTCCCCAATATATAATTCTGTATGGCTGGTTCCCAAATATTCCGCTATTTCTTTTGCATACTTTGCTTCATTATACCGCTCATCACTAAACCCAATGGAAAATGTTTTAACAGGCTCTGCTGAGTGTTCCTGTGCAATTGCCGTCATCAGGGAGGAATCATAGCCGCCGCTTAAAAAAGTCCCCAACGGAACGTCTGCTATCATACGGGAAGTAACTGCTTTATTTAAAAGCTGCTTAAGTTCTTCTTTTCCCTGTTCAAAATCTGTAACAGGAAACTCCTGCATTTTTTGATAAACAGCCTTAATATCCCAATATTTCCAGAGCGTGGTTTTCCCTTGATGAAACTTCAAAATCCCCCCCGGCTCCAGTTTATATACATGCTCAAAAATACTCTCCGGTGCGTTGATATATTGTTGAAACAAATATCTTGACAACAGCTCTGAACGAATCTTTCCGGAAAACCCCGGTCTTGCCATGATCGGCTTTAATTCTGAGGCAAAAATAAGGTTTTCTTCTTCCAGCTCATAATAAAGAGGTTTTTTACCAATTCTGTCGCGGATCAAATACAAATCTGCCGTTTTTCTGTCATAAATACAGATAGCAAACATTCCGTTAAACTTTTCCACACAGGAAATTCCCCATTTTAAATAGGCTGCAAGAATCACTTCCGTATCGCAGTTTGAGCAAAAAGGGTATTCAGAAAGCTCTTCCTTTAATTCCCTGTAATTATAAATTTCTCCATTATACACCACACTGATGCGTCCGTCAGCAGAATGCATGGGCTGATGCCCCAGCACTGACAAGTCTAAAATGGAAAGCCTTCTTTGTGCCAGTCCTACCGTATAGCCATGGGCTGCTTCATAAATTTCCACACCACTGTCATCCGGGCCTCTGTGGATCATGGTATCATTCATCAATTTTAACGTATCTGTTGTTATTCTCTGTCTGCTGTAAAAACCGCTGATTCCACACATACTAGTCCGTCATTCCTTCCATTATCCTGCAAAACTTTAGGGCGTCATTTATAAGGATTCCAGATAATTTTTCCACTGCATAAAAACAGCCTGTCCATTGGCTGTTTCACTGATTTTCCTTGCATTTTCCCCCAGACGTTCCGCTAAATTCCTGTCCTCAATTAAAAGACATATTTTCTCTGTAAGAGCATCTTCATCCCGAATGGGAACCAAAAGTCCGTTTTCTCCATCACAGATTACTGTAGCAGGTCCTCCACAGGGGCAGTCTGTTGCCACCACTGGCAGCCCCATTGCCATTGCTTCCATAACTCCATTGGGAAGCCCTTCCCAGTCAGAGCTAAAAGCATATACGGAAGCTTTAGGCAGAAGTTTCTCTAATTCATCACTTCCTCCCATCAGCTTCACATAGTCCTGTGCTTTAAGTTCCTTAATACATTGCTCCGCCTTTTCCCATGTACCATCCCCGGAATCCGGCCCATAGCACTTCAATACGTAATCAGGATGTTTTTGGTGTACCCTTGCAAACGCATGGATTAAAAGTTCATGATTTTTAAAGTCAACAATCCTTCCTGAGTGAACTACTTCCTTTTCCCGAACTTCCGGCCTTGGAAGTCCAATATATTTAGGGTTGAGAGGATTTAAAATAATCACCGACTTTTTCCTTGCAAACTCAGGAAAAAAGTCCCTCTGTCCTTTGGTTTGAAACACATAACCTGCCGCTCTTGGAAACAGCATTCTGGTTTGAATCCGTTCTGCAAGACCATCATAATGTCCTGCCGGATCTGTACGAACACAAACTACCACCTTCTGCTTCATTCCTATGGTTGAAAGGAGGGAACGGTAATTAGCCTTTTTCCCAAAAGCAATCAGTACATCCGGTTTTTCCTTTTTTGCAAACTGACGCAGTCTCTGAAAACGGAGAAGCATTTTGGAAATCCGTCCTTTTCCTTCCTCATCTTTTTCAAGACCTACCGATACCCGGCGCACTTTTTTATCAGGAACATATTCATTTTCTTCCTGCCACTCCGTAGCAATCACTACTTCATAGCCTTCTGACACAAACTGTGCTGCCAGATTAGTGACTACCCGCTCTGCGCCTCCAATTGCCAGAGAATTAATATGAAATGCTATTTTTTTCAAAATTCAGACCATTCCTTTCCTGCATAACCTCAACCGGCACGAATAATTTACTTTTTATTCTTTCCTGATTCCTGTACCAGTTCTGCTTCCAGAAACTCATCCTTAAATTCACAGAAGTCCTTGCACTCATGGTTAATACTTTCAACCAATTCCTTATATTTTTCCTGAATCAGCACTGCATAATTGTCCCGATTATCATATCCCTTCTTGCTCCATGCAAAAGGATGCGTCAAAATCTGTACTTTATCATAACCGGTAATATTTTTTTTATCAGGATAGCCATATCGCCAAATGTGGTTTGCATCTGACATATATTTCACTTTCAATTGAGTTTCTCCTGTAATCTTTTCTGCAAAGGTAAAAAAATCATCCTGATAAGCATTTAAAATTCCCGGAATCTTAATATTTTCCCGCAGTACATCCGCTGAAGGACGATGAATGGAAAACTGGGAAATCTCGAACCCAAACATTTCCGAAAGGATGTTCATTTCTTTTTTAATCTGTCTGCGCACCTGCCGCATATCTTCCATCCCATTTAATGCAAAATGCAGGCCAATCTGGTGCCCCCGTTCATACATGTCCCTTATCATATCCTTATTACGCTTGGATAAAATATTATATGTATTGTTTGTCCACTGGAAAAACCAGGCAGAAGTAAAGTCCATTCTACTCTCCACCTTTGCCAACGCATAGGCCCTGTCAACACTATATTCCACATCATGCCGCATAATCACGAATGAATCTTTCTTTACTGCCTCTGCATATCCCGCCTGTCTTCCGGTAGACTGGATAATACTGATAATTTCTTTATATTCATTATAAGAAAACATTGACTTTTCTCCCTAAATATTAAAATTGACTTATCCATATGAACTATTGTATGAAATTCCTTCCATCATGTCAAATCTAAAAACTGCTCAACATACTTCTCATAGGAAAAACATTGTGCCCTTTCCCTTGCTGCTTTCTGATATCTTTCCAGCTTATTTTCATCCTGCATCAAATCTATAATAATATCTGCCATATTCTTTTCTTCTTCTAAAATGCATCCGGCATTTAAATCTTTCCCTCTGCTCATAGGAGGCACTAAAATCCCATATTTCCCATAAATAACATTTTCTTTTTTATTTTCCGGTTTCCTATGCCAGCCTGCATTAGCTTCCCCCAGCAATATTTCTGCCGGTCCGGTCAAACAATCTGTGCTTACTGCCGCAAGTCCTAAGCACATTCCTTCCACCAATGCATTGGGAAAACCCTCATTCAGGGAAGTAAGCAGATACACCTCACCCTTCTTTAAATATTTATATGGTTCACTCTGCCTGCCTGCAAAACAGACAAATTTTAAAATACCCAGATTTTCCGCCAGCTTTTTATATTCTTCAAAGCTTCCTTCCCCTACCAGAATCAGCCTCGCTTCAGGTATTCTTTTTTGGACAAGTGAAAAAATCTTAAGCATATGCCAAAATCCTTTCACATCATCTTCTCTGCCCATAGATAAAAGACAGCGCATTTTTTTCCCCCGTTCATCCATATCCTGCCAAGGCAGTTCAGGTTCTTTTTCCTGCGCTTCCTTTTTAATTGCCTCCACATCATACAAATTATACAATGTAGTTATTTTATTAAATTTATATTTAACTTTAAGCTCTTTCTCAATCACCTTAGAACAGCATATGATCAGATCAGCAAACCTTGTAAACAGTTTTAATTTTACCGGCTCTCCCATGTCCATATAACTTCTGATTCCCAGCCAGACTTTCGTATTTTTGGTTTTTGAAAATGAATTTACCATGTTTGCCGTCGGTCCAAAACTATATGCAATATCAGGCTTCATTTCTTTTTTCAGGGTTCGAAGTCTTCTGCTGCGCTTAATGATATTTAAGATTTTCTTTATTTTTCCCCTCTGTACTCCTAAATTCAAATCAATAATATGCAGCCCTTCAATATCATATCCAATATTTGAAGAATCAAAAATAACAATCGTTATGTCAAAGTAAGGTTCCAGAAGTCTGGCAGTTGTAATACAGACTCTTTCAAATCCACCCTGATGAAGCATAGGGGAAATTAACATTAATTTTCTTTTTTTCTCCATAGAAACACTCCATTCCATAAATTCTGTAAACGACTCATATATTAATTCAAATTTAACCCATCTCCTGCCTTAATCCGGTAGTATAAAATTTCTCCATCCTCTCCGCCTGTGCACATACATCAAATCCTGCCTTCTGCATTTCCTGCACCCGGTCCCGTCTATCATACTTCATTGTTTTAGCAATATAGTCTGCCCATTTATCCGGATTTTCTTCGATACTCATAGTATGTACCAAATCCGTCACTGCCACCTCTTCACAAATGGTATCGGACATGACACATTTAAGACCGCTGCACTGAGCCTCCACTATCGTTCCCGGAAGTCCTTCAAACCTGGATGGATAAACAAAATAATCCATTGCCTGATAATAATCAGATACATTGCCCTGATTTCCAAGGAAATAAACTTTATCTTCTATTCCAAGTTCTCCGGCCAGTGTCTTTGCTGCCTGCATTCCACCGCCTTCCCCAAGCAGCAAAAGAACAAATCCTTTGCAGGCTTCATCTATTTTTCTGCTCTCTTTACATAATGCTGCAAAGATTCGAAGCAGATATTCATGATTTTTCGCATAATGAAACCGCCCCACATGACCGATTACGTATTGATCTGCTATTCCCAGCTTTTCTCTCACTTTTTTTCTTGTGCTTTCATTATACTCAAACTCCTTACAGTCGATTGCATTAGGAACAAAAAGGGTTTTTCCCTGTTCTACCGCTTTTTTTCCAAATACCGAAACACCTGCAATCTTAGAACAGGTAAACAAAAAATCTGCTTTTTTCCAGAGATTCTTCCGAAGAATCCTTGTGGCTATCCCCTTAATCCCTTTATCCACTCCTGCGCTTCTTGCATGGGCGATGGTAACAGGTATGCCGGCATTTTTTGCAGCCGGCAGATAAATGGATGCCGTGCTTGTCATATGTCCCTGTATTACCTGATATTCCCTATGCGCTTGAAAAAAAGCCTTTACAGCCTTTTTATAGGTAAAATAATTGTATAATCGAAAACGGGGAACACGATAAATTCGTCCTCCCAGTTCCTTAATTTCCTTATCAAAATAACCTTCCCTGCCTGTGTGTACCAGAAAATCAAATTGTACCTTATTCCTGTCTATATGGCGGTACAAATCCATAATCCGGCTCTCTGCACCCCCTAAATTTGTTCCCCCAAGCACATGTAAAACCCCAACAGGCTGTGCCATATTTCCATTCATATTCTCATCCATAATCCTTTCAAAAATTGAAGACCTGGTATATAACATAAATCCCCTGATTGAAAATTTGTTTATTTCTTTACCGGAGCTTTATCAGCAGATGCTTTCCCTTTGCCATAAAAAATTCCTTTCCTCTGCCAAAAAAACTGCACTTTACCGGCTCCTGCATTAAATACTCCTTATAAGAAATCCATTCTGCATTTGGTTTCATGAAATAACTTTCATACCGCTCCAAATCCTCATCAGAAACCGTATCCGTATGAACCACCATAGTGGAATAACCATTTTTTTTCTTAAATACTCTACTTAACTGAAAAGATATGGGATAAAATTTCATCTCCTTCCATTCATATGGCAAATCTCCAAATCCATCTGTCAGTATATTAAATCCTGTTTCCTTAAGCGCCTTTAGTGTTTTTTTATCGTAAGAGTGGGCAGGAGCCATAAAAATATCCGTTTCAATTCCCTTTTGAGTAAGTACCTTCTTTCCCTCTGTCAGCATTTCCTTTTGTCGTTCAAAAGAAATTCCTGCAAATTCTGAAAAATTGTTTAAAGGAAAAATTCCTCCTTTTTTGGTGGAATACACATGCTGATACCCATGCATGGCAACCACCCATCCTTCCCCTTGCAAGTGTTTCACATATTTCCAAAAGTCTTCCGGGATTTCTTTTTCTACCTTATCCTGCTTGATTTTTACAAGATTTTCATCTCTGTTATCCGGAACCACTCCAATAAGCGGCTTCACCTGATACCGGTCTAAAAGCGCTTTAAATTTAAAGAACCGCTCCCAATCCATATCAGGTGTTATGTCATCAAGTCTTACTGCTATTTTCATTTATTCCTCACTTTTGCCTGTTCTGGCTTTTCCTTGCTGAACATACAAGCACTTAATACAAAATATCTCCTGTCCTTATCTTACGCCGGCATTCATATTTGTCAATCAAAAGAGAACCATCTACTGTTCGAATCACCAGCTTTTCATCAAATAAATCTATCACTTCTCCCGGTTCATATTCCGAAAAATCAATCATTTCATCAAAGGGATGGGCCTGCCAGATGATTATTTTATTCTCCTGAGCGGATTGACTTTCGCAGTTGTTCCTGTACCTGATTTCACTGTCATTTTCATTATTTTCCTTCACATAAGCGAATGCACCGGGAAAGGGCGCCGCCACACCTCTGATCAGATTATAGATTTCCCTGGTTCTTGCATGAAAATCCACTTTTCCATCTACTTCTGTGCGCTTGTTATACCAGGAATCAAAATCTTTTGACTGGGTTTTTATAGTAATTCTGTCCTCCTGATATGCCTTAAGCAGCTTTTTAATCAGGTTCTTGGAACAAATCATATTTTTATACTGTGCTGTGCGGATATCATCATGGGCAGTAATAGAAAACATTTCCGTGGCAAACACATTAGGACTGTCCGCCTTTTCATCATAGCGGAACAAATTCAAATTAAATCGGGTGTCTCCAAGAATAATAGACCAGTTTAAAGGCGACCGCCCACGTCCAAAGGGCAGATAACCGCAGTTTCCATGAAAACCATAAATACCAAGTTTAAACTTTTCCAACACAGAAGGGGGGATCAGCCGCTGCCAGCCCATAGAAATTCCTATGTCAAATTCGTTTTCATCAAGGAAGCCCTGTGTCTTTTCATCTGTTAAAAAATAACTGTCAGCCTCGTGTACAGGAATTCCATACTTTTCGGTAAGCACAGACAATCCCTTATATCCGGAAACCTGATTTTTCTTCGTCACCTCCGGACTGATGGTGATAACCAGATCTACCGGGCAGATTGTTTCCTGTATAAAACTTACAATATTTTCAGAAGTATCCTTTACTCCAAAGACCACCACTTTATATTTCATAGTCGTTTTATCCTTATTTACAAAACTATTGTAAGAAATGTTCATACAAATAATCCTGCATGTTCACATATTCCTGCACTCTGTTATAATTATCTAAAACTCCATCAAGTCTTGCTTCGTATTCTTCTTTCGTGCACTGCCTTATCGCCCCAAGCGCAACTTCCAAATCAGCATTTTTTAGCAAAATCATTCCTTCCGGATTAAAGAACTGGGAAATCTTACGTGCTCCTAAATAGACCGGAATTGTCTGTGCCGCAAAACAGCTTGTCAAGCGCTCGGAAAAATAATAATCTGAAATATCATTTTCAATAATAATTGAAAAACGGAAACGGTCAAGGCTTTCATCCACACTTTGAATATAAGAACCCCCGTCAAATTTTCCAAAGGTATGGGCAAGACGGTCTTTTTTACATCTTCTGGCCAGTTCCAAGCGAAACTGGTGCAGAGTACACATAACTTTATCAGAGCATAGAATTGACAAATCTTCTTCTTTTTTCTTATAAAGATCCTCTTTCATTTTCTGGTTCCAGATCCCTGCCGCAATAGGATAGAATCTGGCATTTTCAATCTCATTTAGTATTTTTTCATCATAAGTGAAAATATAACGAAATTCTTTTTCCAGTCCCTTATGCTTATAAAACACTTCATAATCTTTAGGAGCAATCACTCTTGATTCCGTCAGCATTCCATACTTAACCACAGGTTTTCCCAAGGTATGGGGCATCTCCCTGCCCCCATAAAAGTGCGTATCCAGTCCATAATTATATCTGTCCCAGAAAAAATATTTTCCCTCATGTCCAAAAGGAGCATGCTGGCTGTGTCTGTTGCGGATAAAATAAGTCTCAAGAAGCCTCCCATCCGCATTATAAATTTGGGGCATAGTATTGGTAATATGATAGTCTCTGGCAATCTGCAGCTTATATCTGCCAATCTTAAACTCCATGTGGACGCTCCTTTTTCTAAATTCGACTCAATTAATCTGGTTCTTATGCCAGATTTTCCTTATACCAGTCGATTGCCAAATTAATTCCTTTTTCAAAATCATATTCAGGATCATATCCTAAAAGTTCTTTTGCCTTGATAATGTCCGCATTTGAATCTCTGATATCTCCTGCACGATTTGGTCCGAAATTAGGCTCTACCTCTTTTCCAAGAGCTTTGCAAAGATCATGATATACATCTATCAAATATTCTCTTCCACCTGCACCGATATTAAACGCTTCTCCTGCTGCCTCAGAAGGCGCCAGACATGCCTTTAAGTTTGCTTCGATTACATTGTCAATATAAGTAAAGTCTCTGGACTGTCTGCCATCCCCGTTAATGGTAGGCACCTCTCCATGCATCAGCTGCTTAATGAACTTAGGGATCACCGCTGCATACATTCCTTCAGGATCCTGTCGCCGCCCAAATACATTGAAATATCTCATTCCATAAGTATCCAGTCCATACAAAACCTTATAAAGCCTTCCATATTCCTCGTCCACTTTCTTGGTAAGCGCATAGGGGGAGAGAACCTTTCCTTCTGCCCCTTCCTTTTTGGGGAGCACCGGATGATCTCCATACACGGAAGAGCTGGATGCATAGACAAACTTCTTCACTCCGTTTTGCCTGGATGCCTCCATCATATTCAGCGTACCCCGAATATTGATTTCCTCATAAAGAAGAGGCATTTCAATACTTCTGGGAACGCTTCCCCATGCAGCCTGATTCAGCACATAACTTACGCCTTTCGCAGCTTCTAAGCAGGTATCAAGTTCCCTGATGTCTCCTTTTATAAATGTAAAATCAGGATTTGCTGTTAAAGGTTCAATATTTTCATATTTTCCGGTAGAAAGATTATCCAGGCACCGAACTTTATAGCCCATATCCAGAATTGCCTCACATAAATTAGAGCCAATAAATCCTGCGCCTCCCGTCACAAGAAATATACTGTTTTCATCAAATTTCAAATCTTTATATCCCATTTGTCCGTCTCCTATACTTCCTTTTCAGTATTTACAGTCTCCAGTAAATATAATCCTCTGTCAGATATTCATTTCTGTCAAACAGTCCCTTAATATCCATAAACACTTTCTTTTTATGGGCAGGATTATAAAATCTGTTTATATCCTCTTTCTTCAATTCCAAAAATTGTGTATGCGCCACTGCCACAATCACAGCATCCACATCCTTTACCGCCTCCATGCCATCAAAGGTCACGTCGTACAGCCGCTTTGCCTCCTCTGCATCAGCAGCAGGATCTACTACTATGGGTGTAATTCCATACTCACCAAGCTCTTTATAAATATCAATCACCTTGGTATTTCTGGTATCAGGACAGTTTTCTTTAAAGGTAAACCCTAAAATTGCTACCTTGGCATGTTTTACCGGAATATCTGCCTTAATTAAGTTTTTCACCATAGATTCGGCCACATATCTTCCCATGTCATCATTGATACGACGCCCGGAAAGTATAATCTGGGAGTGGTATCCAAGTTCCTCCGCCTTGTACGTCAGGTAGTATGGATCAACCCCAATGCAATGGCCTCCTACCAGGCCGGGATAAAACTTAAGGAAATTCCATTTGGTTCCTGCCGCCTCAAGCACAGATTTGGTGTCAATGCCCATGCGGTTGAAAATAATAGATAATTCATTCATAAATGCAATGTTAATATCCCTCTGGCTGTTTTCAATTACCTTGGCCGCTTCCGCCACCTTAATGGACTGGGCACGATAAACTCCCGCCTCTACCACAAGTTCATATACCTTAGCCACAGTATCCAAGGTTTCCTCATCCATACCGGAAACAATCTTTACAATAGTTTCAAGGCGGTGTACCTTATCTCCGGGGTTAATTCTCTCCGGAGAATAACCAATCTTAAAATCCACACCACACTTAAGCCCTGATTCTTTTTCAAGGATGGGTACGCAAATATCTTCTGTCACTCCCGGGTATACTGTAGACTCAAATACCACTACGGAACCTTTGGTAAGATTCTGACCTAATATCCTGCTTGCTCCCTCTACAGGGGTAAGATCCGGCGTGTGGTCATCATTTACCGGGGTGGGAACCGCAACAATGTGGAATTTTGCCTCTTTTAGTTTAGAAGGATCGGCTGTAAACTCCACTTTTGTATTTTTGATTACTTCATTTCCCACTTCATTGGTGGGATCGATTCCGTTTTTGTAAAGTTCTATCTTTTTCTCATTTAAATCAAAACCCACTACTTTGATTTTTCTGGCAAAAGCTACTGCAATGGGCATTCCCACATACCCAAGTCCCACTAATGATAATTTCTCTTCCCCACTTAACAGTTTTTCATATAAATCCATGATCTTCCATTCCTTTCTCAAATAAATCTTTTATCTACCAGTAATATGTCAACTACTATGAAGCATAGCCTGTATTTCTTCCATATAATCCAATACTACCTTTTTCCGGTCAAATTCCTTTTCCATCTTTTCTCTGGCTCTTTGTCCCATTTTAGCTCTTTCTTCTTGGGAAAGCTTTAGAAATTCCTTTAATGCCCTAATCAGATCTTCACTGCTTTTCGGCTTACACCCAAATCCTGTAACACCTTCTTCAAAAATCTCCCTGCATCCACTGACATTGGTAGCTATCACAGGTCTTCCCGCAGCAGATGCCTCCATCAGCACATTACTCATTCCCTCATGGTAAGTGGGGAGTACCAGTGCAGAACAGTTTTTAAGGTATTCATGTACATCAGGATCAAATCCAAGCAGCCTGATCACCCCTCGTTTTTCAAATTCGTCCAGCTTGTCCTGATAATCTTCGTCACAATATCCAAGCAGTTCAAATAATACTTTAGGACCTGCCAGTTGTTCCGCCGCTTCTAACAGCTCCTCAATGCCTTTTTCCCTCATCATTCTTCCCACAAAGAGAAAATGCACTTCATCCCTTTCGGGATAGGCCTCAAAAGAGTGGCGTTCCAGATTCACCCCCGAACCTTTTACAAGGCGGCTGCTTTTTCCTTTAATGTGATATAAATCAAAAATTTTCTGGTTTTCTTGGTTTTGGAAAAAAACACAGGCACATTTTTTTAATCCCATACGGTACATACTGACAATTACTTTAAGGAGAATCCCCTTTTTTTGAAAGGTGCTTCCAAGCCCCGTCACAGTGGAAATATAGGGTACTTTCATATGTCTGCAGCAAAATCCGCCGTATATATTGGGTTTGATGGTATAAGTCAGAACCAGATCAGGCTTTTCAGCCTTTAACAGCTTTCGGTAGGCTTTTATCAGCTTCATATCCTCTATGGGATTGACTCCTCTTCTATTGATGGGCGTATCCACCACTTTACAGCCTTCTTCCAACAACTCTTTTGTACGCACCTGATCAGGAATACTTACCGTAACCTGATATTCTTCCAAAAGCTTTTTGATTAGTTCATTTCGAAAATCATACAGCCCTCCGGAAGAATTTGAAAGAATCAATATCTTTTTCATAAGTCAGATAATTTCCTCTTCTTTCAGATTTACAATACCTATCTCATTATATTTCATCATACATATCCCCTCAGGATACGCTCCAATGGAAACGGGATTAGCCTTTCCCGAAAGATTATTTAGTACCTGGGAAGGCATATCCACACCGCTTTCATAAGCATGGGGATATCCACCTCCAAATCGTGGATTTACTTCAGAAATATAATAAACTCCGTTTATCTTAAATATATCAATATCTATCATACCACAAAAGCCACATTTTTCCACAAAATTTTGCAGCATGGAAAAAAGTGCTTCATCTTTAAATGATACGGACTTATCTGTCTCTCCCGCCCGCATCTTAATCTTTTTTTTCACAAAAATACAGGTACATTTTCCGGATATCATGTCAATATAAACATCAGCCCCATATTCCTGCCCGTCCATATATTCCTGAATCATAAGATCATCATATAAATCAAACAGCACATCTATTTCTGACATTGTTGTCACTTTATTGATGTTAATGCTTGCGCTCCCCTTCACCGGCTTTGCAAATACAGGAAAAGAAATCTCTCCCTTTTCAAGTGCTTCCTTAAATGCATCCTTTTCCACAAAACACTTTGCAGTAGGAATTCCCATTTCACACAGCATCTGATACATTTTATACTTGTCAAAACAAGTTTCCACCAATTCATAGGGGGAAATAACAGGCATTGTCCCTACTGCCAGAAACTTTTCTTTTTCTTTGGCAAGCAGGGAAAGTTCCGGATCAATCAAAGAAAAGGCACCATCTATTTTTTCCTTCTTACAAATGTCTAAAATCACATCCAGATACTCTGGCGCATTGATTCTTGGCACCAGATAAAACTTGTCGGCGTCATAAACCGCAGGTGCTAAATTAGAGCAGTCTGTTGCAATCACTCTGCCGGTATCTCCCACTGCCTTTTTAAAATACTGCACCACCTTATTTCTGGTTCCCACACTTAAAATTAAAATGTTCATTCATATACCCATCTGCGCGTTGCGGCGCGCACTTAAATCAATAGGTTAAATACGCCTTTTTATTCAACCCTGTATCTTCAAATTATCAAAAAAAAGCGGTGTACCTCCTGTATGGATAAAAAGCACTTTCTTTCCTTCCACCCGTTTATCTTCAAGAAACTTACGCATTCCCCAAAAAGCTTTTCCCACATAGGTGGTATCCATTGGTATTCCATCCTGTAACATAATGTTATCTATGACAGACTTTACTTCATTGTTATATTGTCCATATCCCCCCAGCCGGTACCTGTCAGTGAATACTAAGGCTTCTTCCTTGTAAAGGGTATCAAATTTTTCGCCTAAATAGTCCCTGATGCTGTCTTTTACCACTTCCCTGCCTCTATTTTCTTCCCTTGCAATACTGATTCCTACAATCTGCGTATCCGCCCTTCTATTTGGCTTTTCTGCTTCCGGTCCTGCAAAACCCGCTTTCTTCTCTCCTCCAGATGCCTTCCTTTCTTCCCATTCTGCCTGAGTAAGAAGCTGGCCACAGATTAACCCCGCCTGGGTTGCCCCTGTTCCGGAAGCGTGAAAAATATAGTCAAAGTAAATTCCATTTTCTTTTTCCCAGCTTTCTATTTCCTGATAAGCCTTTACATAGCTCTCCGTACCCGGATTACCATGTCCTCCGCCTGTGATAAAGTATGGATTTTTTCCTTCTATTTCATATGCCCGTATCCGGTTTTCTATGGTTTGTGAAACCTCATTTACCGGGCAGGTTTCTATCACTGCACCAAACTGTTCCACCAATTTGGTATTATAAAGAATTTCCCTGTTTTCCTGAGGAGAAATAATATGGCAGGAAAGCCCCATTGCCGCCGCCATATTGGCGATAATCCGGCAATGATTGGAACTATTGCTGCCATAAGTCATAATCACATCCGTATCCGTATTTTTAATTTCCTTGTAAAATTCCGCTGCTTTTCTGGCTTTGTTTCCGCCAAAACTAAAAGGAATTAAATCATCCCTTTTTATATAAAAGCAGTTATTTCCATAGCTCCCTGACAATGGCACAAGAGGAGTTTCTTCAAGAGGTTTTTCAAACAAAGCAATTCTTTTCATCTCAGCCTTTTTCCTTTCCTGCCTTCCGGTATACATCAAAGTCAGCCACTGTCTGATCTGCACCGGAAAGAGTTCCTGTTCGTTTCAAAACCTTTCCCACTGTCATCCCAAGAATCTTTAAGTCCATAAGCAGGCTGCATTTCTCCACATACTCCAAATCATATGCAAAACGATCCTCCCAGCCTAAAGCATTGCGCCCGTTTACCTGTGCAAGTCCCGTAAGCCCCGGCCTTACATCATGCCTGTGCCTTTCTTCTTCCGTATAATAAGGCAGATACTTAACCAGCAGAGGTCTTGGCCCAATCAGGCTCATATCCCCTTTTAAAATATTAAAAAGCTCAGGCAGTTCATCCAGGCTGGTAGACCGAAGCAGCTTCCCAAACCGGGTAAGTCTTACCTCATCAGGAAGAAGCTGTCCATTTTCATCTCTTTCATCTGTCATGCTGCGGAACTTATAAAGTTTAAAAATCTTTTCCTTTTTTCCGGGGCGCTCCTGGGTAAACAAAACCGGCTTTCCCAGCTTACACCGGATCAGCACCCATAAAACAAGATAAACTGGCGAAAAAACAATAATTCCACATAGAGATAATGCCATATCAAGTATTCGTTTTACACCATTTTTATACATTGCCCTATCCCTTCCGGTGAACACTTATCTTCCAAAACATCCCCGTATAATCCTAATAATCAGCTCCATATCTTCCTTTGTGTTTTTGATGTCGCTGGGCAGGCAGAGTCCTCTGTTAAATACATCTGCTGCAACATCTGCTCCCTGATCTCCTTTTCCCTTGCTTCCCTTTGCGGTAACGAAGTCGCATTCTGCAAACACTGGCTGCAAATGCATGGGTTTCCAGACAGGGCGGGACTCAATGTTATGCTCTGCCAATGCATCCATAATGTTATCAGGGGTTACCGGACATCCTTCTTTTATGATCATGCCGGTGAGCCAGCAGTTTGCATCTCCATCTTTATTTAAAGGATTTAGTCCGATTTCGGGAATATCTGCAAAAGCTTCCTTATACTGTTTGTAAATTTCCTTCTTAAGGGCTTTATGCTCCTCTAAATGAAGCAACTGTCCCCGGCCGATTCCGGCAGTAATATTGCTCATTCTGTAATTATATCCGATTTGGGAATGTTGATAATGCCGGGCTGCATCCCTTGCCTGTGTAGCCAGAAAAGTAGCCTTTTGCGTAATTTCTTCCTCTTTGGAAACCAGCATTCCACCGCCTGAAGTGGTAATAATCTTATTTCCGTTAAAAGAATAAATTCCTATTTTGCCAAAAGTGCCTGTATGTTTTCCTTTATACGTACTGCTTAAGGATTCTGCAGCATCCTCAATCAGCGGAACCCCGTGCTTATCACAAATTTCTATAATTTCATCAAGCTTTGCAGGCGTTCCATATAAGTGAACCACGATCACGGCCTTGGGGTTAGGGTAGATCTCAAACCCCCTTTTAAGCGCTTCCGGATCCATATTCCAGGTATCTGTCTCCGAATCAATAAATACAGGGGTTGCTTTTTCATACGCCACCGGATTACAGGTAGCGCTGAAGGTTAGCGAAGGAACAAATACCACATCCCCTTCCCCTATTCCCAATACGCGAAGGGCAAGATGTATTGCCGCTGTTCCGGCACTTAGTGCAGATGCGTGCGCAATTCCCACATAATCTGCCAGCTCCTTTTCAAATGCATTTACATTAGGACCAAGAGGCGCCACCCAGTTGGTATCAAATGCCTCCCTGATAAATTCCTGTTCTTCTCCATGCATGGTAGGGGAAGATAAATAAATTTTTTTGTCTGCCATTTCTTTGCTCCTCCATTACTCTTCATTGTAATGATAAGTAGATACAATTTCTCTGATCAAAGGTCTGATATCATTACTTTCATTTTTTGATTCTTCCTTCAATGCCTTAAGCTGAACAAAAAATCTGCTTTCATCTATCTCAATAGGTTTCCCGATATGAATCAGTTTATTTGCAGTCTCCGTCATTCCCTCTTCCGCCATCAAAAGCTCCTCATAAAGCTTTTCTCCGGGACGCAGGCCGGTAAACTCAATCTTAATATCTTCACCTACACGATAGCCGGACAGCCGAATCAGATTTTTAGCCAGATCCAGTATCTTTACCGGTTTTCCCATGTCCAAAACAAATATCTCACCACCTTTTGCATAGGCACCCGCCTGCAGCACTAAAGATACTGCTTCCGGTATGGTCATAAAATATCTGATAATATCAGGGTGGGTTACCGTCACCGGTCCGCCTGCCATAATCTGCTTTTTAAATAAGGGAATCACACTTCCGTTGCTGCCTAATACATTTCCAAACCTGACAGCCACAAATTCCGTATCATAATGCTTGTTAAAGGTCTGAATAATCATTTCACAGATCCGCTTGCTGGCTCCCATAATATTGGTAGGGTTCACTGCCTTATCGGTAGAGATCATAACAAATCTCCGTACACCATTCATGGCAGCTGCCTGAGCAGTTTTCCATGTACCGAATACATTATTTTTAACTGCCTCATTGGGACTTGCTTCCATTAAAGGTACATGCTTATGAGCCGCCGCATGGTACACAATATCAGGCTTATAGTTTTCAAATATCCAGTTCATCCGGTTGGTATTTCTGACGGAAGCAATCAGCACCACTAAAGAAAGTTCAGGATACTTGGTAATCAGCTCCTGCTGCACATCATAAACACTGTTTTCATAAATATCCAGTATAATAAGCTGAGCCGGCTTATGGCTTGCAATCTGCCGGCATAACTCGCTTCCAATAGAACCGCCGCCGCCTGTGACCAGCACTTTTTTCCCTTTCACATAACCAAGAATTGAATCCAAATCCACCTCAATGGGTTCTCTTCCTAATAAATCCTCCACTTCCACATCCCGCAGCTTGCTGATGCTGACTTCACCATTAACCAGCTGATACATCCCTGGCAGGGAACGTAGTTTACAGCTTGTCTCTTTACAGATGTCTAAAATTTCAGAAAGCTCACTTCTTGTAATAGAAGGCATTGCTACAATAATTTCATCAATTCCAAAAATATCGGCACATTCAATAATCTTATCCCTGCCGCCGACCACCTTGATCCCCTGAATAAATCTTCCCCATTTTCCCTTGTCATCATCAATAATGCAGCGAATGACCATGGTGGAAAAATTACTGTTTACAATCTCTTTTATAATGATATTTGCAGCTTCTCCCGCCCCAATTACCATAACGGAAATGTTATTATTTTTATTTTGCTGCTTATGCTTTAAGCTCCTGAAAAACCGGTAAGAAAACCGGCTGACAAAAATAAAGCTGATTAGCATAAATACATAAAGAAAATAGTAGCTGCCTGGAACTGCCTGCTGTCCCTGGGTTTTGAAAAACTGAATGCCTATGCTGTAGCAAACTGCAGAAATCACACTGGAAATCACCAGATTCTGCAGTTCCGTTTCACCAGCAAATGCCCAAAGACTATGGTACATCCTGAAAATATAAAGCACAATTAATGTGATTAAAATATTCACAGGCAGAAACCGGTTGATCGGGCCGATAAAGTACGGGGGTATTTCCGACATATCAAAGCTGTAACGCATAAGCAGCGCTAAATAGCTTGCTGCAATTACACTGATAATATCGTAAATAATCAGTGCGGTTCTTCTGTATAATAGTTTTACATTAAATACTTTTTTTTCTCTTTTTTCTACTTTGCTCATGGCCAACCTTTACTTTTCATCCTTAAACAGTAATGGCGTAATCACCAGCATCAGTACAAATCCACAGGGATTACACAAATGGAATATCCATTCCACCATTCCTGCCACCGCCACTGCCACAGTTACCACCACCGGCATTGCCGCATAAGTTATTTTGTCCTTTTTTCTATTGTAATACAATAAAGAAACGATAAAAGTTCCAACTCCTGCCAATACAAATAAGATTCCTACCGGAATTCCATGATCGTATGCCGCCTGCAGATAAATATTATGGGCATGTGTTGCAACCGCGCCATCCTTAAGAATTGCCCCCATTTCCTCATGGCCGGTCATATTAAGCTGCTCAATATAAGAACAGAAAATATCAATCCGCCCGTTGGTGTAATCCTCTTTTTGCGGATCTTCATCTCTTGGATCGGTCACCTCAGAATCAGTCCCTTCCAAAGCAGTTTCTGTCAAGCTTGTTTCACCAGAATCTTCTACACCGGAAACTTCTCCATTAAAATCTTCCGCCTCACCGTTTTCCCCCATCATTTCAAGTTCCGATATCTCAATTCCATTCATATGGGTTCTTTCATATTCGGCTATTTCTCCATAAATATCGAAGGTTCCTTCCGGTATGCTGAAGATTTTTTCTGCAAACACATCTATAAAACGTCCTACACGCATAAACTCTGCCGAATCAAGTTTTCTGCCCCTTAATGCTTCGTCTACATAGGATTCTATCTCATAAACATAGGGATCACTTACAAGCACCGGAATCGTGCGCTGCATGGTAAATGTTACCGGCAGGCAGACCACCACCGAAAGAGCCATTACTCCAAGAGAACTTCCTATGCTTTTCAGTTTTTCCTTTTTCCTTCCTGCCGCCATCACAGTCACTGCAAAAAGCAATGTTACACCTACCGCAAAGAAAGCGGTTCTGGACATGGTAAAGAGCATGTAGGAGGATACTACACCAAACAAAACGGCTTCTTTCCAAAAATCTTTTAATTTTCTACTCTTTGACAACTTGGAAAGCAAAATAACAATCGCTGCACATTCTACAATCGTTAAGTAAGTTGCCGTAATCGTCACCGTATGGAAAATATGGGTATATCTGGCCGTTCTGAAAGTTAAATAAGGTCGGTGAAACAGCGCATACCCTGTTGTCAGCATAAATTGCAATATAATTCCCCGGCACACATTAACCAGCAGCCTGTCCTTGTGCTCCCACATTCCATAAGTGAGATACAAAAGGCCAAAGCCTGCTGCCATAGCAACCGTCCACCATCTTCCGTTTCTAAAGAGAATTACAGATGCAAAAAAGAGTAATATCAATCCAGCATAAGAAATTTTAGGGCGGGCAAGTTTTCTTTTTGCCAATCCGATTACTGTGCGAATCAAAATCAGTCCCAGCAAAATTCCAATCAGCGCAGTATGGCGGATCACCTGTATGTTCCAGGGAATTTCCGCCTCCTTAATGGCCTGCCCTGCTAAAAGTCCCACCTGATTTTGATAATAAAGACAGCCTGCAATCCCTGCTGCTATCAAATAAATCAGGTTATATAAATTAAAAATTTCCTTCCATTTAAACATGACAATAATGGCAAGTGCAAAATAAAGCATTTCCTTGCGCACTGCCATCTTATGATGAATGTCATAAAGACCTGCCATATATTCGCAGCAGCCGCTGACTGCCCCTGCAATGAAAACAGACTGAAGCAGATCTGGAAAATGTCCTTTTATATATTCCAAAGTAATAACCGGTTCCTGACCGTCTCTGTTATGATTGATGCCATAAAACAATATTGCTGAAAGGAGAAGAACACTTAAGAAAAAGAAGCTGTTATCCAACAAATAATTTCCACAGGCTCCCATACATACTGCAATAAGAGCGCCAACCGTACCTGCCGCTACAATTGGATTAAGTAATGTCTTCAAGGTTCTCTCAACGGTGATCAGCTTATCCTCCCGATTCCGGTAAAACAGCCGCACCGCACCAATCAAAATAATAGCAGTCAATGCAAGGAGTCCGCCAAAAAGAAAGACCTTTCCCTTTCTTAAAGGCACACTGTAGTGATATTCTGCAACCAGATTTACTCCCTCTACTGTACTGCTGTTATAGTACATGGCTCCCGCATAGGGCATTTCTGCCAGGGAAACATTCTCACATCCTAAAAATACCGCCGACTGATTCCCCTGAACAATCAGGTGGTACATTTTTCCCACTTCCATGTCCACATCAATCATTACTTCACAGTAACCGGGAAGCTGTTCCGGCTTAATTTCCACTTCTTCTTCCGCAATAATTGTCTGACCTTCATTTAAAAGCCGGACAAAAAAGCTCTCCCCTTCCGTCCCGTCTCCAAGATACAATGATATGGCATCCATATGATCATACTGTGCCACAAAGCTCTGCAGGATCGTATATTCATCATTTATCACATCAGTCATGGCTCCCGTATTTTGGGGAATAGACTCCGTAATGGTCTCATTCCAAATGCGAAACGGCCACAAAGACAGTAGAAGAACCGCTGCCGCAAGAAGTATTACCGCCTGTATTGCCTGACTTTTATATACTATCTTTTTCATAATTAACCCCCATATTGCCGCAGCCTGCAAATTTGCGGCAGCACAAACTTGTCAAGTGAAACACATCCACTCTTTTTTAAACGCATGGGTAGTATAACACAGTTATTTCCAATTATCAAATTTCACTTCCCACAAAAGCAGGGGAACCACCACCCATAAAAATACCACATATCTTACCAGACAGGTAGGTCCTAAAATCACTGTCAGCCAACACAAAAAGGGCAGCACAAAGGGCAGCACCCTTTTAATCTCTTTTAAGTAACATAAATACCCTAAAAGAAAAAGCATCATCCAGAAAAAAAAGCCGGGTGAAAACAACATAGACACTACTGGAAGCTTCTGCTGGGCAATTTCCAGAGACATTTTCCGGTACAGTTCATCAAGCCAGGGTATCTTGCTTTCCCTGATTCCAGGTTCCTCCACTTCATAACCAAAGTAAGAGCTGTCCTCATAAGTAAAGGTAAATACCGTGTTTCCCCGATAAACATCAATTATCGTATCCGGATACCAAAACCCGTAAGAAGTCATGAACCATGCATTCAAATAGGTAAAAGGGTGACTGGCTCCCCATTTTGCCCATAGTTTAAAAAAACTTCCTTTATCCGCTGCAAACGCTTCATTGTTGAAATGAATTTTCACCCCATCTGATACCTTAGGTGTATAATGCGCAAGCGCTTCATCTGAAAGATACTGATATAGAACTTCTTTATCCTTTGCCGGAAGAGTATCCTTTTCATCTGCATATACTCTGGCCATTTGGGAGATAGGAACCGTAAGCATCTCCTGATTTTCCTCGTGATCCGCATGAAAAACCCCTGTCAGTACAGCATTGCATAACATATATATTAAAATAACGCCAACAGGATAAATCAGTGCTTTTTTTATCTCTTTTCTAAGGTAAAAAGTTAAAAGCAGCGCAAACACACAAAATGCATAAAATCCATTATGGCGAAGCAGCATCATCCCAAGGGTTGATACTGACAGAAATGTCATCTTTCTCCAATTTTTAAAAAAAGCCCCAGGCTCCTTACAAAGTTCCTGCAACAGGATCACCATAACCAAAAGCAGCCCCGTAAACAGTCCGTCCTTGGCAGAACACAGAGAAAACATAACCAAAACAGGACACACCCCAAAATATAAAGTAAGAAGTATCCTGCTTATCTTTCCTAAGCCGCGAAGTTTTAATTTTTCCACACACCATGCAAAAATTACTGACATGACTGTCATTTGCAATATGGTATAGCAGGCAATCCCTAAATTAACACTGCCGCTCAGTTTATAAACCAATTGGATAATACCACCCAGCAAAAGTACATGAATAAGAGGATGGTGGGTAGTAAAATTTCTGGTCACCACCTGGAGATACTCCTCCTGTGCATCATAAACAAAAAAACCCGGATAAACCGCCAGAAAGACCGGAAGAAAGCAAAGAAAAATCACTGCCGCCCTGATTCCCATGCAGCGCAAGTCTATCCTTTGGCCTAAATCTTCAAAACCACTGTTTGAAATGCACTTTTGTTTTCTTCCTGCCATCACTTCCCACGAATACCGTATGATTAAGGCAAAAAGGACAGCTGAAATAAATATGCTGATCCACAGCCTTCCCTCTTTAAAGGGAACACTCCCTTTCAAATCAAGCTGTGAGCCAAATACCATACACAGGGAAAATAAAGCCCCTGTAATTCCAGGGTAAAACCATCCCCGTCCTGTCCCGGCATAGTCCATTTCCAGCGCTTTCTTTAAAAAGAAATAAAGACCTAGAAATAAAAAAACCGATAAAATGCTGTTGGTGTACTCCAAAAAGTCCCCACTGACAGAGATCAGGCAGGGGAAAGCCCATGTACCGCCCAAAGCAAGAAAAGCCGCCACTATTGTCCGCATTCCGGGCACATAGGAAAAATATGCAGTTTGTTCCGTTTTCTTATTATTTTTCCTTTTCATTTTCCTTGTTTTCCACTGGTTTACCTGCCATTTCCCGGATCACATACTGGGGGGATCTATTCATTGAAATATACATTCTTCCCATATATTCTCCAACCAGCCCCATCATCAGCATCATCATTCCGCCGATAAATACCATTACAGACATAAGAGCACTAAATCCGGTAACCAGTCCTGGGGGGTTAATAAATATTTTTTTAATGATAGTATAAATTCCATACAAGAATCCTGCCAATGCACAGACTGCTCCGGTTACGGTTGCTATCCTTAATGGCTTGACGCTAAAAGCTGTAAATCCATTAAACCAAAGGGTGAAAAGTTTTCCTATAGTATAGCCGGAAGTCCCTTCTATCCGGTCCCGGTGCTCTACCTCAGCATTAACAATATTCTTTGTGCTGCGCAGAACCAGCCCAATTACATAAGGATAGGCATAGGTATATCTTTTCATCTCTTCTACTATAAATTTTCTGGCAGCAAAATAACTGGAAATATATAGTTCTTTGGGTTTTCCAAGCATCACCCGCGTCATTAGCTCATTTACATGGCTTCCCCAGTTCCTGAAACCGGAGTGATGCTTATGATTATACTTGGCATACACAACATCTGCACCCTGTTCTATTCTCTCAATCAGCTTGCCAGCCTCATCTGCCGGCGTCTGCCCGTCATCATCTAAGCAGATCACAATATCTCCCTTTACATAATGGAAACCTGCCATAAGCGCACTGTGCTGCCCAAAGTTTTTTGCAAGATTAATTCCGGTGATATTGTCATTTTCTTTACACAGTCCCTTAATAATCTCAAAGGTATCATCAGGGGAACAGTCGTTGATTAATACCACCTCATAATCATATGCATTTAATTTTTTCATCGTTCCCTTAATTTCATCAATTACACCCGGCAGCGTGTGTGCTGAGCGGTAGCAGGGAATTACAAAACTTACCAATGTTTTCACCCAAAACCTCCATTAATAATAACTCCTGTAAAGCCTGAATTTTTTCCTTCCTGCCTTCACAATTTTTGATTAATTACCGCCATATAAATTACATCTTTATAAGTCCCTTCAAGATATACTTCATCCTTTAAATAAGCTTCCTGAACAAATCCTGCCTTTTCATAACTTTTATAGGCCTGTTTATTATCGGCCAGCAGCCGGAGCATCAACTTATGAAGCCCTAACTGTTCAAACGCATAATGAATAATAATGCGGGCTGCCTGAGTTCCATATCCTTTCCCCAGGGCATCCTTTTCTCCTATAAAAATTCCATATTCCGCTTTTTTATGAACCCTGTCTATATCTCTAAGGTAAACACTTCCTATAGGATGTCCGCCTTTGGCAGATATGATAAACTGAACCGCCTTTCCGGTATCTATCATGTTCTTTTTCCACTGTTGGTGGCCTTCTTTAGAAAAGGATTTTTGGTAAATAAAATTCCTGCGCACAAAATCACTGTTCCGCCATCTTATAATATTTTCCGTATCCTCCTCATTCATCAGGCGGAGAGTAATATTCTCTCCCTCCAAAACCGGATTTTTTTCACTCATATTTTCCATAAGCACTCCTAAATGTCTGCCGGTTATAAGCTGCGCACTTCATATACCTCAAAAGCACCGGCCACCTTGTCCACCAAAGTAATTTTCACCGGCGTATCATGGCCTTCATAATAATCGGAAAGCCACTCCATGTCCTCACTTATTTTTCGTACAAAGTAAACATTGTTCTGATCTTTAAGAGCCTGCTCCATATTCCCAATGCCAAAAGACTCCAGCTTTTTCCTCTGTATGGGGCTTTTACATGCCCATCCTCCCATAATATCATAATTATCCAGGGAATTATCAACATTTTCAAACATTTTTTCCGAATACTCCACTGTGGAATATACATCTATCAGATAAAAATTATCTGCATTTTGTTCCCTCGCAAAGTACTGATACAGCTCTATATAAGGCGCATTTATTTCTTCCCTTACCTTCTGCTGCATTCCTGTCAGCTTTATGCTTGAAGGCAGAATCACAACTGCCAGCACCCCAAATACTGCTGCCAAGAGAAATCCCGACAATCTTTTCGTTTTCCGGAACATAAGTATTTTCCAGTGGGTAAACGCCATAGCCGCTAAGATACAAAGTTCCATCAAATATAAGGAATGGGTAATCCGCTCCGGATCACGCCCCCGCATTAAAATATACATCCAAAGAAGCGTTCTGACTGCAAAAAGAAAAATCAGCTTCCATAAAACTTCCAATCCGTTTTTTACATATCCTTTTTTTCCTTCTTCCTGAGGAACGCCGCATTTTATCCTTCTGGGCAGTGCCAGTAAAAATACCGCAAAATATCCTGCAATCACCGCATAGTTCCATGGATAATCGCTTCCTGTATCTAATGGACCGTGGGTAAAACGATAAACATAAAATTTAAGACTTTCAGAAACTCTTTGCATAAAAGGATCTTGGGCACTTTTATGCATCCCTGCATATTCTGCAATCTGTCCAACTAATTTTTCGTCAATTTCCTCATCCATGCCGAAATTATAATTATCAAAGAGAATTTTTTCGCTGCCGCTTAATCCAATTTCCTCATAAAAATCCTGATTTTCCTCATAGGGCGGAATTTCCTGAAAATCATAAAGCTCTGTTCTGTTGTTGAAAAAAGTGGTAAATGTTTTCCATTCTTCAGAGCCATAGGCAATCATGTGTGTTGCTTGTCCTATCAATATTCCTGCCAGTATCAAGCCGATCACAGTAAGATATTTTATCCCATGTTCTTTGGTAAATATCTTTTTTTCACTTCCCCATTTAGCCACACCAGCCACACAGATCATGGGAAGAACCAAAAGCAGCATTTCAGAACGAATCAAATAAGCAGCAAATACCAGAAAGACTGCCGGAATATTTTTCTTAATAAATGCTCTGGCGGAAAGTGTAATATCTGTTGTGTAAAACATAAATGCGGCTGTGGCGCCTAACAGGGTACAGGTCACCGTATACTGGACAAAAATTAAATGCTCAAGAAATAATCCGCCAAAAAGCAAAACTTCCGTCAGGGCAATAAAAATCTTTCCACAAAAGGTTTCCACAAATGAAAGGCTTCTTTGCAAAATCAGAAAAAGGCAGCCAAAGTGGCATGCACACAGAAAAATTCCATACCAGGGGAGGCTTCCGGCAATCCTGTATAACAAACTGATCCCTGCACTGACAAGCCACAGCATCTGAATATTATGACCTTCCGGTGTTCCGGTGTAGGCTCCTGCCAAAATATCCTTCATCAGCACATCATCATTTAAATCATAATAATAGTCAAAATTAATTCCTGCGAAAATCCCCAATAAAGCCACAGTCAAAAGCGCAATTATCCAGTTTTCGTTTTTTTTAAGGATACTTTTAAATTCCATAAAATTCCTTTACTTTTCCTGCAATATACTCTGTTTGTTCTTCCGTAAGCTGATAAAACATCGGCAGACGCAAAAGCCGCTCACTTTCCTTTGTGGTATATTTGTCCTCTCCATGAAACCGGCCGAATTTTATTCCCGCCGGTGCGGAATGCAGAGGAACATAGTGAAACACAGCAAGAATGTCATTTTTCTTAAGAAAATCTATCAGCCGGCTTCTCTCCTCCAAATCCTTTGTCTTAAAATAAAACATATGTGCATTGTGTACACAGCCATCCGGCACATATGGAAGCTCTATCTTTCCTGTCTTGGCAAGGGGTGTTAAAAGTTCATAGTACTGACTCCACCTGGCAAGACGAGAATGATTAATCTCATCTGCCGCATCAAACTGAGCGGAAAGATATGCCGCATTGATCTCACTGGGAAGATAAGAAGATCCGAAATTCATCCAGCGGTACTTGTCCACCTGGCCCCTGAAATATTTACTTCTGTCAGTTCCTTTTTCTCTTAATATCTCCGCATCTTCAATGTACTTAGAATCACGGATTAAAAGGGCACCACCCTCGCCCATACTGAAATTCTTAGTCTCATGAAAGCTGTAGCATCCAAAATCACCAATGGTTCCCAGCGGCCTGCCTTTATAAGTGCACATAATTGCCTGTGCGGCGTCCTCCACCACCATAAGGTGATGTCTGTCTGCAATTTCCATAATTTTATCCATCTCACAAGCCACGCCTGCATAGTGTACCACAAAGATTGCCTTTGTTTTTTCCGTAACCGCATCCTCAATCAGATTTTCATCAAGATTCATAGTGTCCGGTCTGATATCAACAAACACTGCTTTTGCCCCTCTTAGCACAAACGCATCGGCGGTAGATACAAATGTATAAGAAGGAAGAATTACCTCATCCCCCTCCTTCAAATCACACAAAAGCGCCGCCATTTCAAGTGCATGGGTGCAGGAGGTGGTGAGAAGGCATTTTGTCGTGCCGGTGGTTCTCTCCAGATATTCACTGCACTTTTTGGTAAATTCTCCGTCCCCGCAGATATGCATGTTTTCTATTGCTTTTTCTACATTTTTTATTTCTCCTCCTACGTAAGGAGGTACATTAAATCTGATCATATGATCCCACACCTTTCACTATCATTGGTAAATTACAAAAGCCTCATTGGCAAATACCTGCTCATAAGCGCCTTTTTGCATAAAGTTCCAAATGGCCTTTAATTTTTCATCTCTATCATAACTTTCCTTATCCACTCCCCACCACTGCATATGCGTCTCATCTCCTGAAAGGTAAGATGCAATCTGCGGCGTAAATATCACCAAAGGTCTGGCAGAAATTTCCTCCAGTTCTTGCGTAAGCCGGCTTACCGGATAGGTATTTAAATCCGCCCATGTAGTGTCAATTGCCGGCGGCTTATCAAGATAATAAGAAATCCCCGGAATATTTCCGTAGAGAATCAGTTCTTTCCCTGCATACTGAGCACTATTTTCCGTCATGAAAATGGAAATTTCCTCTAAAGTTTCCGAATTCAGTTCACTGGTATACATTCCCTTCAGTACATGGTTTTCTGTGACTTTGTAAATTCGCTCTTCTCCCATTTCTCCATCACGAAATACATAAAAGCATCCTATCCCCACCGTCTGAATAAAAAAAGCAATCAATATGCCGGACATCATTGCCTTTACAGGAAACAAAGGCACTTTTTCCGTAATATCCATATAAGTCCTGCCCCATCTTGCCAGGCGGTAGACCATCCAGAAAACAATAGGGGTAATAAAAAACAAATTATTTAAAACCGGCCAGATATGATTATTGCTCCCAAGCGGTCCGATCAAAATAAGGACAAGTCCGATGCAGCCAATCAACCGCCATTCATCATCCAGCATTCTGGTAAAAAGCATCCAGGTTAATTCCGCCAATGCCAAAAGGAGAAATACCGCCCCCCACTGCAAGGCTGATTCTTTCTGATAATATCTGAAATTATACATTCCCCATTTTCCAAGCACCCAGAACAAAACAGGAATGCATACACAATAAATCACTTTCCTTATCTTTAAAAACCGCTGCCCGTTTATCACCAAAAAAGGAATCCCCGGCAGTACGCACAAAATCATATAAAGCATCCATTGGAATCCACGAAAATACGCATCAAAAATTGTCAGAAGCATTTCCCCTAATGTATAATCGGAGGCACTGCCTGCCATTCCAAAAACGCCTGCTATCATTTCTCCAAAAGTTTCTGTCCCATAAGAGATGGACAAAATGCCAATCATTACAAGAAACGCTGCCAGATAACCGGCCGCACATAGCCCTGTTTCCCTTGCTATCGTTTTTAAATCCTTCCTTTTCAACGCCCCATAATACCAAACTGCCACAATCAATGCTATCTCTAATATGTTATTGGGAAAGCGCACAAACCCATTCAGTCCTAAAAGGATTCCTGCAAGGAAAAGGCAGGGCGGACGGCATCCTGCAAGGCCGCGGAACAATAAAACCGCTCCTGCCAAAAGCAGCAGGTAAGTAAGATAATTATACAAAATCACCGTAGGGCACCAGGAAAAACCAATGGCAGCAATTTCCCCCAAAAATGCCAGCCAGGGAGGCATTTTTGTTTTAAAAAAACGGTACCCCAGCAAAGCAAGAAGGCTTACTGCCAGGGAGGTGTAAATTTTCATTCCCAGCATAGTATGCCCCATTGGAAGCTTTGTCAGCCAAAAACCGGTTACATTTGAAAGATAAGTAAGAAATGTCCACACACCGCCTGTCTCACCAAAAAAGCGGTAGTTTCCAAGGCTGTAGCCTGTATCTGTCAGATCAATCCCCTGATCAGCCTTCAGCAATGGAAAAATCAGAAGTATAAGCGGAAACAAAAGATCAGCCGCCAGCCTGCCAGCTTTCTGAAAGCTTTCTGTTTCAACCACTGTCCTTACTTTTGTATAAAAACGGCCTGTGCTCATCCTATGTTCTCCCTTCTTCGTCCAGTTTCTTTAATTTTTGCCCTATTGGGGTTTTCCTAAGAACATTTGCTGCTACCGCGAACAACATGCTTCTCATAAAGTCTATGAATATCCCTGCCCCGAAAAGAATAAAAAGGCAGAAAAACAATTCTGCAAAGAAATAAAGCAGTCCCTGGTTTCTGCCGGGATTGACTATTCTGCCAAGAAACTCATACCAAATGCGGCGCAAATCAATATGTTCATGTAAAAGATAAATACCAAAACTTAGTGTTCCCAATTTTCGTATGATCTGCGCCATACGTCCTTCTTTTATTTTGATTTGAAGAAAACCGTAAAACAAGCCAATTGTACCTGTAAAACACAAAATAAAATTGTAATGAAAAGGAACCGTAAAATAATATGCAAAACTGCTGCTTTTCTGGCAGACTACCCATAAAAGAAGCTGTATTAAAAAACTGGCCGTTGCACTTAATGCATAAACCATCCAGCCCTTTTTTTCAAAAAACTTTGATCCATAAAGGCTAAAGTATGCCGCAGCAAGATACACACAGATAAACCATGCAAAATCATACCCATATTTATCAACCACAAATTCTATAGGACTGATGCTCTTTATAAAGCTAAACAGGATAAGCAGACCTCCTAATGTAATCTCCAGTCTCCTTTTTGACATATTTTTTACTGCTGTTCCCAGCACCGGCGTCAATAAGTACAGCATAAAATAAGCAGTTGCAAACCAATAATGCTCCGTTTCTATAGGAAAAAAGTAGGATACAAGACCATAAATATTTAATCTTCCATCCGCATACCCAAGCGTCGGCATCCCTAAAGCAAGAAGCACCAGAAAAATCAGGATAGAATAAAACCAGATCTGGCAAAGAAGCGCCACCGCCCTGCCTGGCTTAAAGCAGCTTTTTACCCCAAAATAACCGCTGATAAACACATAAGTATTTACAGCCACAAGGCAGAAAGCCTCTATCAATGTTCCAATAATTCTCACACTGCTTAAAGAGCTCCCCACTTCCATAAGGCTGCCTGAATAATACAAAAAGTGCATCACAACCACCATGATCATTGCAAGAATTCTCAGCAGTTCAATATTTGTCATGCGCCTGTTTTTCTCCATGACACAGCCTTCCTTTCCCTTGTTTTCAAATCTTACCGTTCTCTGGATATCTTACCCTCCTCCACCCTGTAAACCATATCACATTTTTCAATAGTCTGAAGTCTGTGTGCAATAATAATAAGCGTTTTTTTGCCATGAAGCCGGTTAATGGAATCCATAATCGCCGCCTCGGTTTCGTTGTCCAGTGCCGATGTTGCCTCATCCAGCACCAGCACCTCGGGATCTTCAAACAATGCTCTTGCAATCCCGATTCTCTGCCTCTGCCCACCTGAAATACGAATGCCTCTTTCCCCAATACTTGTATCAAGTCCTTCCGGCAGTCCCTTTACAAATTCATCAAGCTGCGCCTCTTCAAGGGCACGCCAAACCTTATTATCATCAATTTCTTCCTCTGCACAGCCGAAAGCCACATTTTTACGGATAGACGAATCTATCATAAAAATCGTCTGGGGAATATAACCGATATTTTTCAGCCAGGACTGATAATGCTTCCTGACCTCCACCCCATCTGCCAGAATCTGCCCGCTTTGGAGCCTTAATAATCCAAGGAGAATATCCACAATTGTAGTCTTTCCCGCACCGGAAGTTCCCACAATCCCTACTGCCTGTCCAATAGGAATTTCCATATCTGCATGATCAAAAATCAGAGTTTCCGTATTAGGATATTTATAAACAATATCCTTAAGCACAATTTTATCCTTAATTTCCAGTTTTTCAACTTCTATTTTCTTTTTGTAAGCTTCTTCGTCATAATTAATTGTCTCGTCCCGTATTTCCTCCTGCAGGTTATCGCTGACGCCCATAAAGAAGGGCTCAAAATAAGAAATGGAAGTAAGGTAATTATTAATTCTGTTTGCACAGGGAATAAGCCGCATAGCAGCCACCGCAAGAAGGGATATCTGAGGCATAATATCATTCACCGATGCACCGCTTAAAAGACTGATCATCAAATACAGAATCATGCCTGCAATAGCAATGGTTTCAATCAAAAGTCTGGGAGTTGCATTAAATAAATTATATCTCTGCACTGCATTCACATAGCCTGCACCGCACTTGGCATACTCATTGATAAAATAATTTTCCTTATTGGCAATCTTAATTTCCTTAATTCCCATAACAGACTGGTCAATCCACTTATACAATCCACTGTAATAATCCTGATTTTCTTCTCCGGCCTTGCGCATAATCGGTTTTAAAATGCACTTGATCACCAACAGCACTATGATCAAAAGAGATGCTACCGTAATGGTCATCCATATATCCGTCACAAGGCTGACTATCACAAGGCTCACAAACACGATCAATTCGCTGGTTAATTGCAGCAGTGACAAGATAAGGCCATACATATTATTTACATCAGAAGTAATGCTTCTTTGAATCACGGAAGTATCTGCATTTAAATAATATTCATAAGGACGCTGCATAAAATTAATCATCATTCTTCTTGATGTGGCAAACTGATTGGTATAGACAAACTTAAGCTGTACCTTCTGCTGAAAAAACAGGAAAATGTTTTTCAGTGCAAAAATGCCAATCAGCCCCGACATAACCACAATCATCAGCCCTTTTGTATCACTGTATGCAATTTGAAAAGTATCGCAAAATATCTGCAGATACCAGCTTTTTTCCACTGCATTTTCTTCCATTACCACCTTCACCACAGGATAAATCATGGATACCCCCAGGGTTTCTAATATGGCGCCAATCAGCATAAGGAAAATAAGCACAATCATCTTCCTTTTCTGCTTTTTGTCCAGTAATATCATCAATTTCTTAAATATTTTTTTCATTTAAATTTTCCAATTCTTTCATTTACTTAAAAAATATCATTATATTTTATCACAGGAGCAGTAAACACGTCAAATTTTACCAACTTCCCCTCTTCAAATTTCTTCACTTTCTTATACATTTATAGTGTGCTATAATAGCCGCAAAGAGTTTAAATAATGTAAAACTTACGGAGGCTTAAATTGAAGTTAAGTATTATTGTACCTGTATACAATATGGCAGCAGAGGGAAAACTTGCATACTGCCTGAATTCTCTGGTAAGCCAGACAATAAAAGATTATGAAATCATTGCGGTGGACGATGCCTCCACTGACAATTCACTTGAAATACTAAAAGACTTTGAGCGGCGTTTTCCTGACCGCTTTCATGCCATTTGCTCAGAAGTGAACAGGCATCAGGGAGGAGCAAAAAACATTGGTCTGAAACTTGCCAAAGGAGACTGGATCGGCTTTATTGACAGCGACGACTGGATCACCCCTGACATGTATGAGCGGCTGATCGGCAAGGCAGAAGAAACCGGTGCGGATCTGGTGGGCTGTGATTACTCCCTGGTCAGCGAACATTCTATGGAAGTGGGACAAGTGGTTCCCAACAACAAAAAAGAACAATGCGGGCTTTTAAATAAAGAAAAACGAAAGAGCCTTATTTTAGATGGCGGAAGTCTTGTAGTTAAAATTTTCCGCCGCTCCATGATTCTGGAAAATAAGCTTTGGTTTCCGGAGGATATTTTTTATGAGGACAATGCACTGGGCAATTCTTACCTTATTTTAGCCAGACAGTTTGAATATATCGAAGAGCCCTTATACTATTACTATCAGCATAGCGCCTCTACCGTCCACACCATCTCCCCAAAAAGATGTGAAGACCGCATGACTGCCGGCCGGTTAATGTTAAGAGAGGCAAAAAGACACAATTTTTATGAAGAATTTAAACCGGAACTTGAGTATAGTTTTACCCTGCTTTTTTACATTAACACACTATTCACCTACATGGCAGGCGTGGAAAAAACCAAATACAGCTTTGTGAAGGCAATGGGAAAGGAAATGAAGCAAACCTTTCCTGATTTTGAAACCAATCCTTATTATCAGGAAAGAACCCATACGGAAGAAAAAAAACTGATTGGGATACAGCAAAAATCCACGTTTCTTTTCATGCTCTACTATAAACTTCTGTGGGCTTACAGGAAATGGCGAAAAGCACACTGACCAAAAGAAAGGCATTTTCATGGAAATCGGAAGCATTTATGAAATTGATCCTAATACTTTTTCTGATGCCGCCGCATATGATGCGTCGGTCTTTACACTTAAAGAAATTAAAAAATATAATAAAATCCACACTGCTTTTACCGGTTCCGGCAGAGAGGCAATTGCGCTGGCACTAAAAGCTATTACAAAAAACAGGCCCAATATCAGAAAAACCGCCCTTCTTCCCGCATACATGTGCGATTCCGTTTTTTGGCCTTTTGAGCGGGGAGGCTGGGAGCTTCATTTTTATCATGTTGACAAACAGCTGGAAGCAGAAAAGGAAAACCTTTTTGTACAAATAGAAAACTTAAATCCAGGACTTCTTTTTATCCACCCTTACTACGGATCAGACACATGGAAACCCTTACGTCCCATGCTGAAAACCTGGCAGTCTGAAGGAATCTGTATTATGGAAGATGTCACCCAGTCCTATTATTTAGCTGATACAGAATGGAATGCAGACTATATTATTGGAAGTCTGCGAAAGTGGTACCCTGTACCGGACGGCGGATTTGCAGTTTCCAATGAGCCTTTCCCCGAAGAATTTTGTGCAGGAAACAGAAGCTTCATTGAAACCAAGCTTGATCTTCTCACAAAAAAATGGAACTATTTTCATACTTCCTGTTCTCCGGAAGAAAAACAGGAGCAAAAAAAGGCTTTTATGGCTAAAAACCGGGAAATGGAAGAATGGCTGGATCATTATGAAGAAATCAGTCCTTTATCAAAAGAATCCATGCAGATTCTATCCGGTCTAAAAGAAGATCAGTATAAAAACAGGCGCAATGAAAATTGCCGTTACTTATTGCAACAGACAATAGGAAAAACAAAATTTTCTCCTGTTTTTGCAAAGGAGAATACGATTGAATCTGTAAACGCTCCTTTATATTTTCCTGTCTATGCTGAAAATCGGGACGACCTGCAAAAATTTTTAGTCAGCCAGGGCATTTATGCACCGGTGCTTTGGCCTGTGGGAAAAGAAAATGAAAAACTCCTTACCCAAGCAGAGCAGAAAATTTATCAGCAGATTCTTGCCCTTCCCATAGACCAGCGTTATGGATTATCCGAAATGCAGTATATCGCCCAGGCACTTATCGAATATGAGGGAGTAAAATCCCCCTGTTCTGACGTGCCCTGCCCATTGCCGCAAATACAGGATACAAAAAGCGAAGTTATCGCCATCAGGGCAGATGCCAACGCTGACGTTGCCACAGGACATATCATGCGCTGCATTACAATTGCAAAGCAGCTGCAGAAAAAGGGAAAAAAGGTTTTATTTTTCACCGCTGACGAGTATCCTTTTGAATTGTTGACCAAAAATGGCATGGAATACGTATGTCTTCACACTCCCTGGAATCAAATGGAAGAAGAACTTCCAATTCTTTGCAGGGAACTAAAAAAGCATGGCTGCTGGAAGCTGCTTGCAGACTCCTACCAGGTAACCGTAAATTATTTTGACTGCCTGAGAAAGGTCTGTAAGATCATTTATATAGACGACTGCTTCACAGCCCTGTACCCTGTGGATCTGATTGTAAATTATAACGCCTATCACCTTCGCTTTCCCTATGAAAAAGCATATAAAGGAAAAGCCAGGCTGCTGCTGGGAACCTCCTATGTTCCTTTAAGAGAAGAATTTCAGTTATCTGCCTGTCCTTCTTATAAGACCACCGGTACCCTTAAGCATGTGCTTATCAGCTGCGGCGGCGGAGATGTTTATAATGCCCTTTATGGCATTCTTATAAAGGCTGTGGAAAATCGGGAACTCTCCTCCTGCATTTTTCATGTAATTATTGGAAGTTTCAATAAAAATGCAGCCAAATTAGAAGCCTTAGCAAAAGAACACCCTGATATTATGCTCCATTACAATGTAAGTAACATGGCCGAATTGATGGGGCAATGCCAAATTGCAGTGTCTGCTGCCGGCACCATGTTATTTGAACTGTGTGCTATGCAGGTTCCCACTGTCTTCTACGTCTGTGCGGATAACCAGCAGTATGACAGTGATTTTTTTGCAAATGAAAACAGAATGCTTTTTTCCGGCGATATCCGCCAAAATCGGGAAGCATGTATTGACAAGATTTTAACAAACATCATTCTGTTGTTAAATGATGAAAATATGCAGCAGCAAATGAAGCGAAAACTACATGAAGTGACTGACGGCAAAGGCGCTGAACGTATTGCAGAAGAAATAGTAAACCTATAAAATTTGAACCCCAGAGCCGAATCTGATATTCGGCCCGCATGCCTGCGTAAAAAATGTTTTGACATGGAGGATTAATATGAATGCCATATGTATTATTACTGCACGGGGAGGCAGCAAGCGTATCCCCGGAAAAAACAAAAAACTATTTTTAGGAAAGCCAATTATCTGTTATTCCATAGAAGCTGCTATCTCTTCCGGCATCTTTGAAGAGGTCATGGTATCCACTGATGATGAGGAAATTGCTGAAATTTCCAAAAAAGCAGGCGCAAAGGTTCCCTTTATGAGAAGCATGGAGACTTCAAATGACTTTGCTACCACAGATGATGTGTTGATGGAAGTGCTTGCTACCTATGAAAAAATAGGGAAAACCTTTGAATACACGGCCTGCATTTACCCCACAGCTCCCTTTGTGACTGCTGAAAAATTAAAAAATGCCCTACAGATTTTGATAGAAAATAAAGCTTCCGGCGTAATGCCTGTGGTCAGCTTTTCTTTTCCTCCTCAACGTGGAATGATTGTCAAAAACGGAAAGTTACAATATTGTTATCCCGAAAATGCCATGAAACGTTCTCAGGATCTTGAGGTTGTGTTTCATGACTGCGGACAGTTTTACTTTTATCAAACAGACAAATACCTGGCTTGTAAAGGTGATCTTCCGGATGGCTATGTCCCCCTTATCATGCCCGAGACACAGGTTCAGGATATTGACAACGCTTCCGATTGGGAGCTTGCGGAATTAAAATATAAAATCATGATGCAAGGCTAAAATGGAGGATTCTTAATGGAAAAGAAAATTAAAATAGGAAACAGTTTAATTGGCGATGGCGGGAAAACCTATCTTGTGGCAGAGGTATCTGCAAATCATCTGCAGGACTATCACAGAGCGGAAGCAATTATAAAGGCTGCAAAGGATGCAGGTGCAGATGCAGTTAAATTGCAGACTTACCTTCCCGACACCATTACCTTAGACTGCGACAACGACTATTTCCAAATTACGCAAGGCACCATCTGGGATGGAACCACCCTTCACAAGCTTTATGAAACCGCATATACCCCCTGGGAATGGCAGCCTAAACTGATGAAGCTGGCCAATGAACTGGGGATGGAATGCTTTTCTTCCCCCTTTGATGAAACCGCAGTGGATTTCATGGAAGAAATGGATATGCCAGCCTATAAAATAGCTTCCTTCGAAATCAACGACATTCCTTTGATCCGCAAAATTGCCAAAATAGGAAAGCCTGTGATCATTGCTACAGGAATTGCCTATCTGGAAGACATTGAAAGAGCTGTCAAAGCATGCCGGGAAGAAGGAAATGAGCAGATTATACTTTTAAAATGTACCTCCACATACCCCTCCCCTTACGAAGACATGAACCTTAAAGTTATTCCCAATATGGCACAGGTTTTTAACTGCATTACCGGACTTTCCGACCACAGCATGGGCAGCACTGCCGCAGTAGCCAGTGTTGCTTTAGGTGCAAAAATGATCGAAAAGCACCTTACCTTATCCCGGGCGGACGGAGGTCCTGACGCTGCATTTTCAATGGAGCCCCAGGAATTCAAAAAAATGGCGGAAGAAGTCCGTATTGCCGAAAAAGCTCTTGGCCGGATAACCTATGAATTAACCGAAAAACAAAAAAAGAGCAGAGAAGACGGGCGGTCTTTATTTGTTGTAAAGGATATAAAAGCCGGAGATACCTTTACAAAAGAAAACGTCCGCTCCATTCGTCCTGCCTTCGGCCTGCACACCATGTACTATGACCAGATATTAGGTCAAAAGGCAAAAACGGATCTCCCAAAGGGAACTCCTTTAAATTGGAAATATATTGACTAAAATTTCCTCCAGCATTTACCAAAAGCCATCCCTGTACAAAGTGCTTCCAAGCAAAAGAAAGGCCAAATAATAATGCAGAAAAAAATAATGATATTAGGTGCCAGTGCACTTCAGGTACCGGCAATAAAAAAAGCAAAAGAACTTGGCTATCAGGTTATACTGGTAGATTATGACGCAAATGCCGTAGGATTTTCTCTTGCTGACATCAAACTGGTAGTCAGCACACTGGATCAGGAGGAAGTATACCGTCAGGCTCTGATCTATCAGCCTGACGTAGTAATCACTTCCACAAGTGACGGGCCTGTCAGAACCGCTGCCTATGTAAATGAAAAGCTGGGAAAGCAGCCGGACTTATCCTATAAAGATTCCCTTTGTGCTACCATTAAAAGCTGCATGCGCGACCGGCTTAGAGAAAATCATCTTCCCATTCCGAAATATTACGCAGTAAGTAATTTTGACGAATTTTTAAGTGCAGTCAAAAATTTAAAGGGATGCTGTATTATAAAACCGGCAGATAATGCCGGAAGCCGGGGCGTGGTTCTTATAAACGGTTCTGCCCTGCCATCAAATGATCAGTTGCTAAAAACCTACGAATACAGCAAAGAAAACTCAAGAGGCGGAATCGTCATGGTCGAAGAATACATGACAGGACCTGAAGTAAGCGTTGAGGCAATGACAATAAACGGAGAAACCACCATTGTAACCATAACAGACAAATTTATTACCCCGCCGCCTTATTTTGTTGAGATCGCCCACAGCGAACCAAGTATGCTGGATGAAGAAACAAAAGATAAAATCTGCCAGATCACTAAAAAAGCACTAAAGGCAATCGGCCTTATTAATGCTCCTTCCCATACGGAAATCAAGGTAACCACGGAAGGACCAAAAATCGTAGAACTGGCGGCCCGTTTGGGAGGAGATTTTATCACCTCTAAGCTTGTGCCTTTATCTACGGGAGTGGATATGGTAGGAAATTCCGTACTTCTGGCCACCGGCAATACCGTTGACTTAACTAAAACCCGCCAGAATGGCTCTGCCATCCACTTTATCCAAGGTGAGGAGGGCATCCTGAAAAACATTTCCGTAGATGAAGCTGTTTACTCCTTAGAAGGAATAGAGGAAGTGATTCTTTATAAAAAAACCGGTGACGTCGTACACAGCACCAGATCCAGCAATGACCGGCTTGGACATATAATCACCACCGGAAAAACCCCAGGCGAAGCATTGGAGTGTGGAAAAAAAGCCCTTTCCTATATTCACATTTCTTATGAATAAACTTATGCATATAATTGTGAAACCAATAAATAGTCAGAATATTCACACCACATTATCTTTCACAATTAGAAAGGAATCCCATGAAAAACCGAGTTTATGTCTGCCACACCTATTATCATGTATATGTAGCCTGCTTAAAAGAGCTGAATCTTCCTGTTTCCCAGCGGAAAAATGCTGATCTTATTTTAAGTACTATGTCAAATGATTTCGGGGATTTAGCAGCCAGAGCTGAAAACTGCGGACTGTTTGAAAATGTTTATATGTTTGATGAGAAAGAAGATATTACTTTCCCCCAGGTTATGAAATACCATAAAAACCATGGAAATCTGATTTTAAACCTGATTGCCAGAATGAAATATACTAAACTTTTGGGCAAAATGCAAACGGATTATGTCCCGGTTAATTTTAAAGACTATAAAGATGTTTATGTATTTTGTGATTCTGATCCAATTGGATATTATCTTAGTTATAAAAGAATACCATATCATGCTTTGGAAGACGGACTGGACTGCATCAGCACTTATGATACGGCCAGATATGACAATAGGGGACATTTTAAGCTGAAAGCTTTTCTTGCCTCACTAAACCTTATTTTCATACAAAATGGCTGGGCAAAATATTGTATAGATATGGAAGTTAATAATATTTCCGTATTGCCATACCCCTGCCCCAAATATATTGAAAAACCACGCAGCGAACTGGTAGATGGTTTAGATGACGACGCCAAAAATCTGCTGATCCATCTGTTTATTGCCGATATGGACGAAATTAGCCAAAAAATAAACACCAGCAAAGATAAAAACAAGGTTCTGCTGTTAACAGAACCCTTATGTTCCCTGGATGTACGGGAAAAAATATTCCGTGACTGCATTGAGCAGTTTGGAACCATCCCAGGAGAAGAATCTATCATAATGATAAAACCACACCCAAGAGATCTTTTAAATTACCATGATATATTTTCCGAATATATTATACTGGATGGCAAATTTCCTATGGAAGTTCTTAATTTCATCCCAAACCTTATGTTTCGCCGCGTAATATCTGTTTTTACTGTGGTTCATTCTATCAAGTTTGCAGAAGAAATCGTATATCTGGGAGAAGACTTTATGGATAACTATGAGCCTCCTGAAATGCACCGCCAGAACGAAGCGATTTAAGCTTGGCTTTCACTTAAGGCTCGTCCACTGCGTAATATGCTGCAATTTTAGTAACCGCTTTAATCACATCCTGCACATCCTGATCTGTCATTGCATAATAAAGAGGCAGGCTGATGATCTCCTCATACAGCTTTTCCGCTTTAGGGCAAAGTCCTTTTTTGTAGCCCAGTTTTTCGTAATAAGGAAAATAATAAACAGGAATGTAATGTACGTTACAGCAGATATTCTCTGCTCCCAGTGCTTCAAAAAACTGTTTTCTCCCAATTTTAAGTTTAGACAAATTAAGTCTTAAAATGTATAAATGCCTTGTGGTATCCGACTCCGGGATTTCCTTCTGCAATATCACCTGCGGAAGCTTTCCAAAGGCGTCGTCGTAAGCTTTTACGATCTCTTTTCTACGCTTTGAAAATGTAAAAAGTTTATTTAGCTGACTGATCACAAGCGCTGCCTGCATATCCGTCATACGGTAATTCATCCCAAGGGCCACCTGTTCATAGTACCAGGAACCGTCTATTTCATGTTCCATCAATTCCGGATCTCTGGTAATTCCGTGGGTACGGTATAAAAGCAGCTTTTGATAATACTCTTTATTGTCTGTCAAAACCGCTCCGCCTTCACCGCCGGTTACCGTCTTAACCGGATGGAAGCTTAATGTAGTCATGTCCGAAATTGATCCGTTCCATTTTCCATTATATCTTGTCCCAATCACATGAGCGCCATCTTCAATTAATACCAGTCCATGTTTATGACAATGGGAAAGCAGACGGTCAAGCTCTGCAGACTGTCCTGTAAAATCCACAGCCACCACTGCCTTTGTTTTCTCTCCTGTAAGCATCTCTACACTCTCAGGATTAATATTAAAAGTCTCCTCATTAATATCTGCAAAGACAGGCCTTGCGCCGCAGTAAAGAGCGCAGTTAGCAGATGCTGCAAAAGTAATGGGGGTTGTAATCACTTCATCCCCCTTCTGAACCCCTGCCGCCATACATGCCAAATGCAAAGCAGCTGTACCATTGCTGCAGACTACCGCATATTTTGCACCGGTAAGCTGACAAAGCTTTTCTTCCAGCTCATTGATCTTGGGGCCGCATGTGAGATAGTCGCTTTTCAGCACTTCTACCACTGCCTGTATATCCGCATCATCAATATATTGATGCCCATAATATATTTTTGTTTCCCTGACAGGTTTTCCTCCACATATTGCCGGTTTTTCCATTTCTTATCTCCCATGCCTTTCCCTTTGGTATTTCTTTTAATTTAAGAACAACTCATCTGTATTCTGATGGTATCTGCAATTGCCGCTATGTATTCACTGTTCGTCGGTCTGCCCTGACCGCTTTTAACACAATATCCAAACAACCGCTCAAAGGTTTCCTTATTTCCTCTTTCCCATGAAATTTCAATCGCATTTCGTATTGCTCTTTCTACCTTGCAGTCAGTAGTATTATACTGCTTGGCTATCTCAGGGTAAAGCAATTTTGTAACGCTTCCCACTACCTTCATGTCTTCCTCGGCAATCAGCACCGCACTGCGCACATATCTGTATCCCTTTAAATGAGCAGGAACTCCCATGTCCAGCATCATATGCGATACCATTTGTTCAACCTTTTTGCCAGTTTCATTATGCATACCCGAAATCTCCTTTTCAATTAAGTTTCTTATAATTTGAGTATAAATTATAGAAATGTCTGTGAAAAGTTGTAATTCATCGCGTTTTCCCGAATTTTAACATTTTATTTCATATTTTTTGAAAAAATTACAAAAAAAGCACTTAAATCCATTCTCTGATACCAGATTATCCTGTGAATTCTCTTCCATATCATAAAAATACTGCTTTGTTTCCTTATCAAGAGAAATGCTGTCAAGAGGAAACCCTGATACCCTTTTTTGGTGAGGTACATCTGTAAGCAAAAACTCTTTTCCCCATAAATTTTCCATCATGCTTTCTTCTCTGATCTCCTCGTTCCAAATCAGACAAATGGCATTTTTATATCTGGCTTGAATCAAACCATATTTTTTTACTAAATTTATATAATGAACTAATAGTTCATCATCACTTAGCCTGCCGCTTCCTCTTCCTCTCACATGAATTCCCGGCTGCTCACTTTCTGGAAGCGCCTCCCCTGTAGAAAAATTCCAAAGATACAGGCCGCTGTCACAGGAAAATACAGGGCTTTTAAAAAGACGGAAATAACTTTCCGCCTTCAGTCTGGCATTTTCAAGCTGGTCGTTCCCTGTTTCTTCAACACAGGAAAGAAATATCCCCCTCTTATCAGCTGCTGCCCCTGCTCCTGTTATTCTGATCGGAATCCCCTCAAGCGCCCTCTCCATATATGCTATTTTTCCTAAATTTTCTGTTCCGTAAACTATTTCCCTCATTTGGCACCCCTCTTATTTTGCAGGCTTATATCTTCCATCATCCACAATAAAGCGCCATAAAATATCTCTGTATTCTTCTGTTGCGTAGTCAATTCCCACTCTTTTTGCCGTCACGTATAAAGGCCGGCATCCGTCATCCTCCAGCCAAAGCTCTCTTGATCCTGCCATATCTTCTCCATTTAAAGACCTGTCTATCTTCATGGCACGCGTCAGCTTGCCCGGCCCATTATACCCAGTCACCCCGCGAATCAATACTGCCTCCGGGTGTCCTTCTTTTCCGCTGACCACATTAAAAAGGCAATGCATCCCATAACAAAGATACACATAAGAGGTTCCTCCCTTTTCATATAGAACCTTAGTGCGCTGGGTTTTCCCTTTGCTGGCATGGCAGGCAGTATCCTCCTCGCCATAATAGCATTCTGTTTCCATAATTCTGTATTTTAATATGCCCTGCCCGGTTCTTCTGCACAAAAGCTTACCCAGCAGCTGCGGCGCCAGTATAACTGCCGGCTGGCTCAAGATTCTTCGTCCCAGTCTCTTTGCCATATACGCTCCTTTATTCCCGGCAGAAGGCACAAACCGGCATATAATTACCATTTACACATGCATTTGCTGCTACACGCTTATATAGTCCAGATAGTCTTCTTCGCTGGCAAACAGCATATAGCTTCCTTCTACCATTCCCATATATCCATTATTAACAACATATCCTTTCATATACTGCCTCCTGTTATTCTAATTTATTTTCTATCATCAGAATAACATTACAGCAGTCCTATAAAACGGACTTTATGGCAATTGATATTGTTCGCTTAAATGATTTACCTGTGCAATAAACTCCACGTTATTTTTCTTGGTCAAGTTGTACTGGTACTCATGGGTGTCAAAGTTCTCTTCGTTTAGCTGCAACAGGCAAAGTGCAATATTGGAACAATGATCCGACACTCTTTCATAATTAGTGGTGATATCTGAAAGAATAAAGCCCATTTCAATGGTACATTTTCCTTTTCTAAGCCTCTTTATGTGGCGTTTTTTCATTTCTGAATTTAAATAATCAATCACTTCTTCCAAAGGCTCTACCATACCGGCCAGTTTCAAGTCTTCTTCCTGAAAAATTCGTACGGAAGTGTTTACAATATCCTTAATTGCCCCTGTGAAAATAACCAGCTCTTCCTGTGCCTTCTTAGAAAAAGCAAGCTTTTTCTCATACATTTCCCTTGCAGACTCCATAATATTTATGGCATGATCTGAAATTCTTTCAAAATCTCCAATACAATGAAGAAGCACGGAAAGCTCCTGACTGTCTTTTTCCGAAAGATGCTTGCTGCTTAATTTAACCAAATATGAACCCAGTTCGTCCTCATAGTAGTCCACCAGTTCTTCCAGCTCTATCACCTTTTCCGACTCTTTCTGATCAAATTTATCAATCAGCTCCATTGCCAGAAACAGAGCGTCTCTTGCATGATTTGCCATGTCAATGGCTACGTTTCTGCATTGCTCCAGTGCAAAACCCGGCGTGCTTAAAAATCTGGCATCCAAAAGATGAATTTCTTTCCTTCCTTCTTCCCCTTCCTTCTTTTCTTCTTCTGTTTCAGGAATTGTCAGATACACAAGTCTTTCCAAAAGAGAAGTAAAAGGATATATGATAATAACTGCTGCCACATTAAATGCACTATGTATCACCGCAACCCCCACCGCACTGGCCGCCTGTCCTAAAAATTCAAAATGAACAAATGCATTAATGGCATAGAAGACTGCCATAAATGTTACTGTTTTTAATATGTTATAGTAAAGATGAATCAGTGCCGCCCTTTTTGCCCCCTTGTTCCCTCCGGCACCGGAAAGAAGCGTAGGCATACATGCCCCTACATTTTCTCCCATGATAATAGGAATTGCAGTAGCATAGCTGACTGCTCCCGACGCACATAATGCCTGAAGGATACCTACGGATGCGGAGGAAGACTGAATAACCGCTGTCAGAATAAGACCTGCCAGCATCCCCAGAACAGGATTGGAAAACATCAAAAGGGTATCAGAAAATTCAGGACTCTGCGCAAAAGGCGTCACTGAATTGGACATGGTGTCCATACCAAACATCAGGACTGCAAATCCCACCATAATCGTACCAACATTTTTATGGATCTCCTTTTTTCCTCTATGAAGAATGCATATTCCAATAATTGCAAGGATAGGTGAAAAAGATGAGGGCTTTAAAAACTGAAAAAACAGACTGGAACCTTTTACATCTGATAAACTCAAAATCCATGCTGTTACGGTAGTCCCCACATTTGCGCCAAGAATAACGCCTACTGCCCGGGACAGCTTCATAATTCCCGAATTAACAAAACCTACTACCATAACAGTTGTAGCCGAAGAAGATTGAATTACTGCAGTTACGCCTGCCCCCAGCAAAATTGCCATTAATTTGTTGGAGGTCAGTTTCTCCAGAATAATTTCCAGCTTGCCGCCAGATGCCTTTTTAAGACCGTCTCCAAGCACCTCCATTCCATATAAAAAAAGTGCAAGACCGCCTATCATCGTCAGTATACTAAAAATATCCATTTTTCCAATCCCTCCGGATGTATGTAAAAAGCTGATATATTTGTTATTCTACACTATTTCCCTCTTTTTGAATATAGGCATTTTTAATTTTCCTGCTTTTGCTTTCTGAATTCGCTTCTATGCTGAATTGGAGTTTTCCCTGTTGCCTTTTTAAAAGCCTGGGAAAAATAAGACTGGGAAGAAAAGCCAAGCATGGTAGAAATCTGGGCAATAGAACAAGTGGAAGTTTCCAGCAGCGACTTTCCTTCCTGTATTCTCTTTTGAAGAAGATAATTAATAGGAGAAAGACCTGTATATTTGGTAAAAGCATGGGCCATATAATATTTATTCATGTGCGTAAGGGATGCCAGCGTATCCAGTGTAATATTTTCCGCATAATTGGCATCCAGATAATTTTTAATCTGGGTACATTCCCTGTTTAAAACCTTATGGTTGTTCTGAACAATGGATAAATTGTCGTTTCTAAGCATACATACCAAAAGCACTTCCAGAAGATTCTGGCAGACCGTCTCATAGTTCTCCTCTTTACCGGTTATTTCCTCCAGCATAATATTTAGATAAGCATACACATTCGCATTCTGCGTGTTATATTTATAGACTGCTCCTGCAGGAGTCTGCATGTAAATGCCATCCTGGGCTGATGCGATATTTTCAAAAGAAAAAGAAAGCCCGTCTATTCCCAGTACAATATATTCCAGTGGTGATGTCCGCAAAGATTTTTCCGTATGCTGTACATGAGGGTTAATAACAACCATGTCATTTTTTCCCACAGGAAATTCCGATCCTTCTGCCACAAAAGAACCACTGCCATTTACCACATAAAATAATTCGCTGAAAGGATGTGAATGAAAAATGCTCTGCCAGTCCCCTTCGTATTTCGAAGTTGAAACATATAAAAGCTTGGATCTTTCGAAATAAGTAGGTTTAATATTTTCTATTCTGTGTCTGGTATTTCCCATTTTAGTTTCCTTTCCATAAATTGACATTAAGCATTTTTGCCATTTTTACCTAATATAGCAAAGTTTATATATTTTGTCTATGTATATTTCAATGCTAAAATATCTAAAATTTGCGAAAAAAATAGAAAAGCAAAATACAAACACAATATATAGAGAAAAGTAGTATAAATATTGTACTTGACTATTTTATTTTAACGATATGCATAAAAAAAAACATAATTATCCCTTTTTCATATATGGCTTGCACAAACGCAAAAACTAAATATTTCAAATTTAAGTGAAAAATCCTAAAAGCAATATATATAAAATATCGAGCAATAATACAGTTGATTCTATATACACTTTTTTATATACTAAAGATGCATTTTAAAAATATATAAAATGTCTGCACAATTTTGTGCACAAATTTTAAGGAGGAATTTATTATGAAATTGAAAAAAGTAATTTCAGCATTACTCGTAATGACCATGACTGCATCCTTATTTGCAGGATGCGGCAGCAAGACCGAAGATGCTCCGGCTGCTACGGAAGACACTTCCACAGACGCAGCACAGACAGAAGAAGAAGCACCTGCTGCTGATGCAGAAGAAGAGCCTGCACAGGTAGAAGAACAGGTATTAAAGGTTGCTGCTTTTGAAGGCGGTTACGGCGCTGATATGTGGTCTGAAGTAGCAGCAGCTTTTGAAGCTTCCCATCCTGGCGTTACCGTAGAGCTGACCATTGACAAAAAGCTTGAAGATGTAATCAGCCCCAGCATGAAAGCCGGCGATTATCCTGACGTTGTACATCTTGCAACAGGACGTGAAGCAGCCCTTACAGAAACACTTACTAAGGAAAACGCACTTCTTCCTTTAACAGATGTTCTTGAAATGACAGTTCCTGGTGAAGATGTTAAAGTAAAAGACAAAATCATTCCTGGTTTCCTTGATACTTTAGCTACAAATCCTTATGGCGACGGCGTAACCTACTACGCTCCCATGTTCTACAGTCCTTGCGGTTTGTTCTACAACGCAGGCCTTCTTAAGGAAAAAGGCTGGGAAGTTCCTACTACCTGGGAAGAAATGTGGGCATTAGGCGACACAGCAGCAGCAGAAGGTATCGCACTGTTTACATATCCTACAACCGGATACTTTGATGCATTTACATATGCAGCTTTAGCTTCAGCAGGCGGTTCCGATTTCTTTAACAAATGTATGACATATGAAGACGGTATCTGGGAAAGCGCAGATGCAACCAAAGTATTCGAATTAGTTGCTGAACTTGCAAAATACACAGAAAGCACTACCGTTGCAAACGCAAACAACGACAACTTTACAAAGAATCAGCAGTTGATTCTTGACAACAAAGCAATCTTCTGTCCTAACGGAACATGGCTTCCTGGCGAAATGGCAGAAGCTCCCAGAGCAGACGGATTTGAATGGGGCTTTATGGCAATCCCTGCTGTTAATGCAGGTGGTTCTGGATGTTCCTTCTGCTGGTTCGAGCAGATGTGGATTCCTGCAGCAGCAGAAAATCAGGATATGGCAAAAGAATTCGTAGCTTATATGTACTCTGATGAAGCAGCTCAGATCTTTGCAAAATCTACAGCAATTCAGCCTATCGCTGGTGTAAGTGATTACCTTGAAGGTGATAACAAAATGTTCTACAGCATTTATGACAACGGTGCAACCGCAGTTATGGGTGGATTCGCAGCAACAGCACCTGTAGAAGGCGTTAACATGTTAGATACTTTATGCGGAACAGTTAATAGTATCGTAAGTGGTGACAAGACAGTTGCTGAATGGCAGGCAGCAGTAGAAGAAGCTAGTGATAAATTAAGAGCAGCAATGGAATAATCGTTTAAGGGGTGCTCCGAAGGTCTACGCCTTTGGAGCACTTTTTTACAATCAAGTGCAGCGTTTGTGCAGCATGCAAAGTGTTTGAAAACGGAGGTATGGATGTGAAAAAGGGCAAAGCAAGAAGCGTTTTTATCGGGGTATGTGTGGCACCGGCAGTCATATTATTTATTATCTTTATGCTGATTCCCACCTTTAATGTATTTAAAATGTCACTGTATAAATGGGGAGGCTACTCCAATAACAAGGAATTTGTAGGACTAAATAATTTTAAGATTCTGATAGAAGATATGAACTTTTTCCGTTCCTTCCAGAACACAGTCCTGTTGATTACCTGTGTAACAATTGTAACAATGGCACTTTCTTTAATTTTTGCAGCAATTTTATCCAGAGAAAAAATTAAAGGACAAAATTTCTACAGAATTATATTTTACATACCTAACATTTTATCAGTTGTAGTTATCTCAGCAATTTTTTCAGCGATTTATGATCCTAACAATGGTCTTTTAAACAGTATTATTGGAATTTTCAGAGGCAGCGACAAGCCTCCCATCCTCTGGTTAGGAGATCAAAAGCTTGTAATCTACAGTCTTGTAATTGCTATGATCTGGCAGGCTATTGGTTACTATATGGTTATGTATATGGCCAGTATGGCTAGTGTTCCTGAAAGTCTTTATGAATCAGCAAACTTAGAGGGAGCAGGAAGAATACAGCAGTTTTTCTCCATCACTCTGCCACTTATCTGGACCAACGTAAGAACCACTTTGACATTCTTTGTTATTAGCTCTATCAACTTAAGCTTCCTGTTTGTAAAAGCACTTACAAGCGGTGGACCTGATGGCGCTACAGAGGTGTTCTTAAGTTATATGTATAAACAGGCTTACACCAATTCCTCTTACGGATATGGTATGGCAATCGGCGTTGTAGTATTTTTATTCTCCTTTGGCTTATCGGCAATCGTTAACCTTGCCACCAAGAGAGAGCCTTTGGAATTTTAAGGAGGGGAACAATGAAAAAGAGAAAAGAAATGAGCTTCGATACCTTATACAAGCTTTTTATATATGTTGCCCTGCTGACACTTGCTATCAGCATTATTGTGCCGGTGGGCTGGGTATTTCTTGCATCCATTAAGGAAAATTCCGAATTTTATGGAAATCCCTGGACCATGCCGAAAGGCATTTACTTCCAAAACTTCATTGACGCTTTTGAAAAAGCAAAAATGGGTGAATACTTTTTGAATTCCGTATTGGTAACCGCATTAGCTCTTGCTATTTTACTTATTGTGGCACTTCCTGCCGCATATGTGCTTGCCAGATACCGTTTCAGAGGCAGTAAATTAATTAATGTAATGTTTATGGGAGGTTTGTTCATCAATGTGAACTATATTGTTGTTCCCATCTTCCTTATGTTTGTAGATGCAGATAAGTTTTTAAAAGGACTTGGAGGCGATGGATTTTTCTTAAATAATCTTTTCATCGTAGCTCTTGTATACGCATCCACTGCTCTTCCATTTACAATTTATCTGTTATCCGGCTTTTTTGTCACTATACCAAAGGATTATGAGGAAGCAGCATATGTGGATGGCAGCGGTTATTTCAGAACAATGGTTAAAATCATGATGCCTATGGCATTGCCAAGTATTATTACAGTTATTCTTTTTAATTTCTTGTCTTTCTGGAATGAATATATTATTTCCATGACGCTGCTTACCAAGGATTCTAAAACACTTCCGGTAGGCCTGATGCAGTTGATGCAGGCGCAAAAAGCTGCAGCCAATTATGGACAGCTTTATGCAGGACTGGTAATTGTAATGCTTCCTACTCTAATTTTATATATTATGGTTCAGAAAAAACTAACACAGGGCATGAGCCTTGGTGGATTAAAGGGTTAATAGGAGGACCGTTATGAAGTGGTTTATCAGATTTTTATATTTACTTATTTTTCTTATCAGTATGGTATTGATCACAACCGGCCAGCGCGACATAGGTCCTATCGGCCTGATCGTAATGTTAATTGGTCTTGCAGGAATTCTGCTTCTCCTTTACTTATACAATAAGAAATATCAGTAATAAGCAAATCAAAGGAAAGGTATTTAAAAAGATATGGATATAAAAAATACAGGCAGATTGACACTGCCAACAGACGTTGACATGGTGGAGGAAACAATCTACTTAAAAAACCTTCTTGGCGCAGATGCTTTAAGAGACTGCGACGGAACCACTATGCCAGAGGCTCTTTTAAGCCAAAACGCCAAAATATATGCTACTTATTACACCACCAGAAAAGATAATGCATGGGCAGAAAAAAATCCCGAAGAAATACAACAGGAATATCTTATCACTGATTACATAACTGCCAAGGGAACCAGTTTAAGTATAGAACTAATGAAAGGCTTTCATACACAGCAGTTTAAAGTCAATACCATTGATTCACCCAAGCGCTGGTGGGAAGTAATAGACCGAACCACCGGTGAGGTAGTTCCTGTTGATAAATGGGAATATCATGAAGCTTCCGACGAAGTTGTTATTGAGTCAATCCCTTATCATCAGTACACTGTCAGCTTTTTGGTATTTTTAATCTGGGATCCGGTACATATGTACAATTATATTACAAATGACTGGAAGGATGCACCTCATCAGTTAACTTATGATGTAAGACAACCCAAAACACAAGTATATGTGAAGGAAAAACTTAAAAAATGGTGCGAGGAAAATCCTGATATTGATGTAGTTCGCTTTACCACCTTTTTCCACCAGTTTACCCTCACCTTTGACAACCAGAAAAGGGAGAAATTTGTTGAATGGTTTGGCTACAGCGCCAGTGTCAGCCCCTATATTTTAGAGCAGTTTGAAAAGTGGGCAGGTTATAAATTCCGTCCAGAATTCATTGTAGATCAGGGCTATCATAATTCCACTTTCAGAGTGCCCTCTAAAGAATTTAAAGATTTTATAGAATTTCAGCAGATAGAAGTCAGCAAGCTGGCAAAAGAACTGGTTGACATTGTTCACAGTTACGGCAAGGAAGCCATGATGTTTCTTGGAGATCACTGGATTGGAACAGAGCCCTTTGGAAAATATTTTGATAGCATCGGCTTAGATGCCGTAGTGGGTTCCGTGGGAGATGGAGTTACTCTCCGCATGATCTCAGACATAAAAGGGGTAAAATACACAGAAGGACGCCTGCTTCCTTATTTCTTCCCTGATGTATTTACTGAGGGAGGAGATCCCATTGGGGAAGCTCAGGACAACTGGATGAAGGCAAGAAGAGCTATTTTGCGTTCCCCTTTAGATCGAATTGGATATGGCGGTTATTTAAAGCTTGCCAATGAATGGCCGGGATTTATTGACCAAATCAGCAAGGTAGTAAGTGAGTTCAGGCAGATACACGAACATATGCAGGGAACCAAGGCATATACTGCTCCTTTTAAAGTAGGTATTTTAAATTGTTGGGGAAATCTTAGAAGATGGATGTCCAATCAGGTACACCATGCACTTTGGTACCGGGAAATCTATTCTTACGTAGGCGTAATTGAATGCTTAAGCGGTATGCCGATAGATGTGGAATTTATCACTTTTGATCAGATAAAAGAAGGTATTGATCCTGAAATCAAAGTTATCATCAATGCAGGAGATGCATATACTTCCTGGAGCGGGGCTGAAAACTGGAAAGACGAAAAAATTGTATGTTCTATCCGCAAATTTGTGGATGAAGGCGGCGGATTTATCGGAGTAGGCGAACCCAGTGCATGTCAATATCAGGGACACTACTTCCAGTTAAGCGATGTACTTGGTGTTGACAGAGAAGTTGGGTTTACCATGAGTACAGATAAATATAATGAGCTGGACAGCAGACATTTTATTTTAGAGGATATTGAGGGCGAAATAGATTTCGGTGAAGGAAAAAGCCGCATTTATGCTCATGGCGAAAACTATCAAATATTAAATATGGATGGTAAATACAGTCGTCTGGTAGTAAATGAATATGGAAAAGGGCGGAGTGTTTACTTTACAGGACTTCCTTATTCTCCTCAAAACTGTCGTATTTTATTACGTGCAATTTATTATGCAGCACATCAGGAAACGGAAATGATGAAGTTCTATGTTACAAATGTGGACACTGAGCTTGCTGTTTTTGAGAAAACCGGAAAAATTGTTGTTATAAATAACTCTAAAGAGCCTAAAGAAACAGATCTATACGTGCAGGGCACCTTAATGCAGCATCTTAATATGGCACCTATGGAAATGAAGTGGGTTGATTATAAGGAGAATGTATGAACACAGAAAATCAGGCCTATGCCAAAATTGATGAAGTAGCAGCACAATTTGCTATAGAAGGTAAATTAAAAGAAAAAAGCCCCTATGGAAACGGTCATATAAATGATACTTTTCTGCTTATTTTTGAATTATCCGATTGCAGCCAAAAGCGGTATATCCTACAGAGAATGAATCATTCTATCTTCAAAAATCCACAACAGCTTATGGAAAATGTGGTAAATGTAACGGAATATCTGCGAAAGATCATTTCATCACAGGGCGGTGATCCTGAAAGGGAAACTTTAAATGTAGTAAAAACCCGCAAAGGAGACAATTATTATGTAGATGATACCCAAAATTACTGGAGGGTATTCCTCTTCATAGAGAACACCATATGTATGGAACAAGTGGAAAGTTCAAAGGATTTTTATGACAGTGCCGTTGCTTTTGGACATTTTCAAAAAATGCTTGCTGAGTATCCTGCTGAAAAGCTTTATGAAACTATTCCTAATTTTCATAATACCCCTTCCCGTTTTCAGCATTTTCAAAAGACTGTCCAGGAAGACAAATTAGGAAGAGCAGCTTCTGCAAAAGAAGAGATAGAATTCGCTCTCGCAAGGGAACAAGATACTTCTGTTCTGACGGATTTACTGCAGGAAGGCAAACTGCCTCTTCGGGTAACTCATAATGATACCAAGCTCAATAACATTTTGTTCGATGCAGATACTAAAAAGGCTTTATGCATCATAGATTTGGATACTGTAATGCCTGGGCTTTCCCATTATGACTTTGGTGATTCCATCCGGTTTGGAGCAAGTACCGGAGCTGAAGATGAAACAGATTTAAGTAAAATAGAATTGGACTTAACTTTATTTGAAGCATTCGTAAAAGGATACCTTGAAGGATGTGACGGAAGCCTTACGTCACTTGAAATAGAAACCCTTCCTATGGGTGCCAAATTAATGACCTATGAATGCGGCATCCGATTCCTTGCAGATTATTTAGAAGGCGATATCTATTTTAAGATTCATAGGGACGGGCACAATCTTGACCGTGCAAGAACACAGTTTAAGCTTGTGGCAGATATGGAAAAGAAATGGGATGAAATGGCTTCCATTATTAACAAATACAAATAAATAGCGGACAGTACCCTATGGGCTGTCCATATGTTGAAAAATTGCCCCACAGTTCTCCTCCTTTAAACCAACTTCTGTGGGGCAATTTTAATGTATGATAGATAATTGCTGTTCGAATTACTATTCTGTCAGCTCTTTCTGCATAGAAGAAAGCAGCTCTTCCGTAAAGTCCAGCAGCATCTGTGCATCTTTTTCCACCATACCGCATTTCTTATACTTAAACAGGAAAAAAGGCGTTCCCTTATGATTAAAAGATAATTTTTCATATTTCTTTAATAATGCAGGAATTTTCTCCGGCAGAATCTGCGCATCCGGTTTTAAAGAAAATTTTATTTCGCCATTTCTTCCTTTTATTTCTGTCATATATAGTTTATGTGCATGAACACGTATCATGGAAATACGAAGCAGATTTTCCACCGCTGTGGGAATTTCTCCAAACCGGTCCAACAATTCTTCTTTCATATCATCACACTCACTTTGATTTTCCGTGCCTGCAATCCGTTTATAAATATCCAGCTTTTGGACCTCATTCATAATATAGGATGGCGGAATAAACGCATCTACGTCAAGATCCACTGAGGTGTTAAACTCTTCTGTCGTACTAATGCCCTTTAGATTTTTCACGGCTTCATTCAACATTTTGCAATACAAATCATATCCCACCGCCTGCATATGCCCATGCTGCTTTGCTCCAAGCAAATTACCTGCCCCCCGAATCTCCAGATCGCGCATTGCAATTTTAAAGCCGCTGCCTAAATCTGTAAACTCTTTAATTGCCATAAGTCTCTTTTCTGCAACTTCTTTCAGCATTTTATCGCGCTTATACATGAGGAAAGCATATGCCACACGATTACTTCGTCCTACACGTCCCCTCAGCTGATAAAGCTGGGAAAGCCCCATGTTGTCGGAATCATGAATAATCATGGTGTTGACGTTAGAAATATCAAGCCCTGTCTCAATAATTGTTGTAGACACCAGTACGTCAATTTCCCCATTAATAAAATCATACATTATGCGTTCCAATTCCCTCTCCTGCATCTGCCCATGTGCAAAAGCCACCGTTGCCTCAGGTACCAGATTTTGTATGACTGCTGTTATATCCGCAATATTATTTACCCTGTTGTAAACGTAATAGACCTGACCGCCTCTGGAAAGTTCCCTCACAATTGCTTCTCTGACCATCTCTTCGTTATACTCAAGCACATAGGTTTGAATCGGCATTCTGTCATTTGGCGCCTCCTCAAGAACACTCATGTCACGAATTCCTATAAGGCTCATATGGAGAGTCCTTGGTATAGGTGTTGCAGTCAAAGTAAGAACGTCCACATTTTCCTTCATCTTCTTGATCTTTTCTTTATGAACAACGCCAAAGCGCTGTTCCTCATCAATAATCAAAAGTCCAAGATCCTTATACGCAACATCTGCAGAAAGAACCCTGTGTGTGCCAATCACAATATCCACCAGCCCTTTTTTCAAGTCCGCTACCGTCTTTTTCTGCTCACTGCTGGTTCTAAATCTGGAGAGTAAATCAACTCTGACAGGAAAGTCCTTCATCCGTTGGACAAACGTATTGTAATGCTGCTGGGCAAGTATTGTAGTAGGTACCAGATAAACCACCTGTTTTCCCTCCTGTACTGCCTTAAAAGCCGCACGTATGGCAATTTCCGTCTTTCCGTATCCCACATCCCCGCAGACCAGACGGTCCATGATCTTACTGCTTTCCATATCCTTCTTGGTGTCCGCTATTGCTGCAATCTGATCCTCTGTTTCTTCAAACGGAAACATCTCTTCAAATTCCTTTTGCCAAACCGTATCCTTACCATACTGAAAGCCATTTTTCTGTTGGCGGAGGGCATAAAGTTCCACCAAATCCTTTGCCACTTCTCCGGTGGCTTCTTTTACCTTGCTTTTTGTACGGTTCCATTCCTGAGAACCCAGCTTATTAAGCTTAGGTCTTCTGGCATCGGCAGAAGCATATTTTTGAATCACATCCAGTCCGGTTGCCAATACATATAAATTTCCGCCATTTTGGTATTCAATTTTTATATAATCTTTTACAACCTTTTCAATCTCTACCTTCTCAATCCCGCGGTAAATTCCCAGACCATGATTTTCATGAACTACATAATCTCCTATGCTTAATTCATTGAAATCATTGATTTTACGACCTTCATAGGTTTTCTTTTTCTTCTTTTTCTTTTTATCAGAGCCAAAAATATCACTTTCGGATATAACAGCAAATTTAAGCATGGGATATTCAAATCCTTTTAACGCCCTGCCATAAAAAGTCATTATTTCGCCGCCCAAAAGCTCTCTGTCCGGATCTTCCCCATAAAAAGCAGAAAGCCCTTCATCCTGTAAATCCCTGGCAAGCCTCGAAGCTCTTGTTCTGGAGCCGGACAAAAGCAATACCCTGTATCCATTTTTCTTATAGCGCCTTAAATCCTGCATCAATGCTTCGAAGCTGTTATTATAGGAAGAGATTCCTTTTACAGGGATATCTGCCTTTCTATCCGGCTTAAACAGCACATTTTTTGTATCAAGAGCCGCCAGGGTAATTACTCTCCCCTGCAGCATTTTTGCCGCCGCCTCATCAGCCCTGTATAAAAGGTTCATTTGCCCCGGCAGCAGATAACCTTTCTCCACGCGGTGCATCATACTTTCACGAAATTCTGTTTCAACTGCACCTGCATGTTCTGTAACCCTTGCAGGTTCATCCACAAAGACGCAGGTTCCGTCCTTATCAAACAACTCTAAGAAAGAAACCGTATCCTCATAAAAATAATGTACATAGGAATCCAAATTCACCAAATTCTTAAATTCATATACCTGCTCCTTTAATTCTCTTATCTGGCTCTCAATTCGATTTGCTTCCTCTGTTCGAAATTCTTTTCTCAAATTATCTGAAAACTTTTTTTCTTCTTTTTCTATTTTTTCCATACCAGCTTTTAGCTGCTGGTCAGATAAAAGCATTTCACCTGCGGGATAAATAGTAATTCCTGACAACTTCTCAATAGAACGCTGACTCAAAACATCAAAGCTCCGAATGGAATCCACTTCATCTCCCCACAGCTCAATACGATAAGGATTTTCTTCCGTAAGATCAAAAATATCTATAATACCGCCCCGAATGCTAAACTGCCCCGGCGCATCAACCTGATAATTTTTTTCATACCCCATTTCTACAAGGCTTCTGGCCAGCTCTCTTTCATTCAGGCGGCTCTTCCCATTGATTGTAAGTAAATGTTTCTTCCATATGGAAAGTGGAATATGAGGCGTCATAAAGCTGGAAAACGTAGTAACCACAGTAACCGGCTTCCCTTCCAAAATGCGTCTTAAGCATTTGATTCTCTCAGTTACCAGCTGATTCCCATGAATATCGGCCTGATAGAAAATTAAATCTTTTGCCGGATAGGCCACCACATTCCTGTCATAAAAACGGTAATCTTCTAAAATCTCCTTCACCCGAAGATCGCTAAAGGTAACTATAAGCTTATTTTTAAATCCCTCACTAAGGCCGTACGCCATATGCAGTTTTTGGGATTCCACACACCCGGTAAATGCTGCGCAAAAATGCTTTTCCTTAAGTTTCTTTTTTATTTCCTCAAATTCTCCCAACTCATTTAAGGGTGCTGTCAACGCTCTCATTCAAACTATTTCCTTTTCGATTAAATTCATTCATTGCCTGATCTGTATTTCCTGCCAGCATCAACTCTACACTGGAAACTGCTTTTTTTATCCCCTCATCAATAAAAGGTTTTTCTTCTTTGGAAAAATGCCCCAGCACATAGTCTGCCAGATCATATCCCTTAGGCTTTTCACCCACACCAATTCTGATTCTTTGAAATCCTTCTCCGCCAAGATGCCTGATAATGTCTTTCAGTCCGTTATGCCCTCCGGCACTTCCTTTTTTTCTAATCCTGATTTGCCCAGGTGCCAGACTGATATCGTCCGAAATTATAATCAGCTCTGTTTCTATATCAATTTTATAATAATCAACAAGTGAGTAAATGCTCTCACCGCTTAAATTCATAAAGGTAAGCGGTTTTGCCAAAATAACTTTTTGTCCATTTATAATACCTTTTCCGGTTAACGCTTTATTTTTAACATTCAGCACAGAAATATTATATTTATCCGCCAGTGCATCTATCATTGCAAATCCAATATTATGTCTGGTATTATCATATTCTTTTTTGGGGTTTCCAAGTCCTGCTATTATAAACATATTTCCTCTTTTCAAATTTTACTTTTCTTTATTTGGTGTTACTTAGCCATCATAGCATATTTTGCATTTGCAGGGCAATATGAAAGAGGCCATCTTTCGATGACCTCTTTTAAAACTTTCTTTATTCTTCTACATCTGTTTCCAGCAGCGCTTTTTGATAAGCTTCCAGAATAATCGTCTGGATTTTTTCTCTGGTAGATGAATTAATCGGATGGGCAATGTCTCTATATTCACCATCTGTTGCTTTCTTGCTGGGCATTGCAATGAATAACCCTTTGTCTCCTTCAATTACCTTAATATCATGGATTACAAACTCTTCGTCAATCGTAATTGATACAATAGCACGCATCTTGCCTTCTTTGGTGATCTTTCTTACCCGTACATCTGTAATTTGCATACTTTGTCCCCCTAAGTTCGTTTGTCTCAAATGACATATCTGTCGCTTCTTTCAATTACCACCTTAATTCCATCAGTGCCTACATAATAAGAATTGGCTCTAATTGTACCGCGGCTTTCCACTATGCAATTTTCAATATGAGTATTATCTCCAATATATACATCATTTAAAATAATTGAATTTTTAATGTAACAGTTATTTCCTATATATGCCTTTTTAAATATTACGGAATCTTCAACAGCACCATTTACAATACATCCGCTGGATATAAGACTGTTTTTAATCCTTGCACCCACATTATATTTCGCTGGCGGCAGATCGTCCACCTTCGAATAAATATCAGGATACTGTTTAAAGAAATAATCCCTTGTTCCTGCCTTAAGGAAGTCCATGTTTGTGTTAAAGTAATCCTCAACAGTAGCTATATTTTTCCAATAGTCCTGAATCTTGTATCCATAGATTCTTTTCATATTTTTATAACGGATCAATATATCCTTGACAAAGTCATATCTGTCTTCTTCCGCACATTTCTCGATCATTTCAATAAGCTGACGCCTTCTTACCACATAGATACCGCAGGAAATTGTATTGGATTTAGCCACAATAGGCTTTTCTTCAAATTCTTCGATCCGGCTTTCTTCGTTCATTTTGAGAATTCCGAAACGCTCTACATCTCCGCCTGCCGGTATGTCCTTACATACTACTGTAATGTCAGCTTTTTTAGCAATATGATATTCCAGTACTTTATTATAGTCCATCTTATATACACAGTCACCGGAAGCGATCACTACATATGGCTCATGACTGCTTTTCAGGAAAGAAAGATTCTGCGCAATTGCATCCGCAGTTCCCCTGTACCAAAAACTTCCTTCTGCCGTAACTGCCGGCGTAAACACATACAGTCCGCCCTGCTTACGTCCAAAATCCCACCATTTGGAAGAACTTAAATGTTCATTCAGACTTCTTGCATTGTACTGGGTAAATACCGCAACCTTCTGAATATGTGAATTTGACATATTACTCAGCGCAAAATCTATGCTTCGGTAACTGCCTGCTATAGGCATTGCACATACGGCTCTCTTTTGTGAAAGCTCTTTCATTCTGTAACTATTTCCGCCTGCTAATACTATACCAATTGCTCTCACTATTCATCACCTGCCTTAATCAATGTTTTTCCACTTGCAAGATAATTATCCGGATAGTCTTCTTTTGAAGTAACTCCGAATATGCAGGAGTTCTTGCCTACTGTAATTCCCTCTGGTATTACACTCTTTTCTCCTACTGTAACAATACCATTGCTGTAAATATGAGGATCTGTTTCGTTAGGTACTTCCTCCCCGAATCCTAACTTCACATAATTTCCTACTTCAACATTTTCTGCTATGATAGCCTTGTAAACCTCACATCCATCGCCAATCACCGTATTATTCATGATAATCGAATCACGGACAATGGTATCTTTTCCTATGGTAACGCCACAGCCGATCACGGAATTATAAACCTTGCCGTAAATATCCGTTCCCTCGCCTATAATACTTCTTTCCACCACTGTATTATCAGCAAAATACTGAGGCGGAAGAATCTCACTGCGTGTATAGATCTTCCAATATTCTTCATACAGGTTAAACTCAGGAACAATATCGATCAGCTCCATATTTGCTTCCCAATAAGAATTCAGTGTTCCTACATCCTTCCAGTAGCCATTAAACTCAAAGGCGTAAAGAGGATCACCTTTTCCATGACAATAAGGAATAATATGCTTTCCAAAGTCAAGCCCAGGCTGCTCTGCATTGGCAAGCAGTGCCTCCTTTAAAGTCTTCCAGTTAAAAATATAGATGCCCATAGATGCTAAATTGCTTCTGGGATTTGCAGGCTTTTCTTCAAAATCTGTAATCTTCCTGCTTTCATCTGTGATCATAATGCCAAAGCGCTTTGCCTCTTCAATGGGGACGGGCATAACCGCTATGGTAACCTCTGCTCCTTTTTCCTTGTGAAAATCCAGCATAACCTCATAGTCCATCTTGTAAATATGATCCCCGGAAAGTATCAGAATGTATTCCGGATTAAAGCTGTCCATATAATCCAGATTCTGATAGATCGCGTTAGCAGTACCGGTATACCACTCACTGTTGGCACTCTTTTCATAGGGCGGAAGAACCGTGACACCCCCTATATTCCTGTCCAGATCCCAGGGAATACCAATTCCAATGTGAGTATTAAGTCGTAAGGGCTGATATTGCGTCAGGACTCCAACTGTATCTACCCCCGAATTAATACAATTGCTCAAAGGAAAGTCAATAATACGGTATTTTCCCCCAAATGATACCGCCGGCTTGGCCACTTTGGATGTAAGTACTCCCAGTCTGCTTCCCTGACCACCTGCTAACAACATGGCAATCATCTCTTTTTTAATCATGTCATCACCTCTTACAAGTAATTTTTATTGCTTCATTTCTAATACAGGTACCAATAGTAGCAATTTTGAATAGTATACCATATATTTAGTAAAAAGTGAATATTTTTTACAAAAATATTCGCATAAAAACAGATTTTTATGTAGATTTTTTACAATATTCTACATGTCCAAAAAGTATTTATTCATTAATTTCACAATATTTTGTGTATAGCACCCTTTTACATCCTCTATTTTGTTAAAAATACCATTGGTTTTTATTGTCTAATTATATATAATTATGTTAAAACTATTAAATGCGGCCTGGCAGTTCAGCCCCATACATTTATAAAAACGGAGGTTTTTCCATGTATCAGTTAGATTTTAAGCATCCCATTCACATATACTTTATGGGAATCGGCGGCATCAGCATGAGCGGTCTTGCCGAAGTTCTCCTTGAAAAGGGATTTACTATTTCCGGTTCCGACGTGAAGGCTTCGCCATTAACCAAGCTTCTTGAGGACAAAGGCTGTACCATTTATTATGGTCAAAAAAAAGAAAATGTAAAAAAAGACATTGATCTGATGGTATATACCAGTGCAATTCATCCTGATAATCCTGAATTTATTGCCACACAGGAAATGCAGATTCCTTCCTTAAGCCGGGCACAGCTTTTAGGACAGATGATGAAAAACTACAAACTCCCTGTTGCAGTCAGCGGTACACATGGTAAGACCACCACTACTTCCATGATATCGGAAATTCTTTTAGCCGCCAAAACCGATCCAACACTTTCTATCGGAGGCATATTAAAGTCCATAGGCGGAAATATCCGGGTAGGACATGGGGATTTATTTGTAACGGAAGCTTGTGAATACACCAACAGTTTTTTAAGCTTTTTTCCTAAAATAGGAATTATACTTAATATAGAAGAAGACCATCTGGACTTTTTCAAGGATATTCATGCTATCCGTGATTCTTTTCACAAGTTTGCCGCTCTTCTTCCTCCTGATGGCACCTTAATTATCAATGGAGAAATTCCTGAAATACAAACTATTCTCTCAGGGCTTTCCTGTAAGGTCATTACTTATGGAAGCAGTGACTCTTTTGATTACTGGCCAGAGCAGATTACTTATAACGAAACAGGCTGTGCCAGCTTTACCATAGCAGAAAGAAGCGGAGAAAAAAGACGTATTTCCCTTGGGATTGCGGGAGAACATAATATATATAATGCCCTCTCTGCAATTGCTTTATCTGATCTGTTATCCATTGATTTTTCTGCTTTATCATCCGCTTTGCTTCATTTTCACGGTACACAGCGGCGTTTTGAATACAAAGGCACTTTAAACGGTGCTGTTATAATAGATGATTATGCACATCACCCCACAGAAATTACTGCAACTTTAAATACTGCGGTCAATTATCCCCATAAAGATCTCTGGTGTGTATTTCAGCCCCATACTTACACCCGGACCAAAGCTTTTATGAAGGACTTTGCCAGGGCCCTGTCTTTAGCAGACCATATTGTACTGGCAGACATTTACCCTGCCAGGGAAACGGACGATCTTGGAATCAGCTCCGCAACCCTTCAAAAAGAAATAGAAGCACTTGGAAAAAAATGCAGCTATTTCCCTTCTTTTTCGGAAATAGAAAATTTTCTTATAAAAAATTTATCATCCGGTGATTTGTTGATAACTATGGGGGCCGGCGATGTTGTAAACATTGGGGAAAACCTGTTAAAAAATTAATTTTCCACATTATCCACATATTTTAGTTAAAAAATATGCTTAAAATATGTGGATATTTTTTTGCCTGAAATAATTGGATTTTTCAAAGATTTCTATAAAATATCCACATTGTCCACACTATCCACATTATTGATAAAGCCTTGAAAATACTGGGATTTTTAGAATTTTTCCTATTTCAATTTTCCAATCCTTGTGCTATAATTCAAGATGCTTTAATTCGTGTAAAAAAGGTTAGGTGTTTGCTTCATGGCTCACTTTAAAATTTATCAGGAAAACTGTGCTGATGTTACTGTTGTGTCAAACATATTTATTGATGAATATATGAAAGACGCCAACGACGCACAGCTAAAAATATATCTATATCTGCTCCGTATGATGAGCGCTGGTTTATCTACCAGCGTTTCGAATATTGCCGACCAATTCAATCATACGGAAAAAGATGTGGTAAGGGCTCTTAAATATTGGGAAAAGAACCGGCTGCTTACGTTAGAGTATGATGACTCTAAAAACTTATCCGGTATTCAGCTCCTTGATTTTTCCAAAAAAACGGACAAGGGATTTAAAGAAACTACCTGCCTTGCTCCGGTAGTTAAGCTGCCCGCAAAAGCAGAACCGGCAGGTGAAAATCCGGATTATTCCAAGCCCTGTTATAGTCTTGACCAGTTGAAGGAATTTAAAAACAATGAAGAAACCGCACAAATTCTTTTTGTGGCAGAACAATATCTTGGAAAACCATTAAGTCCTTCCGAAATCAAAACAATTCTTTTCTTTACGGACCGGCTTGGATTTTCTGAAGATTTAATTGATTATTTGATTCAGTACTGTGTAGACAAAGGCAAAAAAGATTTCCGCTATATCGAAAAGGTTGCAATCAGCTGGGCGCAGGAAGGAATAAGCACCCCTAAGCAGGCCGCCAAATATGTGGTAAAATATGACAAAACCGTCTATTCTGTGATGAAGGCCCTTGGCAAATCCGGAACGCCTACCAAAGCGGAAGCCGGTTTCGTCAGCAGATGGATCAAAGAATATGGTTTTACTTCTGATATTATTATGGAAGCCTGCAATCGTACCGTAATGGCCACAGACAAGCACCGTTTTGAATATGCAGACAGCATTTTGACAAGCTGGCATAAAAACCAGGTACATAATCAATCTGATATTAAAGTGCTGGACGAAGCCTATGCCAAAAGCAAAGCGGCCGGAGCAAGGCCTCAGGCAAGAGTATCCTCCCAATACAGTCAGTTTAATCAATTTATGCATACGGATTATGATTTTGATGCATTAGAAAAAGAAATTTTAAGTAATTAAGAAACCTTTTAAGGAGAAGTTACTGTGGCATTAAATAATACGCAATATGATGCGATCATACGGGAATATGAAGATAAGCAGACACGAAACAGGCATCTTTTAGAAGAGCGTACTGCTGAAGTTTATGCAAAGGTAGACGGTTACCGCACTCTTTGCGAATCTATTTCCACTATTTCCGTTATGCAGGGGAAAAAGCTTTTGGATGGAGATGCGCATGCTTTGACAGATCTCCACTCGGAAATACAAAATCTTATTTCCATGAAAAATCAGCTTCTTGTAAGCGCAGGTTATCCTGCTGATTACTTAGAGCCTGTCTATGACTGTCCTGACTGTAAGGACACCGGTTACATAAAGGGAGCAAAATGTCATTGCTTTAAGCAGAAAGTGATTGATATTTTATATGAACAGTCCGGTATACAGGAATTGTTAAAAAGAGAAAACTTTAGTGTACTTTCTTATCAGTATTATGAAGGTGAAGATCTTGAACGCTTTCAAAATACGGTAAATGCATGCAGAAACTTTATAAAAACTTTCGATTCAGACTACCACAATTTATTTTTTTATGGTACAGTGGGTACGGGAAAATCTTTTCTTTCCGAATGCATTGCAAAAGAACTGATAGAAAAGGGATGTTCTGTAATATATTCCAGTTCCGTTAAACTTTTTGAAACCTTATCCGTTAACATATATGACTATAAAAGTAAATCCGTTTATTCCGATTCAAATGCAGATTTGTATGGCTGTGATCTTCTGATCATTGATGACCTTGGAACAGAATATTCCAGAAATGTAAACCCTGCCATACTTTTTTCTCTCTTAAATGAGAGGCATATTAACCGGAAATCTACTATTATTTCTACTAATCTGTCTTTGGAAGATTTTCGCAACTTATATTCGGACCGGATATTTTCCAGAATATCTAATCAATACAGCATCTATAAATTTACCGGACCTGATATCCGGATGATAAAAAAAAGACTGCAAAACAGAAAGTGAGGAACTTCATGTCAAAACGAGAAGAAAAAAGAAATTTGGAAACAATTCCTGTCGGCACTCTCGGAATTATTCCCTTAGAGGGATGTAAAGCTCTTGGCAAAATGGTAGATGATTATCTGGTAAAATGGCGTACTGTTCGTGAAAGCGAGCATAAAGAAAGTCTTGCCTTTGCAGGCTATCAAAGAGATTCTTATATTTTGCAGGCAAAGGTCCCCCGTTTCGGCTCCGGCGAAGCAAAAGGAATCATTCTTGAGTCTGTACGTGGAACTGATTTATATCTTTTGGTAGACGTTGCCAATTATAGTCTGACCTATTCTCTTTGTGGTCATCAAAATCATATGTCCCCCGATGATCATTATCAGGACTTAAAGAGAATTATTGCCGCTGTAGGCGGTAAAGCAAGACGGATTACCGTCATCATGCCTTTTCTTTATGAGAGCAGACAGCACAAAAGAACTACAAGGGAATCTCTTGACTGTGCACTTGCATTACAGGAAATGGTTCATATGGGTGTTGACAATATTATCACTTTTGACGCTCATGATCCCAGAGTGCAGAATGCAATTCCCTTAAATGGATTTGAGACAGTCCAGCCTACCTATCAGTTTATTAAAGGGTTGCTAAAAAGCGTTCCCGATCTTCAAATTGATTCAGGACATATGATGGTGATCAGCCCGGATGAAGGAGGCATGTCACGTGCCATTTATATGGCCAATGTACTTGGACTTGATATGGGTATGTTCTACAAAAGAAGAGATTATACACGTATCGTAAATGGCCGCAACCCTATTGTTGCACATGAATTTTTAGGATCCTCCGTAGAAGGAAAAGATATGGTTATTATCGACGATATGATTTCTTCCGGTGAAAGCGTCCTTGAAGTTGCTACTGCATTAAAGGAAAGAAAAGCCCGCAAAATTTTCATCTGTGCAACTTTTGGTTTGTTTACCAATGGACTTGAACGTTTTGATAAAGCATATGAAAATAAAATGATAGATAAAGTTCTTACCACTAACTTAATCTATCAGACCCCTGATCTTTTAGATCGCGAATGGTACGTTAACTGCGATTTAAGCAAATATATTGCATACCTGATAGACACTCTTAACCATGATGCTTCTATCAGTGATTTGTTAGATCCTAATGAACGAATTCAAAGTGTAGTTGCCAGATATAAAGCAGGGGAAGAAATCGATTAATTCATTCATCATACCTTGCCAGAGGCATAAGCAGCAAACTCTGTGAGGCTTCGCGTGTCAGCTTATTGTAACAGCAAAAAGCAGGAAAGCACTATATATGTTTTCCTGCTTTATATAATTTACCAAGGATACTCATAATTACTGTTGCTTTTTATTTTATGGCTCTCACTGCACCTGATACACATACAGGGTATAGGGTGATGATTCATGGGTATAGGTTCCTGCATGCAAAAGCCCGGCCTCCCGGGCATTGGTTAATTTTACCCTGGAAAAGATAAATTCACCTCCAAGGGCCTGAAAGGCATCCACATTAATGTAAATGTCCTGTTCCTGTACCTGATAAGTACGAAAGCCATTTACAATAGAAAGATCCGTTCCGGAATACAAATAGGCTCTTGCTCCCCAATCATCAAAATATATTCTGCTCTCCTCAACCCGCTCAAGAGCCGGTGCAATTATCCTGCGGAAAGCTTCTTTATATTCCTGAGAATAAAATCCAAGATAACCGTCTAAAGTGGAAATACCATTATATTCCAGAGTAGCAGGGTAAAATCCATATGCCGCAGACCATTCCCCCTTATAGCCCAAATCCTGTTTCGCCTCTTCAAACAATTCTGCTGAGTAAAACTCCCCATAACTTAACTGATCCGTGGTTTTTCCTTTAAGTAAATGGTACGCCTGACTATAACAGGTATGATACAAATCATTATAACGTGTTCCGGAAAGTACAATAATGCAGACAGCAAATAAGGCAAGCACATCTGCAAAGATTTTCATGCTCTTTCTCTGGCTGTCGTATAACCGTTTCAGTACAAGAAAAAAAGCGGCATACCAGATAAAAGGGCTGAAAAATATGGTTCTGTTAAACTGCCAGCCGGTCAGAGGCGGACAAATGGTTTCTATTACTCTTCTAAACCCCTCCCAATAATAAATCCCGTAAACTACACTGTTAAAAACAAGCACCAGCATGAGGAGATTATACAAATCATGGAAAATTCCTTTAAATTCTTTCTTTTTTATATAAGTTAAGTTCAAATAAATAAAGTAAATCATGCATGCCGGCATAATCAGATATTTATGCATACTCTCCGCATGAAACATTCCATTTACAAATACATCTCCTATGGTCTTTATAATTTCTTTTGCAGTAAAACTCCCTTCCTGCATAGTGGTGCGGATTGTTATTTCATCACTTAACAGCATTGTTCCAAACAACCTGTATTCGAAGGCAATGCATCCGGCCGACAGCACACAAACAGCAAGAAAAATCCTGCCTGGAAAGCGCCTGTCCTTAATCCACAGCCAGATTAAGGAAACTGCCATATAGGCCAGGATAAACAATCCAAAATAGGAAAAATAGGATAAAAACGGATAAAAAAATAATGCCGCATACCATTTAAAAGAAGGGGATTTGTAAAGTTTACGCATCAGATAAATCACAAGAGGTATGGAGGCAAAAGGAATTCCAAAAGCTGGAAATACATTTAAGATTCCATAAGCAAATCCCATAAGATAAATCAGCGGCTTATAAACCTCATATTTTTCTCCATACATATCTTTTGCCAAAAGAATGCATGAAAACAATGCAATGATTATTTTAAGCAGATACCCTGTAACATAGGCCGGATAATCCGGCAGAATCATGTAAAGCATTGTATATAAAGAGAATTCCGACGGAAGTACATCTCTGCTGATTCCGCCTAAAAATGGAACATCCACTCCATGAGTCCAGAAAGTATTTGTACTTTTCATCATTTGAAACTGCGGTGTAAATAAATCAAGATTGTCATGAACAGCTATAATACTGTCCTTTCCGCAGATAAAAAACACGCCTCCGGCAAATATAAGAAAACCGGCAATGATCACAAGATACCAGTGCGAAATCAGTTTTTTCAATTCTTTCAACCTTTCTCTCCCCTGCTTTCCCTTCTTAAACGGTTTTCTTTTTCACAGACCAATGTAAACCGATACTCAAAATCCCTTCGGTTTTTCATTGCCATATTAGATAAAATCAGCCCTGCAAAAAAAGACTGAATAGCCGCCATCATAACAAAACCACAGACAATCAGTGTTGGGAATTTTAATACCAGTCCCGTCCGTAAAAATTCTATCAGAACCGGTATAAAAAACAGGATTGCCATTACTGATAACAAAAGAGCTAAAATACTGAAAAATCCAAAGGGTTTATAATCACGGTAAAGCCTGAAGATAGTTCCCAGCACCTTAAATCCGTCAGAATAAGTATTAAGCTTTGACACGCTTCCCTCCGGCCTGTCCCTGTATTCCACAATCACATTATCAATCTGCATATGATTATAGACCGCATGAATGGTCATCTCCGTTTCAATCTCAAATCCCTTGGAAAGCACAGGGAATGTTTTCACAAATCCATAGCTGAAAGCCCGGAATCCGGTCATAATGTCCTTCACCTTGCATCCAAATAAGTGATTGATGCTGGCTCTTACCAAAGAATTTCCCATATTATGAAATGGTCTTTTATTTTCCTCAAAATAAGTGGAAGAAAGGCGGTCACCTACCACCATGTCCGCATTATGATTTAATACTTTGTCCACCATCTCTGGTGCAAATTCCATAGGGTATGTGTCATCCCCATCCACCATAATATAACACCGGGCCTCTATTTCCCGAAACATCCTTCTGATCACATTGCCCTTTCCCTGCATATATTCCTTGCGGACAACTGCCCCCTCTGCTTGCGCTATCTGGGCTGTCTGGTCTGTGGAATTATTGTCATATACATAAATAACTGCCTCCGGCAGGGCTGCTTTTGTGTCTTTGATTACCTTGGCAATTGTTTTTTCCTCGTTATAACAAGGAATTAAAACTGCAATTTTATCCATTTGGATGTTCCTTCTTTCTTTCACAAATATGGCACACTTCCTTTGTTATTTTATCAGAGTTTCCAAGGGAAGTCTAGTTATGAATTTCCCTTACATTCCAGTCATTTCCACAGCGCCAGGGACTATCCATCCTAACATACATAATATCATTTTCCCCCGTTTTTAAAATCAGGTGATAACCTTCCTTGTTATCCGCACAAAAAAACGCACTGCCTTTTTGATAATTTATATTAAATCCTTTTTGGTAACATGCCGCTGCATATTTATTAAATTCCCCTTCATGTATTTCCGCAACTGACACTGCAAACCCATATTCTGACTCCCATTCTACCCTGCCTAAGCCAAATTCGGGCTCCGGAATCAAGGATGCCATTTCATTTTCAGGCCAATAAGATTTTTCATAATCCTTTCCCCATAGAATACCCATCGCATTTGACGGAACGCTTTTACCGCCTCCGCTGCTTGCACACCCTGTAAAAATCATTCCCCATAGAACAATAATGCAAACACCTTTCCTTATTTTTCTCATTCGTATTCCCCTGCCTTTCACACAAAAAGCCGCCACGCAGAATTTGCGCCCACAAGCTTCTTCCCTTACAAATTACGTAAAATTGTACTTTTACAAAGGAAAGTATTTTTGCCCATAAGGAGCAGGAATCAGTTGGCAAAAGGCATTTTTTGTAGTAAAATGCAAACCAGTTAGGGAAAATATGTACAGTTTGTAAAAGTACACCTTTACAAATTTTTATTATATGAAGCTTTCCAGCTTTTTTGCTTTTCCATAAAAAGTGCCTACAGGCATCTGGCAGGCATCTGCCGCCTGGCGGAGCGTCATCTTTTTCTTTTTCCAATCCCTATAAATGTCTTTAAAATTATCAGGATATGGAATGGGAGGACGTCCAAATTTAACACCTCTGGCTTTTGCCGCTGCAATTCCCTCCGCCTGACGCTGCCTTATGTTTGTCCGTTCATTTTCTGCTACAAAAGACAATACCTGCAGCACAATATCACTTAAAAATGTTCCTACCAGATCTTTTCCCCTTCTGGTATCCAAAAGCGGCATGTCAATTACACAAATGTCAATTCCCTTGTCTTTTGTCAGTATCCGCCATTGATTTTGTATTTCTTCGTAATTCCGCCCCAACCGGTCAATACTTTTAATATAAAGCAGATCATTCTTTCTGACACGCCTTACCATACGTTTGTAAGCAGGTCTTTCAAAATCTTTTCCTGACTGCTTATCCAGAAATATATTTTTTTCTGGAATAGATAATTCCTGCAAAACCGTCATCTGCCTGTCCTCATTTTGATCCCTGCTGCTTACTCTTGCATAACCATACACATTTGCCATAAAAATCTCCTTCTTTCTTGCCAAAACAATTTCCTTAAGCTATACTTATAAAAGTTATTATTTACTAAAATCCGGAGAGAAAACAAATGATTCGAATAATTTTGGTAGCTGTCTTTGTAGTTTTATTTTTAGTTCTCAGTATTCCCCTTTTGATTACTGAATGGATTATTGGCAAATTCAATATGGACCTGAAAAACAAAAGTTCCCTTGCCATTGTAAACTGGGCGTTCAGGGTATGTCTCTTTTTTGCAGGAACCACTGTTATTGTAAAAGGAGAAGAAAATGTACCAAAGGATGAGCCTGTGCTTTATATTGGAAACCACAGAAGCTACTTTGACATTTTAATTACTTATGTGCGGGTTCCCAGACCTACCGGCTACATTGCAAAACGTGAGATGCTTAAGTGGCCACTTTTAGTTAGCTGGATGAAAAATCTGCACTGCCTGTTTTTAGACCGGAATGATGTAAAGCAGGGGCTTAAGATCATTCTCACTGCAATTGAAAAAATAAAATCAGGCATATCCATCTGTATTTTTCCGGAAGGCACCAGGAACAAAGAGAATCATACCTTTATGGAATTTCACGAGGGAAGCTTTAAAATTGCCTCTAAGTCAGGATGTCCTATTATTCCCATGACAATTTACAACTCTGCTGATATTTTTGAAGATCACCTTCCAAAAATCAAAAAAACACAGGTGATCTTAGAGTACGGAAAACCTATTTATGTTAAAGATCTGGCCAAAGAAGATCAGAAGAAAATTGGTGCATATACCAAAAATATTATTATGGAAACTTATTTTAAAATCAAAGAAGAAGCAGGTCAATAACCTGCTTCCTTTTTTAAACAACTGTCCTTATCAAATAATTCATTTATTACCATCATCTGCTTTCAAAAACTCCACTACCTGCTCAAACTTCATTCCGTGTGAAGCTTTCACAAGAATATTATCTCCCCGCCGCAAAATTTTTTCTAAATTTTCCAGCAGTTCTTCCTTTGTTTGAAAATAATATGCTTTTTTCTTTTTTTCTTTTAAAGCGCATTCATACATACATCTGGAAAGCCTGCCCACACACACCAATATATCAATGCCTTTTCCGGCAGCATAGCGGCCGACTTCCCCATGCATTTCCTTCTCTCTTTCCCCCAGCTCAAACATATCTCCCAAAATTGCCACTTTTCTGCCAAGTGCCATAGAAAGCAGATCAATGGCTGCCTTCATGGAAACAGGATTGGCATTATAACAATCATCAATAACTGTATAAGAAGACAGCCCAATTACATTGCTTCTTCCTCCTACCGCCTGTACTTTTGATATTCCTGCTTTTATCTGCTCCTTAGAAAGCCCCATGCATTTTCCAACTGCCGCCGCTGCCAGTGCATTATATACCATGTGCCCGCCAGGAAGAGGGATTTCCACGGGAAAAACCTCAAGCCCCACATGGATTACTGCTTCAGATCCAAATAATCCCTTATTCATCACATTAGAAGCAAACACCTGATTTCCTATTTCAAGACCAAAGCGCACTACTTCATGATCCCCTACTGCCTTTACCCTGACCAGCATGTCATCATCGCCATTTACAAACACGTATCCGTCAGGATTCATAAAATCAAAAATTTCCGCCTTTGCTTTTAAGATCCCTTCCCTTGTCCCAAGATTTTCTAAATGGCACTGCCCAATATTTGTTATGACACACATGTCAGGTTTTCCGATTCTGCTTAACCTGTGCATCTCTCCAAAATCACTGATTCCCATTTCCAAAACTGCTGCCTGGTGCTCTGGCCTGATTTGTAAAACCGTAAGGGGCAGTCCCACTTCATTATTAAAATTACCTTCTGTTTTTAATACACAAAATCCTTCTGACAGAACTGATGCAATCATTTCCTTGGTACTGGTTTTCCCTACGCTCCCTGTAATGCCCACCACAGGAATATTTAACTGGCTTCTGTAAAATTCAGCAATATCTTTAAGGGCCTGAAAGGAATCCTGAACAAGAATATAAGGCACCTGGCAGTCTACAGGTTCTCTTTCGCACACAACAGCCAGCGCACCCATTTCCCCCATTTGTGGAATGAAATCATGTCCATCCGCCCGTTCACCCTTCGTGGCAATAAACACACCCCCCATTGTCATCTTCCTTGAATCAATCACCACACAGGATGCTTCAAAATTATTTTTTTCATCCCCAAAAAGCTTTCCGCCACAAGCCTTTGCAATATTGCCCACTGTCATATTTTTCATATGCATACTTCAACCTCACATTCCTGAAATTCATTTATTTCACTGCTGCCTCAATGATCTTCTCACACAATTCTTCAAATGAAATTCCTATGGCTTCCGCTTCCTGAGGAAGCAGGGATGTAGGCGTCATGCCGGGCAGTGTATTTGCTTCCAGGCAATAAATTTCTCCTGTGTTGCTCATCATAAAATCCATTCTGGCATAATTTTTCAGCCGCAGTACACGAAAAGCTTCTTCTGCATAGGCCTGCATTTCTTTTGTTTTTTCCTCTGAAATCTCCGCAGGGCAAGTCTCAATGGCTGAGCCTGCCTGATACTTGTTTTTATAATCATAAAAACCCTGTAACGGGGCAATTTCAATGACAGGAAGCGCTTTTCCTTCTATAACTCCCACAGAAAACTCCCGCCCTTTTATGTATTGTTCCACAATCACTTCATTATCATAACGAAAAGCCTCTTCTAACGCTTTTTCATACTCCTGTTCCTTTTGGGCAATGCTGACGCCTACACTGGAACCACCGCAGCAGGCTTTAACAATACAGGGAACAGGAAATTCCTTTGCCTTTTCTCCTTTTTTCAGACGGATTCCTGCCGGAGACGGGATTCCATAGCAGGTGAAAATATCCTTGGTAATTCCTTTATCCATACAGATGGCTGAACTCACATAATCTGTTCCTGTATAGGCAATCCCCATAAGATCAAAGCAGGCCTGTATTTTTCCATTTTCTCCGTTTTCTCCATGAAGCGCCATAAAAACCACATCTGATGCCTGGCAGATGGAAATAACATTTGCCCCGAAAAAGTTTTTATCTCCGTCAGGCCGCATTGCTTTTATCTGTTCAATATCAGGATTTTTATCACTAATACCCCCTATTTCCTTATCCCATTCTTCATCTTTTTCAAAAATATTCTCAATATCTTCACCTATGTACCCTAAATACACATCCAACAGGACTGCCTTATGTCCATTCTTTTTTAAGGCTTTATATATCATAACTCCTGAACTTAAAGAAACATCCCTCTCTGTGCTGGTTCCACCTGCTAAAACTACAATTTTCATTGTTATAACCATGCTCCTTTCAACGTCTTACATTTCCCCTTAATCATTTACACCGTTTATCTACATACAAGCTGACATTTCATCTATTTTATTCCTGAATCTTTCATCAATAAAGAGAATATTCTGCCTACATTATTGCAAAACATGCTGCTTATCCGGCTGATCTGTCGATAACTTCACTGAGCATGAAAATAAGTTTGCTGTCCGTATCAAACTGCTTCATAATCCCAATATTTTCTTCTCCGTTTCCATAACTGTTTTCTCCAAAACCGTCGACATAACTGACAGCTATGTCATTTCTTCCAAACAGATAATGAAGATGATTTTCTATGGCTGTTCCGTATTCATAATTGGCAATAATGTGATTCACTACCATCAGATACATTATATTAAGTAACAATTGGCGGTTATTATCCTGCTCTTTATTTGCTGCGGCAAGATAAAGATTATCATTGGCATCTTCAGAAATTCTCTCAGCCTGCTGCATCAACATTTTCATAATCTGATCACATAAGGCAAGTTCAACCTTCTGCTTGGTAGAAATATAGGTAACACAGCCCATTAAAACAATTTCATCCTGCTCATACAAGTTCTCTTCGCTGTTTATAAATTCTTCAATATATTTATGGCAGCTTCGCTGACCTGCCGCACGATACAATTCTGCCGCCGCCGCAAATTTCCATTTATTTGTTTCATCACTTTCACCAGATAAATCCAGCTCTGCATGCTTCCAGGCTCTGTCTGCTGCCTGAAGGCAGTAGGTGGCATATTCCGTATCAAAATTCTGATACAAATAGCTGAACTTAGCTAACGCCATGGCAAATGCTCTTTCTGCCTCCGCTGATGAGGGCTCCAGATAAATATCTGACGATTTACCGGAAGCATCATTATTTGATCCGTAAACAGACACGCCTGAATAGACCTCTCCTGTCTGTTTATCCTGCATTTTCAGCATCCATTCAACTTCATACTTCACTTCATCCAAAATATCAGGAATGCCATTTCCACTTTCCGGAATTTCGTAATCGTCTGTAAATGCCTTTTCATATAGTTCATAAGAAAGAAGCATCACTGACATGGCCTGTGCTGCCGTTATCACATCCTTCTGCCCCTTTTCATCCTGGTGCCATCCCCCTGAAACATCAACACTGACAGAGGTATCTTCCTTAAGCATTACCTTGCCGATATGACATGCATTATGTGCATTCTCACCTGCATATTCTGTCGTCAGTGTAATGCCGCAGCGGTTATAATAATATTGCCGGCATGCCTCTTTAAAAACATCTCTATAAATATCCTCCCCAATGGAAAAGGAATATGACCTTCCCAGTACAGGCGCTTCTATGTAATAATTGCCCGGTGTCTGCAGCCCGGAGAAATCTCCATAGCTATTATATTCTTCCAGTTCCTGATTATATCCCTGCTCCTCCAAAAATCCTGTATATACGGTCTCTTTGCTCTCCATATCAATCACATAAAAAACATCAGGCAGCTCATCTCCCTGAAAAACAGCCACCTTTTTGCTTTCAGGCATATATCCTAATTGATTGATCAAAATTCCCGGAGTACTTGCCGGAACCTCATAGGAAAGGTCCGGTGTTTCCTCCATACTGACAAAATTATCATCTCCGGATGGGATCGGTATATATTTATCCAAGGGTATCTGCTGACAGCCAGCAAGTAAAACAGCACATGCAAGCGCAATTACCATCATTTGTTTTCTCAACCTTATTCCTCCTTCATAAGCCCAATACCCTGCCTTCGATTATAACTGTTTTTGGGAAGTAGGTAAAGAAAATGATTGGTCTGCATACGCAATTTCTCCATTAATCAGGGTACACATTGCTTTTGTTGCCACCTCTAAGGGATTTCCATTAAAAATAACAATATCTGCATCCTTTCCTTTTTCAAGACTTCCTATCCGGTGATCCACACCGCAGATCTGGGCTGGATATATGGTAATGGATTTTAATGCCTCCATTTCCTCCATTCCGGCTTTTGCCGCCATTCCGGCGCAAATAGGCAGTGATTGTATCAAACTTACCGGATGATCCGTAGTAATAGCTGTTTTTACTCCTGCTTTATTTAAAATGCCTACGGTTTTAAAGGCCATATTCTGAACCTCTATTTTATTTCTGCTGGCAAGATCCGGCCCAACAATTGCCGGAAATCCTGATTCTGCTACTTCCCGGGCAATTAAATGCCCTTCGCTGCAATGATCAAGCGTCATTTTCAGGCGATATTCTCTGGCAATCCTGATTGCCGTTAAAATGTCATCGGCCCTGTGCACATGAGCCTTTAAAGGAATTTCTCCTTCTAACACCGGCAGCCAGCATTCATATTTAAAATCAGGTTCTTTCAAGTCTCCTTTTTTCTTCTTTTCTCTATATTGGAATGCTTTAAACAACTCTTCCCTTAACATGGCTGCAATCGCCATACGGGTTGCAGGTGATTTTCCCTGACCGCCATAATTAACTTTTGGATTTTCCCCAAAAGCCACTTTCATGGCAGCCGGATTTTTTATCACCAGCTTGTCAATATTTCTTCCATGTGTTTTTACAAATGCAAAGCTTCCTCCTACTACATTTGCACTTCCCGGTCCAATCATTGCTCCGGTTATTCCTGCACGGACTGCATCATCAAAAGCCGCATCCATTGGGTTAATGGCATCAATGGCACGAAGATAAGGGGTAATGGGATCTACTGTTTCATTACAGTCATCTCCCTCCATTCCCTTTTTTTCCTCAGTAATCCCCATATGACAGTGTGCTTCTATTAATCCGGGCATTACAATGCAGCCGGATGCATTAATTACCTCCATGCCGCTGCCGGACTGCAAAGGAAATGGGGCGCCATTTTTCATAGCCCCCAGATCCTTTATCTTTCCTTCTTCAATGCATATATAGCCTTTTTCCCATATTTCTCCGGACATAGTTAAAACTCTGCCGCCAATTATATATAACATTTCCGTATCCTTACCTTTCCTGTAAAAAGTGAAGTGTTAAAAACAATGCCTCCTCTTTATTCATAAAAAGGTTAACTCAGTTTCGATAACGGATTTACAGGTTCTCCGTCCTTAGTCAGTTTAAAGTAAACGTTAGTCCCTTCCACACTATAGTATTTGGTGGGGGCTGCAACCTCCGCAATAATATCCCCTGCTGCCACATAACTGCCTTCGGATACCAGAATATTTTGAAGCTGGCCATAGGTTACTTCATATCCGCCTCCCAATTCCACTACAATTCCGTTTCCGATCTGTGGGTCTTTAAATACGGAAATAACTTTACCTGCAGATGACGCTGTGATCAGGTCTCCTTCATTTGCCTGAATAATCACTGCCGGATTATACTTATACTGCTCGAGTGTGGAGAAAAAAACTGTTTTATCCATACTGTAATTAATCAATATATTCCCCACAATCGGCCAAATAAGCGTATCTGAATCACTGAATGTAAGCGCTGGCTGCATGGCAGTGGATAGTGCAGGCGTATTTTCCTCTTCCTCCTGCTCCGTCTGCTTTGCATCCTGCGATTTCTCATTCTCATTATCTTTCTGGTTTTCCTTACTTGTCTTTACATCCTCCTTCAGGGAGGTATCTGACATACTGTTGCTTTCTGATTCATCCGGATTTTCTACTTTCTGTGAGTTTGTTTCCTGAAAATAGGGATCATAATCAAGGTCATCTGTAGATGCTCCCTGCGTCACACTTTCCGCAAGGGTTAAATTGTCTTCTTCGGCCAGACCGGCAACTTGGCTATTTTCAATGGAGCTTAAATCTACCACATATCCTTCATCCTGACTGCCATTATCTCTCCCCAGCCATATTCCCGTAGCGGTTAAAGATGCTAAAACCAGCAATGATGATGCAATCATAATCAGCCGTTCTTTGGCAAGGCCTCTTCTTCTACTTCTTCTCATCTTTATTCCTCATTTCTGCGCCGCCTTCTGCACATGGCGAAAGACTTGCATCATTCGGCGCTAAGACACAGTTTTCTAAGTAAAATGCCATGCACATGATTATTCTTTATGGATAGTTTTGCCCCTTTTTTCTACTTTATTCAAATTTTGTAATTGTTACCTGATCAAAAAAATAATTCAGAATATCTACATAATCCTTCTCCTCTTTTGCCATTTCATTTGCAGCAAACTGGCTCATTCCAATCCCGTGTCCCGATCCCTTTACGGAAAAAATAATAAGTGTCCCTTCCTTTTCCATATGGAAACTGGAAGAAGAAAGCAAAAATGCTTCCCGGAAGGCCTCTCCTGATACCCACTTTTCGTTCCATTTAAGATAAAGAACATATCCTGTACTGTCTCTGTAAATCTTTATTCCTTCCAGTTCTTCCTTAGGCGTAAGTTTTTCTGTCTCCTCCTTTGGCGGATATGTTTCCGGAATCTGCTTCCATATTTTTTCAAACTCACTTTCTTCATAACTTGCAGAACTCATAAAATCTTTGGATAAAAAATCTCTGCTGCAGGCAACGCTTTTTAAATAGGGGTATTTCCCAGGCAGTAATTCTTCCCCATTTCTTGTAGTACCGTTACTCACCACAAAATACGGGGCGCTTACAGGTTTATCCTGCCACATGATACACACTCCGGCACTCTCTGATACCGCCTGCCATATGCGTTCAGGTATTGGCACATTTCCGTATTCTTCATCTTCCACACAAATTTCCTTTTCATTTCCCACACTTTCCTCCGCTGCCAAAAGCCCTGACCTGATCAAAACAGCCTGTGCCTTTATTGCCTCCATTTCACAGCTGCTTTCAATGCTTCTGGCAAGTTTATCCGCAACATAGATCTCAAGAGGTATCTTTTCATTTCCTAATACAGTTACATTTCTTACATATATGCTTCCTTCAGCATTTTCATTTTTTACAGCCACAGTTTCGACTACAGCCCCTGCACTACTTTCTTCTAAATTTCCAAAAAGAAAGGTAATCAGATATGGAATAACCAGCAAAAGTAAAAGAATCGTACCCAGATTTCGTAAAGGAAATCTGGATGCGATTCTTCTATTTTCGACAGTTTGAAAGACTCTAAGTTTTTTCATAGGACACCTCCAGACTATTTTATGAAGGATGCCCCCAATTTATTACATTGCCATAGCATATAGCCACTGCTCATATTTACTTTGATTTTTTCTGACCTCTTCCTGCTTCTTTTGTTCATGAAGCGCTAAATCCACATGCTGCACGGTTCCCACATTTCCATTTTCATACAGAAATACTCCGGTGCTTCGAATCATTCCTTTGGTCTGATTATTTTCATCGGTAATTGCAAAATTAGTTGCATTATTCTGAAGGCATATGGCTCCAACACCTTTTTCTGCCAGAGAATAAAGCTGCTGGTTTCCATTTTCATCCATTACCCAGATTTTTAACTTATCCCAGATCTCATCTCCTTCATCAATAAAGCCATTATGATCCGTATCGTAAGCTGCCAGATCTGCAAATCCATTTCCTGATTTGGTTCCGAAAAGCTCCGAACCATCATTAATGAACCCGTCTCCGTTTTTATCCAATGCAAGAAAACCGCTTCCCGCTGCAAGCCGATTAATTTCATCCATCTGGCCATCTCCATCAATATCAAACAGAAATGTCTGATCGGAAAGATCTGCTATGTTCCCGTTTAAATTAATTACAAGGGGATCACACATGGAAGTCTGTGTAAAGCTGATGTTTTCCTCATAATACTCCTGAAAGCTCCGGCTCATTTCCACATTTAAATTAAAATTAATTTCTCTTCCATCTGCACATTTTACAGTTCCCTGTGTGGTAAAACTGGTATTTTCCGTCTCTTCATAATAATATTGAGAGCTATAGGAAAAAGTTTTTGTTCCCATGCCAACCATAGAAACTATACTGTCCTGGGTTGAAGTGACCTGATTCGATTCCTGTGAGGAAGTCATTTCACTCCAGTTCATTTCTCTTTTTTCAGGAAAGAAAATTCTCATCAGATAATTCAGACATTGTTGTCTGATTTCCATAAGCTGTTCCTGTACCGAACGCAGATCGGTACTGTTAACCCTGCTTAATCCGGTATTACCTGATTTTGCACGCATTTCCTCTAAAGTACTCTGCAGCGAATTACCCTTATTTTCTTTGGTCTGCTTTTCCTGACCGTTTACATCACCTTCCCACATATTATTTAGCAGGCTTCCGGTTCCATCCTTTAAGCTCTGCCTTCCGGTGGTGATCATAAGCTTACTGGCTCTTCCTGTAAGAGTCGTATGCTTTCTGGCGGACTCCATTCCTATTGTGCTGGAATTAATTCGCATTCTACCTCCTTCTTTAAGTCCCTTGCCCAAATCTCCCCTCCCTGGTTGAAAAAAGCAAAAATGATACACAAAAGGGCTGTCCGTTTCCCTAAAGCATACCATCCGTGGCGACTTATACAATATAATTCTGCAAATGCTCTGGCCATGAGCATCTGTAATATATTTATCGGCCAATCGTACAATTAATTTAGCCATACAAAAATTTTCTTAAATTCCCATGTAATGAAACAACCCTGATCTGCCATAAATTATAGTAACAGTTCAGTTCCGCTGGTACTTTTACAAATGATGTGGCCGAACTGTTATCCTCTTCCATCTCTAATCCAAAAGGAGTCAACTCTATGAACAAAAAAAAAGAAAAAGCATCCTGCATTGCACTCCTGAAAATCCCATTCCATATCATGCAGGGAGCACTGGTCGGCCTTGGTGCAGTGCTTCCCGGTATCAGTGGCGGTGTTTTAAGCGTTATATTCGGTATTTACAAGCCTCTTATGGAACTATTGGCAAACCCAGTTCACAATTTTAAAACCCACGTTCCAAAGCTGTTTCCTTACATTTTAGGGTATATTATCGGATTTGTGGAAATCGCCCACCTGCTCTCCTTTGTTCTGGAAAAATATCCTGACACTTCCATCTGCCTTTTTATCGGACTAATTGCAGGAATGCTTCCTTCTTTATGGAAAGAAGCCGGCCTTCATGGCAGAAATAAAAGATCTTTTGTCTCAATGTCAGCTGCCATGATAATTGTTTTTTCCCTTTTAATCAGTCTTAATGCTTTCAGCATAGCGATTACCCCCAGTTTTATCTGGTACATATTTTGCGGTTTCTGCCTTGCCTTAAGTATCATTGCACCGGGAATGAGCTTTTCCACACTTCTCATGCCTTTAGGTCTGTATGGGCCTTTTGTGGAAGGTATCGGCTGCTTGTCGCCGGAAGTTTTAATTCCCGGCGGAATCGGCGGTGCTGCCACAGTTATCTTCTTGTCAAAAGCAGTAAATTCTTTATTTGATACCTGTTATTCCGAAGCTTTTCATGGAATTGTAGGCATTATTATTGCCGCTACAGTTATGATTATTCCCTTTGATGCTCTTTCTGTTTTTACAAGAAGCGGGCTTATTAACATTTTCTTTTTATCAGCAGGTATTTTTACTGCCGGGTTGATGGATAAACTTATGTAAATCATTCAAATAATTGATCTTAAAATTGAACATTATTATAAGATTATAAAAGGACTGTGGATTCCACAGCCCTTTCATTTTACACTCTGTTATAATTGATCAGACATCCCTTAAGGATAATCTGTCTTTCTTCATCCGTAAGTTCGCCAAGCTTTAAGGTAAATTCCGTAAGCTCCTTTTCTCCCACCCGGTATGCCTTGATCTCGTCGCTCTTTTCTTCCACTGCTTTTCTGATATCCGGGAAGAACAGATAATCCTTATTCTTAAAAGGAAGTTCTCCTTCCTCAATCAGAAATGGAAGCATACCCCAGTTGATCAAATTGGAACGATATCTTTTAGTTGCATATTCATTGGCAATATTTGCCCAGCCGCCAAGAACCTTTTGGCAGGATGCCGCCTGCTCTCTGGCTGAACCGTCACCTGGTTTTACTGCAAAAATAGTAGAGCCAAACCCAATATTTCCTCTGCCTGCTTCCGGGAAGCTTTTTTGTATCACTTCCATTACCGGCTTAAGCTCCACTACTTCTTCTACAGGACATTTATCTGCCATCACAGCTTTTTGTGCAGCCTGAATTTCCTTGGCAAGTCCCACATAAGCAGGATCTTTTCTTGACAAAGTAAACTCCGCAAGTCCTAAAGGATTGGAGCGGTAAGAAGAAGTTTCTCCTGAGGGAATCAATTCATCCGTAGTGGTAACAGGATCATGAATTTCAGATACCACCTTAAGAACCAGATTTTCAGGAAGCTCTGTCATAGCCGGCCAGTCTTTAATATTAGGGCCAAACTGAATTTCAACGGAAGAATCGGCTTCTCCCCTGGAATCAAAGACTCTGTTGGCATAAATATTTGCATCAAAATGATATTGATACTTGTTAATTGGGCCTTCAAAGTCCGTAGCTGACGTAAGCACTCCTTTATTTGCCGCAGTTGCCGCAATAGATCTTGCATCCATAAGAGCCACGGAAGAAATTTGTCCGTTCTGCAGCTTGGAACCTTCCCGGTTAGGGAAGTTTCTGGTGGAATGGCGAATGCTGAATGCGTTGTTTGCAGGGGTATCGCCTGCGCCAAAACATGGTCCGCAGAATGCAGTTTTCATAACTGCACCAGTTTCAAGCAGCGCCGCTGCACATCCGTTTTTGATCAGCTCCATATACACAGGCATAGATGCCGGATACACACTTAAAGTAAAGCCATCGGAACCAATATAGGTATCTTTCATAATATCTGCCGCAGCGCAGATATTTTCAAATCCGCCGCCTGCGCATCCTGCAATAATTCCCTGATCTACCAAAAGCTTTCCATTTTTCACTTTATTTTTAAGCGTAAACTCTACTGCTCCATCTAAGGAAACTGCCGCTTTCTTCTCCACATCATCTAAAATATCCATCAGATTTGCGTTCAGTTCCTCAATGGTATAGGTGTTGCTGGGATGAAAAGGCATTGCAATCATAGGCTTAATGGTACTTAAGTCAATGGAGATCATACCGTCATAATAAGCAGCCTCACCCGGATTTAATTCTTTATAATCCTCACTTCTTCCATGAATTTCATAAAACTCTTTAATTACATCATCTGTCTGCCAAATGGAGGATAAGCAGGTGGTTTCCGTGGTCATTACATCAATGCCGATTCTGAAATCGGCGCTTAAGGATGCCACGCCGGGCCCTACAAATTCCATTACTTTATTCTTCACATAACCACTGGCAAACACTTCTCCGATAATCGCCAGCGCTACATCCTGAGGTCCAACGCCCTTTACCGGTTCTCCTGTAAGATACACACCTACCACTCCCGGCATATTAATATCATATGTCTGATTTAATAGCTGCTTCACCAATTCAGGTCCGCCCTCGCCCATTGCCATTGTTCCAAGAGCGCCATAACGGGTGTGGGAATCCGATCCTAAGATCATCTTTCCTCCCCCTGCAAGCATTTCTCTTGCAAACTGATGAATAACAGCCTGATGAGGAGGCACATAAACACCGCCATATTTCTTTGCGCAGGTAAGGCCAAACATATGGTCATCCTCATTGATGGTTCCTCCTACCGCACATAAGGAATTATGGCAGTTGGTAAGTACATAGGGAACCGGAAACTTTTCAAGCCCTGACGCCCTGGCAGTCTGAATAATCCCCACAAAGGTTATATCATGGGATGTCAGCTTATCAAACTTAATTTTCAGTTTGTCCATATTCCCCGATGTATTATGTTCTTCCAGAATATGGTACGCAATGGTCTGCTGTCTTGACGCTTCCTTTGTGGTTTCCTTTCCTGTTTTTGCTTTTACCTGGGACAGAGCTTCTGCCCCGTCAGGAATAATTTCTGCCCCGTTTATTAAATAGGCACCGCCTTCAAATACTGATATCATACTATTTCCCTCCTGGTATCCTTTCATGTATTAAAACACCTTGTACTTTCGAGGTTTATTATATGATAAAATGAAGGAGTTTGCAAATATTCTCTTTTACATAAATATCTATTTCTTCCTGACAGGAATCCATATCTCTGTGTAATAATTTTCATCATTTGTTCCATTAGGATACTTACCTGGCTCATCATACATTTCCACGCAGTATCCTGCTGCAAATTCATAATCCTGTAGTGCAGGAAGCCATTCTGAAAATATTTTTGTATTTACATCTTGTAAAGAATAAGGAAGTGCACCCCTGCAGGGAAAAACTGCCCAGGTAAACGCCGGAATTGTCTTTACGTCAAGTCCTTCCGGAATATCTATAGCCGGATTATATACATCTGCAATCAGGTATTCAAACTTTTCATTGCCCATCTGCGGATCAATGTTTATTCCATACATTCCACAGATATACCTGCATTTTTCTGACGAAAAAAACTCCTGCCAAAACAAAGGTACTTCCTTTTGTGCATTTTCATAGCTGAATTCTTTTGAAGCGCCTAAAACGGTAAATGCTTCCTTTTTAATAATTCTGTAGTCCATACTATAACCACCTTTCAATGAAATTGTAAGTTTCAGCGGCGCAAAAGCTTTAATCATTGTTTTATTTCTGCGCACCGCTAAAGGTGTAGATCCGTGAAAACGGGAAAAGGCTTTGGTAAAGCTGTCCGGAGAATCATATCCGTATTTCATTGCCAGTTCCATGACTGTAATATCACTGGTAATCAGCTCTTCCCCTGCAAGGGCCATTCTGCGGTTTCTTATATATTCTGCTATAGAATATCCGCACAGCAGGCTGAAACCTTTCTGAAAATAAAAGGGGGAAATACTTACATGATCAGCCACTTCATACATTGTAATATTTTCTGTGATATGACTCTCCATATATTTAACTGCTTCACCGATTGCCTCTGCCCATTCCATGACCATCAACCTCCTGTTGTGGTTATAGTATATCCTTAATTATCTGTGCTGTCCCGACATTCCTTGGTTAATTTTGTCCGGACCAGCCTTACAGCATTCCTTCTTTTAATATATCATGATCATGCAGAATTTTTTCAACTACCGTTCCTTTTATAAAGTGAAGCAACGGTTTTTTTAATGCATTCAACGGGCCGGGCAGTTCGATCTCCAAAGGAGATTTACCATCCATAAGCTTTACGCTGCTGTCTAACAATTCGCGGATGTCGTAAACGCTGCCCCAGACCTCCGGTACGCCACGATCCACACCCAAAAGGCCGTACACTGCTTCCATAGCAGTTCTTACCGAATATTCCGTGGTAAAGACGGTGTCCCTTGGGGTATCTGCAAATTGTCCTAAAAAGGCAAAGTTCACGCAACCGTCAGGAATTACGTCAGGACGGTCCCCTTTGGTTCTGGGCATAAAGAATGCAGTGATATAAGGCATCATGGTAGGTACACAGACTGCACTTTTTTCTGCCAGTTCATCAATTTCTTCTGCGGGAACACCTAAGTGATACAGCCATTCCTGGGTAATTTCCTTTCCGGTACATTCTTTCATGGGCTTCTTGATATAGTCCCCGGGAACATCCGAAAACAATCCATATACCCATACGCAGACCTTATCTTTATCCTGTTCCTTAAACTGCCCCTGCCTGTTGATGGTCCAGCTTAACAGCCAGCTGGAATCCTTGCAGCTTACAATGCCTCCTGTTACCACCTTTCCACTCTTAGGATCACGTTTACAAATGTTTGTAATATAAGGAATAATTTTATCATCCAAAGTAGTAATTGTTGCAGATTCCCAATTGGTCTTTGCCACATCCGAGCAGAATTTTTCGGGGCGGCCAAAGGATGCATCCTGTTTTGCAATGTTTTTCCAAAGGCTCCAGCAGCCGCTGGTTCTTACCTCTGCATCTCCGTTAGGCGCATGATTTTGATCTCCATATATGGTTCCTTCCGTACAGCTTCCGTTGGTAACAAACACAAGGTCATTTTCTGTAAGCACGATTCCCTTTTCCACGCCTTTTACTTTGCATTCAATTGTTTTGGCAACTTTTTTTCCTTCTTCAAATTCAAAAATTACATTCGTCACTTCCGTGTTGAACTGAAAATCAACTCCTGCGTCCTCCAAATATTTCTGCATAGGCAGTATTAAAGACTCATACTGATTATATTTGGTAAATTTAAGTGCGCTAAAGTCCGGAAGTCCAGCAATATGATGAATGAAACGTTGAAAATACAGCTTCATTTCCAGCGCACTGTGCCAGTTTTCAAATGCAAACATGGTTCTCCAATATAGCCAAAAGGTTGAATCAAACACTTCATCATCAAACACATCCTCAATGGTCTTATCATACAAATCTTCATCCCTTGTCATAAACAACTTCATAATTTCCATGCAGCCCTTCTGGCTTAAGTTAAACTTTCCATCCGTATGTGCATCTTCTCCACAGTTTATGGTTGCCCTGCAAAGAGAGTAGTTGGGATCTTCCTTGTTTAACCAGTAATATTCATCCAGTACGGATACTCCGGGCGTCTCAATGGAAGGAATGCTTCTGAACAGATCCCACAGGCATTCAAAATGATTTTCCATTTCACGTCCGCCACGCATAATGTAGCCTCTTGTGGAATCATAAATTCCGTCGCAGGCGCCTCCTGCAATATCCATTGCCTCTAAAATATGGATATGATCCCCCGGCATTTGTCCGTCACGTACCAAAAAGCAGGCTGCTGCCAAAGAGGCTAAACCGCTTCCTACAATATAAGCATTTTTATCCTCCACCCCTTCAGGCTTTTTTGGTCTGGCAAATGCCTCATAATTTCCATTTGTGTAGTAAATTCCTTTACTGTTCTTCTCCCCTTTCCCTCTTTCTGTATTGCGGTATTCCTCTTTTTCAGAAAAAGCAGACGCTTTTTTTGATAATTTCTTTTCCGCATCCTTATGATTTTTTACTGCTAAAACTGCTCCTGCACCTGCCGCAATAGCTGCAACGCCAAGTCCCACTTTCTTTTTACTTGCCATAATTATTTCCACCTTTCTTTTATTAAATTTGTTTTGATTTTTTATTTCCTTGTATGTTTCACATCTTACCTTGTAAAACCAGTTATTTCCATTTACAAAACAGGCGGAATGATAAAAAACTTATCATTCCGCCTGTTTTGATAAAAAATTTTTGATAAAAATTAATTCTTTTTCATACTTTTAAAATTGGAAATGGAATTAGCTACCGTCCCATGCAGCGTAATACTTATTTTTTCCACAATTTTTTTATAATCATCCTTCATGCCCCGGTCAATCCAGTCCAGCATAACCCCCACAAAACCATACTTGTAGAATCCAGCTATAAATTCTTTATCTTCCTCTGCCAGATCAGTGTCTTTACTTTTTTCCTCTACTACACCTTCTATCAGCTCATAGGTAAGCTTATGCAGGTAGTTTTCAATTTTTTCCCTGCTTACATTCCGGTATACATTGAGGATAAAAGGCCTGTTTTCCATCACTGCCTCAAAAATTTGAAGCAGCCCTTCCTGCCAGGTATCATAGGTTTTTTTATCCTGTAATGCTCTTTTTCCGTCCTCAACGCACACCCACTCTACCAGATCATAAAGGTCTTTAAAGTGGTAATAAAAAGCCATTCGGCTGATACCGCAGTCAGAGGTTAAATCATTAATTGTAATTTTATCAATGGGTTTATGAAGCAGAAGCTTCTTAAGCGATGCCTCAAGCGCCAGCTTCGTAGTGTTAGCCATAGCACAGCCTCCTTATTTTTATCTACCCGGTATTTTACCACATTTTATCTGCCGGTTCAAAGGAGGCATAAAATTCCGTTCTCCACCTTAGAAATAATCCTTATAAGTGGATTCCGCATGCTTATTCATTCCTCCCAGCGCACACTCTCTCCTGTTTTCACTTCTTTCGTAGCAGATAAAATAATTCTGCTTTCCTTATCCACAGTCCCTTCTTCTATTGCCGCCCAGTTGTCATTTTTATCTATTACACTTACATTTATTTCATCCACATAGTATTCCTGTCCCAGAATCCCTTCCCGTTCTTTTAATACATAAACATAATTCCTGTTATTTTCCGAATGCACCGCGACAGTCGGAATGCAAAGCCTGTATTTTTCCCCACTCTCAGACCGGGAAACCGTTCCGGACAATCCAGGTATTCCAGTTCCTTCAGGAAGTGTGATAAATGCTTCATACTTTTCAGGACTTAATTCACTTGCAGCCAGATAATCTACCTTTTCCTCCAGCTCTTTGCTTTTTCCTTCCAAACTTACCAGAACCTGGTCTCCCAGACTAATGTATTTTTTCTGTTCCTTATCAAGCAGAATTTTTAACTGGCAGGGAAGGCTTTCATCCGATAGAAGCAAAACTGACGTATCCGGAATCCTCTCCCCTGCTCCAACTGCTATTTTAGTGACGACACCGCCAAAAGGCGCTGTAACCACTCCCTGATTATCCAAAACCTTTTGATATTCCTGCAATTTTTCAGAAAGTACTGTTTGTTCCAGTCTGGCAGTTTCAAGTTCGATGGTAATTTCCTCCGGCCAAAGAAGGTCTTCCACTTTCCTTTGCGCCTGTTTTACAGCCTCGTCCCTAGCTGCTTTGGCATCCGCCTCTCCATATGCGGCATTTTGGAGCGCATCCTTTAAAGCTTCCTCTCCTCCGTTTTCTTCCAAATCATTTTCTGCCTGAACATAGCTTTCCATAGCCCGTCCCACCTGGGTATCCTGCAAGCGCGATGTGGTATCATAATCTTCCCTTGCCCGGGCAAGCTCCACTTCTCTCTTTTGCTGTTCTATGGCCTGATTTTCTAATATTGCATTAATTTGAAGAGACACCTTAGACATTTCATTTTTCTTTTCTTCCATCAGCTCCTTAAGGTCTTCCAAATCTACCTGAAAAAGCGCATCACCTTCCTCAACTCTGTCTCCAACATGAACCAGCACCGAATCAATCCGCAGCCCCGCCAGATAAGTAACTGTCTTTTCTCCTCCGGCTTCCACGATCCCTTGCGCTTCCACCTTATGCTCTATATATTTAGATTCCGGCACACAGGTACTTACCATAGGAAGCCGGTAAGCATACACACTTTTGGAAATCAAAGTGCAGATAACCATAAATCCCAAAAAAGCCACAAATCCAATGATAACCTTTTTCATTCCATCATCCCTTTTCTTTCATACTGTTTATAAATCGGTCCTTATGCCTTCAGTCCAGAATAAATAATCCCCTGCTCTAAATAATCCTGCCCCAGCACAAACACAAACACTGCCGGAATCAGTGTAATTACGCTGGCACAAAATGCATATCCGGCAGATCCCCAAGTGATCTCCGGCAGATATAAGGATAAAGGCCAGAGAACTTTTTCCTCCAAAAATGCCATAGGCTGCTCCATCATATTCCAATATTCCAAAAATCCCAGTACCATAGCCGAAAGCAGCCCGCTTTTTCCAAGAGGAAGCCCCAGCCTTACAAATATGGTAAACTCCCCTGCACCATCTATTCTTGCCGCCTCCAGCATCTGAGGCGGTATTCCTTTAAAACCTCCATAAGATACAAATACCGGAAAAGTGGAAAATACCGCCGGAAGAATAATTGCCTGGTGAGAGTTTAAAAGCGACAACTGACTCAAAACAAGATAACTGGACAACATTGTTACCTGAAAGGGCATAAGCATTAACACCACATATAATGCAAATAGCAGGCTGCTTCCTTTTACTGGGTATACTGCAAATCCCCAGGCTGAGGGCACCGCCAGAAGAAGCTGGCCTAATAAAATACAGGCTGCCAGTTTCATCGAATTCCAAAAAAGAATAAAAAACTGAGGCGTTTCAAATAGCAGCTTTTTATAGTTGGCAAAGGAAGGATAGTCAGGCATCAGCTTCCAGCGGATAAATTCCCTTCCTTCCGTAAATACGGTACCTATGTATTTTCCCATTTCCCACCTGTCCATAAGGGAACCGGATAACAAAAGAAGTATCGGGCCTATTACCAGCATCGCCGGCAGCAGGAGCAGTAAAGCTGTCCCGCCTTTTTGAAGCTGCTTACCAATCAGCCCCACAAATCCCATTACTTTATTACTATCTGCCCTCATGCTACACCTCCTGCTTATCCCACAATTTCTGCAAAAGAAGAATTACTGCCATTAAAATACTTCCCGTACACACCGCCGCTGCCGCCATCTTATCCAGTTCCAGATTTACAAACCAATTATTAAAAAGATGTTGCAAAAGATAAATACTTTTATCCGGATAAGCACCTGATGTCAGATATGCCTCCCGATAAATTTTAAAAGAATTGAGGAAGGATAAAACGACTATAGTGTAAAGACTTCCCTTTAAGTTTGGCAGAATAATATACCACAGTCTCTGCCATTTTCCTGCACCATCCACTCTTGCCGCCTCCAAAAGTTCTAAAGGAATTCCACCAAGCCCTGCCAGCCACAAAATTACCGTATATCCTGTGTTTTTCCAGATATAGCTTCCGATCAAAACCCAAAAGGCGGCATTTGATCCAAGATAGTCTTTATGTATCTCTCCCCACAAACCTGTCATTTCTCCCAAACCGGAAAGAAATAAATTTAAAAATCCCTGTCTGTAAAATACCATTTTCCATACCAGAACAATGGTTGCAGTAGGCATGGCAAGAGGAAAAAGGAATATAGATTTCATCCACTTTTTGCTTTTTAATCCATTTAGCAAAAGGGCAATGGAAAATCCTGTAAAAACCAGGAGAGGAATACAAATAATCGTAAATTTTAGCGTATTATTCACCGCCAGCATAAATGCCTGATTATGAAAAATTGTCTCGTAATTTTTCAGGCCATTCCACTGCCCTGTCACAGCTGTGGTAAAAGATCTCTTCACCACATCGCCAAAGGGCAGCAGCACAAAAAGCAGAATTCCAATCAGCCCCGGAAATACAAACAGGCTGAAAAATTTTCTTTTCTTTTTTGCCACAAGTCCATCTCCCTTCTGCTATAGTGACATCTATTATTCCGACATATAAATGGCAAGCTGATTTCTAATTGCATCAAGTGTCTCCTCAAGACTTTGATTTTCCTGAATATATTCGGCTCCTTCTTCAAATATGGCCTGCTCAAAAACAATATCTGCTATATAAGGCGTATCCGCCGACTCCATCCAGCCTTTTAATGTATTCAGTTCTTCTTCCTCTGGATAATATACATCCAAATATACTTCCACCCCATCTTCATCCATCATTGCCATAGAGCCATATTGATTATTTTCTCCAAGATCCTTTCCATCCACTGTAAGCATTTCATTAAAAGCCTCCTTGTTTATTCCAAAGCCTCCTAATGACACCTGAACCTCTTTGCCAAGAAATTCTTTTAAAAAATCCTCCGCCAGCTCTTTTTTAGCAGATGCCGCGTTGATTCCCAAAATGGTATCCGGTGCAAAAACATTGCTGCACTGTCCTGCCATAGGCGTCAGAACTGTATCTTCAAATCCTTTTGTCTTTGCCGCGGAAGTAATGTCATAATAACCATAAGGATAAGTAGTCATTCCTGCCATAAACCGGGTGTACTCTCCTACATAATCCAGGGTATTTACTCCATACATTCCAAGATTATATTCCCAGTTTTCTCCAAGTTCCTCTGCATACCAGTCGCTGGTTGACTCAAATTTGGCCACCCACTTTTGGTCGATTCCATCCATTTGGGCATCATAAATTCTTTTCATCTGAATTAAAAATTCAGCTAAGGCATCCTCGTTAATTTCTCCATTTTCTTTTTTCCATGCAGGCGCGCTGGAAACTGAAAAAATCTTCATAAGCATTTTCTCCGAACATATGCCTAAAATATCTTTTTCCGGGTAATCCTTACGTAATTTTTCCATTTCATCCGCCACAGATGCAAGATCCTTCATTTCGGAAACATAGCCCTCTCTTCCCAGCATCACAGGAAACCCTGCCTGCATCGGAATCGTATAAATGCTTCCCTCATATGCAAACGCCCTGATCAAATTTTCATATAGCTCTTCTTCTTTAAAAACATCTTCCAGAAACTCATTTAAATCAAGAAGCAGTCCCTTTTCTATGTAAGAATCCACAGGCAGTCCGTCCATCATCAAAACATCCGGCCCCTCTCCTGCCATAATCTGGGTGTTTAATTTCTTTAATGCATCCTCTCTGGTCACCCCATTGTCTTCCCCTCTGCCTATCTCATATTCCACATGTACGTTTGGTTTTGCTATCTGATACATAGCAATCGCAGTTCGTATTCCATAACTGTCCTCAAGGCTGTACACCTTAAGACTTTCCTCCGGCATGGATGGCATATTGGGATCGTAAGTAAACCTTACAACCTTTCCACTGTTAAAAACAGCCAGAAACGTTTCATCTTCCAGCATAACCATACCCTTTATCCCATATAGGGGGCTTCCTAAACGGGACAAACTTCCATCAATTAGCTGATCCATCTCTTCCTGCCCTGCCCCATGACGATACAGCCCCTTTTCACCTGCCAGATACAACTTTTCATCTTCTCCAAAAAAGTAATAAAGATCATACCAGCTTCCACCGTTAAACTGTCGGTCAGCTGCCTGTTCCTTCACAAAATCCGTAAGTACATCATCCTCCACATATTCCTTTTTTTCCATATCATAAAGAAGCGGCGCCTCAAAGTCGTATCCGTCTATCAGCATGATATTTTCCCAAAACTGTATCAGCATAGGTCTGCCTTCCATTGTGAGAAATTCCTCACTGCTGCCATCTTCTTTTACCTCATAAATGATATTGCCCAAAGTCGTTACAAAAGTTCTTCCCTCTTTCGTCATCCACATCCTATTGGCATACATTTCATCCTCTGTTAAAGAGAGGGAAACAGGGATGACTGTGCCATCTGCCTTGACCAGTGCGCATTCCGGTGACAGGTTAAATGCGGAATCAGCTTCCTCTGAAAATTCTTCTGAATTTTCATCTTCTCTGCCTTCTTGCAACTCTTCTGCGTCCTTAGATAAATTTTCTCTCTCATCTTCCCCTTCTGTAGATAGTTCATCCTCATAATCATCATAAATAATGCCCAAAGTACCATCTTCTCCCGCCCTGACATCCATGATATAAGCATTTGTCAGTTTTTCCTCCAGATACTCTGTATTTTCATCTTGCCACGAAACCCCATTGTCATTTGACACCCATATTCCTGAAGATGCATCGATAATCATAAGCTTTCCATCGGAAAACTTTTTCAGTTCTCTGACATTTGTAAGGTTTTCTGACAAGTCAATTTCTTCCTCCACGAAACGCCCCATAGCAATATCCGAATTGCCGCTTTCATTTTCTTCCCTTTCTTCATTTTCCGCAGAAGGAAGATTTCCTCTGTTTGAATTTCCACAACCTGCAGTAAACAAAATTACTGCCGCTAAAGCCAGGCTTGTTACCCTTTTTATTATTTTTTGTGCCATTTTTTCCTCCATTCTTATACTAACAAAAAATCTGACTATTGCAATAGTCTTTTAAACAGACTATCACAATAGTCAGATTGTGTCAATCCATATTTTGAAAAACAAATTACCAATAAGAATGGGCGTAAACTTTAGAATCCTTTTCGGAAAGCTGCACCAGCCCAATAATCACCCCGTCATCATTATATTTTGTGATCACTCCTGTATTACCATTTGCCACGCTTGCCTCTTTTGCAAATACTCTTCCTGAAAATCCGCCTCCATTCCGGTTTTGATTATCAGCGAAAAAGTAAACAGGCTCTCCATTATAATAAAGCTGATAGTCGTCGCCTTCTACTTCTCCGCTTAACCCATACACCTCAAATTCACCGATCAATTTATATATCGTTTCTTCCATGCCTTCATCCAGCCCTGTTCCCTCATAGACTGTGTCTTCCACAACTTCTGCTGATACTGATTCCTGCTCCTGTACCATTGAATCAGAGAATTCTACTGTAGAGACAGTTGTTGCATAAACCACTCCTTCTGACTGTAGCGCATTACTTGAATATTCCTGTGTTTCCAAAGAAGAGGATTGCTCTGTCGCCTCTCCAGATGTTCCTTTCCAGGTAACGCTCACCCATTCAGGCGTATCTGAGACAACATATGTCCCGGCTGCGGATGTCTCTATCTCACCCCGGGAGTCCGAAACGGTATCGGTAACAAACACTGTTAATGCGCTTGTTAGAGCTATGACAGCCGCCAATGTACCGATAAATGTGGCCTTTTTCATTGTCATCACTGCCACAATTCTTTCTTTTACCGCATTTTTCCCAAACCCCAGGCCAGTCTGAAATCCCAGATTCCTGCATTCAGCCAGTGATAATAGCGTAAGCGCATATTCCTGCCTGCATCCGCCGCTTCTTTGCACTACCGTCTCATCACATAAAAGTTCCATATCCCGGTTAAACAGAACGTACAGTACCCACACAAGAGGATTAAACCAGTGAATGCAAAGGGCCAAATGGGCTGCCAGCTTTTTTAAATTGTCACGATTCTTAATATGTATCAGCTCATGCTGCAGGCAGAATCTTACTTCTTTTCCCTCTTTTAAATACTGCCCTTTTGGAAAAACCACAGCCGGGCGAAGCAGTCCATAAGTTACAGGTGTTGCAGTCCGGTCTGAAATCTGAAATCTTACTCTTTCCAAACCTTTTAAATCTTTTTCCCTTATTCCGGCCATTGCAACCAACCTTGTCCGCTCCTGTTCCGGCATAGGCAGCCCTTCCCTAAACAGGCGGCTGTCTCTGGTATAAAGAAAAAATGAACCTGCTAATAAAACAGTCGTTACAACCAGATAAATCACTCCCGCTGCTTTCCCTAAATCGACTTCCGGTTTTTCACTAATATATAAAGCAGCTGAATTATCCTGAGTAATCGTTTCATCTCCTGTCGTGACTGAAATATCATACATTTCTGTTGTAGCCCCCTGAGACATTTCACTCACAATAAAACTCCTGATATCCTTCAAAGGCTCTGGGAGCGGCAAAGATACAGGCAAAGAAACAGGAATCAGCAGACGTAAAATTGCAATTTCCCAAAGCAGTATCATCACTTTCTTTGGCAGTCGGTGCAAAAATAAAGAGCGAAACAAAACAATGCCTAAAATCAAGATACCTGCCACGGCACTCATCTGTATCAAATTCATTCCGGTCTCCTTTCTTAACTTAAATCATCAATCAGTTTCTTTAATGAATCAACCTCCTGCTTTGACAGTTTCTTCCCATCTAAAAAAGCTGCAAAAAATTTTTCCTTAGAACCGTCAAACATTTTATCAATCAGTTCCTCTGTTTCAAAGTCCTGTACTTCCTGCCTGGAAATTAAAGGCCTGCAGATAAAGCCCGGCTCCTCTCTTTTGACCGCGCCCTTGTCCACACATTTTTTAATCACCGTATAGGTGGTATTTCTGTTCCACCCTGTCTCTTCCTTTAAAATCTTTACCACTTGGCCGGCAGAAATTTCACCTTCCCGCCAGAGTACCTCCATTACTTTTCGTTCTGAATCAAATAGTTTCATCTCTTCCTCCACTTGCCGCCTTTATACTAAAATGACTACTATAATAGTCCTATTATTTAAAGACTATCACAGCAGTCATATTGTGTCAATTATTTTTGTGTACAAGTTCATAAAATTATAATTCAAGACTATTGGGATTCAAAAGAAAATCCATAATATAATTTTCTTCCTGCTGTCCGCCATACTCATATTAAGGGTTTTCCCAAAGAGCCTTGGCCTGGTAATCAATGTCACGCTGTCTTCTGCATCCCACCATTCACGTATAAATGAAGTTTTATCAACATAAAAGTAATCATTTTTTTATTGTCTCAAAACCCTGATGCCACAGCTATTTTTATTATAAGTGCTCTTTCATAAAAGCACAATTATTTTGTATTATCCACAGCTTTTTGCTAAAATAAAAATAGATTTCTAATGTTTTTGACTATAAAAAGAAGGGCATTCACTATGAAAAATAACAAAAGCACGAAACCTGGTTCTATTCCAAAACCTGTAAAGCGTTCCGCCTTAAGAAACAGGCTGGGGCTTATTTATTATAGCTTTTTAAGGCATATGCTTTGGCTTACCATGCGCAGCCAGTTTGCTGCTGCCAGACAATCCGATCCCCTTTCTTATCTTTACTTTACACATAAGACGCCCCTTCTTCGAAAATTGAAAGACGTTGATATGTGGATGCAGCACAATAAAATTATCAATTTAAAACTTGCTGTTGTCAAATTAAACGGATTACTCCTTCCTCCGGGCAAGGTATTCAGCTATTGGAAGCTGATCGGCAAACCTTCCAAAAGAAAAGGATATGTGGACGGCATGGTTCTTAAATCCGGCACCTTTCACGCCGGAACAGGCGGCGGGTTGTGCCAGCTTTCCAATTTAATCTTCTGGATGACCATACATACCCCTCTTACCGTAACAGAACGCCACAGACACAGTTATGATGTGTTTCCTGACTCCAACAGAACGCAGCCTTTTGGCAGCGGCGCTACCTGCTTTTATCCTCATGGGGATTTGATGATTAGAAATAATACCCAGGACACCTACCAGCTTTTGGTCTGGGTGGATAATGAATATCTTCATGGACAATGGCGTGTGTCCTCCAGACCGGAGTACCGCTATGAAATTCTTGAGAAAAATCATGAAATGAAAAGTGAGTTTTGGGGCGGTTACAGCAGACATAATGAATTGTACCAGCAGCAGTTTGATCTGGAAAATAACCTGCTGAATGAACAGCTTATAGTGCAGAATTCCGCCATTATGATGTATGAACCTTTTATAGATGTGCACCCAGAGCAGTAATTTGAGGGCAACCCTGTCCGTTATTGGCGAAGCATTTGGAACAGAAACCACTATGCTGTAGAAAATAATGTAATTTGCTATAAAAAATTTTCCATTTCTTTTTGCAGTTGTTGGAGAAAAGTATCGGAAGCTCTCGAAAGAACCTGATATTTTTTCCAGACAATGCAAAGTTCCGCCTCTAATGCAGGAAAAAGCGGCTTGAAGCATAAATTGCTGTCCCCTGTCGTGTTAATCAGCTTGTCCAATGCAATCACATATCCAAAACCCTTTTTGACAAATTGTGCGGCATTATAAATCAAATCATAGGTTGCAACAACATTGAGTTTGGAAATATCAGACCTTAACCAGCGGAACATTTCCGTATTGATTGAGGTCTGGTGGGATACAATCAGGGGTTTATCCCACAAATCTTCCGCACAGATTGTTTCCTTTTTCGCTAACGGACTGTCTTTTCTCATCAATACGCCCCATAAGTCTTTTTGTGAAAGTTTAAGGTAATCATATTTGCTGATGTCTGCCTCACCAACCAGCAATCCGAAGTCGATTAATCCCTTGTCCAGTTTTTCCATAACACGCTCTGCATCGCCGCTGTAAATGTGGTAATGAATGAGAGGATGTTTTTTCTGTAAATCCTGTGCTGCCTGTGCTAAAAAAGAAATACTTTCGGTTTCTCCGCAGCCGATATAAATATCGCCGCCAATGTTCTCACTTGAAGATGCCAGTTCCGCCTTTGTCTTTTCCATTAAATCAACTAATTCTTCTGCGCGTTTGCGCAGCAGCATTCCGTCCTCAGTCAGTGTGACTTTTTTATTTCCGCGAATAAATAGCTGTTTCCCTAATTCTTCTTCCAAATCTTTTAACTGTCTGGAAAGCGGCGGCTGTGTCATGCGCAGAGCTTCCGCTGCCTTTGTTATGCTTTCTTCCCTTGCAACTGCAAGGAAATACTGTAATACCCGAATATCCAAGTGTAAAACCTCCCTGTTTCTGTTGTTGCCTTTACAATAGCAGAAAAATCCATACTTTTCAAGTATAGAACACTATTCTATATATGTATTTGATATTACATATAAAAGCCACTATGATAATAACTGGAGGTGGATTGTTATGACTGATATGGAAAATAAAGTAATCTAAGTGTATATAAAAAATGAAAGAGAATAGGAGGATTTGCAGATGAGTACAGTAATACCGAAAATTGCATTAGGAGCCTGGTCTTGGGGTGCGGGAGCAGCCGGAGGGGATCAGGTATTTGGGAACCATTTATTCGAGGAAGAATTGAAGCCTGTGTTTGAAAAAGCAATGGAGTGTGGGCTGAACCTGTGGGACACGGCAGCGGTTTACGGAGAAGGGACTTCTGAACGTATTCTCGGTAATTTTGTAAAAGATGTGCGCCGGAACAGCGTTATCCTTTCCACAAAATTCACGCCGCAGATAGCCGGTAATTCGCCGGATGCCATGCAGAAAATGATTGACGTCAGCAAAGAACGTCTGCATACCGATGTGATTGATGTCTACTGGATACACAATCCGATGGATGCCCCAAAATGGACACCGGATTTAATCCCTCTGGCAAAAAGCGGACAGATTAAAACAATCGGCGTCTCCAACCACAACCTTGCAGAGATAAAAAGGGCAAATGAAATCCTTGCTGCGGAAGGCTTGAAAGTTTCTGCGGTGCAGAACCATTACAGTCTGTTACACCGTTCTTCGGAGCGTGCAGGTATCCTTGATTACTGTAAAGAGAATGAAATTACATTCTATTCCTACATGGTATTGGAACAGGGGGTGCTTACCGGACGGTACAGTGAGGAAAATCCATTCCCGGAGGGAACCGGGAGGGGAGAGGCTTATAACCCGCATCTGAAAGAACTGACGACATTGATTGATGAACTGAAAATTATAGGTACACGTTTTGATGCCAGTCCTGCACAGGTTGCAACGGCATGGGCGATTGCAAAAGGCACGCTCCCGATTATCGGAGTAACGAAGGTAAACCAAGTTGAGGAGGCGGCAAAGGCGGCACAAATTGAGCTGACTGCTGACGAGATCAGCCGCCTGGAGAGGCTTGGCGATGAAACAGGTGTCCATACACTTCGGGAGTGGGAAAAGGAGATGTAGACCGTGACAGTGAAAGAAGTGATAGATGGATTTCGGGAAGGGGCAGAAGAAAATGCCGAACGTAATGCTTATGCAAATGTACTTTTTCAGGAGGCTGTCCAGATTGGTATGGAATTGAATAACCAGTATCATACCCCGGAAGAGCTTCGGGAGATCATGGGGCGGCTGACGGGGAAAAAGATTGATGATATCTTTCGTTTGTTTCCACCGTTTTATACAGACTTTGGGAAAAATATTACAATCGGAAAAGATGTATTCATCAATTCCGGCTGCCATTTTCAGGATCAGGGGGGTATTGAGATCGGGGACGGCACATTGATTGGGCATAATGTGGTGCTGGCAACCATCAACCATGACCTGAACCCAAAAGAAAACCGGAAAAATCATTATGCGCCGATTAAGATTGGCGCTCATGTATGGATTGGCTCTAACGCAACCATACTGCCGGGAGTGACAATCGGCGATTGGGCAGTGGTTGCGGCTGGAGCAGTCGTTACACAGAATGTTCCTGCCATGACGGTAGTGGGAGGTGTTCCGGCGAAAGTGCTGAAAGTGGTGAAGGAATTTCCTGGGGCAATTCCTTCAGAAGAAAAGGAGGAACGATATGAAACGGCTGTTTAATCTTATACTTGCTTGCCTGCTTATCGTTTCGCTATCAGCCTGTGGCAAACAGGCAGAAACGGAAAATGATATGACTGGCGGGCAGGAACAGCAGACACAGGGAGGTGGCAATACAGTGACGGGAGATATTTCTTTTAACTTTGAAACAAAGACGGTTTTATTGAACAGTGGGTATGAAATGCCCATATATGGGATTGGCACATACAGCCTGACCGGGGATACTTGTGTGGAGTCTGTCACGGTGGCATTAAACAACGGCGTCCGCCTGATTGATACTGCCTATATGTACCATAACGAGGAAAGTGTGGGAGAGGCTGTCAGGAACTCTGATATACCGAGGGAGGAAATCTTTGTCATTACAAAGCTGTACCCGAACCAGTTTGACCATCCGGAAGCAGCAATTGAGGAGGCACTTGCCAAATTAGATATAGATTACATTGATGCCCGTGTTATAATAGGGCTAAGTTAGAAGAAACCCAGTAAAATCAAGGGGTTAAGCCTAATTTAGTCCTATTTTTTATACCTAATTGGGGTTAAGAATGGGCAGCGCTGAACAATTCAAAACCTACATTACGGAAGTCAAATATGGTCGATACAAATATGGTCGGGCTTTGGCTTTTAGTGGAATGAGAGGTGAAAACTTAATACAACGATTATTTAGGTAGGACTAAATTAGCTCTTAAAACGGATATTCCGTTTGTGTATCGCTAATCTGTTCCTGCCTTTTTATTTTGGGAGAAGGAGGATTAACAGATGGGTTTTACAAAGAGAGAGCTAGTTGAGTTCCTAGACGGACTGGTGGAGTTAGCCAGTGAGGAAAACAAGGCAAATGCAGTCTTGGTAAAAGAACAGTTTCTAAGTGACTTTGAAAAGAGTTATGGATATGAAAAGGAGGTAATAACAGAAGTTTCAAAGCTGCCGCCACACTATATAGTAGCAATGCCGGACTCTGTGCAGGAAGAAATTAAGCAGAAAGTAATAGCAGCATTAACAGAACATGGCGAATGCACTCCTGAAAATGTTGACCGTGCTATGGGTTCCAAAATCTATGACCTAGAGGATCTGATTGACATTCGTGAGTATGTCAGGCAGATGGAGGCGGAACAGAGGAAGAAAGCGGAACAGAAAAGGAGGGGCGGCAGATGATAGGGGCAGTAATCATTGTAACAGTAGTACTTTTGTTATACTTTTCCCTTGCAAGATCAGCAGGGATGGCAGACAGGAAATTAGAAGAGATATACAGGCTTTCCGCCGCAAGAGAGGCGGGTGGCGTGGATGGGAATTAACGTAAGGATGCAGAACGCTCCAAAACCGGATGGAATTATTACGGCACAGGTAAAGTTGGAAAACGATTTAAGAAGCTGTATGCGCTGTCAATTCTTTCACGGAAACAACCGTCAGTGTCTCGCTAAGAAATGTGTTAAGGAAGAAAGCAAGCCTGAAATCACGGAGCAGGACAAAGAAGATATGTGCTTTGGATGCCCGTACAGACAGTCAGATAAGTACTGCTTTCCCTGCATGAAAAAGATATTAAGGAGATAAGTCTACATGAAAAAAATATGGAGGAAGAACACGATGGAAAAACATATTGAAGTAATCGGGATCGATCATGGCTGGTCGAACATGAAAACAGCAACGCAGATTTTTACGACAGGAGTAAAGGAAATAACGACAGAACCTGCATTTTATGATGATTTGGTGGAACTGGACGGAAGGTATTACAAGGTAGGCGGGAAACGTCTTGAAGTCAGGGATACAAAAGTTGAGAATGATAACTTCTACCTGCTTACCCTTGCGGCAGTTGCAAAGGAGCTGAACAGGCGTGGAATGAGGAATACAGATATCCTTTTATCGGTAGGACTTCCGTTGACAAGGTTCGGCGCAGAGAAGCAGGACTTCATTGATTATCTGTCAAAGAATAAAGAAGTCAGTTACTTCTTTGAGAAAGAGAAGTATACGGCAAGGATAGCAAGGGTGTCCGTGTTCCCACAATGTTATGCGGCGGTTGCAGAACAGTTGAAAACCCTGCCGGAGCGTGTGGTGGTGGTAGATATAGGCAGTTGGACGATTGACATCATGCCGATACAGAACGGCAAGCCGAATGAGGCAGAGTGTATCACAAGCCAGCAGGGGCTTATCCGCTGCATGAGGACAATCAATGAGGAATGTAACAGGCAGATCGGACAGGAGCTTGAAGAAAACGTGATACAGCAGGTCATGGCAACCGGAGAAGCGGCGCTGCCGGATAAGTACATGAACATTGTAAGGGACTGCCTGCGTGATTTTGCACAAAAAGTCTACAATACCCTGAAAGAACACGGTTACAACCTTGATGTGATACCGATTGTGTTCGTGGGCGGGGGTGCAGCGGTCATGCGGCTGTTCGGCTCACATGACGGTGGGAATATCCGTTACATTGAGGACATCAAAGCAAATGCAAAGGGGTATGAGCAGCTCGGCAGGGTTTTCCTTGCAAAGCACCGTAACCAGATAGGATAGGGGTGGGGTATATGGCAAAGTCAAATATTGTCTACCGAAGTTACCGCCTCAACCTTGACAATGAGCAGCAGCGCAGGGTAAACAAGGTGCTTGCGGAACTGAATACAGAGATCCATAAGTCTGTAAACCAGTTCATAACGGATGCCATAGACTTCTATGCAAACAGTTTTGAGAATGAAGATCTGCTGAAAGAGACAGCGGAACGGAAGAAAAAGGAAGAACAGTATATCTCAAAGAGTGACCTTGATGGTATCCGTGAAGAACTAAAGAATGATGTTAAGAATGAGATCATCATGCTGCTCGGTGCTGCCCTCGGAGGCGGGGCGGCACGGGTGGCGGAGGGCAGCATGGGAAGGATGGTCATGGAAAGCGTGGCAAAGGAAACACTAGCCGATAGCACAGAAGAAACCACAGATCCAACCATGATGGAACTGGTTGATAACTGGGGATAGGAGGAAAATTCCTCTGCTCCTGCAAGGGCAGTCGCATTTTCCTACGGAAAACAAGGAGGAATGTTTTATGGCAGGGATAGTTTTAAGAAAGACCGGGGTGGTATTGCTTACCATATTGAAATGGATATTACAGGTGGTGCTTGCGGCATTGAAGCTGGTGTTTGGTATCGTAAAGCTGTTCCTGCTTCTGCTTGCTCTGGTTATGAGGATTATGCTGATAATGGTCGGCGTTTCCATAGGCAGACGGTGAGAGGAGTTTGCGAATGAAAAGAGCAAAGATGACGGAAGAAGAAAGAAAAATACATAGGTATGAAATGTCAGAGGCATACCGCAAGAAAGTATTGAGATTTACACTGCAATTCAATCCCACAACAGATAAAGAAGCTAGGGAATGGTTTGAGAAGAACAATAAAAGCGGCGCTTATCTGAAACGGCTGATCCTTGAAGATAAAGCAAGGAGATCCGGCGAAAAAGGGCAGCATTGAAAGGAGGTGATGGGTATGTGGAGATTGAAATTCTACAAGGCATATGCAAGCGACAAGAAGCTGAAAAGGATGCTTGCATACTGGGGTAAGTTTAACAAAGCAAAATGATAGGAGGAAACAATGCACAGAATACGGGACAGTCCTAAACTGATATGTGTCCCGTGCAGACCATGCAGAGTCTTTTCATAAGGGAAAGAACAGCGGCACACGGACACAGCCTGCCTTTCCCTTATGAGGAAAGGATAGGCGATTCATATGAAAAAGAGATTATTTCTGATTTTATCCGTAGGTATCATGCTTTTTGCCGGATGCGGCAATAAGGACAATCTTATGGCTGATATGGAGACGGAAAAGACTGAAACAGTGAGAGACACTGAGGAAACGGATATAGCAGGGGACACAAATAAACCTGCGGCGGTGCAGACCGGGGAGGGGGAAACAGAAAAGCGGCAGACCGAAAAGGAAACGCCGGAAGAAACAGAAACGGAAGAGGGGGATGTGAAAGCAGCAGAAACGCCTGAACCGCAGCCTGTAAGCCAGCCGGAGCAGAAAACCGAAACGGAACCTGCACCAAACAGTGCAGATGTGCCAAAACAGGAAGAAGCAGGGCAGGAAGAAACAGGACCGGAAGAGACGGAGTGTGAAGCAAAGCCGGAAGAAACAAAACCGGAAGAGACAAAACCGGAAGAAATCAAACAGCAGGAACAGACAGTGACCGTATCGCCATACAATCCCGTATCCGTATGCAGTCAGGCAGTTGCAAAGTGTCAGGCGGGCGGGATGATAACCACCACGGACAACCTCGCAAACCTTCTGTCAGAGGGGAAGATAACACAGGAAGAATACAATTCCTATTATCCGTATGACGGACTGGGGTATTACAGCGTTTTTGTGGAGACAGACTTAAACAAAGCGTCCACCACGTCCGGCAGGAAACTTGGCAGTGAGGACGGGATAGCGGATTACATTGCGGGGATGATGATGCTGGAAACGGAGCCTGTGTTTTATATCGAATATGCAGGGGTGTACAGCCTGAACGGGACAGATTTTTATGAGTTCCGCTGTTACAGGTAAGGGAGCATACCGATGTTCTGATGAAAACATGTTGACAACGGGCAGCACCAGAGGGTACACTTGGTATTGTCGTGCATTACGATAGTTGATATAGGACAGCGGGCGGTTCAGTCATGATAAACTGGCTGATAACCGTGGATTGGAGGAAATGCTGATGGTGGGAATGGTTTTGAAAAAGGCGGCGGTGGTACTGCTTACCATACTGAAATGGATGCTGCAGGCAGTGCTTATGCTTCTGAAACTGGTACTTGGGATAGCAAAACTGTTCCTGTTGCTGCTTGCACTTGTTGCAAGGGTTGTACTGACAATGTTCGGTGTCGTGGCGGGCAGACGGTAAGGGACAGTCCCTCACTGGTATGTGAAGTGCGGTCGGGCATTTCAAAAGAAAAATGTTCGGTTTCCCTTTATCTGTCTATCAAATTTTGATATGTGGGTTCCGCCCGGATATAAAGGGAAACAGACAGAGATTGAAGTTCAAAAAAGAATAACAGTAAACGGAAAATGACAAGCCATTTTATATGACTTGTTATTTTTTTGCCCTATTATAAGGAGGAAATCTGAATGAAACAGAAAATGAAAAGATTTATGGCAGGATTCTTAGCCCTGCTTACGGTCTTTACCACGCTGTTTAGCAACGGGACGACTGCTTTTGCGGCAAGTTCCAGTGCAAACATCGCTTTCTGGTATGCATCGACAAGATCATCGGGTGAGGTAAGCGAGTTAAAGGCAGGCTATGACCACGGGAAGATCCTGTATGCCATACTGGACGGAAACGCCGCCTACTGCATGAATTTCGGACTGGCGGCAGATGGCGGGCAGCTCATGAACAGCTACCCTAATTCAAGCACTTCCATGACGGCACAGCAGGAGAAGCTGTTAAGTTACTGCCTCTATTTTGGTTTTAACAGCAACAGCGCAACGCCGCCTTCAAATGACCAGTGTGACCAGTTCATAGCGACACAGGCAATGGTGTGGGTGATCGTGGGGAACCTGTTCGGCACAGGCAGCGGGGATTCAGCAGCGAGAAAGCTGTGTGATACGGCTCCGAATCCGTCATCGTCTTATGCCTATTATACAAGCCTGAAAAACAACATCAGCAAGTCTTATAATGCCACAAGACCGAGTTTTGCAAGCAGGACACAGAGCGGTGCGGAAACTTATGAGCTGAAATGGAATGAGGGGAACCAGCGTTTTGAAAAAACCCTTAACGACAGCAACGGCGTACTTGGAAGTTTTGACATTTCGCTGAGCGGGTTCAAAGTTGAAAAGAACGGGAACAGCCTCACCATTTCCAGTAAGGAAGTGAACACGACAGCGACAATGGCAACCATGAACTCCACGGCAGGCGAAGTAGAGACGACTTCAAGCTGTGTGTTCTGGCTGACGGAAAAAGCGAACTATCAGGAGTTTGTCTCGGAAAGACCTAGCGCCGATCCTATCCATGCCTATTTTAAGGTAAAGACGGAAAACATCGGCTACGGGGAGATTGTAAAGACCGACGAGTCCAGCGGCGTGAAGCTGAAAGGTGCCGTATACGGGATTTATTCCGACAGCGGATGCACCAATAAGGTAGACACCATGACTACGGACGGAAACGGTTATGCAAAATCCAATGCACTTGTGGCGGGAACGTACTATGTGAAGGAAATTACCGCACCAAAGGGATATGTACTGAGCGGCAAAGTCCACACGCTGACCGTAAAGGCAGGACAGACAACCGGGATCAGTGCGACGGACAAAGAGCAGCTTGGGGCAATCACCATTTATAAAGAGGGCGAAGTCCTGACCGGATGGAATGGCAGCAACTTCACTTATGAGAAAAAGAAACTGCCGGGCGCTGTTTTCAAAGTGACAGCAGGCGCAGACATTTACAAGGCAGACGGTACAAAAGTCTATAATAAAGGGGACCTGATTGCGGAAAACTTACAGACCGGAAGTGACGGACAGGTGGTTCTTACAGACCTTCATCTTGGAACGTATGTGGTTACGGAAACAAAGAGCATTGACGGATATACCATCAATACAGAGCCGCATACGGTAAAGATTGAATATAAGGATCAGATGGTGGAAGTGCAGTATGAGTCGGCAACTGTGCTTAATACCCGTCAGAAAGCGGAAGTTTCCGTGACAAAGAAAGATTCCGAGACAGCAAACCCGTTAGATGGCGGACAGTATACGCTTTATGCGGGAAATGACATCAGGAATTATGCAGGACAGGTCATTGTGACAAAGGGTACTGCATTACAGACCGTTACGACAGGGGAGGATGGCAGCGCCGCTTACACGGTAGACCTTCCGATTGCAAACAGCTACTATATTTCAGAGACACAGGCTCCTTACGCATATTACAGGAACAGCTCCGATATATACAGCTTTGATTTCAATTACCTGCCGGAGACTACTGCAAAAGCATCATTTACACACACTTTCGCAAATGACAGGACAACCGCAAAAATCCACATCTACAAAATAGATAAGGAGACAGGAAAGGCAGTTCCGCAGGGCGACGCAAAACTGGAGGGCGCTGTTTACGGCTTATATGCCCGCAACGACATTGTACACCCGGACGGTGCAACAGGCATTATCTTCCATGCGGGAGATATTGTTGCGACACTGACAACCGATGAGGGCGGCAATGCGGAGGTAAAGAACCTCTATCTTGGCGATTACTATGTAAAGGAAATCACACCGTCAGAAGGGTATCTCCTTGATGAAGAGGAACATGATGTTGTATGCGATTATGAGGGCGATCTGGTAGCGGAAGTGTCAAGAAGCACCACATCGGCAGAGCAGGTCATCAAGCAGCCGTTCCAGCTTATCAAAGTATCCGACAACGGGGATGATACGGAGGCTCCTGTATTATCCGGCGCAGGCTTTACCGCATACCTGAAATCTTCCTTATCCGTACTGGAAGATGGAAGTTACGACTTTGACAGCGCAAAACCCGTGGAAATCGGCAGCAAGGGAGAGACTACCCTTTTCACGGATGCAAAGGGGCATATCGTGACACAGCCTATCCCTTACGGGACTTATGTAGTGATAGAAACAGTCACTCCACACAACATGCAGCCAGTAAGACCTTTTGAAGTGAGGATTGTGGAGAACCACCCGACAGAGCCGCAGGTATGGCGTGTATTCATTGACCGTGAATTTACTGCAAAGCTGCGTGTGATCAAGAAGGACGCTGACACAAAGCAGACAGTCCTTATCCCTGATACAGAGTTCAAGATTTTCAACCTTGACAAAAACGAATATGTCAAGATGGTCACAACTTATCCGTCAAAGGTTACGCACACTTCCTTCTTCACGGACGGGGATGGCGACTTAATCCTGCCGGATGTATTGAAGATTGGAAATTACCGCATTGAGGAAGTAAAAGCGCCTCATGGATATGTGCTGAACACTAACTATGTGGAAGTATCGGTTGATTCTGACACATTCTATGAAACCGATCCTGACACTTATGATGCAATCATCACCGTGGAATATGAGGACGAACCTGTTGTCGGGGAACTGACAGTGGAGAAGAAAGGCGAAATCCTTGATGGTTACAAGGGCGGCTTATTTGCTGATTCTGAAGAAAAGGAATTTGTATATAAGGAAGGTTCCCTTGCAGGGGCAAAATTTGAGGTCTATGCCGCAGAGGACATTTATACTACTGACATGCAGACAGACGAGGATGGCAACAGGACAAAGTATTACAGAAAAGGCGATCTTGTAGGAACGCTTACCACCGGGGAAGATGGGAAAGCCAGCATTTCAGGACTTCCGCTCGGACAGTACCGTGTTGTGGAAACAGAAGCGCCTTATGGATATGTGCTGAACGGGGAAGAGCAGCTTGTAACATTCGTTTATGTGGACGATAAAACCCCGGTGATCCATGAAAGCGTGACATTTACCAATGAAAGACAGAAACTGGATATGTCAGTCATTAAGAAAGATGCAGAAGAAGATACACCAGTTGCGGGCGCAGTGTTCGGTCTATTTGCCGCAGAGGACATTGAAAATGCCAATGGGGAAGTAATAATTGAAGCAGGCACACTCCTTGAAACTGCAACATCTGACGAAAACGGCAGGATCGCTTTCATAAAGGATTACCCGTTTGCAGTTTATGAGGCAAAGGAAATGGCAGCGCCGAAAGGCTATGTTTCCAGTGAGGAAGTAATCACTTTTGAAACAGAGTATCAGGGACAGCATGAAGCAGTTGCAGAATACAGCAGCGAATTTCTGAATGAGCCTACAACCTTTGAATTTACAAAGGAGGACATTGCAAGCGGCGCAGAGCTTTCTGGCGCACTGCTTACAGTCATTGACAAGGATGGAAACGTGGTTGACAGATGGACTTCCGTTGCAGAAGAAGCTCATGTTATCAAGAGACTTGTGGCAGGGGAGACTTATACGCTCCGTGAGGAGTTTGCGCCTTACGGCTACCTGAAAGCAGAGGAAATCCGGTTTACAGTGGAAGATACCGCTGACATTCAGGGTGCAGTCATGAAAGACGAGGTTCCGACAGGCGCAATCATCATCAACAAGGACGGAGAATTTGTAACGGACACTACCCTTATGAAAGGACACTGGTATGATTTCATTTTCAATTACTTTAAGGACAGTCTTGCGGGTGTTGAATTTGAAGTCTATGCAGCGGAGGACATTGTAAGCCCGGACGGACTTGACACAATCTATTATGAGGCGGACGAACTTGTGGCAACTATTGTCACTGACGAGAAAGGCTATGCAAGCATTGACAGTCTGCCGCTTGGAAAGTATTACCTTGTGGAGACAAAGACACTGGAAGGATTCGTTCTGGACGATACACCAATCGAAGCAGACCTTTCCTATATCGATCAGGATACCAAAGTGGTTTATGCCGGAATGAACATCAGCAATGAGAGACAGAAAGTGCAGATCACAGTGGTAAAGAAAGAGGCAGGCACGAAAGAAGTCCTTGAGGGTGCAGTATTCGGTCTGTTTGCTAAAGAGGACATTGTGAATAAAGACGGTAAAGTTATTGTAAAGGCTGGCACTGAAATTGAACGTGGCGTGACCGGAAAGGACGGGAAACTGACATTTGTGTCTGACCTCCCTCTTGGAAAGTATTATGTGCAGGAAATGACAGCACCAAAGGGATATGTGAAATCAGATAAAGTATTCGACGTGGATGCGTCTTATCAGGGTGACGATAAGAAAGTAATCGAATTTGATGCAGAGTTTGAGAACAAGCCGATCAAAGTCCAGATTTCAAAGACTGACATCACGGGCGACAATGAGCTTGAGGGTGCAGTTCTTTCCGTCATTGATGCAGATGGCAACCTGATTGAGAAGTGGACTTCCGGCAAAGAGCCGCACATGATTGAAAAGCTGCCTGCCGGAAAATATACCCTGCGTGAAGAAACAGCGCCATTTGGGTATGTAATTGCACAGGACATTGAGTTTGAGGTAAAGGAGACTGATGAAATCCAAAAAGTGGCAATGAAGGACGAAGTAGCAGTTGGAAAAATCATCATCAGCAAGAAATCAGAGGACGGAAAGGCGCTTGCAGGCGCAAAATTTGAAATCCGTGACAAGGACGGGAAAGTGATCGAGACGCTTACAACGGACAAGGATGGTCATGCTGAAAGCGGCGAACTTCCGATTGCAACATTTAAGGATGGCAAGTATGAGGATACAATCACTTATACCGTGGTGGAAGTGGAGGCTCCGAAAGGGTATCTCCTTGATTCCACGCCGAAGGAAGTGAAGTTTGAATACAAGGACGGAAAAACGAGAGTGGTAGAGTACACCCTTGAAGTAACAAACAAGCCTACGGAACCGAAGCTCCCGCAGACCGGGGACAACATGAACCCGTGGGTATTTGCAGGGTTCGGGCTTGCGGCTGTTGCTGCCGGACTCGGCATCATCTTCTGGAAGAAGAAAAAAGATGGCGCAGAAGCGTAAGTAATGAATAACAACAGTGCATGAACCCGGCGGGGCATGTAAGCAGGATCGGCTTATGTGTCCCGCCTTTTTTGCAGCATGGAAAGGAGGACACATGACAACAGGGGAAAGGATACGGTTTTACCGAAAGCAGAAAGGAATGACCTTAAAGGAACTTGGTGAGAAAGCAGGCTTCTTAAACTGCGGGGATGTGCGCATGGCACAGTACCAGAGCGGTGCAAGGGTTCCAAAGGCAGCTACCCTTGAAAAGATTGCAGAGGCTCTTGATGTGCCTGTGGACGCTTTATGCTGCACTGCATCGGAATGTATGAAATGCAAAAGTTTCAGGCTGGAACAGTTGCAGGAATACAGGAGGGCAGGAAAGGAGGAGAGGATTTAATGATGGATTATGAGATCTTCAAAGATGTGGTAACAGAGAAATTTTTATCCTATATGCCTAAAGATTATCAGGGCATGGAGGTAAAGGTTGCTTTGGTGGAAAAGGTCAACCGTAAACTGGACGGGCTACAGTTACTGGAGAACGGGGAGAAAATAGATTCCCCCACCATATATATCAATGACATTTACGATGAATATTTAAGGACGGGGGACTTGCAGGAATCCTTGCAGAATGCAGCAGATGCATTGGACAGGGTGTTTAAGGAGGAACCAGTCTCGCCGCTTGATATGCGCAAGGCAAAAGACAATATCATATTCCAGCTTGTGAATACCGTGCAGAATGAGGATATGCTGAAAAAAATGCCGCACAGGGAGTTTCAGGATTTATCCATTATCTACCGATGGGTGGTAAACGTGGAGGACAAAGGCATTGCAAGCGTGGTAGTCCACAATGGACTGGCAAAGGAACTGGGGATGGATGAAGAACAGTTATTTAAGGCTGCTGCGGAAAACACCAGACGCATACTGCCGCCCGTAATAAAATCAATGAATGAAGTTATCAGGGAGATGTTTCTGGCTGACGGTATGCCGCCATCAATGGCAGACCTTATGATCGGGGAGATGCCGCCGCAGGAAACCATGTGGGTTATTTCAAATGACCGCAGGATAGATGGTGCGGTTTCCATGCTTTATGAAGATAAGCTGCACAAACTGGCAGAAAATGTAGAGAGTGACCTGTATATCCTGCCTTCTTCCGTGCATGAAGTCATAGCCGTATCCGTAGAAATGGGAGAACCGGAAGAACTTGCACAGATGGTTGCTGAGGTAAACATGGATCAGGTGGATCTGGAAGATAGGCTTTCCAATCAGGTATACCACTATGACAAAGACCTGCGCAGGATCACGCTTGCAACTGACACGCCAAACAAAAGGCTGGACGGTGTTGTGGCAGAACAGGGGCTTGTCTATGAAGCGAAACAGTCCAGATAGGGGGATTGCTATTATATGGAAGAAATAGCAAAAGAACTGACAGTAAAGGAGCTTTTGGAACTGGTGCAGCGGCAGGAGGGGGAATTTATTATCCGTATTGAGCCGGGAGGGGAGGAAACAAATGCAGATGCAGGAACAGGAACCCTTTAAACTGGAAGTCGTATCGGTAAGGCTGGTAAAGGATGCGCCCCTGTTTTCAGACCATAAGATCACAAGCCCGCAAGATGCCGTAAAGGTAGTGGGGGATTTCCTGTGTGAAATGGACAGGGAGGTGGTGTGTGTCATCAACCTGAAATCAGACGGAACCCCTATTAACTGTAACATTGTGAGCATAGGCGCAATTAACCAGACCATTGCAGAACCGAGGGAGTTTTTTAAGTCAAGCATTTTATCCAATGCAGCGGGAATGATCATGGTGCATAATCACCCAAGCGGTGAGCTTGTGCCTTCAAGACAGGACGTTTTAATAACACACAGGATTTTAGAATTGACGGAACTTATGGGGATAAGGCTTGCTGACCATGTGATCGTAGGCGGTGACAACAGCCAGTATTTTAGTTTCAGTGAAAAAAAGCTGTTACAGTATCCCTCATTTTCTTTTACTGCGGATTATAATGAACTGGATTTTGGGAAAACGGCAATGGTGGCAGAAAAAGGGAAAGCAAGGTGAGGCGATGGAAGAAAGGAGAAGTTTTACGGCAGAGGAACTTGCGCTTGCAAAGAGCGTTGACTTAACGGCAGTAGCGGCAAGCCTCGGCTACACCGTAAAAAAGATAGGCAGATACCACACCCTGAAAGAAATGGATTCGATACGGATTTACAACCGCACGAACTGGTTTCGGTGGTCAAGGGAACATGATAGGGGAAACAACGGCGGCTCGCAGATAGATTTCCTGCGTGTCTTTGCAGGAATGGAAGTCAAGGACGCTGTTTTCTGGCTGCTTGATTTTTCCGGATACCGGAGGGACGGGGACTGGGAAAAAAAGAGTGCCAATGTGTATGTGGAAAAAATAGAAGGAAAGCATTCCACGGAAGAAAAGAAAAAGCCGTTTGTACTCCCTGCCCGTGCAAAGAACAATGACTATCTGTATTCGTACCTGACAGGGGACAGGGCGCTTGACAGGCATACAGTGGATTATTTTGTAAGCTGCGGATTGATCTATGAAGAGCGCAGTCACCACAACATTGTCTTTAAAGGGAACGATGTGCAGGGCAAAACACGCTTTGCAAGCATGAGGGGAGTGTTTGACCGGGAAGGGAAACCGTTCAAGTGCGATGTGGCGGGCAATGACAAGAATTACGGGTTCAATATCTGGTATGGAAAAAGCGATGAAGTCATGGTGTTTGAAGCACCGATAGACCTGATGAGCTATGTGGAGATCCGTGGGGATTATGAGACAAACAAGGTGGCTCTTGGGATGCTTTCCGATGCTCCGCTTGCCACATTCTTAGAGGAACACCCAAAAGTCAGGAAGATTTCTTTCTGTCTGGACAATGACGGACCGGGCAGGAAAGCGGCAGATGCACTCATGGAAAAATACTACGGGCTGGATTATGAGGTGGAGGACTGCCCGCCGCCAAAGCCTTTCAAGGACTATAACCAGTGGCTTCAGGAAGCGAAAAAATGCCTGTGTGCAGCCACGCCAAAACGGGAAATGGCACGGTAGGGTTGATTGCAAAAAGTGAGTTCATTTTCCAAAAAAGAACTGAAAAAGCACAATCATTCTGCAAAAATGATTGCAAAAAGCACAATCACTGAAAAAGGGCGGAAGGACTGGCGTTGAAGTTCACGAAAAAAAGAACTTAAAAAGTGCTATCAGAACAGGAAAATGATTGCAAAAAGTGAAATCAAATTAGAAATATCATATCATATTTTAAGTTCACTATATGTATCAGCGGGGTTTTAGGGGCAGTCCCCTAACCAGAGGCATGAGGCGTCTCTCATGCGTATCTGGCAAATTCCTATCGGAATTTGGACTGGGGCGGGAAACAGTGACTTTGTATCATACGGATAAGGAGGTGATTGCAGATGGAAGTCATTGACGTTCAGAAAGAGGTGCTTGAGGAAGTAGACCTGTTGGGCAGGAAAGGGTATTTCACGGAGCTGCGTGTGGATAAGGAAACAGTGCCGGAGGGGATGCACTGCTATGAGCTGCGGTATGGTGATGACGACGGTTTTCCGGTGTCCGTGGAGGAAAGTGTCAGGGTAAATTACTTTGGTGCTGTAGTTCTTGCGGAAGAACTGGAACTGGGGGAAGAAAAAGCACTGCAATTCGGTTATGAGGATTTCGGATATACAGGCGAGCAGATGTATCTTTCACAGGTACAGGGCAAACAGCGTGATGCAGAAGGATATGAAGCAATACCGACAGGGGCAGAACTTATAAAGTTCATGGAAGAAAACGGCATATCTTTTCAAATGAATGAGAAAGAAGCAAATCTGATCTGCGGCTATATGGACGGTCATGGTTATGTAGTCGGTCAAAAGGACGGGCAGCTTTGCCGTGGGGATCTGTGTGCAGAAACAGACAGGACAGTATGGGAAGAAACAACTATAGATGATCTTGTAGATTCTGTGACAGAGTGGAATTATGAGCTTTTGCAGGATGCAAAATCATATATGGACAATTCGGATAATTT
>OFEY01000014.1_pt1 | contig 179567 bp, 148 predicted proteins | sample 1521251 | NCBI WGS metagenome assembly OFEY01 (sample SAMEA3504100, study PRJEB24116) | mouse gut metagenome | biome: mouse gut; feature: mouse-associated habitat; material: faeces | place: Denmark | collected 2011
ATTCTAAATTTCTTTATCAATTAAAGAAACGTCAAAAGGAACAAAAGGCTAAACAAGTAAAAGTAAACGTAAAAGAAATCCGTTTCGGGCCTCAGACAGATGACCATGACTATAACTTTAAGTTGAAACATGCCATCGGTTTTCTGCAGGACGGAGATAAAGTTAAAGCTTATGTATTCTTTAAAGGTCGTTCCATTCTTTTTAAGGAACAAGGAGAGGTATTGTTGCTTCGTTTTGCCAACGACCTGGAAGAATATGCCAAAGTAGAGCAGATGCCGTTATTGGAAGGTAAGAGAATGACCATTTCTCTGGCTCCGAAAAAAGCAAGCGCTCCTAAAAAGGCTGATGCTCCGAAAAAAGCGGAAGGAACACAAGAATAAAAAGAGTGCGTAACGCGCCGGTATAGTGCGTTACCACCTTATTTGAATAATAATTATTTAAAATTAAAACAAGATGCCAAAGATCAAGACTAACTCCGGTTCTAAAAAAAGATTCGCTCTTACCGGAACAGGTAAAATCAAAAGAAAGCACGCTTTTCACAGTCACATTTTGACTAAGAAAACTAAAAAGCAAAAAAGAAACCTTGTTCACTCTGGTTTAGTTGCTAGCGCAAACATGGATCAAGTGAAAGAACTTCTTTGCATGAAGTAATCTAAGAGAAAAAGCGTAATCGTATTATTTTAAGTATTAACCGAATGTCTTTAGCTTTAAGTTCACTGTGTGAAACAGGGGCGCTAACATTCAAAAAGAATTAAAACTATGCCAAGATCAGTAAATCATGTTGCTTCAAAAGCAAGAAGAAAGAAAATTTTAGGTCTTACCAAAGGTTATTTTGGTGCAAGAAAGAATGTATGGACAGTAGCAAAAAACACTTGGGAAAAGGGTTTGACCTACGCATACCGTGACCGTAAGAACAAGAAACGCAATTTCCGTGCTTTGTGGATTCAGCGTATTAACGCTGCTGCTCGTCTGGAAGGAATGTCTTATTCTAAATTGATGGGTGCATTGCATAAAGCAGGTATTGAAATCAACCGTAAGGTGTTAGCTGATTTAGCTATGAATCACCCGGAAGCATTTAAGGCTGTTGTTGCTAAGGCAAAAGCTGCTTAATATAAGTGTTGGTAAAATTGTTATTAAAAGACATAATAAAAGAGTCATCTCGTGAGGGGTGACTCTTTTTTTATGTTCTTCTTTGTAAAAGGGCAAATCAGTTCCGTCTGTGATAAGATAGAGGTAGGATAGGCAAATGATCGGAATGACAGACAGTTAGTATATTCCTTGTGATTTTTAACAAAGAAAATTCTTCTTGCTCTTGGTTATATCATAAAAAGGCTGTATATTTGTCATACAGAAAGAGATGAAAAGCGAGCCGCATTAGTTGGATTGGGAAACTCATCAAACTAATCTGAAAACCGAGACAAAGCTTCATCTTCCAATGGCGGGCCACGCCTTCGGGTAGCATTTATGCCGGTGGATTACAAAGGGAGAGAGCACTCAAAACCTGTCATTCGGAGTTTCATCGCATCACTGGTGCGGCTTCATTATAAGGCGATGCTAATTCAAAAGATTAGCATCGCTTCTTTTTTATAAAAACAAATGGTCTGAAAGATTAATGTAGGCGCTTATGATATTCTATTTTTCCGGTACAGGAAATTCAGCCTGGGTTGCCCGGCAGATTGCAAAAGCTCAGCATGAAGAATTATTGTCCATTGCTGAGGAAATGAATGAAAATAAAGAGTATATATTAAAAGACGGTGAGAAAGTCGGCTTTGTTTTCCCTGTGTATGCATGGGGCCCTCCTAAAATAGTACTTCGCTTTATCTGCCGGTTGAAGATGAATAGGCCGGAGTATCTTTTTTTTGTTTGTACCTGTGGGGATGACACAGGGCGTACTGCTCAGATTTTTTCGTCAGCTATTCGGAAAAAAGGATGGCACTGCATGGCAGGCTACTCTGTTACGATGCCCAACACCTATGTCGCCTTACCGGGGTTTGATGTGGATGCAGAAGATGTGGAAGAACGGAAAGTGCAGAATGCAGCAGCACGTCTTGACTTTATCAATGGCGAACTGACCGGCAGGATACAGATGAAGCATTTCAATTGTCATGAAGGGGCGTGGCCGTTTACCAAGACATATATACTTGGGCCGCTTTTCAATACCTTTTTAATGTCTCCCGAACCTTTTCATGCAACGGACGCCTGCATTGCCTGTAAGAAGTGTGAAAAGGTATGCCCCGTACATAATATAACAGTAACCGATAAACCTCAATGGGGCAATAACTGCACTCAATGTCTGGGATGTTATCATATTTGTCCGGTTCATGCGATAGAGTATGGCAAAATGACTTGTAGGAAAGGACAATATAGGGGAAATTCTTTGAAAGATTTATAGGTCTGATAGTTCCGACATATAAAATAATTTCCTACCTTTGTGATATAATGATATGAAAGGAATGACGGTTGAATGATATTTTTACGAGAGTGGTAGGAATACTATGAAAACTGTCGAATAATTGTGGAGCAGGGAGTATGAAAGAACAATATTACACAGTAGCGGAACATACTTTTTGTCTGAGAATGACAGAAGATGAGCCGTTGTGGTTTTCTTTGGCGACGGCCTATGCTCCTTTCCGCATAAAGATTTCGGACTCTTTAATCCCTCTTTTTATCTTAACGGTATATGATTTAACTTCTCTGGCACAGCATCCTGCAGAACCGTTTCTTTTAGAGCAAACAGGCGTTGACGGTAATCTTTTTCGTTATTATCAATCAGCTGGATATCATTGGTTTGAGGACTTTTCTCCCGCAGGAGAATTGAATGGGGTGTTGCGTGTAAATAGAGAGATGAAGTCAGCTGTTCTTTATGCATGTACCAATCCGGTCAGGCGTCGGTTGATGACAGACTATGGAATGATGCTGATGTACATATTGAATACTATTTGCCTTGACACTGTTGTCATGCATGCTTCTGTCGTGGTAAACGACGGAAAAGGATATCTGTTACTGGGAAAGAGCGGAACGGGAAAAAGTACACATTGTAATTTATGGAAAAGATATGTTCCGGGAAGCGACTGTCTGAATGATGATCATCCTGTAGTGCGTATTGTTGGAGATGTTCCGATGGTATATGGTTCTCCGTGGAGTGGGAAAACAGCGTGTTATCGCAACTGGTCGGTTCCTGTCAACGGTTTCATTCGTTTGCGCCAGTCCCATCGGAATCATATTTGTCGGCTTGTTCCATTGGAAGCTTATGCTTCTTTGTCGGCCGGCAGTGCAGCCATGACGTGGAATGAGGACCATGCAGATGCCAAGGATTGTATTATTCAATATTTGGTGCAAAAAATATCTTGTTGGTTGTTGGAATGTCTGCCTGATAAAGCGGCTGCCTGTTTGTGTGCCGACACTGTAAGAAAGGAAGCACAGATATGCAGAAACGGATAGTGGCCAATGCGCTTCTCTTGCCGGAAGTGAAGAAAATATTGTCGGAAGGACTGACAGTAACCTTGCCCGTGACAGGAAACAGTATGTTGCCTTTTATTATAGGAGGGCGGGAGAGTGTGGTGCTGCAGAAGCCTTCAGCTCCTTTGCAGAAGGGAGAAATTGTTTTGGCTCAGATAGCTCCCGATAGCTATGTGATTCATCGTATAGTGGATTGTAGAGGAGGGCAGATTATCTTGATGGGCGATGGAAATCTGAGTGCAACAGAAGCCTGTTGTCCGGAAAATGTGCTGGGAGTGGTTGTAAAAATAATGAAAGCCGGGAAAAGCATGGATTGCCGTACACCGTTGCAGCGCAGGAAAGCTGCGTTGTGGTATGTGTTGCTTCCGGTCAGAAGATATTTATTAGCAATTTATCGTCGTTTAATACTGAAATAATGAGAACAGTAGAAGGATTCCGGCTGCGCAAAATGGGCAGTGAATATATTATAGTAGGTGAAGGGCTGGGGCAAGTTGACTTTAACAAGTTGATTGCTCTGAATCATTCTGCCGCTTATTTGTGGCAGCGGATAGAAGGAAAAGATTTCACCCCGGATATGTTGGCTTCGCTGTTGGTGGAGCGCTATGGAATTGAGTTTTCCATGGCATTGAATGATGCTGAAGACATTATACGAGATTGGCTGCAAGTGAAGATAATAGAATGATGGAACTGAAGCAACAACTATTTTTAGCTTTATTGCGTGCCGGCTTATGGGATTCCTCAGTTGATACGGCTCTTTTTGAAGGGAATATTGACTGGACAGGGATTTTTAGGCTTGCTGCGCACCAAACGGTAAAAGGAATTGTTGCTGATGCTGTCAATAAATTGCCCGACACATACCGTCCTTTACAGCCGGTGATGCGTGAGTTGGCATTTTATATAGCGCGTAACAGGATGTGCCATGCAAGGCACAACGCTGTCTTGGGCGAAATAATACGTCAGTTTACTGACTATGGAATCAATCCCGTTTTATTGAAAGGACAGGGGATGAGCCTGAATTATCCTGAACCAACACTGCGCCATTGCGGTGATATTGATTTGTATATCGGAGAGGATAATTTTGAAAAAGGGGTGCAGCTGGCCGCACAATGCAAGGATGTGAATAGCGGCACTATGCTTATCGCCAAACATTATGAGTTTGAATATCGGCAGGTAAGTGTGGAACTGCATCGGATGGTGGAACTGAACTATATTCCGTGGCGCAATAAGTATATGAGGCGGTTGGAACGGAAATATCTGCAGGACACAGCTTGCCGTTCCATGGCATTGGAGGGCGTACAGACGGTCTTCTTGCCTCCCTGTCAATTTGATGTGGTCTTTATATTAGAGCATGCGTGGCATCATTTTGTGTTTCTGGGCGGCGTAGGGTTAAGACAGATTTGTGATTGGGCAATGTGTCTGCATCATTGTCACGATAAGATAGACATTCTTGCACTAGAGAAAGATGTAAGGAAGTTGGGCCTGAAGGAAGGGTGGAAATTATTTGGCTATATAGCTGTCAACTATTTAGGTTTGCCTCCTTCCGAGCTGCCGTTTTATGATGAGAGTGCAAAGACGCGGGCAAAGAGGGCATTGCAACAGATATTGACCGAGAGTTATGGACAGGAACACACGCAGCAAATACCTTCCGGCTATGTGGAGAGAAAAATGAAAGCATTCTCAACGGTGTTTGGAAGATGGAAAATAATCAGACAATATGAAGGTACATTCAATATGGCTGTATATCTCATCGGTTTCCTGACGGTTGGCTCTTATCGTATGTTAAGGTATTGGGGAAAAGAATGATATGACTGTGATTGAATATATACAACGGCTATGGAGGGCATCCGAAGGCTTTCGTTTCCGCATCATACAGATGACCGTGACAGGCATGGTGTCGGTGTGCGCTTCTTTGTTCTTTGTATATATCACCAAACGACTGGTGGATATTGCAACGGGAACGGTGGAGGGAAGTATCATGGAAAGCGTAGCCTTAATGATAGGCTGTATGGCACTTCAGTTATTGATATGGACGGTAGACAGCTGGCTGGAAACCCAGTATGGGCTGCAACTGGACAATAAATTGCGTTATCAGCTTTTCAATCGTTTGATGGTAAGCCGCTGGTATGGAAAAGAAAAATTTCATTCAGGAGATATGATAAGCAGACTGGACTCGGATGTCGGTCAAGTGTCGGGTATCATCTCTTATACGGTGCCGGCAGTTATCATTACTTTGTTCCAATTGGTCTTTGCCTTTATCTATCTTTGTACGATGGACGTCGGTTTGGCCTGGATATTGGTCTTTGTGATGCCGGTAGCTGTTCTGACCAGTAAATTGTATATGCACCGTATGCGTACTCTTAATAAAGAAATACGCAAGACGGACAGCCGGTTGCAAGAGCATATTCAGGAAAGTTTGCTGCACCGCACTCTGATACGCACTTTGGAATATACACCGGGGACTGTGCTGCGGATGGGAAATCTGCAAAAACAACTGTATGACCAAGTGAGGAGGCGGACTGATTTCGGTTTGTTTTCACGCGGCATGGTGCAAACAGGGTTTGATGTGAGTTATGTAGTTGCTTTCTTGTGGGGAATCAGAGGTTTGACGAGCGGCGAAGTTACGTTTGGAATGATGACCGCCTTTTTACAGTTGGTAGCAATGGTGCAGAGTCCCATTGTGAGCTTGAGCAGACAGATTCCCGCCTTTGTCCGCGCACTGACTTCCATGGAGCGTATTGCCGAACTGGAAGCAGTACCTATGGAGCAGGAGGCGAAATCAGTTCGTTTGCAGGGACCGGTGGGCATTCGTTTGAATGATGTTGATTTTACCTATCCTGAGGGAAGTCATAAAATATTGAATGAATTTTCTTTTAATTTCCTTCCGGGAAGCAGGACTGCCCTTATGGGTGAGACCGGAGTGGGAAAGAGTACGTTAATCCGTCTGATGTTGGCCTTGTTACAACCGGATAAAGGAACAATCGGGATTTATAATGAAAAACGGGAAGTGAGGGTATCTGTCGATACCCGCTGCAATATGGTATACGTCCCCCAGGGCAATACATTGCTGAGCGGGACAGTGCGTGATAACTTGTTGATGGGAAAGCCGGATGCCACCGAAGAAGAGATGGGCCGGGCGCTTCATACGGCTGCCGCCGATTTTGTGTTCGGACTATCCGATGGCCTGGATACTCTGTGTGGGGAGCAAGGGGCCGGTTTAAGCGAGGGGCAGGCCCAGCGCATAGCTATTGCACGCGGGTTACTTCGTCCGGGCGGTTTGCTGCTCTTGGATGAGCCTACCTCTTCACTTGATGAAGCAACAGAAAAACTGTTGCTGGAGCGGCTGATGACAAGTGTATGTGATAAAACGTTTATTATTGTGACTCATAGGGAAACAGTTCTCCAATGGTGTACACACGTTTTGAGATTGAAAAAGATATCGAACCAATTATATTATTAACTTAAAAACCAGTGTTATGAAGACAAGTTTAGATGAAATGAAGGTAGTGGAGGCTTATGAAAAGCCTTCTATGCAAGTCTATGAAATGGAACCGGAAACGGCTTTGATGGCACATTCGAGCAATAAAGGCAATGGCAATGGTAATAATGGCAGCAAAGGAGACGGCAACATTAACAGTGAGGCGAATGGCAATGGTATAGCAAACGACAAAGGATATAACAATGGCAACAATGTCAAGAGTTCTATGCCTGCCCATAATACCCGCCCATATATGGGGGATTATAAATAAGCTTTTTTAATCCCCCTTCTCCTTATCTGATGTTCCGCCGATTCAATGCCTGTTGGTATCGGCGGGCATTTGCCATGTGCTGTGACAGGGTGGCGGCAAAATTGTGAGTACCCGAAAAGTCCTCTTTGGCACACATATAGATAAAATTATGATGTGCATAGTTCAACACACTTTCCAGTCCCTGAATAGAAGGTATGCGTATCGGACCGGGAGGGAGGCCGGCGTATTTGTAAGTATTATAAGGAGAATCGACAGCCAGATGCTTGTTGAGGATACGTTTCAGTCCGAACTCCTGCAGCCCGAACTTCACGGTGGGGTCTGCCTGCAGCAACATGCCCTTGTTCAAGCGGTTGATGTAAAGTCCGGCCACCATCGGCTTTTCCGCGCTGTTGGTCGTTTCCTCTTCCACTATAGAGGCAAGTGTCGCCACCTCTTCGGGCGCGAGACCGATGCTTGCCGCTTTTCTCCGTCTTTCCTCGTTCCAGAAGGCTGCATGCTCTTTCTGCATACGCTTCATAAAAGCGTCAGCGCTCATGTTCCAATACACTTCGTATGTATTGGGAATGAAAAGGGCGGGGAGGGTCTCTCGGGTATACCCCATCGGAGTATAATAACTGCTGTCGGCCAGCAATCGGGCTATTTCCACAGAATCAATCATGAGCTGGCGGGCGACAGTGCGTGCCAGTCTGTCCAGCGTACGCACGCCGGGGATGGTGAGATTGACCGGAGTCTGATATCCCATCGAAAGGCGGCGGTAAAGATAGCGCATATTGTCTTCCGGGCGGATGGCATACCGTCCAGTGCGTATATTCTCTCCGTAATTTCCTCTTTCTGCCTGAAATTTGAAGCCATACATGCTTTTAGGATTCCCGGCCAACTCGATTTTGCTATAAATGGAATCTAAATTATCATCTCTGTCGATATAGATATAAGTCGTTTTTGATAAGTTGAACGGTCGGGAGAAGAAATAATAGTAAACCGTTCCGGCACTTCCTGCTCCGGCAAGAATAATTATCAATATAACTATTACTAAAAGATTGCGTTTCTTTTTATCCATTGTTATCAATTTGTTTTCGGTGCAAAGATAGATAAATATACGTGAGTTCGGTATAAGAGCTTATAGAAAAAAGTCCGGTCGTCAGATGATACGCTGTCATCCTTACCTTTGAAAAGCCATTAGACTCCATACATAAAGCCAATCGGCTCTTGATGTATTCGTGAATTTCCGCCACTGATTTATTAACCGATGGCAGAAATTCGCGAATCGGTGCCGCTGTTTATTAGGTCGGTGGCGATGATTAATGAATACAACGGATTGCTGTGAAGAATATATCAGCCTGCCGGATGAAATATCTATTGATTCGTTTGGGTTATTAAGCTGAAATGTCAGTCACTGTCATCAGCAACGCCCCCTCCTTCGGGTGGAGCAGACGTATTTAAGGAAGTTCTTTTGCCAGTTCCGCTTCAATCCTGTTTTCTATGTCATCCGGCAATGCAGGGAAAAAGTCAATGCCTGTTCTTTTCTCCACGCTGTCTACCGTGACGATGTACTTCTTCAATGGCTTATGCCCCGCTTTGTTGGGAAATAGGAAGCCGATGGCTTTGGGGGCCTTCGAATCATTGATGAGAATTACTTTATAAAAGGCATCGGGAACGGCAACCTTATTGTTTCCTATTCTTTGTGGCTTGCTGTGGTCATATACAGGCCCGCAAGTGATGTAGACAGCTCCATATTTTTTAGCCCATTGGCGCGACTTCTCTTCCAAGTCATTCCAGTCTCCGCGATTCAGGTTGGGGTTCTGCGGACAGATATTGCTCATGTAGAAAGATTCCGCCATCGCCTGTTTGCTCCATTTCATGTCGGCGGCCGGTGCCATGTGTCCGCGGTCGTAGCCGGATTTGGTATAGTCGCCGGTATATGCTTTCGCTCCGCGCACATCAGGGTCGGGCAAGAATTTGTCCGTTCTTTCCTCTTTTCCTTTTGTCTCTTTCTTGGTGAGCTCCCAGGCTACCCATTGCGGCGTTTTATAGTCGGCATTGTATGACAGCGTATATCCTTTTCTCTTGATAAGCTGGCCTCCGGTGCGCGACTGCATGACCGGAATCTCCAAAGCATCGGTAGAGGCGGAGGGCGGAAGGGGGGAGGTTTGTTCCGTAGAAATCAAATCGGGAAGTCCCTTAAAGAACTTTTCGTCCAACAGCCGGTATTTGTAGGCCATTAGTACTATCAGTGCTGCGATAATGAGTAGAGGCAGTGCTTTGCCGGAAGACTGTTTTTTCTTTTTTGTTCTCATAAGTTTTGATTATAGGACTGCAAAGATAGAAATTTAAAAGAAAAAGTAGGTAAACTTTAAGTCTGAAAGGGTAAAATGCGTTATCTTTGTTCAGAAAGTTACAGATTATACTAATTATCGAGCTAACCGATATTAATCAAACCTATTATGTATATGAAAAATAACCGATTATCACTGACGTTTCTTGGTTTGCTCATCGCATTGTCTCCATTGCGTGCACAGGAGATTGCCAAACAAGAAACACCCGAACAAAAAGACAAACGTATGGAATGGTTCTCACAGGCAAAGCTGGGAATCTTTATTCATTGGGGAATCTATGCCGTCAAAGGAGTTTCCGAAAGCTGGTCATTCTTTAATAATTATCTGCCATACGATGAGTATATGAATCAGGCGGGCGGATTTACCGCTTCCAAATACGACCCGAAGGCATGGGTGGATTTGATAAAGGAGAGTGGAGCGCAGTATACGGTTATCACAACCAAGCACCATGACGGTGTGGCTTTGTGGGACACCAAAGTGGGAGACTTGAGCACCGTAAAGAGCACTCCTGCCAAGCGTGACCTGATAGCGCCGTTTGTGAAAGAGGTGCGTAAGCAGGGCTTGCATCTTGGTTTCTATTATTCTTTGTTGGATTGGTCGCATCCCGATTATCCTAATAAGACGCGCACCGAGGTGCGTTACAAGGACGACCCCGCACGTTGGGCTAAGTTCAATAAGTTCAATTTCGGCCAGTTGGCTGAGCTGAACAAGACCTGGAAGCCCGACCTTTATTGGTTTGACGGTGACTGGGAACAGAGTGCCGAAGCATGGAATTCGAAAGGTATTGTGGAGTTGCTCCGTTCGGACAATAAGAATGTGATTATTAACTCCCGCATCCAGGGATACGGTGACTATGCCACTCCCGAACAAGGCGTGCCGGTGGTTCGTCCCGAAGACAAATATTGGGAGCTTTGTATGACCATGAACGACTCATGGGGATATCAGCATACCGACAGCAATTATAAATCACCTTATATTTTGCTTCGCACCTTTGTCGATTGCCTGAGCAATGGCGGCAACCTCTTGCTGGATATCGGTCCGAAAGAAGACGGAACTATTCCCGAAGAGCAAGTGGCTATTCTGAAAGAATTCGGCCGTTGGACAAAGAAGCACAAAGAAGCGGTTTATGATACCCGTGCGGGTATTCCGGCCGAACATTTCCAAGGCTACACGACGCTGAATAAAGCAGGGGATATTCTTTATCTGTATCTGCCTTATAAGCCTAACGGAGTGGTGGAAGTGAAAGGCTTGGTCAATAAAGTGAACCGTGTATGGGTGGTAGGCAACGGAGCTATGCTCAGTTACAAAGTCTATAATAAAAACTACTGGAGTGACGTGCCCGGCAATCTGTATATTGATGTGCCCGAACAAGTGCAAGACAGCCAAATCACAGTATTGGCAGTTCTTTTAGACGGTCCGGTCAAACTATATAGAGGTGTAGGCCGTGTGATTGAAAGTAATTAATCTGAAGCTTTGGAACAATCATGAAAAAACTGAAATACTTTTACTCGCTCCTGCTGTTGTTGTCTTGTCTCCCTGCCGGAGCCCAGAGTCTGTATGAGAAATATGAACGTTTCCTGACAGACCCCCGCACGTATGTTTGCTATCGTGCAGACGGAAAACTGAAGATAGACGGTAAGTTGAACGAAAGTTCGTGGCAGAAGGCCGAAGCTACGGCTCCTTTTGTCGACATCAGCGGAGAGGGATTTCCTGCTCCCAAATATGAGACAACGGCCAAAATGCTTTGGGACGACAATTATCTGTATATTGGCGCCGTCCTTGAAGAAGAGGATATAAAGGCGCGTCTGACTCGCCGCGATACCATTATTTACTATGATAATGACTTCGAGGTATTTATTGACCCGGACAGTGACGGACATAATTACTTTGAAATCGAGACCAATGCCCGGGGAGTCATCTTCGATTTGATGCTTGACAAGCCTTATCGCTCCGGCGGTAACTTCATGGTGCAGTGGGACTGTCCGGGAATGAAGATGGCTGTTCATTGCGAGGGAACGTTGAATAAACCGAAGGATAAAGACAGATATTGGAGTGTGGAGATGGCCATTCCCCATCAGGCGTTGACCATGAATTTCAATAATCCCCTGAAGGCGGGAAATACGTGGCGCATCAATTTCTCGCGCGTGCAGTGGTTGAAGCCGAACGGTCCTGAAGAAAACTGGGTGTGGAGTGCTACCGGAAAGATTGATATGCACATGCCCGACCGTTGGGGCTATCTTTATTTTTCCGATGATAAGGTAGGGACGGGCAAGGCCGGATTTGTCTATCCTTACAATCAGCCCATGTATAAACTGCTGTGGGCTATGTTCTATGCCCAGCAGGAATATTACGGAAAAGAGCATAACTATCTGCGTACCAAAGACAGCTTCTTCCTTACGGAAAAGGAACTGAAGAATCTTCCTGCCGGTGCCGAGATTACGGTGGAGGCTACCCGGAACACGTATCGCATCGCTATATCGAATCCGGCAGAGCGAGTGCGCTATGTCATTAATAATGAAGGACGTTTCCATATAGAGAAAATAGCTCCGCGCCAAGTGAAGAACTGGGTGTGGACAGGTGTTCCTAAAGACCGTTCGGCGGCAGACTGGCAGAAGTGGTTCAAGTTGTTGAAAGAATGTGGCATTTCGGGAGTGCTTTTTGAAGGTTATGATGAGGACATTTACCGCATGTGCAAGGAAGCCGGTCTGGAAGCCCACTATTGGAAGTGGACGATGAACCGTGCGGAATTGCTGGACAAGCATCCTGACTGGTATGCTGTCAACCGTAAGGGAGAGTCGAGTCACGACAAGCCTGCTTATGTGGATTATTACCGTTTCCTTTGTCCCAATCATTCGGGAGTGGCTCAGTATTTGGCAGAAGATTATGTGAAAGAGGCTCATAAGCCCTATGTAGACGGAGTTCATCTGGATTACGTCCGTATGCCGGATGTCGTGCTGCCGGTCAGTCTGTGGAAAAACTATGGCATCGAGCAGAAAGAGGAATTGCCTGAATACGACTATTGTTATTGTGACACTTGTCGGGCACTGTTCAAGGCGCAGACTGGTCAAGACCCTTTGGAACTGAAGTATCCGATGGAGAATCAGAGTTGGATAAACTTCCGTTTGGATGCGGTCACTCATGTGGTAGAGGCCATTACGAAAGCTGTAAAAGCCGACCATAAGTTTATTTCGGCAGCCGTATTCCCCGGGCCTTCCATGGCGCGGAAGATGGTTCGTCAGGATTGGGGCAACTGGTCGCTGGATGCTTATTTCCCGATGATTTATAATAAATTTTATTACGAAGGTGCCGAATGGATTGGCCGTTCGGTGCAGGAAAGCGTGCAAACCGTCAATGGGCGGGCAAAGGTATATGCAGGGTTAATGTTTGGCGATATCAAAGATGATTTTGAGAAAGCGTTGGACGAAGCCTATGACAATGGAGCTTCGGGCGTTTCTTTTTTTGCCGGCCCCAGCGAAGAATATCTGCACCGTTTTAAAGCTTATTTGGATAAAAGAGGCTTTATAGTGAAGTAAACCTGCATTATTCTTATGGAGTAGTGGGGTGAAGCTCCGATATAATTTTCTGATAAAGGGAAATTGTATCGGAGTTTTTATTTGTTTATTCCGATTAAATGCCGACCTTTGTTGCATATAATATAAAAAAGAGAATATGGAAGGAATGGAAGACCCCGAGTACTACTCAAGTGAGTTCTTTGTCAGAACGCTGGGTAGTGAGGATATAGATGTGAAGCACTTTATGTATTTGGCGGGGCGAGTCAGTATTTATTGTGACAGCATAGATTATATAACCGGTGAGCCGTGCGTGCCTCAAAGATTAAATGATGAGTTTATAACATTGGCACATAAACTGCATTATAGGGCGGTGATAAAATACAAGGAAGAGATTAATTAAGGAAGAGGGGGGGGTAAGGGAGTGTGTCAAAACTAAACCAGCCTATCCCATCGTCAGCTGTAGGGGCAGGGGTTGCCTGCCCGAAGACACAAAGTAAACTGTTTTCGGGCGAGCGAACCTCGCCCCTACGAACGAAACGACAGCATTATCCACGTTTTGACACAACCCCTTTGATGAGCCGAAACCGGGACCTATTCATTACGAATGAATCAAAAAATGATAGGTAATTATTGGTTTTAAATTCTTTAGACTTGCAAAATCTTATGTTGCGACAATCAAACCGACAGTCATACGATTGTTTTTAGTGATTTGGTAAGTTGATAATTATATTGTTTCTATAGGTTTTTCAACCATTTCTTACCGTTTTGTGTAAAAGTCCACAGATATATACCTCCGACTATTACACATCCTAATGCAAAAACTGCGACTAATGCTTCCATATCTACTTTAATATTTTATTCGCCAGCATAGCTGACGAAATTGTTAATACTGTTCCGAATAATGCCGCAAGCCATAATATTGTATTTTCAACATTAGAGAACAGCGGTAATATAATACTTATAACCAACCCTGCAAAAGAAAGTTTAGACAGGTCGAAGAAATACCCTGCGAGTTTTTCTCGTCTTGTTTTATCCTTTTCCTTCCCTTCTTTTTTTATTTCTTGCTGGTCACTCCAATTTCCCATTATTATATCATTTTGACAAAAATAGCTATTCTGTTTCAGAATATCAAGGATTCAGCTTAATATTTAATATAAGTTCCTTTTGCTGGTTTGTATTGTTTTTTAAGACTGATAGATAAATAGTTGCCATAAACTTTAATGTTTGCGACAATCATTTCCGACCATCATATCTACTGCACCGTAAAATCTCGTCTGATAAGTTCCCATTAAATTTCACTGCCTCGGAAAAAATAATAGGCTGCCATCATTGTGATGCAGCCTATTTGATGAGCCGAAACCGGGACTCGAACCCGGGACCTATTCATTACGAATGAATTGCTCTACCAACTGAGCTATTTCGGCAACTGTTTTTTTCTGCAATTGCAGATGCTTTTCTGAAAAAGCGTTGCAAATATATATCTTTCTTTTGAAACGGAGAAACTAAAAGCGGATAATTTTTTCAGTTATCCGCTTTTGTTGTGTCAATTGATGCCGGATTTATTGGTAGGCTTCTTCATGCACTCCCTTTACAGCACGGCCACTGGGGTCGTTCATGTTCTTGAAGGCGGTGTCCCACGCAAGAGCTTCAGCCGTAGAACAGGCAACACTGGGAACGCTCGGCACACATTTCGCCGCACTTTCGCTGGGGAAATGTTCTTCAAAGATGCTTCGGTAATAGTATTCTTCCTTGTTCATCGGAGTATTGATGGGGAAACGCTCGGCAGCATGTGCCATTTGTTCGTCCGTGACGGCCTCGGCTGTCACGGCTTTCAGCGTATCAATCCAGCTATAGCCCACACCGTCACTGAATTGTTCCTTTTGACGCCATACCACGCTTTCGGGCAACATATCGGCAAAGGCTTCGCGGACTATTTTCTTTTCGATGATGTTTCCAAAACACATCTTGGCTTTGGGATTCAGACGCATGGCTGTATCCAGAAATTCTTTGTCCAGGAAAGGCACACGTCCTTCCACTCCCCATGCGGCCAGTGATTTATTGGCGCGGAGACAGTCGTATAAATGGAGTTTACTCAGTTTGCGGACGGTCTCTTCGTGAAAAGCTTGGGCGGTAGGAGCTTTGTGGAAATATAGATAGCCGCCAAACACTTCGTCAGCTCCCTCACCACTCAGTACCATTTTGATTCCCATGCTTTTAATGACACGTGCCAGCAAATACATTGGGGTAGACGCGCGGACGGTGGTGACATCATACGTCTCAATGTAGTAAATGACATCGCGAAGCGCATCCAGACCTTCTTGAAGGGTATAATGGATTTCATGGTGGACAGTTCCGATAAAATCGGCCACTTCGCGGGCTTTTATCAGGTCGGGCGCACCTTCCAGACCAATGGCAAATGAATGGAGTTGAGGCCACCAGGCATCTTTCTTGTCATCAGTCTCGACACGCTTCTTGGAATATTTTTTGGCAATGGCAGAGATGACGGAACTGTCCAGACCGCCGGAAAGAAGTACGCCGTAGGGCACATCACTCATCAGTTGGCGTTTAACCGCCTCTTCCAGTCCGTCGTGTATGTACTGAGAATGAACACTGTTGTTTTTCACGGCTTCGTAGTCAAACCAGTCACGGACATACCAACGGGTCATCTTGCCCTCTTTTCCCCAATAGTAATGACCGGGAAGAAAAGGTTCGTATTCATCGCAGAACCCTTCAAGAGCTTTCAGTTCGCTGGCACAATATATTTTTCCTTCTTTGTCCTTACCTATATATAAAGGTATGACGCCGATGGGGTCGCGGGCAATGAGAAAATCGTCTTTCTCTTCATCATAGAGGGCAAAGGCGAAGATGCCGTTCAAATCTTCCAAAAAGCGGATGCCTTTGTCTTTGTATAGGGCAAGGATGACTTCGCAGTCGCTTCCGGTTTGGAATGCATACTTTCCGGCGTATTTTGCACGTATATCCCGATGGTTGTAGATTTCTCCGTTTACGGCAAGGATTTGTTTCCGGTCGGGACTGTATAGAGGTTGGCCTCCGCTTTGAGGGTCTACGATGGAGAGGCGTTCATGAGCCAGGATGGTAGAGCCTCCCACATAGATTCCACTCCAGTCCGGTCCGCGGTGACGGAGTTTTTGAGACATTTTCAAGGCTTTCCGGCGCAGTTCCTGCGTTTGTTGCTTGATGTTGAATATTCCGATGATTCCACACATGGTTGTATTTGTTTTTGGTAGTTAATATTAGTTGTATTTGGGGGGCGGACACATGGGTCTGCCCCTACGGTGGATGATGCCTCTCTTAAAAGTGCTGAAACACTTGTATGGAAAGAGTGGACGGTCAATGAATGCGAATATATTTTCCTTATTTAGTGAGATAACTGTTTATATCCGTTGCCGCTTTCCGTCCGTCGGCAATGGCGCGTACCACCAGGCTGGCTCCGCTTGCGGCATCTCCCGCCACAAAGACATTTTCGGGAAATTCAGGTTGTTCGGGCTTTAAGAATCCCATTGCCAGAAGAAGCAGGTCGGCTTCAATCACTTCCACCTTTCCGGTGGGTCTCATGATAGGGCGGCCACCGTCGGGATTGGGAATCCATTCCACCTGTTCCACTTCCACACCGCAGACTTTACCGTTTTTGCCGAGAAACTTATGAGTGGCAAGGGACCACCGGCGGCTACACCCTTCTTCGTGAGAAGAGGTGGTTTTCAGCACAATGGGGAATTGGGGCCACGGAGTGGCAGGGTTCTGTCCTACGGGCGGTTGAGGCATGATTTCGATTTGGGTGACGCTTGCAGCACCTTGCCGGTTGCTGGTTCCGATGCAGTCGCTACCGGTGTCACCTCCGCCGATGACTACTACTTTCTTACCTTTGGCAGTAACCAATTGTTCTTTTGTGAACGTCATGCCGGCAAGGATACGGTTTTGTTGAGCCAGCATATCCAGTGCCGGATGGATACCTTTCAGTTCGCGTCCGGGAACGGAGAGGTCGCGCGCGGTCGGAGCTCCGGTACAGATGCAGTAAGCGTCAAAACCTTCGGGGAGTTGCCGCACATCCATGTCGCTGTTCATTTTGAAGAGAATGCCCTCTTCTTCCATCACCCGGATACGGCGGTCGATGATGGGTTTGTGCAGCTTGAAGTTGGGGATACCGTAACGCAGCAGGCCGCCGGGAGCCTCGTTTTTGTCAAAGACGGTCACAGTGTAACCTTTTCCGTTAAGTTGGTTGGCAGCAGCCAGTCCTGCAGGCCCGGCACCGATAACGGCTACTTTCCGTCCGTTGCGTTCGATGTGTCGGGGTTTGATATAACCTTCGCGGAAGGCTGCTTCGGCAATGGCCGCTTCATTCTCGCGGATGGTGACGGGGGAGTCCATGCTTAGTTTCAGCACGCAACTTTTTTCGCAGAGGGCGGGGCAAATGCGGCCTGTGAACTCAGGAAAGTCGTTGGTCTCGTTCAATATCTTGTAGGCTTCCTCCCATTTGCCTTTGTAGAGGGCATCTTGAAATTCGGGCTGCTTGTTGCCCAGCGGACAGGCCCAGTGGCAGAAAGGAACACCGCAGTCCATGCAGCGTGAAGCTTGAAGTTTACGGTCACGGCTGTTCAAAGTCTGTTCCACTTCGCTATAGTCTGATATCCGGTCGTGAATGGGACGGTAGCCCGCCTCCTGACGCGGAATGGTTAAAAATGCTTTTGGATTTCCCATCTCTTTGTTGTATTTCTTTGTTGATAATTTGTGTGATGTATTAATAATCTCTTTGTACATCAGCTATTTTTTGCTGTAGCTTGCGCATTTGTTCTTCTTGCAATACTCGTTTATATTCGATAGGTACTACTTGGATAAATTCGTCCACATATCGATTCCAGTCATCCAACATGGTTCGTGCCAGTTTGGAGCCGGTATAAAGGTAATGCTGGCGAATCAGTTCATGCAGTTCTTTCCGGTAAGACGCTTCCTCAATAAGAGAAAGCTCCACCATCTCCATGTTGCAAAAATAATCGAAGTGGTGGTGTTTGTCCCATACGTAAGCCACCCCGCCGCTCATTCCGGCAGCAAAATTACGTCCGGTTTCCCCCAGTACCACGACTCGTCCTCCGGTCATATATTCGCAACAGTGGTCGCCTACACCTTCTACCACGGCGGTCGCACCGGAATTGCGGACGGCGAAGCGTTCACCCACTCGTCCGTTGATATATACCTCGCCATCGGTAGCACCATACAGCAGGGTGTTTCCGGCGATGGTATTCTTTTCCGCATCGAAATTGCTGCGCACGGGGGGCAGTACTGCAATGCGTCCGCCACTCAGTCCTTTTCCCAAGTAGTCATTCGCTTCACCTTCCAGCTTGAAACTGATGCCGTGAGTCAGGAATGCACCGAAACTTTGTCCTGCCGAGCCTTTGAATTTGATGTGGATGGTCTGTTCCGGAAGCCCTGCCTGTCCGTATTTCTTGGCAACTGCCCCTGCGAGCATGGCTCCTACCGAACGGTCTGTGTTGGCGATGGTGTATTCCAAGGAAATCTCTTTTCCGTTTTCTATGGCATCCCGGGCGGCAGTCAGAATGGTTACGTCCTTTACATGGGCGATATCGTGCTTCTGTTCTATGACATGGTGTATGGCGGCTCCGTTGTCCACTCTGTGCAATAGTTTGCCGAAGTCCAGCAGTGAGGATTTCTTCTCACCGGGCATTTGTTGTATTTCAATTAAATCCGTACGTCCGATGATATCTTCCAGTCGGGCGAATCCCATTTCGGCCAGATATTCGCGTACTTCCTGTGCCAGAAAAGTGAAATAATTCACTACATATTCATAATGCCCGCGGAAATGTTTGCGCAGTTCGGGGTCTTGGGTGGCCACGCCCACGGGACAGGTGTTGGTGTGGCACTTGCGCATCATGACGCATCCCAGCACAATCAATGCGGTGGTGCCGAAACCGAATTCTTCCGCACCCAGCAAAGCCATATTGATAATGTCCCGTCCGGTTTTCAACTGTCCGTCCACTTGCAGTTTTACTTGTCCGCGGAGTCCGTTCAGTACCAAGGTCTGTTGCGTTTCACTCAGCCCTATTTCGGGCGAGATACCTGCATACCGCATACTTGAGGCAGGTGACGCGCCGGTTCCTCCTTCGGCTCCCGAGATGACAATCAGGTCGGCTTTCGCTTTGGCCACTCCGGTGGCAATGGTTCCCACTCCGCTTTCGGCCACCAGTTTCACACTGATTCGTGCCTGTGGGTTTACGTTTTTCAGGTCGAATATCAACTGGGCCAAATCTTCGATGGAATAAATATCATGGTGGGGCGGAGGCGAAATCAGCGAGATGCTCGGAATGGAGTGGCGGGTTTTGGCAATCACCTCATCTACCTTGAATCCCGGTAATTGTCCTCCTTCTCCCGGCTTGGCGCCTTGGGCCACCTTTATCTGGATTTCTTCGGCACAGACCAGGTATTCGGCAGTGACGCCGAAACGTCCCGACGCTATCTGCTTGGTCTTGCTGCATAGTGAGATACCTTCGTAAGTGCCGGTAATACGGTCGCTGTCTTCACCCCCTTCACCTGTATTGCTGCGTGCACCCAGTTTGTTCATGGCCAGTGCCAGTGCTTCATGTGCTTCTTTGCTGATAGCACCGAAGGACATGGCTCCTGTCACGAAATGTTTCACGATGTTTTCTACCGGCTCCACCTTTTCAATATCAATAGGGTTTCGTTTGTGTCCGAAGAAGTCGCGCAGGAAGAGGGGAGAGTCTTTTCCATCTACCATAGAGGTGAATTCCTTGAACTTTTTATAGCTGCCCAGTCGGGTGGCTAGTTGCAGGGTGGAGATGGTTTCCGGATTCCAAGCATGCCGTTCTCCGTCTTTGCGGAAAGAGAACAGTCCGTTGTGTGGTAAAATGTCGTTCACTTCTTTCGGAGAGAATCCGGCATCGTGCAAGGCGATGGCATCTTTGGCGACTTCTTCCAGGCGGATACCCCCGATGCTTGATGTCTGTGTGCCGAAATAATCTCTTAATAATTCTTCACTGACTCCTACGGCTTCAAAAATCTTCGCGCCCCGATAAGAGCGGATTGTAGAAATACCCATCTTGCTTATAATTTTTAACAAGCCCTTGCAGATGGCTTTGATATAATTCTTTTCGGCCGTTTCGTAGTTCATCTGCACATCGCCTTTCCTCACCAGTTCATCCAGTGCGGCAAAGGCCATGTATGGATTGATGGCGCTGGCCCCATACCCCAGTAACAGGGCGGCGTGCATCACCTCGCGAATCTCGCCGCTTTCTACAATCAATGCGGTTTGTACGCGTTTCTGAACCGAGATGAGGTGATGATGGACGGCACTTACCGCCAGCAGTGACGGGATGGCGGCATGAGCCGCATCAACGGAACGGTCACTCAGAATGATATAGTTTACTCCGTCGGTCACGGATTGCTCAGCCTGCTTGCACAAGGCACTCAGTGCTTCCTGCAGTCCGGCTTTTCCTTTGCTCACCTCGAATAGGATGGGGAGTTTCACGGTGTTGAATCCTTTATACCGGATATTGCAGAGAATGTCCAGTTGGGTATTGTTCAGTACGGGATGGGGCAGACGTACCATTTTGCAATGGCTTTCGCTGGGTATCAGGATGTTCATTCCTACGGCGCCGATGTACTCGGTGAGCGACATCACTAATTCTTCGCGGATAGGGTCGATAGCCGGATTGGTGACCTGTGCAAACTGTTGGCGGAAGTAGTTGAACAATAATTGCGGCTTGTCCGAGAGGACAGCCAGAGGCGTGTCGTTCCCCATGGAGGCGACAGGCTCGGCCCCTGTGTTGCACATCGGTATGAGGGTGCGTTCTATGTCCTCGCGCGAAAAACCGAACGTGCGTAACATACGGTCGTAATCGGCTATCCGGTTGTCTATCTTGCGTCCGCTTTTCAAGGTATCGAGTTCGATGCGGTTGGTAGACAGCCAGGCGCGGTAGGGGCGGGCCGATGCCAATTGTTCTTTCAGTTCGCCGTCATAATATATTTTACCCTGTTCAGTGTCAATCATCAGTATTTTTCCCGGTTGCAGACGTCCTTTTTCTTTAATCTCTCCCGGTTCGAAATCCATCACACCTACTTCGCTGGCCACTACCATCATATCATTGTTGGTAATGAGATAACGGGCAGGGCGCAGGCCGTTGCGGTCAAGCATACCTCCGGCAAACCGTCCGTCACTGAACAATAGGGCGGCAGGCCCGTCCCAGGGCTCCATCAGAATAGAATGGTATTCGTAAAACGCTTTCAATTCTTCACTGATAGGATTTTTGTCATTGAATGATTCGGGAACCAGCATCGCCATGGCATGAGGCAGACTCAATCCCGACATCACAAAAAATTCGAGCACATTGTCTAGTGAGGCACTGTCGCTCATACCCGGCTGAATAATGGGGCGGATGGCTTTGATGTCTCCCAATGCCGGAGAGGAAAGAACACTTTCGCGTGCCTCCATCCATCCTCGGTTGCCGCGGATGGTATTGATTTCACCATTATGCGCCAACAGGCGGAAAGGCTGTGCCAAACTCCATGTAGGGAATGTGTTGGTGCTGAAGCGGGAGTGCACCAATGCCAGTCCGCTGGTGAAGTAAGGTTGTGTCAGGTCTGGGAAGTACTCGCGCACCTGCATGGACGAAAGCATCCCTTTATATATAATGTTTTTGCCCGATAGGGAAACGATATAGAAATCTTTATGCCGGACACGTTTTTCAATCTTTTTACGGATGACATAGAGGGTACGCTCCAAGTTTTCCACATCAGTCACTCCGGTGATAAACACCTGTTTGATATCCGGTTCGGTGGCCCGTGCGTCATTTCCCAAGCAATCGGGATTGGTGGGCACATTGCGCAGGTGCATCAGTGTCAGCCCTTCACGTTCTATTTCTTCAATCATAATACTTAGGATGCCGGCCTGCTCTTTTTCATCTTTAGGCAGAAACACCAGTCCGGTTCCGTACTTTCCTTTTTCGGGTACCGGTATACCTTGCAAGAGGATGAATTCGTGGGGAATTTGTAGCATGATTCCCGCGCCGTCGCCGGTCTTGTTATCAGCTCCTTCCGCACCGCGATGGCGCATATTTTCCAGAACCTTTAATGCGGAATCTACCAGCTCATGCGATTTATTGCCATGAATGTTGACTACCATACCTACTCCGCAGGCATCATGTTCGTTGGTTGCGTCATAAAGACCGTTTTGCTTTCTTTTTACCATTATAACTGTCTTTAGTTTGTGATAATGTTGATTTGTATTTCAATTTGTTCTGCAAATGTAAGTGTTTTATTTCTTTTTGCTTTCTGTCTGGCGGGTTTATATTGATAAAAAGATAGTCACTCTTCGGTCTGCCTTATACTCTGTTGGGTATGTACTGTTTTTGCTTTCTGTTTGAAATGTAATTCACCTGAAATGCTTTCAAATTATAAGTTTAGTCGTTTCATTTCTCTATAGATGATGGTCGGTGTCTGTATCCCTCCGGTTCTCCTTGCAACTTTCACATTGCCGGTTCCGATATGCAACTAACTTTTAAATCATAATGGAAGAGGGCGGAAGTGATATAAGAATGTAAGTATTCATATTTATTAAGAAAAGGAATAAAACATTTCTTTTAGATTTTCATTTCTACTTTTTTGTTGCTTTCGTCAATTATTTATGGTTTTTTATTGCATTTATGTTAATCGATATTTGTATCTTTGCAGCCGAATCAGAACATAGTATTTAGTAGATTATGTGTGGAATAGTAGGCTGCATTGAGAAACGAGATGTTTACCCTGCCTTCATAAAAAGCCCGAAACGGTGGGAACATCGGGGCTATGGCAGTGCAGGCATCGCATTGATTGACATAGGAAGGAGGTTAAGTATTACACCCAATACACCAAACTACGCATCCCGCCAACAGACACTTCAGCAACAGGGATTTATCTTCAGCCGTAGTTCCGATACCGCCTTTTTGATTCTACTATTTGAATATTTTCGGATTTCCCATCACTTAGACTTATTTTTTGTTTTTAATTGTACCGAGACAGCGGAAAACATTCGCTTGTCCGCACCGTTGATACATCAAAACCTGCCGGCCGTGTGCCGGGACAGGCAAGGAGGGCAAGGGCAAACAATGGAGACATCTTTGGCAAACAATGGAAACATTTTGCCAAAACAATGGAGACATCTTTGGAAAAGAGTAACGAGAGTTTTTTTAGTATAAAATAATGAGGTTAAAGGAGAGAAAATGGAACCGTTAAAGCATGAATGTGGCGTGGCAATGATACGATTGCTTAAACCGCTGGAGTATTACCGGGAAAAGTATGGAACCTGGATGTATGGCTTGAACAAGCTGTATCTGCTGATGGAGAAACAACACAACCGCGGACAGGAGGGGGCGGGACTGGCTTGTGTGAAGCTGGAAGCCAATCCCGGTGAAGAATATATGTTTCGCGAAAGGGCGTTGGGGTCGGGAGCGATAACAGAGATATTCGGCAATGTGCAGGCTAATTTCAAGGACTTGACTCCCGAGCAATTGAATGATGCCGAATATGCCAAGAAATACCTGCCTTTTGCGGGGGAAGTGTATATGGGGCATCTGCGTTATTCCACTACCGGAAAGAGTGGGATATCGTATGTGCATCCTTTCTTGCGCCGCAATAACTGGCGTGCCAAGAACCTGGCATTGTGCGGTAATTTCAACATGACCAATGTGGATGAGATTTTTGCACGCATCACGGCCGACGGACAGCATCCGCGCAAGTATGCCGACACTTACATTATGCTCGAACAAGTGGGACACCGCCTCGACCGTGAAGTGGAGCGTCTCTATGTGCAGTGCGAAGCCGAAGGATTAAAGGGCATGGACATCACTCATGCCATTGAGGAGCGTATTGACTTGGGCAATGTGCTGAAGACATCGAGCAGGGAGTGGGACGGAGGTTACGTCATCTGCGGAATGACAGGAAGCGGTGAGTCTTTTGCCGTACGCGATCCGTGGGGCATTCGTCCTGCATTCTGGTATATGGATGACGAAATCATGGTACTGGCTTCAGAACGTCCGGTCATTCAGACGGCACTCAATGTGCCTGTCGAAAGCATCAACGAGTTGCAGCCGGGACAGGCTATCTTTCTGAATAAAGCCGGAAAGATGCGCTTGGCACAAATCAACCGGGCAAAGGAAAAGAAGGCATGCTCTTTTGAACGTATCTATTTCAGCCGGGGCAGTGATGTGGATATTTATAAGGAAAGAAAACTGCTGGGTGAGAAGTTGGTAAACCCTATCCTGAAAGCGATAGATTATGATGTGGAGCACACCGTGTTCTCCTTTATACCGAACACGGCGGAGGTGGCGTTTTATGGTATGCTCGAAGGATTCGACAACTACCTTAATGAATTGAAGGTGAGAAAGATAGAGGAGCTGGGACACAACCCCAGTCACGATGAACTGGAGAGAATCCTTTCTTGGCGCATCCGCAGTGAGAAAGTGGCGATAAAGGACATCAAGCTGCGTACGTTTATTGCCGAAGGCAACAGCCGCAATGACCTGGCGGCTCATGTGTACGACGTTACGTATGGAAGTTTGGTGCCTCACGTAGACAATCTGGTGATTATAGACGACAGCATTGTGCGGGGAACAACGCTGAAACAGAGCATCATCGGTATCCTTGACCGTCTGAATCCCAAGAAGATTGTGATTGTCTCTTCTTCTCCGCAGGTACGTTATCCCGACTACTACGGCATCGATATGGCGAGCATGGATCAGTTTATCGCATTCAAGGCCGCCATCGAACTCCTGAAAGAGCGCGATATGAAAGATGTCATTGCGCGTGCTTATCATAAGTCGAAAAATCAGGCAGGGATGCCCAAAGAGCAGATGGTGAACTATGTGAAAGAGATTTATGCACCGTTTACCAATGAGGAGATTGCCGCCAAGATGGTGGAGCTGCTCACTCCGAAGGGAACGCGGGCAAAGGTGGAGATTGTTTACCAGACCTTGGGAGGATTGCGCGAAGCCTGTCCGTCGCACACCGGAGACTGGTACTTCAGTGGCGATTATCCCACACCGGGCGGTGTGAAGCTGGTAAATCAAGCATTTATAGACTATATAGAAAAGGTATACCAATTCTAAAAAAACAAAATTCAAGATAGATTAAATGAGAAATGTAACATTGATTCTTGACGACGGGAGCCGTTTCTCGGGCAAGTCGTTCGGTTATGAGAAACCGGTAGCCGGTGAAGTTGTATTCAATACCGCTATGACCGGTTATCCTGAGAGCTTGACAGACCCTTCATACGCAGGGCAGTTGATGACCTTGACTTATCCGTTGGTGGGTAACTACGGCGTGCCTCCCTTTAGCATCGGGTCTGGCGGGCTTGCCACCTTTATGGAAAGTGAGCGCATCCATGCCGAGGCTATTATTGTCAGCGATTATAGTGAAGAGTTCAGCCATTGGAATGCAAAAGAAAGCCTTGCCGACTGGTTGAAGCGCGAACAAGTGCCCGGCATTACCGGCATCGATACGCGCGAACTGACCAAGGTGCTTCGCGAACATGGGGTGATGATGGGAAAAATCGTGTTTGATGATGAACCCGACAATCAGCCCGAAGCCCGCTATGAAGGCATCAATTACGTGGATAAGGTTTCGTGCAAAGAAGTGATTCGCTACAATGAGGGAGCAGGCAAAAAGAAAGTGGTTTTGGTGGATTGCGGGGTAAAGACTAATATTATCCGATGTCTGCTGAAACGTGATGTGGAGGTGATTCGCGTACCCTGGAATTATGATTTCACCGGAATGGAATATGATGGATTGTTCATCTCGAACGGGCCGGGTGACCCTGATACGTGTGATGAGGCTGTACAGAATATTCGTAAGGCGATGGGGCTGAGCGACAAGCCCATTTTCGGCATCTGTATGGGTAACCAGTTGCTTTCCAAAGCGGGGGGCGCTACCATCTACAAACTGAAATACGGACACCGCAGCCACAACCAACCGGTGCGCATGGTGGGGACGGAGCGTTGCTTCATCACCAGTCAGAATCACGGTTATGCGGTCGATAATAATACGTTGGGAACTGATTGGGAACCGCTGTTTATCAATATGAATGATGGTTCGAATGAAGGTATCAGACACAAATCCAAGCCTTGGTTCTCGGCACAGTTCCATCCCGAAGCTGCATCAGGGCCTACAGATACCGAATTTCTGTTTGATGAGTTTGTGAAACTATTATAAAGCCGGTTGCCGTTATCGGGCGCCCGGTGACGGCTGTAGGGGCGGACCCGTGTGTCCGCCCGAATACAACCGCAAATATGCCACCCACCGCAAGGGGAACTCTGCGGTGGATGGGAAACGATAAAAAAAAGAACAAATATGAAAGACGATATAAAGAAAGTATTATTATTAGGTTCCGGTGCACTGAAGATTGGTGAAGCCGGAGAGTTCGACTATTCAGGTTCGCAGGCTCTGAAAGCGTTGAAGGAGGAAGGTATCGAAACCATTCTGATAAATCCCAACATTGCAACGGTGCAGACCAGCGAAGGGGTGGCCGATCAGATTTATTTCCTTCCTGTCACTCCTTACTTTGTAGAGAAGGTGATTGAAAAGGAACGTCCCGACGGCGTGCTCCTTTCTTTTGGCGGACAGACCGCCTTGAATTGCGGTGTGTCTCTATACAAAGCCGGTGTCTTCGAAAAATATAACACCCGCGTGCTGGGGACTCCGGTGCAAGCCATCATGGATACCGAAGACCGCGAACTGTTCGTACAGAAGCTGAATGAAATAGATGTCAAGACCATTAAAAGCGAGGCGGTGGAAACGATTGAAGATGCCCGCCGTGCGGCCCGTGAACTGGGATATCCGGTGATTATCCGCGCTGCATACGCTTTGGGCGGTTTGGGGTCAGGTTTCTGCGATAATGAAGAAGAACTGAACGTCCTGGCCGAAAAAGCCTTCTCTTTCTCGCCGCAAGTGCTGGTTGAAAAGAGTTTGAAAGGCTGGAAGGAAGTGGAGTATGAGGTGGTCCGTGACCGTTACGATAACTGCATCACCGTTTGTAACATGGAGAATTTCGACCCGCTGGGTATCCATACCGGAGAGTCCATCGTTATCGCTCCTTCTCAGACCCTTACCAATGCAGAATATCATAAACTTCGCGAGCTGGCCATCCGCATCATCCGTCACATTGGTATCGTGGGCGAATGTAACGTGCAATATGCGTTCGACCCCGAATCGGAAGACTACCGTGTCATCGAGGTCAATGCCCGTCTTTCGCGTTCGTCCGCATTAGCTTCCAAGGCCACAGGCTACCCGCTTGCTTTTGTTGCCGCCAAACTCGGTCTGGGCTACGGTCTGTTTGATTTGAAGAATTCTGTGACGAAGACTACCAGCGCATTCTTCGAGCCGGCTCTGGACTATGTGGTATGTAAAATTCCGCGTTGGGACTTGGGCAAGTTCCACGGTGTAGACCGCGAACTGGGTTCGTCCATGAAATCTGTGGGAGAAGTAATGGCTATCGGACGTACTTTTGAAGAAGCTATTCAGAAAGGGCTGCGCATGATTGGTCAGGGGATGCACGGCTTTGTAGAGAATAAGGAATTGGTGATAGCCGATGTGGACAAGGCCTTGCGTGAGCCGACCGACAAGCGCATCTTCGTCATCAGCAAAGCCATGCGTGCGGGCTATACCGTAGACCAAATCCATGAGCTGACCAAGATAGACAAATGGTTTCTGCAAAAATTGCAGAACATAATGAATACCTCCAAAGAATTGCACGAATGGGGAAACAACCATAAGCAGATAGCCGATATGCCTGTCGATTTGCTTCGCAAGGCAAAGGTGCAGGGCTTTACTGATTTCCAGATTGCCCGTGCCATCGGGTTTGAAGGCGACATGGAAGAGGGTAGCCTGTATGTCCGCACTCACCGCAAGCAGGCGGGCATCCTTCCGGTGGTGAAGCAAATTGACACGCTGGCTGCCGAATATCCGGCACAGACCAATTACCTGTACCTTACTTATAGCGGTGTGGCCAATGACGTGAAATATCTGGGCGACCGTCAATCCATCGTCGTACTCGGTTCGGGAGCCTATCGCATCGGTTCGTCGGTGGAATTCGACTGGTGTGGCGTACAGGCATTGCAGACCATCCGCAAGGAAGGCTACCGCAGTGTGATGATTAATTACAATCCCGAAACGGTATCTACCGATTACGATATGTGTGACCGCCTCTACTTTGACGAGTTGACTTTCGAGCGTGTCATGGATATCCTCGAACTGGAAAACCCGCATGGAGTCATCGTCTCCACCGGCGGCCAGATACCGAATAACCTCGCTCTCCGCCTGGACGGACAAGGTGTAAACATCCTCGGAACAAGTGCCAAGAGCATTGACAATGCCGAAGACCGCGACAAATTCTCGGCCATGCTCGACCGCATCGGGGTAGACCAGCCCGAATGGAGTGCACTGACTTCTATGGAAGATATCAATGCCTTTATCGGCAAGGTGGGCTTCCCGGTATTGGTTCGTCCTTCGTATGTGCTGAGCGGGGCGGCCATGAATGTATGTTCCAATCAGGAAGAGTTGGAACGTTTCCTGAAACTGGCTGCCAATGTATCGAAAAAGCATCCGGTGGTGGTGAGCCAGTTCATCGAGCACGCCAAGGAAGTGGAAATGGATGCTGTGGCACAGAATGGTGAAATCGTGGCATACGCCATCAGTGAGCATATCGAATATGCCGGCGTGCACTCGGGCGACGCCACCATTCAGTTCCCTCCGCAGAAACTATATGTGGAGACCGTTCGCCGCATAAAGCGCATTTCGCGTCAGATAGCTAAAGAACTGAATATCTCCGGGCCGTTCAATATCCAATATTTGGCAAAGGATAACGATATCAAAGTAATCGAATGCAACCTCCGTGCCTCGCGAAGTTTCCCCTTTGTGAGCAAAGTGTTGAAGATAAACTTCATCGAGCTGGCAACAAAAGTCATGCTCGGCCTTCCGGTAGAAAAGCCGAACAAGAACCTTTTTGAACTGGATTATGTCGGAATCAAAGCAAGTCAGTTCTCATTCAACCGTTTGCAAAAGGCCGACCCGGTGCTGGGCGTGGATATGGCCTCTACCGGTGAGGTGGGCTGTATCGGTTCCGACACTTCGTGTGCCGTTCTGAAAGCTATGCTTTCCGTGGGCTACCGCATTCCCGAAAAAGGTGTGTTGCTGTCTACCGGTAATGCCAAGCAGAAAGCCGATACGCTGAATGCAGCCCGTATGTTGCAGAAGAAAGGGTATAAACTTTATGCCACCGGCGGCTCTTCCAAGTTCCTGACCGAGAACGGAGTAGAGAATACCCGCGTGTACTGGCCCAGCGAAGAAGGACACCCCCAAGCCCTCGATATGCTTCATAAGAAAGAGATAGATATGGTAGTCAACATTCCCAAGAACCTGACTGCAGGCGAGTTGGACAATGGTTATAAAATCCGTCGTGCCGCCATCGACCTGAATATTCCCTTGATTACCAATGCTCGTCTGGCAAGTGCATTTATCCATGCATTCTGCACCATGACCATAGACGACATTGCCATCAAGAGCTGGGAAGAATACAAGTAATCAACTTTCGCGCCCATTATTTATCCACCGTAGAGGCAGTTAATCAAGCTTGCCGCTGCGGTGGATATTTGTTAAAATTAAATTTAACGGTAAATATTGCGGTGATTCCTTCTTTTGTTCATGGAAAGTGGTTATATTTGACCCATAAGTAATTATAAACTTACTTGATATGTCGGGGCAAGAGAAAACAAGGGAATTATTGGAGCAAGAGCTTGAAAGATTACAACATGAAAATCGTCGGCTCAAAGAGGAACTGACCTCTCTGAAAGAAAAAGAAACGGACAAGAGTTTCAAGGAGAAGTATGCAGTGAGGATTCTGGAGTCTTTACCGGATATGCTCACGGTCTTTAATCATGAAGGAACAGGTATAGGAGTGGTGTCTAGTGAAGAGACCAATCATGTAGGAGTCCCTAATAGTGCTTTTGCCGGTATGCACATGCGCGACATGATTCCGGAGGAGGCGTATCACAATGTTTATAATAATCTTCAGAAAGTGATAGCGACGGGCAAAGGTTCTACGGCCCATCACGAACTGGATTTCAATGGTGCACATCATTATTATGAAAACCGTATCTTTCCGTTAGACGGAGAGTATGTGCTGATTATGTGTCGTGATATCAGCGAGCGGGTGGCTACACAAAAGAATCTGGAGGTGTTTAAACGCGTTCTTGATAAAGTGAGCGACAGCATTCTGGCTGCTTCTACCGATGGCACTTTGGTGTATGCCAATAAGCAATTCATTGAAGAATATGGTGTGAAAGGCGAACTGGGTGTACAGAAGGTATATGATTTGCCGGTTTCACTTCATACAAAAGAGATATTCGAAAAACGGGTGCAGGAAATACGTGATAACGGAGGCAGCATGGGATATCATGCCCGATATACCCGTGTGGGCGAAGTAAAAGAACGTGTGCATCAGGTGTCTGCCTTTATAATAGAGGACGGACAGGAAGAGGTGGTATGGTTCTTTACTCAAGACATCACGGATGTGATTCGAAACAGGGATGAGTTGCGTGAACTGAATTATCTGATGGATGCCATTCTGAATAATATTCCTGTATATATGTTTGTAAAAGACCCGGAAGATGATTTCAGGTATTTGTATTGGAACAAGGCTTTTGCCAATCATTCCAAGATTCCGGCTTCGCGTGCGTTGGGCCATACTGATTTCGAGATATTTCCCGAAAGGACGGATGCAGAGAAGTTTCATCAGGATGATTTGGAACTGATGCGTACCAGGGAACGTCTGGAGATGCAGGAGACGTATGTGACTGCCACCGGCGAGACGCGTATTGTTCAGACATTGAAGACATTGGTGCCTCTCGAAGGGCGTGCTCCTCTTATTATCGGCATTTCGTGGGACGTTACGAATATGCAGAACATAGAGCAGGAGTTGATTCAGGCACGTATCAAGGCGGAGCAGTCCGACCGGTTGAAGAGTGCTTTTCTGGCTAATATGAGCCATGAGATACGCACTCCACTAAATGCGATTGTGGGTTTCTCAAGGTTGATGACTACCACAGACAATCGGGAAGACGAAAAGCTTTATTCCGAAATCATCAATCAGAATTCGGATGTATTGTTGCAACTGATTAATGACATTCTTGATTTGTCTAAAATAGAGGCAGGGACGTTTGAATACGTCAAGCAGCCTATGGATTTAGGTGAGATGTGCCGTAATGTGTATGAAATTCATAAAGGGCGTGTACAGGAAGGGGTGACGCTGATTTTGGATAATGAGGATGACAGCTTGGTGATTAACGAAGATAAGAACCGCATTTTGCAACTCATTACCAATTTGATAACCAATGCGATTAAGTTCACTTATGAGGGTGAGATTCATTTTGGTTTCGAGTTGAAGAAGGATTATGTAGATTTCTATGTGAAGGACACCGGTATAGGTATCTCCGAAGAAAAATTATCCCACATCTTTGGCCGTTTCGTCAAGCTGAATTCTTTTGTTCAGGGCACCGGGTTGGGCCTTGCCATTTGCCAGATGATTGTAGAAAAGATGGGCGGCGCTATCACGGTGGAGTCTGAACTCCATGAAGGTTCTACGTTCCGTTTTACTATTCCGTATGATATGCATAACAAGCGGGAGGAGTTTAAAAGAAATGCGGAAAGGCAACAACACTTGAAAGTAGCCATAAAGTCATTGCAATTGCGCACCCTGTTGGTGGCGGAAGATGTGGATAGTAATTTCTTGCTTATGAATACTGTTCTGGGCAAGAGGTATAAACTGATACGTGCCCGGGATGGTCGTGAGGCTGTCAATATGTATAAGGAGCATCATCCCGATTTAATCTTTATGGATATAAAGATGCCTTATATGGATGGATTGGAAGCAACCCGCCTGATTCGTGGCTATTCGAAGGATGTTCCTATTATTGCATTGACTGCTTTTGCTTTCGAGTCGGACAGGGAAAGGGCAATAGAGGCGGGATGCAATGATTATTTAACGAAGCCCGTATCGCAGGAGGCTATAGAGAGGATATTGGAAAAGTATTCATTATAAACTGTTTCCGGAAAAGGGGCGCGATGATGACTCCGGAGAATAATAAGGAGGCTGTCAGGGCTCTGAAGTTACTGCCACATTGTGGTATTCGAGGGCTGTGCCCAAATGATGGGGAGTGTGTCAAAACTAAACCGACCTATCCCATCGTCAGCTGTAGGGGCAGGGTTTGCCTGCCCGAAGACACAAAGTAAACTGTTTTCGGGCGAGCGAACCTCGCCCCTACGAACGAAACGACAGCATTATCCACGTTTTGACACAACCCCTTTTTGGGGTCAATCCGAAAGTCCTGTGGGTGATATAAGCGTAAACTATGAGTTACAATGCCGGTATCAAATCGAGTGGTCGTCTGCTATACTTCATTTATAATGCCTTGAAAGAAATCTGTATGCTTACATTGTAATATTGGAATTTTCTTAAAATAGGATGCCCACACACTTATTGACTTGATTCGTAAAAAAAGAGGGTGTGCCGAAACGCTCATAAACCAAAAATCACCCTCGCCACTACCTGTGGCGAGGGTGATTTCGATAAAAGGGAGTGTGTCAAAACTAAACCGGTCTATCCCATCGTCAGCTGTAGGGGCAGGGGTTGCCTGCCCGAAGACACAAAGCAAACTGTTTTCGGGCGAGCGAACCTCGCCCCTACGAACGAAACGACAGCATTATCCACGTTTTGATACAGCTCCCTTTGGGGTTACTGCCGAGGGCAGTGAAGTCTCTTAGAACTTACAAACATTCAGCTTCTTGTCAACCAATAATCCGTCAATCATTTTCAGATTGAAGCTTACTCTTTGTTTAGCTTTCAGTTTCAAGATAAACAAGTCATTGGTTCCTTCGAGTGAAGGTTTGTTGCCGATATTGACGAAAGTAGGATACAATGCTTTTGTGCCATTGGTGTGAAGGCGGTCATAAGTAAAGTTTTCCATCTCTTTCATGCTAACCGGTTGTACACCGACAAATTCAAACTTCTGCTGGTCGTATGGCAAAGCGAAGCTCAGTGCATTGACAGACTTCAGGTCTATACCTTTCACTACTACTTCAATGATTTCATCTTTGTTATAACTGCGTTTGGCAGTGCTCATTTCGATGCTTCCGCTTACTTTTTCAGTTTCGTCGCTTTCGTCTACACCGTCTTCCAACTGAGTGGCTACTACCGAGATGTCATAAGCGTCAATCAAATCATTCTTGTTGATATCACCATTGCTGATGTAACCTTCAAAGTCGCCGTCGCCTTTGCGCAGACCGGTGTAGTTGGTATAAGAAGTCAAATCGTTGTTGTCAATCTTACCGTCATTGTTGATGTCGCCCGGTAAGTAACTTTCAGTTCCGGGAACTTTGAATACATACAGTTCACGGCCGGAACCATAATTGCCAACACCTTCTGTTACAGAAAGTTTGATGTAACGTGCAGTCGGACGTTCTGTGAATGTGAATACTTTCACTTCATCCTTGCGGTTCCATTCAAATGCACCGGCTTCTGTCCAGTGTTCTTTGTCCATACTATATGAAACGGTTCCTTTCAACAATGTTCCGTTGCCTCCGTCCTTACGGCTCAGGTAATGGAATTTATCCAATTGGTTGACACTTCTCAAGTCGATAATCATGTCGAACGGCAAAGCGTTAGCTCTGTACTTGGTGTGCCACATATCACCCATTTCGGCAAAGTCGAAGAGACGGTCGATTTCAAATCCTTCTTGTGCCTTGGCTGTTACTTCACCCTTGATGCCTCGGATTGCAAATTCCAACGGGTTGGATTTGGTCTTGGTTGTAAAGTTTGCCCAGTCTGACTGACCGTCCTTGTTTACGGCGCGAATCTTGAAGTCATAAGTTGTTTCGGCTTCCAGTCCTTCAAACAACAGTTCTGTATCTTTGATAGTACTATACAGAATGCCGTTCAATTCGATTTCATAATAGTCAGCATTGGCTACCGGAGCCCATGTCGGTTTCAGTGTATAGGCTTCAGTGTTTTCGGCAGTTACTTCGGCTTTCGGAGCTGTCAATGAGCCCGAAGTGACGCGGTGAGTATCGGCCGGTGCATAGCGGAATCCGCTGACAGTCATATTAATCTGATTAGTGGTGATATCCATCGGAGCCAGCTTGACGAGAAGTTGGGGGTTCTTGACGATAGTCACCTTTTCAAATTCACTTCCCGGAGTGGCAAACTTGTTCAGATTGGGAGCAGCATCGTAGAAGTATACGTTCTGTCCGTTTTGGAATTGTTCCAGAGAGGTAACCTCGGTCAGCTTAATCTTGTTCTTTCCTACTTTGGCAGAGATAGCTTTGGGCTTTTCGGTTACATTGATTCTGAACTCAGTGGCTTTCTCTTTCACGAAGCCGTCAAAGTCACCCTGAGTGCGGTGTACGGTGATAAGCACTTCATTTTTGGGAGTGACATTCGATTCGACGAAAGTAGTTACACCCTTACCGTCCTTGTATGCTTCGGTGATACCGTCATCGTCATATTCCACGGTCATGGTGTGCTTATGCGGATACATTTCATAGATGCGCAGACCCTTGTTGATTTCACTCACGTTATTGTTCGGGTTGGTCATCGGGATGATGGCTCCGTTCTTGACAAATACGGGGAGCTTCCACAGAGGAGCGGCAAAGTTGTTGATAACGCGTCCGCCTTCATATTTCTCGCCGGTGAAGTAATCAATCCATTCACCTTCGGGCAGATAGATACCGTTGCGGATGTCATTGCCTTCGGCATCTGCCTTGGTGTTCTGATAGATAGGTGCCACCAGGAAGTCGGTACCATACATATATTGGTATTTAGTGGCGCTGCCCATTGTGTAGTCATTCGGGAATTCGAGGAACATGGCTCTGATGATAGGCATTCCGTCTACCGCTTCTTTGGCAAAGCTGTAAGCGTATGGCATCAGTTCTGATTTCAGCTTCAGATACATACGGTTGATAGAAGTGGCAGGTTCGCCCAGGGCATGAGGATACTTTTCGTTGCTGCCCCAGCCGTCCATGTTGAGTTCCATCGGTGTCCATGTCTTCCACTGGAAGTCGCGGGTATTCATGGCCAGGTTCTTTCCACCGAAGATACCGTCCATATCGGAGGTGATATTAGGCTGTCCCGAAAGGCCCGAACCGATATAAGTCGGGATATGGAAGCGGATATATTCCCATTCGCCGCCGGTCTGGTCGCCCGACCATACTCCTGCATAGCGCTGGGTGCCTGCCCATCCGTCCAATGAGATGATAAACGGGCGTGCGTTATTGCCATAATAAGGCATAATCGTGCCCACATCGGCCACACCGTTCAAACCGAATGAATAGCCTGCGCCCACCCATGCAACGTCTGTTTTAAGAACACGTACACCGGCGTCTCTCACTTCTTTCACGATATCACGCTGAAGCAGTGCGCTGACTCCTTCTTTGGGATGGAGGTCGGATTGTGTCCAGAGTCCGATTTCCACTCCGTTCTTACGAGCATAGTCGCCCAGTTCTTTCAGGTTCTGGATATTGCCGTCCAATGTTTCGGTCTGTCCGTATCCGGCTCCGTAACCGTCGTTGGGGAGCAGCCAGCCCAAAGGCATGTCATGGTTCTTGTAACGGTCTATCACAGCGCGTGCCGAGAATTGGTAATTGTTCTTTTCGCCGTTCAAAGATTCCTTGATGCCGCCATTGTCCTTTTGGCTTTCTTTATAGCGTTTTCCGTCTTCAAACAAGATTCCCTTTTCGTCTTCTTTCCAGTAGTCGCGGTTGTAAGCGTTCAGGTGTCCCTGATAGAAGCCGAACTTGGGCAATAATACCGGATTACCGGTGAGTTGATAGAAGTCGTTCAACAAAGCAACGACACCGTCGCCCACCATATAAAAGACATCCAGATAATCCGTTTCGTGCGATAGTTTTACTTTTCCTTTTTCTTCTGCACCGAAGTCGTATTTACCTTTCTTGAAGGTGTGCCACATCACGCCATATCCGTTGGTAGACCAATAGAAAGGAGTGGGAGAAGCCACGCCTCCGTCGGTCCAGCTGTTCTGGTTTTCGATGGCGATTGCTTTTCCTTTGTGTGAGAATCTTCCGTTCTGCACACCACCTCCGTAGAAGTATTCTTTCGGATTTTCTTTCAGGGTGATGGTCACTTTATCTTTCTCGAATGAGACGGGGGCAAGTTGTTCCACCGCTACCTTGTTTGTTTCGAGGTTCGTGATTTTCAGTAATGAACTGGCCTTGTCAATCTGTATGTTGATACGTCCGGTCGTGATACTGATTGTGTTTCCGTTGTCGTCAATGTCCAACTTTGACAATGGCAGTCTGGGGTTGTCCACCAATATCTGTGCTTCGGGTTTGGCTTCCGGATTCCGGATGATTCCACCGGCATTATCTTGAAAGACTCTGAAGATGTTATCGCCGTAAAAATCAAGTGTCATACGCTGGTTGTTGGCAAACAAAACTTCGACAGCTGTCGGGTTGAGTCTTTTGATACTCACAATTTGAGGGCTTGGGAGCGTTGTCTCACTTGCGGCATGCATCGACTGGGCAGCCTGCACGGGTGCACCTGCCAGAACAAGCGGGAATGCCAGGGCAAGTAGTGCCGCTTTTTTTCCTTTGCGGTGTTGATTAGGGGTATTTTTCATAATAAACTATGATTAAATTAGAATATAGTTTTGATTTATTCGGTAAAGATAAAGCGTAATATTGATAAACAGGCAGATTTTTAAGAAAAAATTAAGCATATCCTTTAAACTTTTGTATTCGGGGGCCCGAAAAGGTCGTATTCAGCGTGGGCTTGTCTGTATAAAGGATGTATTACAGGCTTTTTAGGTTGATATAAATAAGCAAGGTGTCAAAAATGCTCTTACAGCAACAATGCGGCAGTTGCTTTGGAGTTTTGACACCTCTTTATTATCTCCCGAATGGCATTGTGGCTGCGTTTCGGGAGATATCCGGTCTTATCGTTTATTTGACTTCAATCACTTTCGTTGCTTTTTCCTTTTCTTCAGGAATTCGTTTCGGCAATTCGATAGTCAGGACACCGTCGTTCACTTTGGCGTCTATTTTATCCTTGTCTACATCATCCGGCAGAATCAGGGTTTGCTGGAACTTGGAGTAAGAGAATTCGCGACGCAGATAACGGCTTTCTTCCTTGCCTTCTTTGTCGCCTTCCGTTGTTTCTGTTTTCTTTTCCATAGAGATGACCAAATCATTGTCTTCATTGATATGGATTTGGAAATCGTCTTTTTTCATTCCCGGAGCGGCAACTTCCACTTTATACTCTTTTTCTGTCTCGATGACATTGATGGCCGGTGCTGTCGGGTTGGCTTTTACCATCCAGTCATTGTTCAAAAAATCGTTGAAAATACTTGGCAACCAAGTTTGGTTGGCTCTTCTTACTGGCATCATAATCTTAATCTCCTTTTGGTTTATGGTTAAACATTTTGTTTACTTTTGAATTTCGTCTTCTTTCGATTCCGTCATCCACTATCCATAATGCAAATACCATACTTTAGTTCGATTTCCTATGCTCCATATTCCACTCTTTTAAGTCTATAAAACCTTTCTTAAAGATAGGCGGCAAGACTTTAAGAGAGGATAAAACTATTTAAACGTTGACACAGACCGACTGCTGTCAAAATGTAATTTTTGAAGACGAATTGGCAGACGGACCGGCTTCTGTAAGTTTGAACCTCATGCGGAAAATGCCTTCTTTATAATCATGGCTGATGATTTTGAATGTACCTATCTGCGATGTGTTTTCCACGTGCAGACCGATGCAGAGGCATTCATCGTAATCGCCCACGTGCACCACTCTCACGGTTTCGGAGGCATGGTCGGGCAGACGTTTCAGGTCGAATCGCCCCACGGCTTCCTCTTGTGTGATGAATTCTGTGGTGATTGGCAGGTTTCTTTTCAATGTCTCGTTTACGGTCTTTTCTATGTGGCTTATCTCCTCTTCGGAGGGGCAGGCGGGTAGGGCGAAATCCAATTTACTTTTCTTGCGTTCGATATGTGCCGAAACTGCACGCCCGCAGCCAAAAAGGTTTACCATTGTTCTGTTTACGATATGCTCTGTGGTGTGCATCGGGGCGATGGACGCATCCTGAAACTTGGGAGCTGCTTGGTTTATTTCCATAATAGATTTATTTTATTGTGTTTGGACATGAAAGGTTATATGCGCCTTGGCCGGATATTTCTGTCTGTTGTTTTCAGTCAATCCTTCCATTGCTTTATCTCTCTCTTTAAGATGCTGTAGACATTGAGGTTGACAAACTTTCTTGTATACATCAGCTCGCCGTCGCGTTCAGTCCCTTCCAGGTGGAAGCCGAGCCTTTGCGGAATGGCATTGCTGGGAGCATTGCCTTCGGCGCAACGGATTTGGATGCGGTTCATGCCTCGCTCTTCGATGGCAATCCGGCAGAGATGCCGCACACATTTGGTCATGATTCCCCGGTGTTGGTACTCGGGCAGGAGCCAGTAACCAATCTCCGTGCGCAGGTTGGCGGCATCAGAAAAATGGAAACCGACCAGTCCGCACACTTCTCTTTTTTCTTCGATGATATAGATGAAGTCCCGGCGGGCCCGAGGCACTTTGAGTACGGATGCTAGAAAGGCCTTTTCTTCTTTCGCGGTCAGAAAGGTGACGAATGGGAGCCATTGCTGCAAATACTCGCGGTGCAAATGAATGGCATTGTATATTTTTTGTGAATCGCTTATGCGTACTTCCCGAATAGTTATGTTATCAGTAATCTTAGTTTTCATGGCGAATATGAATTTGATTTATCAAAGGTAAATCTTTTTTTTGGGTGAAGAGGAATAAACAGCGTGTTTTCTTTGAGAGTACAGACGGAAACGACGCGGATTTCACGCATTCGGGAGGAGAAAGAGCGTGAAATCCGTGTCCGGAGGATGGGCTGTCGGAGCCGCCTTCTCTTGTTTTTACAGAGCGGGTGTCTGAAACAGGAATACGAAAGATTTACTGTCTTTCAAGTCCTTGACGGCATCTCCGGCATATATCTCGCCCTGTGTCAAAGATAATTTCTTTATCCCTGCCTTCGGACTGAAATCTATCTCTTTCAAGTCGAGCCAAAACAGATTGGGGGTTAATACATTGTCAAAATAGTACACTTTGTTCTTCTGGTCGCACACCGAGCGCCAACGGGTGGAAGAGATGTGGGGCTTGTCGGGAGTGGTGATGCCGAAGGGAACGGATACGTTTCTCATCACGCTCAATACACTTGGGACGGCAATGCGTGCATCGGGAGTCTGCGGGATGGCGTGGACATAGAATGAGGCACGCACAAAGCGGTCGCTCGAACGGTTCGTGCCCGGCAACATTTGCAATCCTCCCACCTCTTTCCAGTAATCGTTGATAGCCAGTTGTGACGAATATTTGGGTGAGTTTGTCATTACCTGATACTCCTTTCCCTCGTGTATTTCCAGCTTTCCGTCCAGATATTCCAGCACAGCCGTATTTCCTGTATCGTCGGTGATGGCCAGATGTAAAGTGGAGGCCGAGCCGTTGGGCATTTGAGGTGCGTCAATTCGGAATGTCTCTTTTTTCAGCTCATCCACCGCCTCGCGCACAGTGGCGAAATTGTCGAGTACATATTGTGTCCAAATGCTGATTCCCATCACCGGACGTGTGTCTCCGGGACGCTCGTACACGGATTCGGGCAGGAATAAAAGGCTGGCTACCAACCCCTTCTCGTTCATTCCGTCACATGTGCCGATGTCATATCCTGTAGCGATGACACTGCCGTATTTCGAAGTCCATGTCACCGTCTCTCCCTTGTTGTGTCCTGCTCGTTGGATACCCCTCGGAAAGACATACAAATTACTCATGATATCTTCTTTCCAGTCCATGGTGCGTCCGGTGACAATCAGATTGTCGGGCCCGATGTATACAGCCCGGGTGCAAGCTTCCACTCGCGGCATGCGAATGGACAGCATAATGGCTAATGCGATTAGCGCAATGTTTTTTGTTCTCATTTTTTTATCTTAAAAGATTATTGTTTATCTATAAAACAGATACCGGATGCGGCTTGTTTAGGCGGGAGCGGTGATTCAGGTATAAAAATCAGTAATTCATATACCTGTCGGGTGTGATAATTCTCATATCTTTGTTCCGTCTCAATAACTTTGCTCTGTTTATGAATAAAAAGAACCGTAAAAAGATAAGTATGATACTTTATAGTCTGTTGATAGTGATAGTGCTGGCAGGAGCCGCAGTGTATGCTTTTCTTCACTCGCCAAGTTTCGGCCGGCTTCCGCGCGGAACGCGTTTGGAACGAATCTTGAATTCGCCCCACTACCGCGACGGAGCTTTCCGCAATGAGCCTGAAGTGCCGTTGATGACTTCCGGCAAAAGTAGGATATCAGGGATGATTGATTTTCTTTTCCGGAAGCCTGAAGGATTACGTCCCGAAACAGTGCTGCCCGTTATAAAGACAAACCTGAAAGAACTGTCTCCCGGTGAGGATATCCTGATATGGTTCGGACACTCGTCTTATTATATACAGATGGAAGGGAAACGCTTGCTGGTAGATCCGGTCTTTTACGATGCCTCTCCGGTTGCGTTTGTGAACCGTGCTTTCAAGGGAACCGATATTTATCGTCCCGAAGATATGCCCGACATTGATTTTCTGATTATCACCCACGACCATTGGGATCATCTGGACTATCGGACAGTGACCGAACTCAGAGAGCGGACAGGGAAGGTAATCTGCGCATTGGGGGTAGGTGAGCATCTGGAGTATTGGGGGGTTGACAAAAATCGCATCGTGGAGCTGGACTGGAACGAAGATGCCTCGCTCGGTGATGGATTTACCGTACATTGTCTTCCCGCCCGACATTTCTCGGGTCGCGGACTGAATGCCAATCAGACGCTATGGGCTTCCTTTTTGATGGAGAGCCCCTCCCGACAGATTTATATGGCGGGAGATGGCGGATACGGTCCTCACTTTGCCGCCATCGGAAAGCGTTTTCCTTTCATCGATTTGGCGATACTCGAAAACGGCCAGTATAATGAGGACTGGCGCTATATTCATCTGATGCCCGGCTACATGGCTCAGACGGCCAAAGACCTGAAAGCAAAGAAGGTTCTGACCGTGCATCACTCTAAATATGCATTGGCAAAACACAGATGGGACGAGCCTTTGGCCAATGCGCACCGTCTGGCGGAAAAAGATTCGCTGAACGTATTGATTCCTCATATAGGGGAGGTGGTGAAATGGGGTGACTGAAAGAAATAGGGGGTCTGGGTATGTCCTTTATTTGGCATTAAAGGGGGGGCAATCCGAAAACCCTGTGGGTATGTTAAAGGGCGTATGCCACTCTATAAAATGAAAAAAGGAGCAACGCCTTGCTCCAACCTTTTGTTAACCTTAAATCTAATACTATGAAAAACACATTGCAAAGGTACGGACTTTTTGGATAATAGCAAATAATTGGAGCTAAAAAATATGCTGCATAACATTGTTTAAGATTTGCTTTTCTCAAAAAGGCTTCTTTTAATACTTCTTTTACTTATCTTTGCACCCATTAAACAGTAATCGATATGGCATTTGAAGCAACAAAGAGAGAGTGGGGCGAACTTTACGCCTTTTTCCGCTTGCTGGCGGACGGATATGTGTATGCAGGAACTCCTGAAGTGAAGAAAAATGAGGCGCAACGATGGCCCGTTGCCATGATTCAGCGGGAGGAACACGACGGAACCCGCCGGTATATCATTGAAGATGAAGAGAATATACACATCTGTGGAGAAAAAATTGACAAGCTGGTGGCGCGTGAGGATTTTGCGGCTGTGGCGGAGCTGATTTTATCGGCTGTGAAAGAAAGTCGCGGAAACGAGGTCATGTCACCCGATGGGGTGGAGGAGTTCTTGGATGAGGTGGCTATCTTTGACCTGGAAGCGAAAACGGATGACCGTACCGATTTTCATGTTGCTTTTTACAGTGTGGATGCCCCTTTGACAGGCTTCTGTGTCCGTTCTCGTCTCAGCTCCATGTTTCCATTGCTGGACGGCGGACGAACTGCCAATCTGAAGTTTGAGCAGACCGGCATCAAGTTTGCCACGCCCACGGTCAATAAGATTAATGCTTTTGGTGAGGAAGACGATGTGGCGGGACGTATGTTGATGATAGAACGTCTGGGAGGTGTCTTGAAGTATAGCGATGTGGCCGACAAAGTGTTCCGTAGCAATTTGAGTATGATAGACCTGCACTTTCCCCGCATGTTGGGCGAAATGCTGCGCATCATGCATCTGGACGGCATCACCAGAGTGAGCGAGCTGACGGAGGTGATGAAGCAAGTCAATCCGTTGAAGATTAAAGAGGAACTGATTGGCAAACATCATTATTACGAATATAAGATGAAGCAATTCCTGCTGGCGCTTGCCTTGGGAATGCGTCCGGCAAAGCTCTTTACGGGAGTCGATTCGGCAGTGTCCGGCTTTTTATTGGTGGACGGTAGCGGTGAAATATTGTGCTATCAAAAAGCTGACCGTCAGACTTTTGCCGATTTCCTGTTCTATAACTCCCGCTTCGAAAAAGGCTCTACTGAGAAAGATAAATATGGCTATTTGGAACGTGAAAACGGAGTCTATTATTTTAAGTTGAACGCAAAAATCGGCTTGTTGAAACGGTAAGATAATACAGAAGGCTGCCTCCGAAGCCCGGCAGTCCTGTCATCCTAAATGCTAATGAAGAATGATAATAATATCAGACAGAGGAAAGGCTGCACTGTCACCCATTCCTCTGCCATTCATTGTCAGGTTTTGTCTTTATAATGAATCAATTCGAAAATCCTGTGGGTGATAAGCGTGAACTATGAGTTACAATGCTAGTACCAAATCAAATGGTCGCCTGATATACTTGATTCATAATATTTTAAAATTGTATCTTGTCATCCTGAACGCTGGTGAAGAACGACAATAATATCAGACAGAGGAAAGGCTGCACTGTCACCTATTCCTCTGCCATTCATTGTCAGGTTTTGTCTTTATAATGAATCAATTCGAAAATCCTGTGGGTGATAAGCGTGAACTATGAGTTACAATGCTAGTACCAAATCAAATGGTCGCCTGATATACTTGATTCATAATATCTTAAAAGAATCTGTATTCTTACATTGTAATATTGGAATTTTCTCAAAATATGATGCCAACACCCTTTTTGACTTGCCTTTTTATAGCTTGAATTTCAGGATTTTTCCATTCATGGCATCCAATAAAACAGGAGTCGTCTTATCGGGCGACAATACCAGCTTCTCCGTATTTCCTGTCAGCAGTTCCACCGCATCATATTCCAGATTGTAAGGTATTCCCAAAAAATCAAAAGCGTGCTGCGGAATGTTCACCGCTGCCCGTGCCGGTATGCTGTCAAAGTTGACCATCACCAGCAACAGCTCGTCATCCTGCTTGCGCAGAAAAGCATATTGCTTATGCTCGTTGAACACCCATCCTGCCAGGTTAGCGTATGTCAAATCAAAGAATGCCCCTTCGCGTATCGCCTTCTCCGTGTTGCATAAATTCAACAGCCGAGTGTAGAAAGCACGCAGCTTCTTTTCTTCCTCATTCAATAGCTTATCGTCGAACTTGCCGTTATTGCGCCAACGGCGGATACTGTCCACACTCCAATAATCGAAGATGGTCGTCCGTCCGTCCCGTCCGCTGAACCCTTCGGTATCCATACCTTGTTCGCCTATTTCCTGTCCGAAATAAATCATGACCGGATTGTCGTTCATGCAGGCAGAAACAATCATGGCAGGGATGGCGCGGGCACCGTTTCCGGCAAAGAAATCGGAAGCAATGCGTTGTTCGTCATGATTCTCAAGGAAGTTGAGCATACGGTGCTCTATTCCATTCAGGCTTTGCCAGCGATGGGGGATGGCGGTGGCCGATTCCCAACCCGAAGTGATGGCTCTCAGCGTGTCATACAAGCCCACTTTGTCATATAAATAGTCGAATTTGCCATTGAAAAGATAGTTGCGGTATTCTGCCGGATTATAAACTTCGGCTATGAATATCAAGTCGGGATATTGCGCTTTGACCTGCGGAATCACCCATCCCCAAAATTCGACAGGAACCATTTCTGCCATATCACAACGGAATCCGTCAATGTTTTTTAATGCCCAAAACAGCAATATGTCGAGCATTTTAGTCCACGTGTCGGGGATGGGGTCGAAATGGGTGCTTCGTCCGTTCATGTAATCCACACCATAGTTCAACTTCACCGTCTCATACCAGTCGTTGATGCCGGGCCATGCGTCAAAACGGTCGTTGCCGGTGGCTTTGGCAGGAAACTCCACGTAGGGTTCGGGAGCACCGCGGTGAAGGTCGATATTGCCTTCCAGCTTGGTGCCGGGAATGTAATAAAAATTATTATTCGGACTGAAAGCCTGGTTTACATCATCCTGTTCGCCCAGGTCGGCCACTTCTGCCGGTTTGGAATCCGAACCATACTGGCGGGCAACGTGGTTGGGGACAAAATCAATGATTACTTTCAGCTCCGCCTTGTGCGACCGTTTGACCAGGTTCTCAAATTCTTTCATCCGGTCGGGGATACTGTTTGCCAAATCGGGGTCTACATCATAATAATCCTTGATGGCGTATGGCGAGCCGGCCTTTCCCTTCACCACGGCAGGGTGGTCCGGGCGTATGCCGTAACGACTGTGATTGGTTTGGGTGGCGTGTTCGATGATGCCTGTATACCAAATATGTGTGGCTCCCAGACGCTTGATTTCTCCCAATGCCTTAGCCGTAAAGTCAGCCATTTTTCCACAGCCGTTTTCGTCCAGCGAGCCATTGGTCTTACAACGTGGGTTTCCGTTTCCAAACAAACGGGTAAACACCTGATAGATGATAATTTTTTCTTGTGTTTTCATTATATTGTTTTTTTATTTATTTCCATATACTTCCTTTCTCGTGCTGCAAACGGTCTATAATTTCGTTCGCCGTCGTATATCCTTGTTCAAATATTTCTTCGGCTTTCTCCAGCTCCCGGTTGCTGTAGCCTTCCAGTCCGTAGGGCTCAATCAGCAAATCGCTCAGCGGCTTTTGCGGCAGAGTGTTCGCCTGAAAGATAAAATGATAGGCCCTTAAAGCAATTGTCACCACATTCTTTTTATATTCGTCTGCCACCAGCGGACTGACGTTGAATGCTATCACTTTTTCACACATTTCGCGGATGGGGGTCACCGGTAGATTCATCAGTATTCCTCCGTCTACATAATAAGTATTGTTGATTTTCTGTGGTGCAAACAACACCGGCATACAGCACGAGGCGGCCACTCGCTCGGCTATTTTCCCCTTGCGGAAGGACACTATTTTTCCGTGGTCTAAGTCGGTGGCCGAGATGATGGTGGGGATGGAAAGCTCTTCTATCAGTTTTGTTCGCAAGTTGCTTTCCAGAAAATCAATGAAACTGTCGAGTTTCAGCAGTCCCTGTTTGTTGATGGAGAAGGTGGTGAGTTCTGTAAACGAGTGGTGTTCAAATAGTTCGATGACGTGATAGGGCTCTCTGCCATCGGCGTAGAATACGGCGGCCAGTGCGCCGGCACTCACCCCTGAAAGTATGTCGGGCGTTATGCCGTGTTCGTGTAGCGCCTGCATGATTCCCAAGTGAGCGAAGCCTTTGATGAACCCTCCGCTCAGGGCATAGCCTATGTTGTATTTGAATGTACTCATTAACCTATCTCGTTTGTTACATGGGCAAACATAATCATTTTTAACGAGATATGGAAAAAAGATGGGATAAAAATGGGGCAGATATAACTTTTCCACCGCATGAAATGCCTTGTCTGCATTCCTGCGGTGGATATGGGGGGATGCCGCCATTCCTACCTGAAGATGTCTCCATTGTTTGAGGAAACTCTCTCCATTGTTTGTCGAAACTGTCTCCATTGTTTAAGGAAACTCTCTCGAGGGTTTGGAGGGAGAATGGCGGTGTGTTTTCTTATGCTATTCCGTGAGCGTTTGCGTCCTTGTCTATTTTCTTAATCAAGCCTTGCAATACAGCACCCGGGCCACATTCTGTAAACTCGTCGGCTCCGTCGGCAATCATGTTCTTTACCGTCTGAGTCCAGCGGACAGAAGCAGTCAGCTGAGCCACCAGATTCGCCTTGATTTCGGCAGGGTCGGTGTGGGGCAAAGCGTCTACGTTCTGATAAACAGGACATTTCGGTGTATGGATTTCAGTCGCGTTGATAGCCGCTTCAAGTTCTATTTTGGCCGGATTCATCAGCGGAGAGTGGAAAGCACCGCCCACTTTCAGAGGCAAGGCACGTTTGGCACCGGCTGCTTTCAGTTGTTCGCAAGCCTTGTTGATGCCTTCGATGGAACCGGAGATAACGATTTGTCCCGGGCAATTGTAATTGGCGGCAACCACCACTTCGCCTTCTTTGGAGATGGCTTCGCACACTTCTTCCACTTTTTCGTCGGGCAATGCGATGATGGCAGCCATGGTCGAGGGTTGTGCTTCACAGGCTTTCTGCATAGCCATGGCGCGTGCATACACCAGTTTCAGTCCGTCTTCGAACGACAGAGCTCCGGCGGCAACCAAGGCAGAGAACTCGCCCAGTGAGTGTCCGGCTGTCATTTCGGGCTTGAAATCGTCACCCATGCAGAGGGCCGAAATAACCGAGTGGAGGAACACGGCAGGCTGAGTGACCTTGGTCTGGCGAAGGTCTTCGTCCGTACCTTCAAACATGATGTCTGTGATGCGGTATCCTAAAATGTCATTCGCTTTTTCAAATAATTCTTTGGCCAAAGCCGAGTTTTCGTACAGGTCTTTTCCCATACCTACAAACTGTGCTCCCTGTCCGGGGAATACAAATGCTTTCATATTTTTTCCTTTTTTGGTTTAAAAACGTTGCAAAGGTAATTATTTCTTTGGAAACTAGGTGCTATTCTTCCTTAATATTCATGGAGACAGGCTGATAAAAGTGGTTTAGCGGGCCGTGTCCTTCGCCGGTGCGGACGTCTTTTCCGGCCTCTATGCCGAGGGTCACATACTGTTTGGCACGTTCCACTGCTTGCGGCATCTCATCTCCCAGGGCCAGGTATGTGGCGATGGCGGAAGAGAGGGTGCAACCGGTTCCGTGGGTGTTCTGGCTCTCTATTTTGGCGGAGGTGAACAGGTGAGGGGCGTTTTCTCCGGCTATCTGCAGCACGTCGCACATCAGTCCGCCTTCCAGGTGGCCGCCTTTCAGGAGGACGGCCTTGCTACCGAATTTCAACAGTTCGAGGGCGGCGGATTTCATCTCCTCTACATTATTAATAGGATGTGCTGTCAATACTTCTGCTTCTCTCAGGTTGGGCGTGATGAGGGAGGAGAGGGGCATCAACTCGTCGGCGAGGGCTGCGATGGCATCATCTTCTATCAGTTTGTGTCCGCTGGTAGATACCATGACGGGGTCGAAAACCACATGCGCGGGCCGGTACTTGCGCAGACAGGCGGAGATGACCTTTACAATCTCAATGTCATTTATCATCCCTATTTTGATGGCATCGGGACGTATGTCGTCCATGACGGCCTCTATCTGCCCGCGCACAAAAACAGGGGGGACGGGATGGATGGCACGCACGCCGGTGGTGTTTTGAACCGTGATGGCGGTGATGGCGGTGGCGGCATAGGCCCCCAGTGCTGAGATGGTTTTCAGGTCGGCCTGAATGCCGGCGCCTCCGCTGCAATCGGAGCCGGCTATGCTCATAATGGCTGGATATTTTTTCATTTATTTGTCGGATTAATTATCATGCCTGCAAATATAAGTAATAATATTGTATTTAAAGTTTGCAGGAATGGAACTAATCGCTTATTTTTGCTTTACGAAAGGAAATATAATATAAATGATAGAAGGATGAAGAAAGCCCTGGTAAGTGGCGGTGCGGGCTTTATAGGTTCGCATCTTTGTACGCGTCTGATAAACGAGGGTAACCGGGTTATCTGTCTTGATAACTTTTTTACCGGTAGCAAAGATAATATAAAGCACCTGATAGACCATCCATGTTTCGAGTTGGTGGAGCATGATGTGGTGAATCCGTATTGTGCGGAGGTGGATGAAATATATAATTTGGCATGCCCCGCTTCCCCCATTCATTATCAATATGATGCGATAAAAACGGCTAAGACGGCTGTTTTCGGAACTTTTAATATGTTGGGATTGGCAAAGAAAAACAATGCGCGCATGCTTCAGGCATCGACAAGCGAAGTGTATGGTGACCCGATTTCACATCCGCAGCAGGAGTCTGACTGGGGGAATGTGAATCCTATCGGTTACCGTTCTTGCTATGATGAAGGGAAGCGGTGTGCCGAGACATTGTGTATGGATTATTACCGCCAGCATCGGGTGAAGATAAAGATAGTGCGGATATTCAATACCTACGGTCCCCACATGTTGCCCGACGACGGGCGTGTCATTTCCAACTTCGTGGTGCAGGCCTTGCAGAATAAGGATATCACGATTTACGGTGACGGAAAGCAGACGCGCAGTTTCCAATATGTGGATGATTTGATTGAGGCAATGGTGCGTATGATGGCTACGGAGGATGACTTCACGGGGCCGGTGAATATCGGCAATCCGCGTGAGTTCTCGATGCTGGAACTGGCACAACTGGTGCTGGGACTGACGGGCTCGGAGTCAAAAATAGTCTATCAGCCTCTTCCTTATGACGATCCGCGCCAGCGTCGGCCCGATATCACGCTGGCTAAGGAAAAATTGAACTGGAAACCGACGGTGCAGTTGGAGGAAGGATTGATAGAAGTGATTAGTTATTTTAAAAAAGTTCTCTCTAAATAGTGGCGAATATGACAGCTGATGTAAATGTGGTGATAGATCATTCGGAATACACCATCTTGGTAGTGGATGATGTGGTTTCTAATGTGTTGCTATTAAAAGTACTGCTTACGAACGAGAAGTTTAAGGTCATTACCGCAAATAATGGTAAGGACGCGTTGGTGCAGGCAGCCGAAAAGCAACCGGATTTGATTCTGTTGGATGTGATGATGCCGGAAATGAATGGTTTTGAGGTGTCGGAAAAGCTGAAGGCAGACCCTGTTACCCAAAATATTCCTATTATCTTCCTGACTGCCTTGAACACGACTTCCGATATTGTGAAGGGGTTCAAGGTGGGGGCGAATGATTTTATCTCAAAGCCTTTCAATAAGGAGGAATTGGTGATTCGTGTGACTCACCAGATTTCGCTGGTGGCGGCAAAAAGGATTATTCTTCGTCAAACGGAGGAGTTGCGTAAAACAATCATGGGGCGTGATAAGCTTTATTCTGTGATTGCGCATGACCTGCGTTCTCCTATGGGGTCTATCAAGATGGTGCTCAATATGTTGATATTAAGTCTGCCTCCTTCTCAGATTGGGGAAGAAATGTATCAGATGTTGAGCATGGCCAATCAGAGCACTGAGGATGTGTTCGCTTTGTTGGACAATCTATTGAAGTGGACAAAGAGTCAGATTGGTAAACTGAATGTGGTGTATCAGGATTTCAATATCGTTGAGAATATTGCATCGGTCATTGAGATTTTTAATCTGGTGGCAGGCATGAAGAATATCAAATTGCGTTATCAGGGGGATGATAAGATAGAGGTTCATGCTGATATCGATATGATGAAGACGATTATGCGTAACTTATTGAGCAATGCGATTAAGTTCAGTTATAATGATTCTGAAATCGTGGTCGGTGCCCGGATAGTGGACGACAGTGTGGTGGTCAGTGTCAGGGATAGCGGAAAGGGGATGAGTGAAGAGGACCAGCGGAAGTTGCTGAATACGGAGACTCACTTTAGTAAATATGGCACGAATAATGAAGAGGGTTCCGGTTTGGGACTGTTGTTGTGCCTTGATTTTGCCGTTAAGAATGGAGGGCGTCTTTGGTTTGAATCGGAGGAGGGGAAAGGTTCTACCTTCTATTTCTCGGTTCCGTTGAAGAAATAAACTGTGGTCTCAAGATAGACTTGAGCATCGTATGGAGAACAGGAAAATCCCTCTGTTTTGGCCTTGTATATAATGACTTAAGGCTGAAATAGGGGGATTTTCATACGTTTGCTAGAGTCCTACTTCCAGATAAACGGGGTTATGGTCACTCATGTCATAAGGCATTGTGCCATATTTGAGGCCCAATAAAGAAGGGGAGTGAAACAGATAATCAATTCTGAGCAGATTATGCAGTCCGCGATAAGTGGCTCCATATCCTTCTCCGGCAGAAAGAAAACCGTCTTGCAGATTCCCCTTCAGTGTTTCGTAAGTAAATGTTCCCGGAGTGTCATTGAAGTCACCGCATAAGATAATGGGAGTCTCGGTGGCATTCACCAGCGAGGCGATGTCTTTGGCCTGTTCTGCACGTTGGATGATATTGGCCTCCATGTTGTCGGTGAACTGTGTATAAATTTGATTTTCTTTTTCTTCATCTCCGGCGCCTCTGGCTTGTGCGGCTTTCGAACGCATCCGGTCAAAGCTGGTGGTCTGCATGTGTACGTTAATTACTCTGATTGTCATACCCTTGACATCCAAATCGGTCCAGATAGCTCCGTTGTTGGTATTCGGAAATTCGATAATCTGAGACTGTTTGATGGGGTAGCGGCTATAAATGGCTTGTGCACGTCCTTCCGGGATGTATGAGTAAGGAAAATTCTTGGAATAAGTATTGTATAAGTCTTTGGTGGTGAAGTCTCCGTTGCCTCTGTACTCTTGGAAACACAGTACGTCTACTCCTTCTTTGTTCAGGATGTCGGCAAATTCTTTCGCCGAGAAACCGGTGATTTCTCCTCCGAATGAATGTACGTTATAAGTCACGACTTTAAGTTGGGTATCATTGGCATATTTGGTCGAATTGTAAACCTGATACATAGACGCAATATATCCGTAGTTTATCAATAGCCCCAGTAGCGGAACCCATGCCCAATACCTGAACCGGATGAGCCAGTAAAGCAGCAGCAAGGCATTGATAATGACCAGTATAGGTTTCCCCAATGCGATATAGGCTGCAAACATATTACTTTCCGGATCTATTCTTCCCGCAAAATAGGCGAAAACGGATAATCCTAAAATCAGAAAGGTGAATATGATGGATAAAAGGTATGCAAATTTGTATACAGCTAGTCTTCCCATAATTTATGTGTTTTTTAAATATTTGTTGATGGTATCTTTTAGTAAATCGGGAGATATGGGTTTAATCAAAAACTCATTGCATCCACTTTCTATTGCAGCAGCCTTATCTTTTTCGTAAGCGTAGGCGCTGACGGCAATCACAGGTATCTCGGGAGATACTTCTCTGATGATTCGTGTGGCGTCCAGACCGTCGAGATTGGGCATTTTTATGTCCATAAGAATCAGGTCGGGACTATATTTCTCGTAGTATTGGATGGCCTCCATACCGTCAAGGGCATGTACCAGTTTATAGGTCTTGCCAATCATGGCTTCTATTAAGTCATAATTACTTTGATTGTCTTCCGCTACTAGTATAACAATTTCTTTCTGTATAGATTCTTTGTTGTCTGTGTATCGGGTAAAAGTATGTTTTTCTCGTTTTACTTCGCCATTGACAGATATATAGGGGATGGTGAATGTAAATGTGGTTCCTTTTCCCGGTTCGGAGTTTACCCAAATTTTTCCTCCTAGTTTCTCGGCAATTATTTTACTGATGGACAGCCCCAGTCCTGTGCCGGCTATACTCTCATTGGCCATTATAAAGCGGTCGAATATCTTGGGGAGCTTTTCGGCCGGAATACCGGTACCGGTGTCGGTCACATGAAAAAGAATCTGGTCGTCCACCTTTTTATATCCGAAACTGATATACCCTTTCTGAGTAAATTTAGTGGCATTGCCTATCAAGTTGGAGAATATCTGGAAAAGTCGGTTTCTGTCGGTAGATATGTAAAGAGAACGGTCTGATTTCTCGAAAATCAGCTCTACTCCGCTCTGACAACGGAAACGATAAGTGTTCTTTACATCATCACACAATGTATAGAGATTGACAGGCGCATAGTTGAACTCCATCATTCCGGATTCTATCTTCGATAAATCCAGAATTTCGTTAATCAGCTCTTGCAGGCGCATATTGTTTTTCTCCACAATATCATAATATTGTAATCTTTCTTCGGAGTTGTCAGTCTCTGCGATAATGCGCGAAAAGCCTAGAATAGCATTGAGCGGAGTGCGTATTTCATGGCTCATATTGGCAAGAAACGCAGATTTCAGTTGATTGGACCGTTCGGCTTTCCACACTATCTCTGAGGTGTTTTGTATATATCCTTCCAGCAAGATGCGGTTGGTATACACTTCCCGGTTATAGATTTTCAGTCGCATATCCACTGTTTTGCCATTCATCAGCAGTTTATACGAAATGGTGTCGCTGCTTTCTTTGCCATGTAAATAATTCTCTACCCAATTTTCTACTCTTGTCTTATCTTCGGGATGGATGTAGGCGATATATTCGTCCAGAGTAATTGTCTTTTCTTCTTCATTGTCAGAAAACACCTGAGTGTATCCCGAATAAGTGAAAATCCGGGTGAGTGAGTCGAAAGTCCACAGCCCGATATGAGCCGCCTTTTCCACCTCACGTAAGTCCTTTATCTTCTTTTCCAACTTCAGCCTCACGACGCTGCGCCCCGTGATGTCACGATATTGGAATATCAGATGGTCTTCATTGAATTTCGAAATAATACATTTGTAGTATTTCACCTCTTCGCCCAAAATGAGCTTATAGTTTTGTGCAGAGGACGATACCTTCCCGTCGATGACCTTTTTAAATTCCTTGTGCATTTCGCGGGCCGTCTCCAAAGGGAAGTATGAGAAAATGTTCTTGCCTATCACTTCCTCTTCCTTGATATAGAAATCCGGTCGGTTAGGCTTAAAGTCAAGACAGGTTCCATCCTTGTATACAAAGAACATTGTATCGCCGGTAATCTCTAAGATTCTTTCGGCATACTGCTTTTCATGCAATATTTTGTTAGAAGCCTTCATATCAATCTTACGGTACTTAACTTAATATTAAGACGTAGTGTTTTTATTAATCTCAGCAAATATACGAAAAAAATATTGCTTATATCATTTTATATCGTAATTTTGCACGGAGAAACAAGCAAAATAGAGAGATGAAAAAAATATTAGTTGCAGAAGATACAGAAAGTAATTTCCTTTTACTGTCTATCATCTTGCGGAGGGATTATGAAATACTCCGTGCTTATAATGGGGAAGAGGCAGTTGAAATATGCCGTGTAGACCAACCTGACCTGATACTTATGGATATAAAAATGCCTGTAATGGATGGTTTGGAGGCTACCAAAAACATCCGCACATTCAATAAGGATATCGTTATTGTAGCTCTTACTGCCAATGCATACGACAGCGACCGTGAAAAGGCATACCTTGCCGGTTGTAATAATTATATGGCAAAGCCCGTCATGGCAAACAAGCTGCGTGAAATGATACATTCATATTTGGGATAATCATACGGCTCTGCGTGCTTTTTCCCAAGTGCCGTCATTTTTGCTTTTCCTTTTGAGATAGGAGAAGCCTTTAATGACATTTATATTCATGAACAAGAAGTAGTAAGGGACATAGAGCAGTTTGTTTTTTACTGATTTTGTGGATAAATAATACCCATACCCCCCGCCTGCATAAAACAATAATTGCAGTGCCAAGAGTATGATATAGAGGTGGGGATGCTTGTTGCCGACAATCAGCAGCACATTTAGCGGTACGAGCGAGAACAGGGCTATCGGTGTGACAGACCACCTCAGCACACGATGGGACACGTATTGAAAGCTGAGTATTCCATATCGGAATGGATTGAGCAGGCCTCGTAGCCGATAAATGGCCTGGAGTCCTCCTGCTGCGATGCGTACCTTTCTCTTTTCTTCCTCTTTCATACTTGCCGAACCGTTTTCCATGGCGTATGCTTTGTCGCAATATGCGATAATATATTTTTTCATGGCTATTCTTAAGGAAAGGACAAAGTCGTCCAACAGCGTATCATTGGGCATCTGTTCGTACAAAGCAGTACGAATAGCGAACAATTCTCCTGCGGCGCCTACGGCAGAATGGAGTTGTGCGTCCAGTTTCTTTAAAAAAGATTCATATTTCCAGTACATTCCTTCACCTCCCGCTGCTGCTCCGTCCTTGGTGTGCATGTGGATGCGTTTCTCGCCTGCCACACACCCCACCTTCGGATTATTGAAGCAACGTACCATTTCGCGGACAGCTTGTGGATGGATGAACGTATTGGCATCCGTGAAAATAACAATCGGAGTGGTGACAAATTTTATTCCGCGATTCATGGCTGCGGTTTTCCCTTTGCGCTCGGCAGAATAGTACACAGTTGCATCGGGATATGCCTTCAGCTTTTCGTTGGTGGCATCGCAACTTCCGTCCGTTACCCATACTATTTTGAATTTTTCTTTCGGATAATCCAGTTCGCGGCAGTTCTGCATCTTCTCATCCACTACCTGTTCTTCATTGTAGGCTGTGATGAAGAGAGTGACTTCAGGGAGCTCTTCGGGCATAGGCTCACTTTTTTCTTTTACAAAAATCCGCTTGATTCCGACCAGTGCCCACAGTATGATTCCGTATCCGAGATAGGTATAGAAAACGAGGGACAGAAGGATAAAGAATATGATTTCAATTGTATTCATTGTCGTATTATTTCATTGTATAATTCTAATGTCTTGAGCGCAGTTTCTTTCCATGAAAATTGCTGTACCCTTCCCAGTCCGTATGCTGACTGTGACTGACGGTATTCGGAGTCTTCCTCCAGCCGAAGCATAGCCCCGGCAATCTCTTCAGGCTTGTAAGGATTTACCAAGATAGCATCCTTTCCAGCTATTTCGGGCATGGCAGAGGTTTGTGAAGTAATGACGGGCGTGCCACACGCCATCGCTTCCAAAATAGGGATGCCGAAACTCTCGCGCAACGAAGTGTAAATGAATGCGGTAGCCCCGCTATACAAGGCAGGCAAATCCTTGTTGGGGATATAGCCTGGGTAATAAAGCATGGATTTGATATCCGTCAAACCATATTCACGTAAGTAATTATTAATAGTCTCTTCTTTCAAGTCGGCGATGAGAAGCGGGAGAGGATGAGACGAAGCATTCAGATAGTGGCAATAGGCTTGTAATGTTCTTGCCGTATTCTTTTTAGGGTCGGTATTGCCTAGGAAGAAGAAATAATGCTCCGTTCCGATGTATTTCCGTGTTATGGGTAGATACTCCGTCATGGGCTTGAAATGTGAAGAATAACCATTGTACACGGTGGTCACCCGCTCTGTCCCCAATTGCAGAAATTGACAGATATGCTCCCTCTCAAAATTGGATACAGTAATAATCTTTCTACATTTGTTCAATATTCGGGGGACTATAAACCTTCTGTAACAGCGTCCTAAATTCTGATATAAAGATTGGTTTCTGCCTTGCTTGGGCTCAAGAAAAATAATGTCATGCAAGGTCAGTATCAGCGGAGTGTGACACCACAACGGAGCCGTGTTGCCGGTGCAGTGCAGCAAGTCGGGCTCTATCTTTTTCAGGGCCGACGGCAATCCTATTTGCTCCCACAAAGGGTAGGAGGGGTAATCTATCTGTACAATATGCATATTATCCGATTCCTGCAGACACCTGTCCTCTCCCGCACCCACCAAGATGAAGTATTCATTTTGGCAGTCCATTTTCTGTATCTCCCTTATGGTTTCAAGGGCTACATAGTCCATGCCGTGCTTTTCTTTTCTAAATATTCTTTGAGCCTCTATTGCTATTTTCATGTACTGATTATTTTATCAAGTTTGAATCCTCGTCTTCATATTTTTCTTTGCTGTGAAATAAAAAAGTAAGATTTTTGAATCCTTTGGCCGCCCTCTTCCGAAAACTGTTGAACAGCGAGCCGTCGGCAGAGATAGTGCCATAGCCGGTGATAGCCCGCGCCTTACGGTTTCTGACAAATTTTATACGTCCGTATTCTTTCAGTTCCAATGCCAGCGACCCATCCTCGCCGCGGATGATGTCGGTCCTGAAACCTACTTGGCGTGCCGTGTTTGTCCGAAATCCAAAGACCATTCCGCGCACATTGAGTTCAGGTCTTTGTATATGCTGAATGTTAAAATAAATGTCACGCATCGCTTCATATAGAAAAAGCCCCATTGGTGAATAATCCTTATTAGGGAGGAAGCTCCAAAGGGCATACGCCGCCACGACTCCATCTTGTCTCAATGCGTCTGTCATGGTTGCGATATAGAAAGGCGGATATATCGTGTCCGAATCCATGCAAAGACAATACTTTCCTTTAGCATAATTCAGTCCGCATTGGCGGGCAAATCCCGGCCCCTTCTTTTCCTCATTATAATACCTCACCCCCAGTTCCTTTAAAATATTTTCCGTATTATCTGTAGAATGATTGTTGACAACTATGATTTCTATGCAGAAGAGACATTGGTTTTCGCTTATCGACCATAGGCAAGGGAAAATTCTGCTTTCTTCATTATGAGCGATGACCACCACCGAAACCAAAGGATTCCCGGCTTGTAATTGTTTAATTCTTTTTTTGACCCTGTCGGTGAGTCGGGGGGGCAGCTCACTGTATGGCTTTTCATACGTGGATAAGTAATCGGTGTACCATTTCATAATTCTCTACAATTTTAATAATTCTTCGAATAGTTTTATCCACTGAGACATAATCTGTTCCACTTCAAATCTTCTTACATTGATGCATGCTTTGCGTCCCATTTCTTTCCTTATGTCTTCGTTCTCAATCAGATAGCATATTTTTTCGGCTAATTGCTCCACATTTCCGTTTTCCACCAAGATGCCGTCTTCGCCATCCCGGATAATATCTCCGGGTCCGCACGGACAAGCGAAAGAAACAGGGGGAACACCACACGCCATCGCTTCTGCCACTACCATGCCAAAGCCTTCATATCTGGAACTTAATACAAAAATAGAGCTTTCGCGATATTTGTCAATGATATCGGGAGTATCCGCTTTTAGAATGACATGGTTTGATAAATTGAGTTTACGGACCAACTCTTCATACGGAGTCGGATTCCCTTTTCCATAAATGAAAAGTTTCCATTCGGGGTGTTTGCAGGCAACCGTGCTCCAGGCTTGTATTAACAAGTCGAATCCTTTTTGATAAGTATACCGTCCTACGGCAATGGCTTGATTTCCAGGCTGGTGATTGGCCGGTACGATTGGGAAAGGCAAAGGATTGCCGATAACTTCTACTCGGCGGAGCTGATGCCAGTTTTCCCTGTCTTCCTTGCAGAGAACCACAAATCTGTCCAGTCTTTTGATATGCCTTACCAGACTCATCATCCATATTTTCGAGAAGAGAGTCGTTACCATGTTTTTGTCCGCTCCATTGAAGTTGCGATAATGCTTTTTATTGACATGCAGTTCGCCCACCTTCTTGCTGCCATCCTTTATGGAAGTAATGAAATTTATTTCCCTTCGCATCAAAGAGACTGTAATGTCGGGCTTAATGCTGAACAAGGTCTCTCTCAGCTTACGTTTATATATGCGTTGTTTTTGGAGGTATACGATTATTTTTTTGTACAGAGGCAAGTCCCACAGCTCTTCAAAGTCAATGTCCAGCCGGATGAGCCGTATGCGAGAAGACAACGGATAATAAGGCGGTTTATTTTGGCCGTCTGTCAAAATGATGTAGACTGTATATCCCGCCACATCTGCCAGATAATTAGCCTTTGTTGTTAAAACTCTTTCTACTCCTCCGGGAATATAAAGAGACGGTGTGCAATAAACGATTACCGGTTTTCTATCCATCCTGCCCCTTCTTGTATGTTGTTTGACAAATGTAAGTCTTTTATCTTTGATATTAAAATATTTATAACTCTTTTATCACCTTTTTCATTTGATTTTTCCAAGACAGCCGGCCGATGGAGTTTCTTATTTGTTCCGGCGGAATATCGAGAGCCGAATAAAACCGGACAATCTCATTGATATCGATGGCGCTTTCGTCGGCAGGTGCTTTGAGAATGTAGGGCATACGGTCAAAATCCTCATCCGTTTCCGAATAAATGAACGGTATGCCGCGAGCTGCATACTCCCTGTTTTTGAGTGTTTTTATTTTGTCGATGTGGCTGCGGTGGCGTGCCAGGCTGCCGATGGCAAAGTCTGCCCGGTCGAACAGTTCATCCAGTTCTTTTCCCATCATCTGTCCGTGAAAAATGACTTGCTTCCTGATGTGATAGCGGGTGATGAGTTCGTGGAAACCCGGAGCGTGCTGCGAATCATACATTTCTGATTTCCATACTCCGCCTACGATATGGAAGTAAATTTCCCTGTCGTGAGGTTGCCGGTAATATTCTCCCAGTCCGTGTATCAGTCGGTCGTATCCGTGCCAGTAGTGGACCTCCGCAACCCCTATCAGATGGATGGCAGAGGACGAATCAAGACCGCTCGTCTTTCTGAGCGGGACAGCGTCGAAATCCACTCCGTTGGATATCCTGATGGTGCGTTGGCCGAATATCCTTGCTTCGTCTGAAAACGTGACAATGGCATTGACCCACTTTGCCAACGCCCTGCGGAACAGCCTGTCTATTTGCAGTCCGCACCGGGTAATGAATGGAAAACCTTTGTACTCCGAATCGTATGGATAAGTGGGGATTTCCATTGCAATCTTTATTCCGGCTTTCTGCAACCGGTGGAATAGGCGAACCGTAAACGGGTTTGCATTGTGAAATGAACGTACATAAATCATGTCAACACCCTGACTGACGGCATAGCGGTAAATGCTGCCGTATGAAATCCTTTTCCTGACCGCCGCCCACTTCCCCATACCATAATCTTCTATGACCTCTTCGTTCATCATGCGCACCCGGTGTCTGTTTTTATTTATGCCATACGTGCAGATGTCCACCGTGTGACCCAGCTCGCGCAACGCCTTTATCTGACATAGAATCTTCTTACTTATGCCGCTGCTCTCGGAGAAACCGTGATATAATAAAAAAATGATTCTCATGACTGACCTGTTAAAGAATGAAACAAATTATTCCATTTTTCCATAATCTGTTTTTGCGAGTAGCGTTGTATATTCGTTTTAGCTTGCGTTCCCATTCTTATTCTTTTACTTTCATCTTCTATCAATAGGCATATTGCTTCTGCAAGTTCCTTTATATTACCATTTTCCACCAGCAGGCCGTCTTCTCCGTTTGTTATTATTTCTGCCGGACCATGAGGACAGTTAAATGAAACACAAGGGAGTCCGCACGCCATTGCTTCCAGGAGTGCCATCGGCAAACCTTCAAATCGGGAGCTCATGACGTACATGGAACTTTCCATATACTTCTCCTGAATGTTTCGGACAGGTTGGCATAACTTGAAGTTTTTTTCCAGTTTATGCTTTTCGATAAGGGATTTCAACATCTCATATTCCGTTCCTTCACCGTAAATATTTACTTCCCAGTCAGGATGTTTCCGGTTGACAATTGCCCAAGCTTCGATAAGCCGTTCGTATCCTTTCTGTTCATTGAGCCTCCCGATGCTGATGATGCGTTTATTTTTGCAGGAACTGCTATATTGCGGATAGAATGGGAGTGAATTCGGAATGACAAATGCTTGTTTTATGCTTGCCCAGTTACCGGCATCATGTTCGGTCAGCACCACTAAAGCATCCAGTCGGCTTACCCCTTTTTCTTGTTTTTTCCGCCAATATCTTGCTATTTGTCTGTATGGAAATCCGCGTTGTTCCAATAAGTGAAAATTGCGGCTGTAGGGTTTGGCTATATGCGATTCTCCCACCTTCCTGCTTCCATCTTTTAGTTGGGTGAGGAAGTCGAGGTCACGTCCCAGCGTGCTGATAACGATGTCCGCTTTCAGGCGTTCCAGCAGTCTGCCGAGTTTTCTTCTGTAAACAAACATGAGTGTGAAGTAGTAAAGACTTCTGAGCAGCAAACCATGACGGTATTGTCGGTCGAAGTTGATGCCCAAGTCAATATGCCTCACCTTGGACGAGAGCGGAAAGACGACCGCCCTTCCTGCCTGTGAATCAGTGACTATATATACCTCATGCCCCATCACGTCGGCCAGATAGTTTGCCTTCTGAATGATGATTCTGTCGGCACCGCCCACGGTGGTCAAGGCCGTATATAGATATACAATTTTCATTTCTCCTTCAGTTCGTTGAAAAGCTTTTCCCACATCGGCATGATAGCCTCCGGTGAGTAGCGCTCAATGTTTTCCCGTGCCTGACGGCCGAATGCTTTTCGTTCTTCCTTATACTCTATGAAGTAACACAATGCTTCGGCAAATGCCTTAATATCACCGTTTTTCACCAAGAAACCATCCTCTCCGTCACGGATAGTCTCTGCCGGTCCGTTGGGACAGTCGAAGGCGACACACGGCAGTCCGCAACCCATAGCCTCCAGCAACACCAAGACGAAGCCTTCGTAATTGGAACTCAGGGCGAAGATGGAACTGTTAAGATATTCTTGTGCTATATTCTTCGTGAAAGGATGGATGGTGACCGACTTTGCCAAACCGTTGCGGCGGATTTGTCCGTTCAATGCCTCCCGGCGGATGCCTTCGCCGAAGATGTCCAGCCGCCAGGAAGGATGCTGCTTGTTGACGATGCTCCAGGCATCAATCAGTCTGTCAAATCCTTTCTGATACGTGAGCCGCCCGACCGCTATCACGCGGTGTGCCTCACACGGACTGCTTTGGGGAGGGATGAATTTCGTGAAATTGGGAATAACACGCACATGCGGTGCCTTGCTCCATGCTTTCGCATCCGCCTGCGTGAGCGTCACCACCACATCACTGTACTTTTCTATCAGCCGGAAACGTCTGCGGGTGTTCCATTTATTTCTCAAATCTTTAAAAAATCCCAGCCTGAAATCATCCGTCAGATGGATAAACTCCCTCGCGCCGTGTGACTCGATGACCTTCTTGGCGCGGCACTTCAGCCGGCATATCTCGCCCGCCATATAAGTTGTAGTGCAAATGATAATGTCAGGGTCTATTTTTCTTATTATCTCTTTCAGACGCCTTTTGCCCAACCGCTGCAGTCTGAACCTCATCCATACGCGTCGGGGCAACATATACCGGTAGCACACATGATGGCGTATGTCGAGGTCGACATGATGCACATTGGGCGACAGAGGGAAGCTGACCGGATGGTCTCCCTGCGACGAAGTGACCAGATACACCTCATGGTGCAGGCGGTCGGCCAAGTAATTCATTTTGTCGACGAATATCCGTTCTATCCCGCCCACAACGGCTATCGTGTCATATACATATATAATTCTCATATCATTTTTTTGAACAATGTATCCCATTTTGCCATGATGTTCTCCGGCGAATAACGCTCCATGTCGATTTTGGCATTGTGCCCCATCCGCTCTCTGTCTTCATCGCGCAGAATCATTTTTATCAAGCTATCTGTAAAGTCTTTTAAATTACCTTTCTCCACCAGAATGCCGTCTTCTTCGTTGTAGATGATGTCGGCGGGTCCGTGCGGACAGTCGTATGCCACACAGGGCAGCCCGCATGCCATTGCCTCGATGAGCACCAGTCCGAAGCCTTCGTAATTGGAACTGAGCACAAAAAAGGCACTCTTGTAATACTCTTCCGCTATGTAGTCCGTAAAGGGACGGATTGTCACCGTTCCCTCCAGTCCGTAAGTTTTTATTTGCGCGTTCAGCTCATCCTTCAGCACCCCTTCGCCAAAGATGTCCAGCTTCCACTTGGGATATACCTTGTGTACTTCCGCCCACGCTTTAATCAGCTGGTCAAATCCTTTTTGATACGTGAGCCGTCCCACGGCGATGGCGCGCGTGGCGTTGTAATCGAGATAACCTTCCAGAGAAACGAACCATGTGAAATTGGGGAGGACACGTATCGGCCGCCTGAATCCCTTTGCCCACGACCGGGCATCGCTTACGGTCAGCGTCACCAGCACGTCACAATATTTCTGCACGGCACGACACTTTTTGTATGCCTCATAGCGGTCGAACCAATCGCGGATGCAGCCCCGGCTGAAATTGTCGGGTATTGCCATATACTCCTTGGCGCAATGCGATTCCATTATCTTTTTCGCTTTTCCTTTCAACCGCCCGATTACTCCGGGCTTCCAGGCCGTGGTGCAGATAATGAAGTCGGGACAGATGTCGTCTATCACCGCCTGAGCGCGTTCTCTGAACAGATTGTCCAATCTTTTCGCTTCGCGCAGACGCTTGAAATACCGGTATCGGTACTGCGAATGAAAACGGACTCCCAGGTCGATGTGCCTCACCTGGGGCGACAGTGGAAAGCTGAAGGGAACGTCTCCCTGTGAGGTGGTAAGTAAATATACCTCATACTGAAACTTGTCTGCCAGATAATTCATTTTCTCGACAAATATCCGTTCCAGTCCTCCCTTATAGGCGATGCTTTCGTGTATATATATTATTTTCATTGTGCCGTGAGCCGATTAAACAAATCAATCCATTTTATCATCACTTTATCAGCCAGGAAACGTTTGGAATTTTCTTTTGCCTCCTTGCCCAGTTGTCTTCTCAGTGGATGGTTTATAATCAGTCTGTGGATGGCCGTCGCCATGTCCCACAGTTCGTGTCCGTCGGGCGACATCCTTTCAAAATAAGGCAACAGTATTCCGTCTTCGTCGTGATGTATTATCTCGCCCGGACCGTATGGACAATTGAGTGCGATGCAGGGCAGTCCGCACGACATCGCCTCGATTAGCACCAGCCCGAAACCCTCATACAACGAGGACATCAGAAACATGGAACTGTCAAGAAATTCTTGTTCAAGGTCGTCGCTGAAAGGATGGATTTTCACCACTTCCTCCAGTCCCAGTCTTTCAATCATGTGTAATAAAGATTTCTTTTCTTTGCCCTCTCCGTAAATGTCCAGCCGCCAACCGGGATGTATGCGGTACACCTTCAGCCATGTGGCAATTATCCGGTGGAAAGCCTTTTCTTTGGTGAGCCGGCCGGCGCTTATGGCGCGTTTCACCGTGAGGGGGCTGGTAGCGGGCGGAAGGTCGGGTATGGAATTTGGAATGACAAATTTCCGCTTGCTGTCTGTGTTCCATTCCTTGCTGTCTCCGTCGGTGAGCGACACGATGGCGTCACACTTCTCCTCGATGGTGAGGAAGCTCTTCCGTATCATCCGTTCGTGTAAAAGCTGGATGGGCTTGCTGCGCTTTATTCCGTCATTGATGCCGGTGCGCGACTTTACGCAATGCGATTCGACTATTTTTTTTGCACGGCACTCCAACCGGCACACCACGTCTGCCTTATAATAGGTGGTGGCGATGATGATGTCGGGGTCTATCTGTGCGATTTGTTTCTTTATTTTCTTTTCAAAGTCGCAGTCCATCCGCCACTTCATCCACCATCGCAACGGAGCTTTATGCCGATATTGCAGATGGAAGCGGACGTTGAGGTCGACGTGCTTCACCCGTGCGGAGATGGGGAATGAGAAGGGATGCTCTCCCTGTGCGGCAGTAATGAGATAAACATCATAAGCGCATACATCGGCAAAATAATTCATTTTGTCTGTCAAAATCTTTTCTACGCCTCCAATCCGCGCGATGGCGTCATAGACATATACTATTTTCATCCTTCATATTATTTTCTACAAAAATAAGCTTTTCCCGACAGACATCCAAATAAAAACGTAATGGAAGTTACCGTTAAAACGGTAATTTTCCATTATTTTTCGTTTTCTCTTCCTCTGCGCGGAGAAAAGCTTGAAAAGCCCGGTCGTGTGTGCGCCAGTCGTTTTCTGCCGCCGGTCCTTCGGAGGCACTGTGAGAAGCCCTTTGGAGCCACTCCGCGGAAGGGGCGTATTCGGCAAATTTGGTCATGCTGGGGTTGTGCGAGAGATAAATCGTGCCGCAGGCGCCGTTGCGGTTTTTCGCCACGATGAGCAGCATCATGTCCGGGGTGACGGGGTACTGGCTGTCGGGCACCACACGCATTCCCGCCTTGTGGGGGTGGAAAATGAAGCTCACCGTGTCGGCATCCTGTTCGATGCTTCCGCTCTCGCGGATATTTTCGAGGTGCGGCATTTTGTCAAAATTGCTCATCACCTCGCGGTTCAGCTGGCTCAGGGCGATGACGGGGATGTCCAGTTGCATGGACAGCAGTTTGAGCAGTTGGTTGTTGGCGGCTACGTCCTGTTCGCGGGTGCCGGTGGTGCGTGTGGTGGCGAAAAGTTGGAGGTAATCCACGCCCAGCAGTCTGCATTTTCCTTCGGCATGGAGTGCTTTCACCACCACCGCCACTTCCTCCATGGTGATGTTTCCGCGGTCAAAAAAACGGATATCCATCTGTTCCATTGTTTTCCTCATCTCGCGCACCAGTGTCAGTTCGGCATCGGTGAGCCGCCCCCTGTTCCAGTTGTCGGGCTTGATGTCCGTCAGGCTCAGAATCCAGCGTTCCACCAACTTGTCGGCCGACGACTCCATACTGATGAGACACACGGGGACCCCTTGGCGCACGGCGGTGAGGAGGGTGTACATCAGGATGGCGGTCTTGCCCTCGTTGGGGCGTCCGCCGATGACGTTGAGCGTGCCGCCGGGCCATCCCTGCAGCATCTCGTTCAGTGGTGCGAAACCGGTGTCGATGCCCGGCAGTTCGCCCTCCGCGCGGTTCATGCGTTGCTCCAGCCGTTCCATGACGCGCTCCATCACTTCGGGCATTTCGCGCAGCTCGTTGATGGCGGGCAGGTGGTTGCTCAGGTCGTTCACCTGCCGCAGCACCTCCACCAGCGTCTCTTCGATGTCGATGGTTTCGTCGGCGGCGCGGTTGTCGCCCGACAGCAGGATTTCGCGCAGCCGTCGGCGCATGTAGAACTGCGACAGGATGTCGATGTGTTGTTCGAGGTGTGCCGAGCTTGCCACCCTGCCGCTGATTTCGGCGATGCGGTATGCTCCGCCCACGGTGTCCAGCATTCCTTCTTCGCGCAACTGCTGTGCGACGGTGAGGATGTCTATCTGCAGGTCTTTTTTCTGCAGCGCGAGGCAGGCGTTGAATATCAGTTTGTGGGCCGGTTCGTAAAAGTAGTCGGGGTGGATGAGCGGGATGTATCTCCGCGCCGCCTGTCCCTCTATCAGGATGGCGCCGAGCACTGCCACCTCCAGTTCGGGGGCGGCGTGGGGCATGACGCCGGTGCTGCCCATAAAGATTTTCTGTACTATTTTTACGTCTCTTTTGTTGCCTGAATTCTGCTTCTGACTTTCTGAATTCTGTATTTGGGAATCTGAATTCTGTTTCTGACTTTCTGAATTCTGTATTTGGGAATCTGAATTCTCCTTTCGGAAGTCTGAATTCTGCATTTGGGAATCTGAGTTCTGCTTCTGACTTTCTGAATTCTGTATTTGGAAGTCTGAATTCTGTTTCTGACTTTCTGAATTCTGGATTTGGGAATCTGAATTCTCCTTTCGGAAGTCTGAATTCTGCATTTGGGAATCTGAGTTCTGCTTCTGACTTTCTGAATTCTGTATTTGGAAGTCTGAATTCTGTTTCTGACTTTCTGAATTCTGGATTTGGGAATCTGAATTCTGTTTCTGAGAATCTGAATTCTGTATTTGGGAATCTGAATTCTGTTTCTGACTTTCTGAATTCTGTTTTCGGAAATCTGAATTCTGTTCTTGACTTTCTGAATTCTGCATTTGGGAATCTGAATTCAGCATTTGGGAATCTGAATTCTGTTTCTGAGAATCTGAATTCTCCTTTTGGGAGTCCGAATTTTCCTTTCGGTCTCCCGCATCTTGTTTGTTTTCTTCCATTTTTTTGCTTCTAGAACTTGAAACTCTTGTCCTTCAGGTAATTGCATGCCAGTTTGGTATGCTCCTTCTTTCGGATGGTGTCTTTATACAACTGCACATTTCGAATCGCCTCCTCGCGCTCTTCCAGACTCAGTTTTCGCCATTCGCGGCGTGCCTTTTCCTGTTCCGCAGGCTGAACTTCAAGCATGAAGCTGTAGTACTTGAAGAACTCCTGAAACTTCTTCTCCGTCTCACTTCCCAGCTCGATGTCCCGCTTCGTTTTCTGCTCCTGCAGACGCACGCTTTTTCCGCAATGCTCTTCGTAGTGGGGCAGCCAGAAGAGGTTTTTGGAAATCTCTGTGCATCTTTCAATCAGACCGCTCATTTCCAGCAGTTTGATTTTTTCGTGCGCCGTGCTTCTGCTCCATCCGGTCAGTTTCATGATGTCGCCGGGGGTGAGATAAATGCTGCCTCTTATCAGCTTGACGCCCTGGTTGGTTTTGCCGTCGCCAAAGTTGGCGTAAACCAGCATGTAGAAATACAACGTTCCTGCACTTCGAATCGGTATTTGATTGATAATCAGTTCAGCCAACTTGCGTGGCAACGCCATGTAACCGTTCTCGTTGAAATTCAAAATTGAATCTAATAAATCTTTTTCCATGTCAAATGTTTTTGTGGACATGCATCCGTTACATTTCCGGACACTTAATCCATTGGTTTATAATTACATAAGGGGTAGGCTCCGTGACCCTTCCGGACGGTGACCCGGACAGCCTTTCCTTATTGTATTTAGAATTAAAAAAAGAAACAAAGAAAACTCTCTTGAGGGCTTTGGGAAAGTCTTACCATTGTTTGGGAAGAATGTCTCCATTGTTTTCGGAAAGTGTCTCCATTGTTTGGGGGTACTGTCCCCGGCTTTTTCGACGACAAAAGTATAAAACTGAAAAAACTAATGTTTCAAGAAGTTGAAAAATCATTTTATTTTTGTACTTTTGCGCCCATTTTTATTAATTATTATTCATTTAAAAAAATGTAACATCATGCTTAAAAAACAAGACGATGAGATTTTGCGAATTGCGTATCATATTGAAAGCTCGGTTATGAGCGTACTTCGGGCTTATGCCGATTTGATTTCCTACAAGTTCACTTCGGCGAAAGTGGATATGAAGATGTCTTATAACACGTTGGAAAACAACTTGAAAGACAATCACCACCCCAAGTTGGAAGTGATGGTAAGAATCGCCCGCGGGCTGTTTCCGGGGCTGGAGGAAGAGATTATGCCGGGGCTTCCCCGCAAGCTCTCTTCCCATCTCTGCCGCAATGAAATGATGGCGCGTATTTTTGCTGCCTTTTTGGGTAATAACGCCAAGCGTATCAAGCAGGTAGCTTCTTTGATGTCCCGTTTGGCCGACGGTGAGCTTCCCACGCTTTCCGAGCTTGATGTGATGAAGAAAGCAGCAAAAAAAGACAAATAAAATTATTTTCTAATTTTATTTAAACTTTTTAGGGCATCCCCAGATAATTGAAGATTAGTTCCACTTGTTTGGGGGTGAAGGAGTGCTGGGAAGGGATGTATCCGCTTTGGTTCAATGCCTTTTCCAGCACTTTATTTCGTTCTATCCACTTGCGCAGGGTGCGCAGGGCGCTGACGTAACTCATTGTGGGATTGTAGAGATGGGCTATTTCCGCCTTTCCGTAGCTTTTGATTTCGATTTGTTTTTCAATTTCTTCCATATACTTCTTTATTTTTTTAAGTAATAAGTAAAGGTACTCATTATTAGTGGTTTATGCAATAATTTTTGATTATTTATTTCCTTTTCTCATCTTATATTTTCGTTTGTATATTGTTTATATCTTAATTTATCACTTACGTTCGGTTTGTAAACCCGGCGTCGCCGCGCTGCCGTATCTTTGTGGTGTTCCAAGCGGGGGAGGGCCTCTCCCGAAGCTGTGTAAAGGCAGCGTGTGGGGACGAGAGAAACGGATTATTAACCTGATAAAAAAGTAAGATTATGGCAAATGTGAAATTTTCAGTTGTGGCCAAAAAGAATCCTGTGGAGCCGGAAGCCGGTGCCAAATTCTATGCCTGTGCACAGAGCGCGGGGGTGCAGTCGCTCGAAGACATGAGTAAGGTGATTGAGAAAAACTGTACGCTGACTTCTACCGATATTATGGCGGTACTCCATGCCATGGACGAGGTGATGCGTGACCAGTTGTGTAATGGACAGATTGTGCGCATCGGTGATTTGGGCTATGCCCGCCTGTCCTTGCGCAGCCGCGGGGCCGACTCGGAGGACAAGTTTGATTCTTCTCTCATCAAGCAGGCACGCGTGGTGTTCACGCCCAGCGCCAATACGCGCCGCGCTCTGATGCACCTCGTTTATGTGAAGGTGGAGAAGCGTCCGGTGAAGTCCAAGAAAGTGGTAGAGGAGTAACGTATCGAATCGTGAACAGACTTTTCTTAGAAGGAAAACGAAACGTATCGAATCGGGAACAGACTTTTCTTCAAAGGAAAACGGAACGTATCGAATCGTGAACAGACTTTTCTTAAAAGGAAAACGGAACGTATCGAATCGTGAACGGACTTTTCTTCAAAGGAAAACGGAATGTATCGAATTGTGAACGTACTTTTCTTCAAAGGAAAACGGAATGTATTGAATCGGGAACAGACTTTTCTTCAAAGGAAAACGGAATGTATTGAATCGTATCGAAAAACAGATTTTTATTAAAAATGAAACGAACTAAACAACAAAACAAAATGAGTAAAATGAACAAAACAGCTTGGGGAATCCTCCTCAAGCTCATTATTGCAGTTGCGACTTCGGTTGCCGGTGTTATCGGAATCACTTCATGCATAGGAGGCTGAGAAAATGGAAAGAGAAGTAAATTTAATTGTCGTTCACTGTTCCGCCACCCGGGTGGACAGAGACATAACGGCACGCGACATCGACAGCTTTCACCGGGTACGCGGCTTCAGCAGTTGGGGCTATCATTACTATGTCCGCAAGGACGGTTCGATAGAGAAAATGCGTGACGAAAGCGAGCCGGGTGCCCATGCCTACGGTCATAACCGTGACAGCATCGGACTGTGCTATGAGGGCGGACTGGACGTGAACGGGCGTCCGGCCGATACCCGCACTGCTGCGCAAAAACGTACACTGGTAGCGCTGCTCCGTTCCTTGCGGGCTGATTATCCAGGGGCGCGGATTGTGGGACACCGTGATTTGAGTCCGGACGTGAACGGCAACGGCCGTGTGGACAAGTGGGAGCGCACCAAGGAGTGCCCCTGCTTTGATGCGGCGGAAGAGTATGCGGATTTGTAAAGTATATGTAAATAAAAAAGAAGGAGTACGAGTGATGGCAATAAGATATAGTTTGTCAAAGAAAGGTGCCAATGGCGACGGTCTTTATTACGCGAATACGCGCAGTGCGGGAGTGGTGGATTTGAAGGAGTTGTGCAAGCGCATCACGCAGCGCTGCCGCCTGAAAGAGCCGATGCTGCTGGCGTCAGCCATGGCATTTGCAGAAGCGATGGAGGAAGAGCTGGCAGAAGGCAGGATTGTGGAGCTGGGTAATGTGGGCCGGTTTCAGGTGTTGTGCAGCAGCACCGGTGCGGAGACGGCCGACTGTTTTTATGCGTGCAAGCACATGAAGCCCGCCAAGATTCAGTTTCGCCCGGGCAAAGGGCTGAAACAGATGCTCAAAGGGGTGGAATACAGAAGGGTGGCACTGAAATGAAAGGTGCGGATAAGGTGGTGGATAAGGCGGCAGCGGTGAAAACGGCTGCCGTCTTTTTTTAAGGGGTGGATATAATTGTTTCTTTATGTATGGCTATGAATATAAAAAGAGTATCTTTGTCGGACAGAAATTCTATTGGGCAAGAAGGGGAGCCGGATAAAACTTAGAATGGAAAAGCAAGGAAGTGATATGATGTTTGTCTCTGTATGTCCATGAAGATATGTTGGTGGTAAAACATGGAATTATGAAAAAGAAAGTTTCAATATTGATTCCCACATATAATGAAGAAAGGTCACTGCCGTTTTTATATGATGCACTGATAAAAATAGTAGATAAGCTGGATGCTTACGACTGGGAAGTGCTGTTTGTGAATGACGGCAGTTCGGATACTTCTCTGAAGCAAATCAAACTGTTGCGGCAAAAAGATGAACGGATATGCTATGTCGACCTTTCACGTAATTTCGGCAAAGAAGCAGCAATGCTGGCCGGATTTGACTATGTGACAGGAGATTGTACGATAGTGATGGATGCTGATTTGCAGGATCCTCCATGTTTGATAGAATCCATGCTTTATTATTGGGAAAAAGGGTATGACGATGTGTATGCCAAAAGGAATGACCGTGGCGCGGAAAGCTTTTTAAGAAGAAAATTTACTCTTTTGTTTTATTCCATATTACAAAGGAGCACTCGGGTGGAGATATTGCCCAATGTCGGCGACTTTCGCTTGTTGGACAAATGTTGTATCCGCACATTGAGAGGTTTACGTGAGAGTGAACGTTATACCAAAGGGATGTTTGCATGGATTGGTTTTAAGAAGAAGGAAATCTGTTTTGACAGAAATGACCGGCTGGTCGGACATTCTTCGTGGAGCTTTTTCCAGTTGTTGGGGCTGGCAATAGACGGTATCACTTCATTTACAATTTTCCCATTACGCTTTGCGACTATTTTGGGAGTAATTCTATCTTTGTGTGTATTTATTTATATGATTTATATTTTTATAAAAACATTGTTGTATGGCGATCCGGTTCAAGGTTTTCCCACTTTGATTATTGTGGTTTTGTTTTTAGGAGGAATTCAATTGCTGTCATTAGGTATTATTGGAGAATATTTAGGACGTATTTTCAATGAAGCGAAAAATAGGCCGGTATATATTGCCAGAGAATACAACGATGTAAAATTATAAAAAAGAGAAGAATCGTGGAAAAATATATCAAGAAATATATACATATTGTGTCACTTCTGGCATTGGGAATCCTTTTTTATGCATTAAATGCCAATGTGCCTTTACGAAATGATGACTTAATGTATTCTTTTATGTATTTGAGGGAGTGCGTAGGCAATGTTCCTCATCCCATTGATTTAAATGCTCCGATAGATGGGATAGGAGACGTGTTCGTTTCTCAATTCAATCATTATTTTTCGATGAACGGCAGGACGCCTGTACATTTTGTAGTGCAGTTGTTTTGTGCTGTGTTTAATAAAGATATATTTAATATCTGTACATCGCTTGTTTATATCCTCTTTCTTGTGGGGGTAGCAAAATTAGTTTTTCCTGACCATCGTTCTTATGTGCATTATGTGGGGATAGCAAGCGTGTTTTGGTTCTTTTTCCCTTTTTCTTTATTTTATGCGTTGGGCATATCTTTTGCTGTAAATTATATGTGGTCTCTTACAGCCTGTATTTGGTTTTTACTGTTATACCGCAAAGTGAGAAGTGGGCTGGTTATGGGAAAATCCGGTTGTGCTTTGGCCTTGGCCGTCAGCTTTTTGGCAGGGTGGTCACACGAGGCTTTTGCGATGGGCATAGCTGGAGCTTTGTTTATTCATACATTGTATGATTATAAGAAAAATGAAAATGGGGGACAGAAGTTTTACTTGGCTGTCGCTTTTTGTTTAGGCGCGGCTATGTTGGTGATTTCGCCCGGAACCTTGGGGCGACTGCATTCGGTAGGAGCGGTTGTAGATATTGTTGATGCAGTTTATTCCCGAATCGGGGTGTTGTTTTTCATGAAGCGTCTGTGGCTATTGCTTGGTTTGACCTTCTTCTTGACAGTGGCCGGATGCTTGAATATAGCTTCGTTTTTAAAAGAAAATACGTTTCTGTTGATGGCACTTTGTATAGAAATCCTTTTTATTTTGCTGTTAGGGTTTGTAAATGAACGTGCGCTGTTGGGAGTAGAGTTCTTTTCTTTTTTGTTATTGCTTCGTATGTTGTGTAAGTGGAAAAAGGAAAAATACTTGTTGAATAAATATATATTGATTTCATTCTTTTCCATTTTTCTATGTATGGAGTTGAATGTCATAAAAGTTTTGTCGCTGACAGAAAAGGAATACTTCTCTATTATTGACAGCTATCTGGCTGATGCGAATGGTTTTGCATATCAGGCAAATCTTGATATTCCTTTTTATTATAACAGATATATAAGTCGTTTGTCTCCTGATAGTTGGGAGGTGAAGGCACTTTCTTATTATTATGGCAAGCCTATGCATTTGTTTCCGGCTTCATATAAGGAATATTTGTTACATATTGATTCTTATTTATCTCCTGCTTACCAAGTGGAAAATGGGGGCGGGCTATATAAAATACCCGAAACGTCCCTTTATATAGCTCAAGTTGATTCGTGCCATGAGGAAGATACTTTTGTGTGCACGTTCAGTTATGAACCGGTTCCTGTTAAAGAGAAATATTCTTTAAGACAGGTTTGGGATAGGAGTGTGTATGAAAATAAATATGATAGATATGAGATTAAGGTGTCTCCGGTTAGATGGAATGACAGGTCTGTTGTAATAATTGATAATGCTGCTTTCGAAAACAGAGTATTGCAGAATATCGTGATGAAGGCCGATTAGATTTTTATAAGTTTTTATTTTAAAATGAAAAGATATGAAGTGTGACAATAAGAGTTTGAAAAAGGGTGCTTTATATTGTTTGATGTGTTCATTAATTTTGTTTTCACAACTGTTTATGTATGTATTAAACAGCCCTGTTCTGAATGTCATGACCCCCCTTTCATGGTTCTATTATACATGTGCGTGTTTTAGTCATGCTGTGTGTATTTTTGCCGGTGTGTATGTTGCCTATTGCTGTGTTTCGTTATTCCGCCTGAAAAAAACGGCAGATGGGGTTTTAATCGTTGCTTCTTTGTCTGTCTTTATACTTGTCTATGTCGATCGTCAGGTTTATTCGCTGTATAAGTTTCATATACAGGGTTTTGTCTTTGACATGCTTTTGGATGAAGGGGCGGGAGATGTGTTTGTCTTCGACAAAGGAATCTATTATAAAATAATCATCTTGTTTGTCTTGATGCTTTTGTCGGTTTTTACGTTGGTGTATCTGACGAAAAAAATAGTCAATGTTTTTAGCATCGTCGTTAAGCCGTTTTTGGTTGTATTTCTTTTTTCCCTGATAGCGGGCAATATTGTTCATCTGTATGGAGATTTCATGATGGACTCATCCATTCAGAGAACCTCAAAGATGCTTCCGTATTATTATGCTGTATCAGCAAATATGACTCTGAAAAAACTGGGATTCCGTGCTCCCCAAAGTAGGTTTCTTAAAGATTTCGGAGGTGCCGGTGCCGGTACTGCCATTTATCCTCTTCATCCGTTGGAGACAGAGCGGCCGGATACCTTATACAATATTGTGTTTATCCTTATAGATTCCTGGTCTAAGAAAGTTCTTACAGATGAATGTATGCCCAACATAACAAGCTTTGCAAACAGCAGTCAAGTCTTTGTCGATAATATATCATGCAGTAATCAGACAAGTGGTGGGTTGTATGGTCTTTTTTATGGTTTGCCTGCATATTACACGACTTCGTTTGCAGCTGCCGGATATCATCCATTGTTTGTACAACAATTGTTACGTTTGGGCTACCAATGCTCGCTGTATCCCAGTGCAAGCCTTAAATGGGCGGATATGGACAAGAATCTTTTTTCATTGTTGCCCGCCCATCGCTTTGACACAAATGGGGAAACCACGTATGAGCGTGATTCGATGATTACCGCCGACTTCATATCCTCTGTCAGTGATATGAAAGAGCAGACTCGGCCTTCGTTTTGTCTTGTTTTTTATGACCTGCTCCATAGCAACCAATTGCCTAAAGAGAAGAACGGAATATTCAAGCCGTCATGGGAGTATGAGGATTATACGAAGTTGGACAATGATATGAATCCGGTTCCTTATTTTAACCTGTATAGAAATGCGTGTCATGCTTTAGATGAGTTTGTAGGTGAGGTGTTGGCATGTCTTGAAAAGAATGATTTGTTGAAAAATACGATAGTAGTATTGACGGCGGATCATGCGCAGGAGTTTAATGAAAATCATAATAACAGTTGGGGACATGCCGGTAATTATTCAAAATATCAGATAGGAGTTCCTTTGATATGTCATTTCCCTGATAAGGAGCACATGGTTTACAGGCATAGGACATCGAATTATGATATCGTTCCTACTATAATGAAAAATTACTTGGGAGTGGCCAATCCGTTGGAGGATTATTGCTTGGGAAAAGACTTGTATGACACGGATAGAAACGATTGGATAGTTGTGGGACGGCATGAGTTGGACTATGGGTATGTGTTGCCCAATGACTATGTAATTGTGAGAAATGAGAATGATTTGATTGATGTTTATGATGATAAATGGGAATATAAGGATAACTATAATGTTGATATAAAAGCTTTTAATAAAGCGAATGGGAGGCTTAACAGATTTTTTAAAAAAGAATAGTATCCGTTGTGGTTGTTATCCCGGCCTTCTTCCTGTTTCAGTGTCGGAGGATGCCGATATAAAAGTGGATTTTTTTAAAACATTGAACTTAAACAGTCGGATTTCTCAAAAAAAACATATCTTTGTATATGTGCTGTGCACGACAATAATAAGAAATGAGAATGGAAAAACATAATGTAAGAATCATGAAACCGATGAGTGATGAAGAAAATTCTTTTTTATTGTGATACGGTTTTCGGCGTTGGCGGAGTGCAACGCGTACTGGCGGAAGTGGCGAAGCGGCTTTCGGAGGAGTATGAGGTCACGATATTGACCACGGATGACATTAGACAGACTCACCGGTATGGTTACGATAAGTCTTCGGTCAGGTTTGTGTCCCTCACCTATGCTCCGGTCAGTATCTGGCGGCGTTTGCGACAGAAGTGCTGCAGTTTTGTATTTAAATATTTACTCCCGAAGAATGAATGGACTTGCTCTATGTATGCACGGAGCTTTTTCTTATTGCCTTATCAGGAAGAACTGGTAGAGAAAATAAATGACGGAAACTATAACGTGGCGATTGGTGTGCATGCTTATTGTTCTCTTCATTTGGCTATTGTCCGGTTCGAGTTGAATGTGCAGCGAACGGCGGCTTGGATGCACAATTCTTATGAAGCGCTTTTTGAAAAGAAGCATCCGTATCTTCCTCGGTTGAAGTCGTTTTTCTGCAATCGGATGGTTGACATTGAGCGGACTATTGTCCTGAGCCGGAGGGACCAACAGAGGTATATGAAGGAGTTGGGACTGGAAACGAGGGTGATATACAATCCGCTGACCATGGAAGTGAAGGAGTGCACTCAGCCCGGCAATAAATCTTTTTTATCGGTGGGACGCTTCTCTAAAAATCATAAAGGTTTTGATTTGTTGATAGAGGCATTTGCCTTGTTCGCCAAGCGGAATGTGCAATGGAATCTTGTTATTGTGGGCGAGGGGCCCGAAGAGGCTTTGTATCGTTCTTTGATAGCGAAACATGGGTTGAAGGACAGGGTGAGGATAGATTCGTTTACCGATGATGTACATTCTTATTACCTCCGCGCCGGAGTTTATGTTTTGGCGTCGAGATGGGAGGGAATGCCGTTGGTGCTGATGGAGGCACTGGCGCACGGTTTGCCGGTCATTGCTTCAAACCTGCCTGTCGTAGAGGAACTGCTGGGAGAAAGCCGTGCGGCGATGCTTTTTGAAAACGGAAATATAGCGGAGTTGGCAGACCGGATGTTCGACATGGCTGCAAGTGCGGATTTGGCCGAAAGGGGCAGGGCTGCTGTGGATTGTGCACGCGAGTTTAGTATGGATAAAGTCATAGAAGAATGGAAACAAAAGATAATCAGATGATGGAAGAAGAAAAATGGTCACTGGTGATTGTGCCGAAAACGGGACTTTTCAAGTTGGACTTGGGAGAGTTGTGGCGTTATCGTGATTTGCTGGTGATGTATATCCATCGTGACATTGTGACTTTTTATAAACAAACGATATTGGGTCCGCTATGGTTTCTGATACAGCCTCTGTTCACTACTCTGATGTTTATGTTCGTTTTTGGCGGCATAGCCGGTATCTCTACAGACGGGCTTCCCCAGCCGTTGTTCTATATGGCGGGACTGCTGTGCTGGAATTATTTTGCCGAGTGTTTGAACCGTTGTTCGGATACATTCAATGCTAACCAGAATGTTTTCGGCAAAGTGTATTTTCCGCGGTTGATTGTTCCATTGTCCATTGTGGTGTCGAGTATCGTAAAAATGGGAATTCAGTTCGGACTGTTCCTTTTTATTTACTTGTATTATATTGTCGGAGGGTATTCTCCGGTGTTAAATGCTTACGCTTTTTTGCTTCCTTTGCTCATTTTGATATTGGCCGGTTTGGGATTAGGTTTTGGGTTATTAATATCTTCTCTCACTACCAAATATCGTGATTTGAGGTTCTTGGTTACTTTTGGCGTACAACTATGGATGTATGCTACACCGGTCATTTATCCGTTGTCGGTCATGCAGCAAGACCACCGGCAATATATGTGGCTGATATTGGCCAATCCTTTGACTGCTGTCATTGAGACATTCAAGTTTGGTTTTTTGGGTGAGGGGACTTTCAGCTGGTGGTATTTGGGATATAGTTTTTGCTTTATGGCGGTAGTCATGCTTTTGGGGATGATTACATTTAATAAAGTGCAGCGTAGTTTTATGGATGTAATCTAGAATCAGGAAGAAATAGGGGAGCGTCTTGATTCTGATACAGGTGAATTTGATGGGTTTGATTGATAATTTGAAAAAAAAATGATATGAAATTCTCTTTTGTGATGCCTTCTTATAAGGTCAGATATATGAAACTTGCCATTGATAGCATTCTGAGGCAGAGTTATGAGGATTTTGAGTTGGTTATAATCAATGATGCGTCGCCGGAGGATATGGATGGCCTGGTTGACTTATATCATGATTCGAGAATAGTGTATTTGAAAAATGAAAAGAACATTGGTGGATTTGATTTGGTTAAAAATTGGAATCGCTGTATACAGTATGCAAAAGGTGACTATCTGATTCTTGCATCTGACGATGATATTTATGGAGGTGATTTCCTCTTGGAAATAAATAATCTGATTAATCAGTATGGTAGTGTGGATTTGTTTAGGGCCAGAGTAGAGAGAATAGATAGCGATGGATTTGTGACGGATAAGGATTTTATATATCCGCGATATATGAGTCAGGTGGATTTTATCCGTTTTTGGTCAAAAGGATTTATTAATTGCATTTCCAATTATGTGTTCAGGCGAGAGGTGTTGATAGGAAAGGGGGGATTTATAGATTTCCCGTTTGCCTGGTTCAGTGACGATGCATCCGTGATACGATTATCGGAAAAAGGAGTGGTCAGTTCTGATGATATTCTTTTTCAGTTTCGAACTTCTGGAATCAATATTTCTTCAAGAAAGGATGTACATGTTTTAAAAGGAAAAATGAAAGCTACGGAAATGTTCTATCATTGGATTTCCAATTACATAATGGAATCAGGATTTGAGAAGAGGGAGAAAGAAATTTTAAGTTTCCGTGTGAGGAAGTATATAGTAGGTATATTGATGCCGACTATGTCAGGCCTTGGACTGTCGCATATTTGGTATGCTTTTTGTTATTTAAGGCATAATAATTATCTCTACAAAAAAGAAAAATTGTATATTATGCTTACTCTTATAATTAATTTAAGGCATTAATTATGAAATTCTCTATTATTACTATTAATTTGAATAACAAGATTGGTCTTGAGAAGACCATTAAAAGTGTTATATCTCAAACATTCAAAGATTATGAATTCATAATTATTGATGGTAATTCTACGGATGGAAGTAAGGAGGTGATTGAGAAATATCAGTCTTTCATCAGTTACTCCATTTCTGAACCTGATGGCGGGATTTACGAGGCGATGAATAAAGGTACTGCGGTGTCGCATGGTGATTATTGTAACTTTTTGAATTCGGGTGACTGTTATCATGATTCAACAGTTCTGGATCATCTCTCAAAAATGAATCAAAAGGCTGATGTACTTACAGGCTGTCATGATTTGGTGTTTGGTAGAAATGTCGGTGAACATGGCGTGACGATGCTTGATTTGTTTCGATGGTCTTATAATCATCAGGAATCGTTTATCAGGAGAGAACTTTGTATAAAACATCCTTATGATGTTGAATATAGACTGGCCGCAGACCGCAAATTTTTTATTGAAGTTTTTGTAAAAGATAATTGTATGTTGTCGTTTACTAAAAAGTTAATTGTTGATGTAGAGCCGGGAGGGACAAGTTCAAGACACCTGGATGAGTGTGAACGCGAGATATTGCATATATTGCATGAATTTTTGCCCCCGAGGATTTTTGAGGACTATGTGCGTTTTGCTAAATGTGATTCGTCACTATTAGAAGTTCTGCCTTTATTGAGTAATACGGTGGGTTTGCAATCTTTGGTTTGTAAGTTTGCCGCATTACTGTTGGCTGTCAGGAACAGTCGGTTGTATAGATTTGTGTTTAGAAAAAGCAAACTTGAACCTCGTCGTTTTTTCTTTGATAAGGTGTAAATGTGAAAAAATGAAAGATGATTGTGATAAAGGATATAATATGGAATTGTCATGGGACGTATAGCAATAGAATTTGAAAATATCAGTAAGCAGTATGCCTTAGGAAATATCGGAACCGGTACTTTGAGCCGTGATTTGAACCGATGGTGGGCACATGTGCGCGGAAAGGAGGATCCTTATTTACGGATAGGTGAGGTGAATGATCGCGCTAAAAAGGCGGCTGGTGATTTTGTGTGGGCGTTGAAAGATGTCTGTTGCAAGGTGGAACAGGGTGAAGTTTTGGGTATTATAGGAAAGAACGGTGCGGGGAAATCTACTCTGCTGAAGATTCTTTCGCGTGTTACTTCTCCTACCATGGGGTGTATCCGTGTCAGGGGGCGCATTGCTTCTTTATTGGAGGTGGGTACAGGTTTCCATCCTGAAATGACGGGGCGTGAAAATATTTATATGAATGGCTCCATTATGGGGATGACTAAGGTGGAAATTACTCGTAAACTGGATGAGATTGTGGCTTTTGCCGGAATAGAGAAATATATTGATACGCCTGTAAAGCGTTATTCTTCGGGAATGACAGTGAGGTTGGGGTTTGCTATCGCTGCGCATTTGGAACCGGAAATCCTGGTAGTGGATGAAGTGCTGGCAGTGGGGGATGCGGAGTTTCAGCGGAAAGCGGTGGGCAAGATGCAGGATGTGGCAAAAGGAGAGGGAAGGACTGTGTTGTTTGTGAGTCATAATATGGCTGCTGTGAGAAGTTTATGTACGAAAGGAATGTTGTTGGAAAATGGAATGATGACTTTTATGGGGTCTGTTCCGGATACTATTAATCACTATTTGGAAGCGACGGATGCTGTGCAAGGCTCTAAAATTTTGGATAATGTGAAATGGACGAAGCATACTCTTAAAATAGTGGGCATCGAAATCAATGGGACGGAATGTTCATATTCTGTAATTAAAAGTCATCAAAGAAAGTTAGAAGTAAAGATTAAGGGATATACTGATGAAAAAATGATTTATGATGTGATGTTGGTCATTAAAAATAAAGATGATATTCCTTATGCTTCTTATAGCTTAGGGCATAATATGGGGGATATACACTCTTGTGAGGCTGGTGAATTTTGCATATCTCGTATGATAGAATTGCCTCCAATATTGAACAAAGGAATTATAAAAGTTGATTTGAATTTACATCATCCTATGGTGGAATGGCTGATGAAGGCACCTGACTGTTGTACCATGGAATGTGAAGGGATGCAGATGGGATTTGGAAAGCCCTTGAATATGCATGATTCAGGATTGATAGGCCTTGATAATTATACGGAGTGTCATCATTCTGAAATGCATTTGCGAAAAGTGGACGAATAGCGGTATGGGAAATAAATATGTCATTGTGCTCACTGCCTGCATCAATCCGGGGAAGATGATTCATACTTCTCTGACGGATGTGGATATACGGAGGAGGCAGTATGAGGACGCACTGGAGTTTTATCTTTTACAGACGGATTATCCGATTGTTTTTGTTGAGAATTCGGGGACTGATATCAGTGGGGGTTTTCGGAAGTTTGTAGATTGTGGACGTTTGGAGTTTCTTACATTTCAAGGAAATGAGGAGTTCGACAGGAAAAAAGGAAAAGGATATGGAGAGGCACTCATCTTGGAGTATGCATTAGAGCATTCTTTGTTTGTCCGTCAGTGTGATTTTTTGGTGAAGATAACAGGACGGTTAAAATTATTGAATGTAAATAGCATGATAGGGTTTCATCGGTATATCCTTCCTCGCTGTGATATTCAGAGTGAGATGGATAGGAGGGAGAGGTATTCGGACAGCAGAATGTTTATTACCGGTAAAGAGTTCTTGCAACATTCGTTTTTGGCGCGTAAGGAGGGGATAGACGACAGCAGGGGGTGTAACTTTGAGCATATTCTTTTTACGAGCATTGATGAACAAAAAGATTTTGTCTTTTATCCTTTCTTAATACGTCCTTTGTGGCGTGGAATATCAGGCACCAATGGTAGGGAGTATTGGGAAGGAAATTATACAAGTTTGAAGTTGGCTTATTTCAAGAGGATGTTGGACTGTATGACGGAATACAATGGGTGTCATCCCTGCAATAAGCCGTCGGTGGGAGTACGTTTGGTGTTGGGCATGGCTGGCATGGCGGTTGGCACTGTGCTTCGTTTTTTTGATTGGATAAAGTGATGAATAAGGGGATTGCGCAGGCTCATGGTGAATATCCGGATTTCATCGGATGGTTTATAGGCTGGTGAAGTTTTTGCTGCGCTGCTATCGTTGGATGGGCTGACGATGGAATTTTTTAAGAACCAGTATGCGGACAAAGGATAGTGTGTACTTTATTTTCTCACATACGGAGAGACAGGGATAGTGGTTTCTTTTGATAGTGCGAATCCGGTTTTGTATTTCATGCATGGGCATTTGAGTGGCATATTTTTTGAAGAACGAAATCGAGCTGTGGATGTAATCTTGTGACAAGGCTCGCCCGACAGACTCGGGAAAGGAGGCGGAGAGGGTGGCCATAATATCAAAAGCATCCATAAATGTACACATGTTGGCGCGATATGAATTTCCGAATGTGTGCATGGCACTTGCATTTCTGATGATATAGTGATAATAGGGAAGGGTGGTGCAGGCTATTGATGTGCAGTGCATCATGTATTGGAAGATGAAGAGCCGGTCTTCATTGTAGTCTATGTTTTCGTTGAATGTCAGTTGATGCTTGTCAATAATCTTTTTATCGTATAGCTTGTCCCATAAATTGCCTTTATATCTGTAATAAGAGTCATGAAATAAAGAAGATATGCCTTCTCGCTTATTCATGATGTAGGTCTGCTTTTCTTTTATTTGGTAAATGATATTTTCGTTTTCGTCTTCAATCAAGTAACCGCATGTAGACATATTTGCATTATATCGGAGGATGAGACGATAGAGTTCAGATAACATTTCGGGCTCCATCCGGTCGTCACTGTCGGTGAAATGGATGTACTTTCCTTGGCTCAGTTCTATTCCTTTATTTCGTGCATGACTGACTCCGTGATTGGGAGTGTGTGTCACATGTATTCTTTTGTCTTTACAGGCATAGCTGTCGCATATCTTCCCGCTGTTGTCTGTACTTCCATCGTCAATCAGGATTATCTCGATGTCCGACAAGGTTTGTGCCAGAACGCTTTCTATGCATTTGGGCAGGAATCGTTCGGTGTTATAGATTGGGATGATGACGGATACGAGTGGCATACTTTATAGTTTTGTAAGTTTATATATCAAGTCGTTTTTTAAGCGGCGCAGGGTGTAACGGAGGTTGCCGGGGTTTCGGAATGCTTCATTCAGGGGCATGATGACAGGAATGTACTTCACCTTCAACCGGTTTCGGATGCAATATATGTTGATGAGCCGTTCGGATAAATAGCCGAACAGCCGGGCTTGGTCGGGGTAACCGGAGAGCTTTACACGTTTTTCCAGTTCGAATAAAACCTTGAATAGCCATTCGGAGTATCCGTCAAAATGTTTCCATCGGGTGATGAACATATTATAACCGGAATAGGCATTGCTGTGATACATCAGTGTGTCGAAGGCGGTGGAGTATTCGGGGCTGATATCATGAATCACTTCTTTTAATATATGGAGGTCGTTTACAATGTGGAAAACGGCATACTGCGTGCCCACATTGTAAGGATAATGACGTTTGGACGGGAGTATGATGTCATAATCATTCAATAACTTCTCTACATCGGGAAAGCAATATTTCTTTTTCAGAAATGTGTCATGGTCTACAAAACTTCTGTCGGGCGAAAAGGAGGCGAACGGTCGGTAGAAATCAAAGAAACGCCTGTAATGGTTCAGTCCGATGATGTCGCATCTCATGTTTTTCCAAGCCCAGTAATGTGCTGTCAACTCACAAAAATGGGGATTCTTGTCAGAAATGTTGTCACCGGTATTGTCTTGCGCATGGTAGAACCGGGTGTTGGTGAGGGCGGCTCCTACCTGGATGGGGTAGAAGTATTTATGGGACGGGAGGGCTGCTTCCCGGTGTGCACAGACTAATATTTTAATTTCTTTTTCCATAGTTGTTCAGTTGACTTTTTCCCACATTTGTGTTTGTGGATTAAACCGCTTGATGATACGTGCCGGGTTGCCCACTGTGACGCAGTAATCAGGAATGTCTTTAGTCACCACACAGCCGGCACCGATAAAGCAGTGTTTCCCAATGTTTACACCGGGCAGTACAATCACGTTGGCTCCGATAATGGTATGCTCTCCGATATGGATGGGGGAGGTGGTGATGCCTTGTTCGATGATACCTTTGGTGATGTCGCGATAGTTATGGTTCAAGCCGATGAGGACTACATTTTGAGAAATATTGACTCCGTTGTCTATTTGGATGGGGCCGATAACCGTGTTGCTCAGTCCGATTCGGCAATAATCGCCGATAATGATATCTCCTACGGCATTGTTCAGGCAGGAGTAATCTTCAATGACAGAATATTGGCCTAACCGGAATTGGTGGAAGGGGGGCAGGTCTTTCCGGACGCTGCGATAGATGACTGCTCCTTTTCCTTTTTTGATATAGAATGGTTGCAGTATCCGTACCCACCAATAGGGACGTGTTTTCACCGGATGCATGATGAATCGGTGAATCCGTTTCTTTAACTTGGGATTTCTATGTAGATAATTCTTTAGATTCATAGCTATCCATGTTGTGTATGGGTAAATTTATTTGCCATTCCTTTTAAATGAAACAAATTAAGTGTCATTATGATTGCAAAATAAGGAACTTGCCTTATGGTTTTGCTTGCATATTTATGTCTCATGTCGGGAGGGATGGCGATGTATAGTGATAGGGTCAGCAATATAAACAAAATCCACCATTTTACAGACGAAAGTGGGGAGACGGTACAATAAATGAGCGAAATGACGCCTAGTACTGCCATGAGGATGCTGCGCGGAAGGATAAATGTCTGAATTGTTTTTAATAGATAATCCCGGTTCCCATGCAGGAGGGCTGAAGGCAGGTTGCTTCCCATTTTGAGGGCAAGGAATAGTTGGGTGGCTATCCAGCGGCGGCGCTGGTGGCGCATGGTGTCTGCTTTTTGTACCTTTTCGTCCAGCGTTTCTATCGCATCGGCATATGCTATGTGGATGCCTTGGCCGAGTAACAGTTCTTCTAATTCTTTGTCCTCTCCGGCGGTGTGTGTATGTATGATATTTTGCTTAAACCATTGGAAGTCAAAAGCCATCCCCGAGCCGATGAGTGCTGAGGAGAATCCTAGTCGGATGTGTCCTTTTCTGAATATGGCATTGTTCATTTCTTCTATGACTGCATCCAGTATGGCTGTATCCGAGTTCAGGTTTTTGGCTTTTCGGTGTGTCTGTATCGCTTTTGCACCTTGGGATACTGCTTTGTTTAGTTCATATAAATAACCGGTGGATATGAGGTTGTCGGCATCTAATATAATGACATAATCATATTGGAGGCGGGAGATGTGTGCTGTTGCCAGACGCAAAGCTTTGGCTTTGGAACTTTCCGGTTCTTGTATTTTCAGTAAGGTGATACGTGGTTCGTCACTCAGCAGACGGTTGGTGGTGTCGCTCATTCTGTCGGAGATGACAATGACGTCATAGTGCTGCTCAGGATACGTTTGCTGTAATACGGAATGGATGCAGTCAAGGATTACATTGTCTTCCTTATAGGCGGGTATGAGTATGGCAAAGCGTTTGAATTCATGGCTTTCGGGGTATTGTTGTGGCTTGAAGAAACAAGATGCAACAGCGAAGATAACTATATATCCCACACAGACGGCGAAGTAGATATATAGTACAAATTCAATGATATGTATCGTTCCCGACAGCATATTAATTTACTTTTTCTTTTTCCCGAAAAGGAAGTTGACGGCCATCCCTGCAGCCATGACCGGAATGGCTTTCATCGCTTTGTTGAACTTGTCGTCTACCAGGTAGTTGGGGATTGCCAGAGCCATTGTGAATAAGAGGCAGAAGAGCAATATCCACCATTTGACACAGGCTGACCAGTCAAAAAATATCATTATGGTGCCAAAGAGCAGGATGAGTCCCAGCAAGATGGTGCGCGGGAAAATGAGCCATTGCAGGATGCGGTCGGCATAGTCGAAATTCCCGCTGAAAATGGCATGGGGCAGGTTGCCGATGTTGGTAAACAGGGAATAGTATTGTGCTTTTATCCAACTGTTGCGTTGGGCGTAGAACCGTTTCTTTCCACCGTCTTTGAGGGCATATACGTGGGTCTGGTTCAGGTATTCCACATAGATTCGTTCCCTCAGCAGCAATGATTCAATGGTCTTTTCATCCTCATCGTCGCTCAGTTTCCTGATGTTTTCTTTGAGCCAGTTGAAGTCGATGGCTGTGCCCGATCCGTTGAGTGAGGCGGATAGCCCGAAGGTGACATGGCCGGCCCGCAGGATGGAGTTGTTGATTTCATCTGTCACGGCGTCTAGGACAATGACATTGTTGGGCCTGTCTTTGCGTATCCGGTGACTTTGGATGGCATTGGAACCGCTTGCATACGTATTGTTTATTTCGTTCAGGAAGTTTTTCTCCACCACATTGTCGGCATTCATCAGCAGGGCAATGTCGTATTGGCCGTCTGCGAGTTGTGATAGGGCTGCTTTGATGGATTTGGTCTTGGAGCTTTTCTTAAAGTTGGCTTTTAATAAGATGATAGGCAGTTGGGCCAATTGTTGGTTGGTTTCCGACTTCAAGTGGTCGGAAATGACGATGATGTCGAAACAGTCGATGGGGTAGTCTTGCTGTAGAAAAGACCGGATGGCATAAAAGACGTATTCGTCATCCTTGTAGGCAGGGATGAGGATGGCGAACCGATGTTTTATCCTCGATTCGGAATATTTGTCTGTACGTCTGACTGTTGCTGCTATGGCATATATCAGCATATAGACAACAGTGAAGGCGCATAATGCGAATAATACTAAATCTAAATATCCAATAAATATCATAGCTGTTTGTCTTTATTTCTAAGTTTGAAAAATGCTTTTGTCCCTTCCCGGTGTGCTTTGGCTGCTTCTGTTTGCCCTTTGCTCCATGCCGTGACGATGTTTTTGGGACATACAATGGTCAGTTGGTAGAGCAAGGCAAGGCACCGCCTCCAACCGGAGAGGTTGCGCTGAGCGTATAATAATCTGTTTCTGCTCAAATAATAACATTGCAGGGGGCTGCCTTTTCCGCTGGAACTGCCGTCTTTGTGCCATATTTCAAAGGCCGGATCGTACCAAAGCTTATATCCTTCTGCAGTGATGCGGGTGCACCAGTCCAATTCCTCATAATACAAGAAGTACTCTTCCGGCATACCCCCTATCTGGTCTATAACCTGCTTTTTGAGAAGCATGGCAGCACCATGCAGATAGGGTGTTCTTTTTGCCGGATAGCGGCTTTTGTCCCGGCTTCCTCTGCCTGTCGTGCGGTTTCGGAGGGTGATGGAGGATAGGGGGGTATATCCTGCAAACTGGATGGTGTGTGGCTCTGTGTAATTAAGTATTAACGGGGAAACACCCGCAATACCTTCTGACGAGCGCAGGCGTTTGATTAACAGGTCTACAGTATCTTTTACAATAAGGGTGTCATTGTTCAATAAGAAAAGATAGTTTCCTTGGGCACTTCTTATACCTAGATTATTGCCGCCTGCAAAGCCCAGATTTTGTTCGCTTCGTATGACATGGACGGAAGGGTATTTCTGTTGCAGAAGGAGCCCTTCGTTGGCGGTTGAGCCATTGTCTACGACAATGATTTCATAACAGACAGACGTGACGGTGTTCACCCATGAATCAATGAATTCACAAGTGTCATGATAACCGTTGTAATTGACAGTTATAACTGATATGTCAGGTTGTGCGCTGTTCATGTTCTTTGGTATATAATCTGTCTAAATGCGGGCCTAGAAAGATAAACGTAAAACAAGAATATATCAGGATTCCGTTAGGAAACTGAAAATAAACCATGTTGGCATACGAGGCGACAAGCATGCCTGCACATCCGCATAACATACCTGTCAGCGGTCCTCTTATTTCGGGATTGCTGATTCGGAACAGTATGATGTATGCTCCCAGTATGAATAATGCGGCGTGCATGCCCAGAAAGACGGTTAATCCCACTACGCCCATCTGTATCCATACGTCTACAAGGCTTGAGTCGGCAGGACAGATGGAGACGAAATAGTATTTGTTTTGGGGGGAAATGACTCCGTTTTGCACGCCCATTCCTATGCCGAAGGGCATCTCCGACATATAGGCTTTGAGTGCTTTCTGATTCTCAAAACGTACGAGCAGCGACTGGTCATTCGAGTCGAAGACGGTGCGCATACGGCGTATCAACCGGTTGTCTTCTCCAATCTTTGTGTATTTCAACATTCCCACTCCGCCGAAAAGCAAAAAGAATGACAATACACCGATTTTCCAGTTCTTTGATAGGAAGAGAAAAACACCCAGTCCTGCTATCGGTATGGCAATGGCGGCTCGTGTTCCGGCAATGAGCAGACCATAGAATCCTGCCATGCTGACTACAAAATAGAATAGCTTGAGGTATCGGTTTTTGGAATATAGCGCTGACAGGAAAAAGGTGGTGCACGACAGTCCCATCGTGGCTCCGAAGATGGCGGCATCTGTGAAAAACGAGAAATAGCGGATGCCCGAATGTATGAAGTGGGTGCGTGCGCCGTATGCCCACAGCCATGCCAGTTCGGTACTGTCAAATCCTTTATTCTTTTGCCAATACCCTTTTGCGGCAGCCAGCAAGGTGAATATTCCCCATAGAATCAGGAAATAATGCAGAAAGGCATAGCGGTTGCAATGTATGGATAGAATGATGCAGGTGAGCAACGGGTATATGGCCCAAGGTCTCAGTATTCTGAGCCATGCCTCGGGGTATAGCTCTCCGGTGATGCCGTTTCCTACATTGATGATGCAGTATAACAGCCATCCTGACAAGATGAATGTGTACGCATTCATTGCGTTCTTTCTGTTGTCGTCATCCGTATATACTTGCTTGAGTACGATGAGTGTCAGCATGATGCCGAACAGCAAATCGAAGATATTGGTGATGGGAATCGGAATCGGATAATACCGGTTGACTCCCATTATAATATAATTGATGATAAAGGTGATACATAGAATAATGGCCGGCCGGTTGATGCAGATAAAAATGAAAGTGAGCAGGAAAGGAATCAGACCGATTGCGGTCGCCACTGTCGCTTTCATGGTAGTGGCGGTCCAGATGCAAAGCAATAATCCGACAATCACGACAATTGCATTGATTCCTTTTTCAAAGATGTTATATTCCTTAACTATCATTTTTTGTTATACTCCACAGCGGTCAAGCCCAGTTGGAAGAGTCTGTATTCTATATTCTTAAACTTCGTATATGGAGGAAGCTGTCCGGTGAATTCTTCAACCGTGTTTCTTCCGGCCTGCGTCAAGTAGAAGAACAAGGGCACCTGCTCGTCCTTAGCCTGCAATAAACGCTTGTACATCAGTTGGTCAATGTCTTTCCATGTTCTGTTGGCACGTACGACCATCAGGTTGACAGAAGCCTCATTCAGTAGCGTGGGAGGAATCGGATTACCCTTTAGCACCGGATATTCTATTAAAAGAATTTCGTCTTTCCCGAGGTCGGGGCACAAGTCTTTTATGCTGTTGGCCTGAACGTACTGGCTGTCTTCGCTTAAGAAATCTTCGTCATACGTGATGCGTCTCACATCCAGTCCGATGCTTGTCCAATATTGTTCCAAAGCCAGTGCTATGTGCGTCTTGCCGTCTTTCTCCTCCGTACTCAGCAAGTTGATGATTCGCTGTTTGTTTACACTTAAAAGAGGCAGCAGGCTGGTACTCAACTGCTTGATGGCCATTTCGTCTATTGCCTTATTATACCTTCTGTATCGCAGGGCACTGTCTTTGGGATACGCTCCGATGACGGTACCTCCGGTGATGCGTTGTGTGCGTATCTTGTCTCTGAGGGTGCGGTCTAAGATTTCGATGATTAGGAAATAGCCGATAATAAACAATAAGGTACCCAATATGGATGAAAGTATAATCATCCGTGCATTGGTGGGGGAGGAAGTAAGAGGGAACAACGGCGGATTCATGATTTTGAGGGAGGCCGAAGTCATCTCCAGATTCTTTTGTCGCAAGATGGCGGCATTCAATGCCCCCATTGTTGACATATAATTACTTTCTACGAAACCGATGTGTCGCTCTTTACGTCCGAGTGTGGCGCCGATAGGAGAGAAGTACAAGAAGTCCCGGTCTATCTTCTCTCTCATGATATCGCGGGTATCCATCTGCGCTTTTGTCTTTTCCATCAATACGACCTGCTCCAGCCACTGGCTTATCAAGGTTTCGTAGGGCACGTTGTTGGTCGAAGCTGATTCGGCACTCAACTGCATGGCAATGTCACTAATACTTTTCTCCGCATCACTGAGCACTCCCTTCTCATTCTCCAGCACTTGTTGGTTTTTCTGGTCGGGAGTAATCTCCATGGTAGATATTTTTGTATTTAATTGTGATATTTGTTGCAGCTTGTTTAAGAACTGGTTGTTGGTGCGGATTGCTTTGGCGATGTCTCCCAATTTATATTCATAAAAATCAATTAACGCTTTACTGGTGGAGTAAGTGATGAGCAAGTCATTGTCCATCATCTGATAACTGGCATCCATCCCCGCCACTTGTTTGGTTTGCTCGCCGTAGTTGATGATACGGTGCTCAATGTTGTATTCTATCAACGAATCTTCGGCAGAGGTCAGCATTTTGCCCAGTCGGGCTAGCTCTTCTTGAAAAAACTTGATGACATTATCCGTCTCACCGTATCGCAGCTCATGATATTGTTTGACAAATTCTTCATTCAATATATCAAGTGTGTTGTAAGCAATTCCGGGGTCATTGGAACTATACGCTATTTCTATCATGTCACTGTTGCCCAGTCTGGCCACTTTGATATTCTGAGAAAGGAGCGGTATACTAAAGTATGGATGCGTATAATTGAGCAGCCTGTAAATAAAATTATTAACAGACGGTCTCTCAAAGGCAACCAGATTATTGTACGTCTTTTCCTCATTCTGCTTGTCGATGAGTGCTTTCATCTCTCTGGGCACACCACCCACCAACTGCTGATAGTGCTCTGCCGAAATGTAGCTTGTATTCTTCTCGGCATCTCCATACACCAGGCAACGGGCAAGCAACTTGAGAGAGACAATCTTCAAGGTACGTTCGGTCGTGATGATGTTCATCAGATTGCTCAGATGCACTCCCGCATTTCGGGAGTCGGTGGCATCTACATTGTATCCTGAAATAATACCTGTAAAAATAGTTGTTTTTACATCGTATGTCTTTTCAAGGTCTCGGGTCATAAACCATGCTATGACACCGGCAATACATGGAAAGATAACCATCCACCAGCGGATGCGATAGAAAAATCTTACTATATATTTGAATAATTCCATATTATTTCAGTTCAGTATTTTCACTCTTGTCCATTCCGTCGGTAGCACTTAACTCTTCCTGAATGGTAAGAATCGGTGTATGAGAAATAATTTCGAGCATCAGCAATTGGTCATTGATGGTTGAACGCAAGGCCGCGAATCCCTGATTGGCGCCGAATTCCTTCTCTTTTGTTTGAGCTACCGCTTCTATTGTCGTGCGCCTGTTTCTGTATTCCTGTTCGGCAATGGCAGATGCACCTTTATATAAAGCAAGATGTTCTGCCGAGCGCTGCAAGGTTTCGATATTCGACAAAATCTGGACATACAAATGGGCTATCTGTATTTTCAGTTCCTCGTATGCCTGTTGCTTTTTCAATTCTGCAATATCCACCTGAATGCGTTGCCGCTTCACTCTGCCCGGTAAATCGAATAGCGTTTCGAGCGGCACTGACACGGAGCCGCCCACACTCCACGAGGTCTGTTCCGTTCCCGTATAACGATAGATTAAAGGAGTGGTCGGGTCGGTGGACGAACCGATGTTATCGGCAATGCCGTGCGAAATATTTCCGAAGGCATTAAAAAGGCTCATCCAGCTTCTTTTTTCTTTTGCCAATATTTTTTTCTGCAGTTGCTTCTCTTTCTCCAGAATCTCGATACTCGGAGTGCTGCGTGCATTCTCGTACAACACACTCAGCGGAGGTAGTTTGATTTTGGCTATATCTATATTTAGACTCGAATTTACTTCATCCTGTGTTGTGACAGGTTGCTGTATTCCGTGTGTTTCCTGAGCTTTGGCATAGCCTGTAAACAGAAATATGAGAATGCTTATAGCATATAGTTGTTTCATAGAATGTCTTTTTCCCCTTTAAATCATTGTTTATTATTGTTTATACATCTCCCTTTTGGACGAAAGCGGTAAATGTTTTCAGTAGAATTTTCATGTCCATTCCAAACGAGAATTCTCTGCCGTATCTTAAATCCAGTTCTTTTCGTTCTTTGGCAGATAGCCGTCCCGAGTCTCCCCGTTTCTCCACTTGCCACAAGCCCGTCAGTCCCGCAGGAGCCATGAACCGGTCTATACTGTCGTCGTTCGTCAGGCGCTCGGCTTCGTAGAGCGGGAGGGGCCGGTTGCCTACCACAGACATATCTCCTTTTAATATATTGATAAGCTGCGGCAGTTCGTCCAAGCTGTATTTACGTAAGAAACGTCCTACTTTCGTGACACGAGGGTCTTTCTCTATTTTTACAAAAGGTTCCTCTTGTTCACTGTTTCTTTTGGATGCGAATACTTCTTCCGGAATGATGAAGTCGTCAGAAACCAGTATCACGCCGTCGTCTCCAATCAGAAAGCCACCCAAGTCATCATCGGCGAATCCTTTTGGCTCGGCTGCAGTGTCGTTTTCAGATTTATATTGGTTTAAGTCCGACAGTTCTTTCAGATGCTTGTCCGCATCATTGTACATGGAGCGAAACTTCAGAAAGTCAAAGATATTGTAGTTCGTGCCTACTCTTTTTGCTTTATAAATAATCGGCCCTTTGCTTTCCAGCCGAATCGCCAATGCTATAATAAGGAAGACGGGCAACAGGACGATAAGTGCTATACTGGCAAAAGTGATGTCAAAAAAGCGTTTCCACCGAGGCAGTATGAAACGCTTTACCACTTTTTTCTTTCTGTTGCTGATGTAGAGCAGTTCTTGTCTTTTGTTAATCAGGTCAATCTTCTGAATCAGCTCTTCTTTTGAAATGTCGGGGCTGATTGTGTCATTGATACCGCTTTTCAGATACGCCGCGCTTTCTTCTTTCTTCAAACCGCCGGTGACCAGCACCACATACCCCTGATAGAATTTTTTCCTGAAAAGAGTGATGTTTTCCACATCCTCCTTCAAGTTTCCCTGTTCATAGAGAATGATAATATTCTCTCTCGCTTTAAGGTTGATACAAATGGTAATAGCGTCTTTATGGTCTTTGGCATAAATTAACTGCACATCTTCCAACTTCCCGAATTGAGTCAGGAAAGATTTGCTTTTTCCTATATAAAGCAGATTAGTTGCCATAACCTATTCGATTATCTTCTTTACTCTGATTTTGAGTTCCATCGGGTTAAAGGGCTTTACGATATAGTCTTCCGCGCCTATTTCGAGTAGTCTTATTCGTTCGGTGGTGCTGTCTTCGCTGCTCAACATAATGACAGGGATATGCTTGAACAGTTCATTTGCCTTAATCCATTCCAGGAAATCGTCTCCTCTCATTTCCGGCATGCGTATGTCTGAAATTATCAAGTCCGGCAGGTTCCCTTCCTGTAACCATTTCATTCCTTGAACTCCATCCTGCAACCAAATGCAGTCATAGTCAGCCATCAAATAAATAGACAGTACTTTTGCTATTGTTTCTTTGTCGTCTAGAATCAATATTCTCTTTCTCATATCATTCTTTATTATGTTTGGCAAAAATAAGGAAAAATATTGGTATAAAACAATATAAATCGATTAAATTTAGGAGTATATACCGCTTTTTTGTCGATATTATTGTCGATGAGGGTGTTGCCGGGAAATAAATCATTTATTTTTCATCGGAAACAAGGTTTTTATCAAATGAGGAAAGCGATGACTAATTGGATTGCCCGGAAGAACAAAAAGATGTCTCCATTGTTTTCAAAGATAGTCACCATTGTTTATGAAAACTGTCTTGATTGTTTCGTTAAACCCTCTTGAGGTTTTTTTGATATAATAAATGAAAATAACGATTTTATAATGAAGTATGATACATACTCTTTTATTAGCAATATTTTAATGCTTATATCAAAAAGATTGCGTACTTTTGCGGAGTTTATACTAAACTAGTCGAAAAAATAAATTAAAAGAACTATTGAAGGATTTATGATGAGAAAAATAGTAACATTTGCATTGCTATTAATTTGCCTGTCTGTTACTTCTGTTGCGCAGACAGGAGGTGGTATGACCGATAAGCAAGTGGTGGAATATGTGCAGTCAGGATTGGCACAAGGCAAAAGCCAGCAGCAAATCAGCACAGAGCTTGCTCGTCGGGGGGTGACCAAGGAACAGGCGGAACGTGTCAAATTATTGTACGAACAGCAAAAGAAGAATGGGAAAAACTCATCGTCTTCTACCTTAGACAACACAAAGGGACGCGGTCGTACGAAGAATGGAGCCGGTGAAAAAGAAGACGGAAAGAATGGCAATGATTACATCGATAAGAATTTTAATTTTGACGAATCCTCGGAGAAAAAAGAAGTTCCTGTTTATAAATATGTAACAACCGAACCTTTGGAGCCCAGAGAGATGGGTACCTATACCATTGATAAGAATGGTAATATTGTATATGACAATAACACGGTTCTTTATTTGCAGGAGGATGAAAAGAAGGAGGAAAAGGTTTTCGGACGTGATATTTTCAATACCAAGAATCTGACATTCGAGCCCAGTGTGAATCTGGCTACTCCGGTGGATTATCGTTTGGGACCCGGAGATGAAGTGATTATAGACATTTGGGGAACCAATCAGGCTACCATACGCGATAATATTTCGCCCGACGGATACATTAATATAGAAGATATCGGTTTGGTGTATCTGAACGGCATGACGGTGAGTGAGGCAACGGACTATTTACGCAAGGAGCTGAACCGGATTTATGCCGGCATAGACAGCGAAAATCCTGTTTCACAAATAAAGGTGACGTTGGGAGACAGCCGTACCATTCAGGTGAACGTGATGGGAGAGGTACTGACTCCCGGTACTTATGCGCTTTCTTCTTTCTCCACAGTTTTCCATGCTCTTTACCGTGCGGGCGGAGTAAATGATATCGGTAGTTTGCGTGCCATTCAGTTGGTTCGCGGCGGCAAGCCTATCGCCACGGTCGACGTGTACGATTTTATCATGCGCGGTAAGACCACCGATGACATTCGTTTGCAGGAGGGGGATGTTGTCATTGTGCCTCCTTATGAAGCATTGGTGAAGATTGAAGGGAACGTAAAACGCCCCATGAAATACGAAATGAAGAATGGCGAGAATGTAAAGACTTTGCTTAAGTATGCCGGTGGTTTTTCGGGAGATGCATACACTCGTGCCCTGCGCATGATTCGCCAGAATGGGAAAGAATATCAGGTCTATACGATTGATGATATTGATTACTCCGTTTTTCCGGTGAAAGATGGCGACAAGGTGACTGCCGAGGCTATCTTGAATCGTTTTGAAAACAAGCTGGAGATTAAGGGTGCGGTTTACCGTCCGGGCATCTATCAGTTTGGAGGCTCATTGAATACGGTTCGCCAGTTGGTAGAAAAAGCGGACGGTTTGATGGGGGATGCGTTTACTGCCCGTGCCGTGCTGTATCGCGAGCGTAATAATTTGACTCGTGAGGTGATTCCTATTGACATTAAGAAAGTGCTTGACGGCACTATTCCCGATATCCCTTTACAGAAGAATGATGTTCTTTATATTCCCAGCATCCATGATTTGCAGGATATGGGTGTAATTACAGTGTTTGGTGAGGTGGCCCGTCCTGGGGAGTTGCCGTATGCCGACAATACGACGCTGGAAGATATTATTATTCAGGCAGGAGGATTGAAGGAATCGGCATCTACAGTGCGTGTGGACGTTTCGCGGCGTATCAAGGATAGTAAGAGTACGGATGTTTCTTCTACTATTGGTAAAATGTATTCTTTTTCTTTGAAGGATGGATTTGTGATTGACGGCGAACCCGGCTTCGTGTTGCAGCCCTACGACCAGGTGTATGTCAGAAGAAGCCCCGGTTATCAGGAGCAGGCCAATGTAGATATTACAGGTGAGGTGCTTTATGACGGTACTTACTCACTGACCAATAAGAGTGAGCGTCTTTCTGATTTGGTGAAAAAGGCCGGTGGTGTGACTCCGTTTGCTTATGTGAAAGGCGCCAAGCTGATTCGTCAGGCGAATGACGAGGAGCTGAAGCGTATGGAAGATGTGTTCAAAATGATGCGTCGTGAAATGGGGCAAGCCAATATGGATTCATTGAAGTTGGACTTGGACAGTGTTTATTCTGTGGGTATTGATTTAGAGTTGGCGATGAAGAATCCGGGTTCCAGTGCAGACGTGGTGCTTCGTGCCGGTGATAAGTTGGTTGTTCCCGAATTGAGTAATACTGTAAGGATAAATGGTGCGGTGATGTTGCCCAATACTGTAGCCTATAGGGATAATAAGTCAGTGAAATACTATATTAGTCAGGCTGGTGGATTTGCAAACAATGCTCGTAAGAGCAGGGCATTTATCATTTATATGAATGGTCAGGTGGCCAAAGTCAAAGGTTCGGGACGAAATATGATTGAGCCGGGGTGCGAGATTGTTGTGCCGGTAAAAGACAGGAATGGAAGAATGAATTTCCAAACCATTCTGGGAATCGCTTCGTCTTTAGGCTCATTGGGATTAACTGCGGCGTCTATTGCTAATATATTGAAATAAGATGAGTGAAGAAAAGAAAGATACAGTGTCCAAAGCGCCGGAAATAGATTTGATGGCGTATGTCAGGAAGTTGTGGCTTGCCCGAAAACTTTTATTAAAAGCAGCCGGGGTAGGGGCTTTATTAGGTTTAATAATAGCTTTTAGCCTTCCTCCTTTGTATAAAGTTGAGGTAACTTTGGCACCGGAGTCAGGAAAGGGCGGTGGAAATGAGTTGTCTGGTATGGCATCAATGTTGGGACTTGGCGGCATGAATGGGGGAATGGACGCAGATGCATTAACAGTGTCCCTTTTCCCGGATATAGTGGAATCTACTCCGTTTATTTTGGAATTATTTGATATACATGTAAAAACATTGCATGGTGATGTAGACACGACTTTAGTGGGTTATTTTGAACATAAGAAGGCTCCGTGGTGGGGAATAATAGTGGAACTTCCCGGAAAAATCCGAAATCTTTTCTCTTCATCTTCTAATCAGAAGGAAGAGATGAAGAATTTGGACCCTTTTCAGTTAACTCGTGAGCAAATGTCTATAGTTGCAGGATTGCGTAAAGCAATAACAGCCGATGTAGATAAGAAAAGTGGGATGACCACAGTAGGAGTCGTGTTACAAGACCCTTTAGTTACAGCAATGGTAGCCGACTCTGTGGTTGCTAAGTTGCAAAAATACATCACATCATATAGGGTGTCAAAAGCCCAACAGGATTGTAACTATTTGGAGCAGTTGTATAAAGAGAGACAACATGAATATTATGTAGCTCAACAAAGTTATGCAAATTACATGGATGCGAATAAAAATGTTATTTTACAAACTGTTTTGACAGAAGGTGAACGTTTGCAAAATGAAATGAGTTTGGCATATCAAGTATATAGTCAGGTGGCTACCCAGTTACAGGTGGCTCGTGCCAAGGTTCAGGAAGCAAAACCTGTTTTTGCAGTGGTTGAGCCGGCAAGTGTACCTTTACATCCATCAGGAACAAGCAAGAAAATGATTCTAATCGGTTTTGTTTTTCTTGCAGTAATAGGGACTTCGGCTTGGATTTTGTTTGGCCGTGATTTATTGGCTGGCTTGAAGAAAGGATTGTCTTCTTCCGGCAATGAATAATAGATATTGATATATTGGCAAGACCGTTTCAAAATAGAACTTGTGCGTTGACAATCTTATGATTGAAGCTTTGAGAGGAAAAACTCATTTGTCTTGTCTCGTATTGTAATGAATAAGGAGGTGTGGCAAAGCTCCTCTTTTATCAAAATCACCCTCGCTACAACTACCTGTGGCGAGGGTAACTTTTAGTTTATGAGAGTTTCTACACACCCTCTATTTGTTTTAATATAGTTTCTGATTGTAATTAAAAACTATTTCGTGTTCTTTTAGAGTAGGGTGCACCTTATCTTTTTCCGATAAAATGATTTTATCTTCCGGAATACGCCAGTCGATATTCAAATCAGGGTCATTCCATGCAATGCCTCCTTCGCTTTGCGGAGCATAAAAGTTGTCACATTTATACTGGAACAAGACTTCATCACTGAGCACGGCAAAGCCATGAGCAAACCCTCTTGGTATAAATAATTGTCGATGATTTTCTCCGGTAAGTTCTACTGCCACATGCTGTCCGAAGGTTGGAGAACCTTTACGGATATCCACTGCCACGTCCAGCACGGCGCCTTTAATGACGCGTACTATTTTACTTTGCGTATAAGGAGGTTTCTGAAAATGTAACCCTCGTACGACACCATAGCTGGAGAAACTCTCATTGTCTTGCACGAAAGTGGTTTTACATACCTTTTCTTCAAATTCGCGGGAAGAGAAACTTTCAAAAAAGTAACCTCTTGCATCCTTAAAAATACGGGGCTCTAAAATAAGAACCCCGTCTATTGCCGTTTTAATAACTTCCATTATTTATCTAATCCTAATTCTTTAATTACTTTAAGTAAATATTGTCCATATTGGTTCTTAAGCATCGGTTGAGCCAGTTCGCGCATCTTTTCTGTCGAAATCCAACCTTTTCTTAATGCTATACCTTCCAGGCAGGCTACTTTTAAACCCTGGCGTTTTTCGATGACTTCTATGTAAGTACTTGCTTCTGCCAAAGAATCGTGTGTACCTGTGTCCAACCATGCAAATCCGCGTCCCAATGTCTGTACCTTTAATTCCTTCTCCTGCAGAAAACATTGGTTTACCGTCGTGATTTCCAGCTCTCCGCGTGCCGATGGCTTGATGTTCTTGGCAATTTCCACTACTTTATTGGGGTAGAAATACAGCCCCACTACGGCATAATTGGATTTGGGTTGAGCCGGTTTTTCCTCAATGGACAGGCAGTTTCCCTCTTTGTCGAACTCTGCCACTCCATATCTTTCAGGGTCACTTACCCAATATCCGAATACTGTTGCTTTTTTATCACATTCGGCAGCATGTACGGCTTCTCTCAGCAAAGCAGAAAGTCCGTTCCCATGGAATATATTATCTCCTAAGACAAGGCAGACAGAATCCTCTCCGATGAATTTCTCACCGATGATAAAAGCCTGCGCCAAGCCATCGGGAGACGGTTGTTCCGCATATTCAAAATGTACTCCAAAATCACTTCCGTCACCTAGCAGCCGTTGGAAACTGGGCAAGTCGTATGGGGTTGAGATGATTAATATCTCCCTGATTCCTGCCAACATTAATACAGATATGGGATAATATATCATCGGTTTGTCAAATACAGGGAGCAGTTGTTTGGAAACTCCTTTCGTTATAGGGTAAAGACGTGTGCCTGAACCGCCAGCCAATACAATTCCTTTCATTATAGTAAATTTTATAATTGTCCGTAGACGGAAATTTGTTGATTTCATGCAAATATAGAGTATATAAATTAATATACAATGCCTTTTTCTGAAAATAATAGTTATCTTTGCACTTATACAATGTAAAATGAAAATGTATGAATATTAAGAATAATCACCTCGTTATTATGGCGGGTGGCGTAGGCAGCCGGTTTTGGCCGATGAGCACCCCCGATTATCCTAAACAGTTTATAGATGTGTTAGGTTGTGGACGTACATTAATTCAATTAACGGCAGACCGTTTTAAAGGTATTTGTCCGCCTGAAAATGTTTGGGTGGTTACTTCTGAAAAATATGCAGAAACGGTAAAGGAGCAATTGCCCGAAATAGCTGATGATCATATTTTGCGCGAACCTTGCCGTCGCAACACGGCTCCCTGCATCGCTTATGTCAGTTGGAAAATCAAGGCGCGTAATCCCAAAGCCAATATGGTGGTAACACCCAGTGACCATATTGTGATGGATGTAATAGAATTTCAGCGGGTGATAAACTCCGCCATGAAGTTTACTGCCGATTCGGATGCAATTCTGACTTTGGGGATGAAACCTACCCGTCCCGAAACAGGATATGGATATATAGAAGCGGATTTGACTGTACCTTCCACCTCAAACAAAGAGGTGTATCGGGTGTATTCGTTTAAAGAAAAGCCTAATTTGGAGACAGCCGAAAGATATATCAAGAAAAATAATTTCTTTTGGAATGCCGGCATTTTTGTATGGAATGTGAGTACGGTTGTAAATGCGCTGCGGGTGTATCAACCGGCCATTTCGAAAATCTTCGAGCGATTGCTGCCTTACTATTACACGGAGCGGGAGCAGGAAATGATAAATCAAAATTTTCCGTTATGTGAAAACATTTCTGTCGATTATGCCATTATGGAAAAGGCGGATGAGATATTTGTTTTCCCCTCCAACTTTGGATGGAGTGACTTGGGTACATGGGGTTCCTTGCACGGAAACCTGCCTAAAGATGCCCATAATAACACTCAGATAGGGCAGAATATAAAATTGTATGAGACACGGAATTGTGTCATTCACACTACGCAAGAGAAAAAAGTGGTGGTGCAGGGGCTTGACGGATATATCGTAGCAGAAAAAGACAATACTCTTCTTATTTGCAGACTGAGTGAGGAGCAGCGTATCAAGGAATTTTCGGCCGAATGACCAGACTATTCTTTTCAGAGAAAAGAAGCTAAATAAATTTTTATAAGAATGAAAAAGGTAGCATTGATTTCAGGTATTACAGGACAGGACGGTTCGTTCCTGGCAGAGTTTTTAATTGACAAAGGGTATGAAGTCCACGGCATTTTGCGCCGTTCTTCCTCGTTTAATACGGGGCGTATTGAGCATCTTTATCTTGATGAGTGGGTGCGCGATATGAAGAAAAGCCGTCTGATAAATTTACATTGGGGAGATATGACGGACAGCAGTTCTTTGATTCGCATCATTCAGGCTGTCCAGCCGGATGAAATATATAATCTGGCAGCGCAAAGCCATGTAAAAGTAAGTTTCGACGTTCCCGAATACACTGCTGAAGCTGACGCGATAGGCACATTGCGTATGCTGGAGGCAGTTCGCATCTTGGGATTGGAAAAAAAGACCAAGATATATCAGGCTTCCACCTCCGAATTATTCGGACTGGTGCAGGAGGTTCCTCAGAAAGAGACGACTCCGTTTTATCCGCGTTCTCCGTATGGAGTAGCCAAGCAGTATGGTTTTTGGATTACAAAGAACTATCGTGAAAGTTACGGAATGTTTGCTGTGAACGGCATTCTGTTTAACCATGAAAGCGAACGGCGTGGAGAGAATTTCGTGACACGTAAAATAACGTTAGCGGCCTCTCGTATTGCCCAAGGCTTTCAAGATAAATTGTATTTGGGAAATCTTGACTCATTGCGCGACTGGGGATATGCCAAAGATTATGTGGAATGTATGTGGCTGATACTTCAGCACGAGACACCGGAAGACTTTGTGATTGCAACCGGCGAATACCATACGGTACGTGAATTCTGTACATTGGCATTCAAGGAAGTTGGTATCGAACTGCGTTGGGAAGGAAAAGGAGTAGAGGAAAAAGGAATCGATATTAACACAGGCAGAGAACTGGTGGCTGTTGATCCCAAGTATTTCCGTCCGGCTGAAGTAGAACAGTTGTTGGGCGATCCTACCAAAGCGAAAACAGTGCTGGGGTGGAATCCACGTAAAACTTCTTTCCCGGAGCTGGTGAAGATTATGGTGCGGCATGATATGAAATTTGTGAAGAAATTGTATTTGAAGGAGCAAATCGGGGAATGATGGAAAAAACGGCCAAGATATATGTGGCAGGCCATCATGGATTGGTGGGCTCCGCTATATGGAACAATTTACAGAAGAAAGGATATACTAACTTAGTAGGCCGTTCTCATAAAGAATTGGATTTGCTTGATGGAGTTGCTGTGAGGACTTTCTTTGATGCCGAACAGCCCGAATATGTTATTTTGGCGGCAGCTCATGTGGGAGGCATTATGGCAAACAGTCTCTATCGGGCTGATTTTATCTACCAGAATCTGCAAATTCAGCAAAATGTGATTGGGGAGAGTTTTCGTCATGGAGTGAAGAAATTGCTCTTTTTGGGCAGTACCTGCATTTATCCTCGCGATGCGCAACAGCCCATGAAAGAAGATGCGCTGCTGACCTCTCCGTTGGAATATACCAATGAGCCGTATGCGATAGCCAAGATAGCCGGGCTGAAGATGTGTGAAAGTTTTAACCTGCAATATGGTACAAACTATATCGCAGTGATGCCTACTAATTTATATGGGCCGAATGACAACTTCCATCTTGAAAACAGCCATGTCATGCCTGCCATGATTCGTAAGATTCATTTGGCGAAATGCTTGAATGAGTCTGATTGGGAATCTATACGTAAGGACCTGAATCTCCGTCCAATAGAGGGAGTGAGCGGAGCCGGTAGTGAAGACGAAATCCTGTCTGTTTTACATAAATACGGCATCACCGGACAATCGGTAGTGCTGTGGGGAACCGGTAAACCGCTTCGCGAGTTTTTGTGGAGCGAAGAGATGGCTGATGCCAGCATTTACATAATGGAGCATGTCAATTTTGAAGACACTTATCAGAAAGGTACAAAGGATATTCGGAATTGCCATATTAATATCGGTACGGGCAAAGAAATAACCATTGCCGACCTAGCCAATTTGATAGTGAAGGAAACGAAGTATCAGGGTCAGGTGATTTTTGATTCAACCAAACCGGATGGTACTATGAGGAAACTGACCGATGTGAGCAAACTGCATGCATTGGGGTGGCATCATCGGATTGATATTGATGAAGGGGTTCATAAAATGTATCAATGGTATTTATCCTAAAATATAATGGAACGACCAATTAACTTAAAATGAGTTAGTTGGTCTTCTTTTTTTGATATAATCCGAAGGGATAACAGCGATAATAGGATACAGCCGAAACAATTTACATCTAATTCTGTTAAACATAAGTATCTGTCTAACTAGATAATGTTAATTCGTTTGCAAAATATTTTTTTGAATATAATTGCTGATGTGCGGAATAATTGGATAAATAATTCAAAAAAGCTGTTTTATTACGCAGTATTCCATTATATTTGCATTATCTTAGTATGATAGGTGTATCTATTATTAAATATGTGAATAATAGATATATGCTAAAATGCTAATTATGAGTTTTATGGATTCAGAAAAAGAAGCGCTTGATTTACCTGCTATTGTGACAGGTAACGGCGAAGCCTACCCAAAGCAGTGGTTGGCTGTGTACGTCCGCCTTTATCACGAGAAGAAAACAAGTGCTCGCCTAAACGCTATAGGGATTGAAAACTTTCTTCCGATACAAGAAGAAATTCATCAATGGAGTGATCGCCGGAAAAAAATATCCAGAGTATTGCTTCCTATGATTGTATTTGTTCACGTAGATGCTTTGGAACGGAAGAAAGTGCTTGAATTATATTCGGTGAATCGGTATATGGTGAATCGTGGCGAAAGTGTGCCATTGGTCATACCCGACGAACAAATGGAGCGGTTTCGGTTTATGCTCGATTATTCGGACAGTGCTGTTTCGCTTAATGATTCTTCCCTGATACCCGGTGAAAAAGTACGGGTAATCAAGGGACCTTTATCAGGACTGGAGGGAGAGTTGGTCACTGTAGACGGGAAAACCAAGGTTGCCGTTCGTATTGCAGCATTGGGTTTTGCTTGTGTAGAGATGCCCATAGGATATATAGAAAGACTTAATAACTAGACACAAAAACTAAAGGAATGGATGTAATTTTGCAAAAAAAGAAAACGATTACTGTTGCCCTATTATCTCTGGGTAATGGTGAACATTATCATATCTGTCATTTAAATTATGATTACCCCCATTGTGAGAAAACTTATTCTTTGGCTTTATAATTTAAATTATGATGGAGCATTTGATAATTATCTTAATAGGCTTCGTGCTGGCTATCAGTCTGGCACGTATCATTATTCCCAATATCATCATCATTTCAAGAAGAAAAGGGCTGTTTGATCTTCCTGATGGCAGAAAAGTTCATATACGTCCGATTTCACGTTTGGGAGGCGTTTGTTTTTTCCCCACCATACTTTTTGCCATTACGTTTTTGGTAGCATTGTGTGAGAAGGCAGGATGGTTCTTTTGGACGGATAGCGCGACCCAATTTCCGGAACTTTTATTGCTATGTAGCGGTCTGACTCTACTTTTCATTGTCGGTATTGCCGATGATTTAGTCGGAGTGCGCTGGCGTCAGAAGTTTGTGGTACAGATTTTTGCGTCAGTCATGTTCCCGTTGGCAGGTCTGTATGTAAATGATTTTTACGGAATGTTTGGCATTTATTCCATTCCTGCATACATCGGGATGCCATTCTCTATTTTGCTGGTTGTATTTATCACAAATGCCGTCAATTTGATTGACGGTATAGATGGTTTGGCTTCCGGACTGAGTATTGTTGCCCTGTTTGTATACGGTAATCTGTTTATTTATAATAGCTTATGGCTTTACAGCCTTTTAGCCTTTACTACCATCGGTGTATTACTTCCTTTCTTTTATTACAATGTATTTGGTCAGGCAGAGCGTGGAAAAAAGATATTCATGGGAGACACCGGTAGCTTGACTTTAGGCTTTATTCTCAGTTTTCTAACCATCAAATATATAATGAACCAATATGTAGTGATGAATTTCAATTACAATGGTGCTATATTGGTTGCATTCAGTGTACTACTAGTCCCGTGTCTGGATGTCATTCGCGTTGTCATCCGTCGGGTTCGTAATGGAAAAAGTCCTTTTTTGCCGGACAAAACGCATATCCATCATAAGTTTCTTGCCATGGGATTTACTGTCAGAAACGCAATGATTACTATTTTGTTCATTTCTTTTTTGTTCAGTTTAAGTAATATCCTTTTGGTTAGCTATGTTGATAATACATTGTTGTTTATTGTGGATGTAGCAGCCTGGACAGGGATGCATATGTATATGGATAAAGTGATTGAGAGAAAGAAAGCTATTAATAATGTAACAACTGATTAATTAATGTCTGAATCACTAAAGCATAAAGCTACTAATAGTGTATTTTGGAGTGCTGTTGAAAGGTTTTCAGTTCAAGGTATTCAATTCTTATTGAGTATTATTATCGCTCGTTTGGTTTTGCCATCTGATTATGGCTTAATAGCCATGTTAGGGGTTTTTATGGCATTGGCACAAACGTTTATTGATAGTGGATTTTCTAATGCTCTTATACAAAAGCAAAATCGAACAATAGTTGATTTCTCAACAGTTTTTTATTTTAATATTGTTGTTGGAATTGTTATATATATATGTTTATTTTTAGGTGCGCCTTATATTGCAGAATTTTATAATGAACCTCAGCTAACCATAATCATGAAAGTGGTTGGACTTAATATCATTATTATATCTTTTTCAATAGTTCAAAGAGCTATTTTGACTATAAAGTTAGATTTTAAACGTCAAGCATTAGCTTCTTTGATTGCGGTGATAATTAGTGGAGGAATGGGGGTATATTTGGCATATAATGGATATGGAGTATGGGCATTGGTCTTTCAGGCATTGCTGAATAATTTGCTATGCTCTTGTCTGCTTGCTATTTTTGCAAAGTGGTGGCCTAAATTATGTTTCTCATTCCAGTCATTTAAGAGTTTGTTTTCTTTTGGATCTAAATTGTTGCTGTCTAGTGTGCTACATACTATTTATCAAAATCTTTATAATTTGGTGATAGGTAAAAAATTTAGTGCTTTAGATTTAGGATATTATAATAGAGCATATACACTGGCTTATTTTCCCTCAAGCAATATTATAAATGTTATTGTACGTGCTATTTATCCTATACAATGTAACATTCAAAATGATTTGGATAGATTGGAACGAACATTTATACAATATTTGAGAATGACTTCCTATATTATTTTTCCATTGATGTTAACGTTATGTGTGTTAGCCAAACCTCTAGTAATTTTAATATTAACAGAAAAATGGTTACCTATTGTTCCCTTATTGCAGATTCTTTGTATAGCTTATCTATGGGATCCTATAATGGTTATTAATTGTAATATTATTAATGTTAGGGGTAAGAGCAATTATTTGTTAAAAGCTGAAATTTTAAAGAAAATGATTGCAGTAATTATTTTAATTATTACTATACCATTAGGAATTAAAATAATGTGTATAGGGCTCATTGTATATGCTTTTTGTGATATGTATATTATTACAAGATACTCAAGATTGGTTATTAATACTAGTTTAAGAAAACAATTAATATCATTATTCCCTATATTTATACTTAATATCGGGCTAGTTTGTATATTGTATATTTTGACATTTTTGGGATTAGAACCACTAGCTCAGATAATCTGTTCTATTATTTTAGGTGGATGTTTCTATTTATTGGTTTCTTATTTATTTCGTTATAGTGAGTTCCTCTTTATAAAAAAACTTATAGAAAATTATAAATGAAAGTTTCAATAATAATTCCAGTATATAATGTTGAGAAGTATATATCTAGGTGTCTGAACTCTGTTATAAATCAGACAATGACTGAAGGAGTTGAGTGTATTATAATAGATGATTGTACTCCTGATAATAGTATGGATATAATAGAACAAATTTTAAAAGATTATAACGGAGGAATACAATTCCAAATTATTCATAATAAAAACAATAGAGGAATAGCCGCTGTTAGAAATATGGGACTACTTCAAGCAAAAGGAGATTATATATCATATATTGATAGTGATGATTATTGTGAGCCAAATATGATAGAAGAAATGTATATGTTGGCTATGCAAAAAAATGCTGATATGGTAATATCAGATTATTATGTGCATACATCGCATCAAGTATCTTATATACATCAATTTGTGCCTAATACTTGGGAAGAATGCTTTAGAGCAAATTTATCTGATCGCTTAAAAGGTTTTTTATGGAATAAATTAATAAAAAGGGAACTTTATTTTGCTAATAATATATTTTATAAGAATGGCGTCAATTATGGTGAGGATTTTTTGATTTCTTTGCAATTGTTTTATTATGCTCAAAAAATAGTACATATTCCTCAAGCATTTTTGCATTATATGCAGGATAATTTAGGATCTTATTCTAGAGCAATTTCACGACATTCATTGGAAAATATTCGAGAATGTGAAAAATATCTCTATTCTTTTTTGGAAGAAAAAAAGATACTTAGTAGGTTTAGTGATGAGATTGATATGATACGATTGCGTAATCTTATTCAATTATTATTTAGGACTTCTGGAAAATTGCAATCTGAATGGATGGAACCGTATCGGGATTTAAAAATAAAGGTTGTGATAAAGAATAAAGATTTACTTCCTAGCCTGTATTGGAGAACCGCTGTGATATTTGCATTAATGGGAATGCTTCCGATATACAATGGGATGCGTAATATATGGAGAATATTGCGGCCTGAACAAGCAAAATTAACTCCACTATTTAACAGTTAATAATATGCATTATTCTTTTGATATTTTTGATACTTGCTTAATTAGGACATGTGGCTTTTCTCATAATGTTTTTGATATACTGGCTCTTCGAACATTAGGAGTTGATAGTAGTGAAAGTTTAAGGGCTGATTTTGTAAATTCACGTATTACGGCAGAAGCACGTGCACGAAAAAGGAAAAAAGGAGAGGTTACCTTACAAGAAATCTATGATGAATTTGACTTCCCTATATTGACCCTAAAAGCTAAGAATGATATTCTTAAAAAGGAAATAGATATAGAACGTGATGTTTTGGTTGCTGTATCATCTATCCAAAATAAGATAGTTGAATTGCATGAATGTGGTATTTCTGTTTTATATATTTCAGATATGTATCTTCCAGAAGTTTTCATAAAAGAAATATTGGTAAAATATGGCTTTTGGAAAGATGGGGATAAATTATATGTTTCTTGTGAAGTTGGTGCAACTAAAAATGAAGGTACATTGTATGATTTAGTAGCTAGAGACAATAATTTGTCTTATCAGCATTGGCATCATTATGGTGATAATTATTATAGTGATTATGTTGTACCTAAAAAGAAAGGAATTATTGCCCATAAAGTAACTCATAGTTTTTCTAATTATGAAAAACAATTATTGCAACTTAGCTTATATCCTGGAGTATTTCTAAATCAAATAATGGCTGGTATTCAAAAGGCTGTTCGTCTTTCGTTTAAAGGTTCTCCTCAGGTAGATTTAGCTAGTAATATTGTTATACCTTTAATGACGGGGTTTGTTAATAATATTTTAGAAAATGCAAAGAAAGAGAAAATTGAAAAACTTTATTTTTTATCAAGAGATGGCTATCTTCCATATTATATAGCCTGTTTGCTTCATAATCAATATCCAGAAATAGAATTAGAATATTTTTACACATCTCGTAGTGCATTATATTTTCCGGGTATAGATGTGCCATCAGAGGATTGTCTTTTATTGCTTTTGGGTAATTTGGAAGGAAAAAAATTGAAAGAGGTATTTGCTGATAAAACAAATATTGATATTAGCCAATTTATATCAACGGAAGAATTCGACAAAGTAATAATGTCCAAAGATGAAGGGATTAATAAAATACATATGCTTTATGAGAATCCTCACTTTGTAAAAACTATAAATAATGAATATTTAGAGCAGAAAGGGCTAACAGTTGAATATTTGGAACAAATAGGTCTTGCTTCCACTAAATATAGTAATGCTATTGTAGATGTTCGCGGAACTAGAAAATGTCACAAAATCATTAATAAATTACTTAATGAAGCAGGCTATCCTTCTGTAAAGGGGTATTATCTTGAAGTTACAGGAGAAAGAGAATTGTCATTGAATGCAGGGGACTATTATTCTGAGTTTTATGGAGAACGATATGTAAATGATACTGACACATTGAAGAATATGGGATCATTATATTCTGTGATTGAGCAATACTTTTGTGCAACAGGTAGCTTAAGGACAATAAAATATAAAAAGGAAAATGGAATAGTCCTTCCGGTTTATGAGGAAGGTTCATCTTCTCAAATTGGTAATGATTTGTGTGTTATTCATAAAAAGATAGCAGAAAAATATGTTTTATATTACACTAATAATATGCTTTATTTATATAACAAAGAGATACTTCCATTTATTTATTATAATCTATTTTCTTTTGCTCGGATTCCATACAGACGAGACTTATTGGCATTAATGAATATAATGTCTAATGATGACAGATTTCATTATGTTTCATTAATCCGGAAATACTCTTTTGTGCAGATACTAAAAAGAAAATTTGATTGCAAAGAATGGATTAGGGGATCTTTGGTTTATAGTGTTTATTCGTGGATAGGAGAATCAATAGGTAGAAAAGTATTATCTAAACTTATTAAATAATATCTATGAAAGTATCGATTATTATACCCATTTATAATGTTGCAAAATATGTTACAGCATGTTTGAACTCTGTTTTTAATCAAACTTATAAGGATTTAGAAGTAATACTAATCGATGATTGTGGTCAGGATAATAGTATGGAAATTGTGCATAACTTTGTTGAATCACATCCGCAACCTTTTCCAATTCGAATATTATATCATAAACAAAATAGAGGACTATCTGCTGCTCGTAATACAGGCATAAGTGCAGCAGAAGGGGATTTTATATATTTCTTAGATAGTGATGATACTATAGCTAGCAATTGTATAGAATATCTTGTGGAACCTTTATTTAATGAACCAAATTTAGATTTTGTGATAGCAGATTATCATGTTATTGGTTCTGATAAATTGTATCCGCCATTATTATTAAAACAAGGGAAAATATCAGGAAATGAAAATATTCTTAATGCTTTCGTTTCAGGTCAATGGTATATGATGGCTGTAAATAAATTGCTCAATAGGAAGCTTATTCTTGAAAAGGAACTGTATTTTAAAGAAGGGTTGTTGCATGAGGATATGTTGTGGTCATTTCAATTAGCATGTGTTGCTGATTCTATGTATGTTATTAGAAAACAAACGTATTTGTATTATATACATGAAAATTCAATAACTACTAATTTTAATAGTCGTAATTTTGTGGCTTATTCTAATATTGTTTCTGAGTTAAATAAACTTGTTAAACAATATAATTTGCGTGAAAATATTGAGGTCTTTCATTTTGTAGAAGGGGTAAAGATATCTACGTTCTTAAAGAAAATTGAGGTGCATTATCCAGATACGCTATATACTATTTATTTAAATTATAGGAATGATGTTATATTTCCTTCTTTGAAATCACTGAGAAATAAGCTGTCTAGGTTATTTTGGCATTTGCAATATTATTTTCCTGCAAGAGTAGGCTATATTTATTGCTTATGTATAACTCATTTGTTTTATTATTTAAAAATGAAAAATGGAAAATAAGATAAAGTTTTCTGTTATTGTTCCATTGTACAATAAAGAACTCTACATTGAAAATACTATTTTGTCTATACTGAAGCAGTCATATACTGATTTTGAAATAATAGTAGTAGATGATGGTTCAACGGATAACAGCTATGAAATAGTAGAACGTATTCAAGATTCTCGTATACGATTAGTTTCTAAAAAAAATGGAGGAGTATCCGCAGCTCGTAATTATGGTATATCTTTAGCTCGCTATTCTTATATTGCATTTATAGACGGAGATGATTGGTGGAGCAGTTTGTTTTTAGAAAAAATGTGTACTTTAATACAACAATATCCATATGCTGCTATGTATAGTTCTTCTTTTGCAGAAGTTTGTAAAAAAGATATTTTACCTGTATTTATCCACCGCCTTATGCCCAGTGGGGCACAGATAATCGACTATATTGATATTTTTTCTACTAATTTAGTCTCTCCAGTGCACACATCTTCCGTTGTTATACGCAAGGATATTTTGTTAAAAAAACAATTTAATGAAAATATATCCACTGGAGAAGATATTTTATTGTGGTTACAAATAGCTTCAGAATACAAAGTAGCATATATGAATGAAGTTTTATCTTATTATAATAGAGATGTGTCAGGGAGTATTACTCGTAAGTTAATTCCAGTACATAATAATTTTATGTATTATATAAAATCAACTTTTACAAATCCTTCTAGTAAATTGGCTTATTTAATTGATGCATTGATTGTACGTATGTTACGTCCATATTATCTGTTTAATATTTCACCTGATGAAGTAAAAAATATTTTATTATCAGTGGATTTTAAGAGACAGAAGTATGTATATTATTTATTTTACAATTTGCCTAAGCCTATAATGAGAACTATCTATAAATTGGCTAAAAAAATAAGTAAAGGATGAGAATTCTGTTATTAAATGATTTTAGAATAGGTGGTGGTGCCGAAATTATTTTCCAAAAGACACATGAAGTTTTGGTGAAGCAAGGCTATGATGTTGATATGGTATATCATAGTGAACGTATTTCCCCTCAGGGTTCTATTTTTTCTTATGTATTTTCTATCAAGAATTTTAGAACTATATTAAAGCGTTTGAGGGAAGGGAAATATGATATTATTTATGTTTTAAATTATGCTTATTCTTTTTCTCCTTCTATTCTTTGGGCTATAAAGAAATATAAAAGAAAGAATCCTAATATTAGAGTTATATATAATGCACACGATGCACATTTGATTTGTCCTAATAGTGGGTTAATGTATTTCAAGGATAAAAAGATGCATTTATTTCCCCAAATATTGGGCGTAAAGGATTTTATTTTTAAGACATTAGATCACAGAGGACATGTATATAGTATTCTAAAAAAAATTCAATGGTTATTTGCCTATAAAATATTAAAGTTACATTCTGTTTTTGATGTGATATTATGTCCAAGTTTGTTTTTGGTTTCGAAAATCAAAGAATGTTATCCCAATAAAAAGGTTTGTTTGCTAAGAAATCCATTGGATATGAAAAATATTTCTTTGGCAATTTTGCAAAAAGAAAAAAAAGCTTCTTTGCAATTAGTTTATTTTGGACGTCTATCATTAGAAAAAGGGTTGGATGTGCTAATAGAGAATTTAAGTAAAGTTTCTGATTTATATGAATTACATATTTATGGAGATGGGCCTGAAGCTATTAATTTGCATAAATTAGTTAATGATTTAAATATGCAAGACCGGATTTTCTTTAGAGGGAAATTGCCTTGGAAAGAGCTAATGAGTAGACTGCCATTGTATGATGCCTTTGTACTTCCTTCTTGCTGTTATGAAAATGCGCCATTGTCCATTATTGAAGCTGTTGCTTCTGGTTTATATATATTAACGATGAATTATGGAGGTATGAAAGAACTTGCCCAAATAGTGGGTAACTATTATTTTATAAATCCTCTTTCTCCTGAGAATTTATATGGTGCTTTTGATTTTATTAAAAAATCGGGATTTCATTTACCTGATTTATCATTATTTTCAGAGGATACATTTAAAAACATATTAAGTGAGTATATAGAATATAAGCAAAATGGTACTACTGGAGATTCTCATATTACTAATTAATATATATTGTATATTGAGGTTTAGGAGTGTTTTACTCCAATTAATATTATTAGTTTCTTTGTTTCCATTGATAACAATGATTGCTTTTATGAATGAGCTGCCTGTTCCCGGGGTTTTGTCATTGTATCGTAATATTTTTTCTGATAAGACAATTTTTACTGGTTTTATTTTATTAGTTCTTACTAATTTCATCTTATTATGTGTGTTGTATCCATTAAGAAAGAAATCTTATTGTTATACTCCATTCAAATGTACCAATATTTCGTATTACTTACTGTTGGCTTTATTATTTTTTAGTGCTGTAATGTCATACCCTCGGGTATTTGGGGTTGATTTTGGAATTGATATGTCCACTATTTATATATCTACTAATATAGCTTTGTTATTATGTAAGAAAGAAAGAATGTGTTGGTGCTCTATATTGCATACTGTTATTTTATTGCTTGTTATTGTTGGAGGAGATAGAGTTGATAGTATTGTTTCTATCGTTTTCTTATTTATTATGAATTATGAAGGTGGAGTAGTAACGGAAAGCATAAAAAAAGTATATCTTGTTTGTGGAGGATCTATTTTGTTTGTGTTATCTGTTATTAGTGGTATTATCCGTGATGGGAATGCTATTTCTATTGAGACGATTTTTTATAGTTTATATGCACAACAAACGGTGTCAGATGTTTTATATGTTTTCTTATGTAGTATAGGTTATTATTATGAAAATGGTATTAACCTATCAGTTCTTGGCAATTTATTATTTGGATTATTTCCAGGGCCTTTTTATGGAGTTGTTTCTGATTATAATTATACAATATTATTATTGAAAAAATTTATGCCAAATCCTGGTGGAGGATTATTTTTTTCTGAGGGGATGATTGCATTAGGCCCTATAGGGGTATTACTATATATGTTAGTTTATTCTATTTGTATTCGTTTATTATTTACTAATAAGAGGAAAATATTTGTTGCATTATTTATTTTGTTATTTGCTATGCTTTGTCGTATTCAATGGTATGGCTTTATTTATGCTTACAAACCTATTATATTTACATTGCTATTTTATTTTATTTTTATCCATAATATTCAAAGAAAGGAAACAGCGTGAAAATCTTGCATATATCTAAGTATTATCCACCATATAGTGGTGGGATTGAGGATGTTTGTTATAATTTGGTAAAATCCTTGTCAGAAGAAGAACAAAAAGTAATATGTTTTAATGATGTTAACTCTGATAATATTTCATGCGATGGTAAAGTTGAGATTATTAGAATAGGCTCTATTGGAGAACTGGCTAGCCAGCCTATATCTTTCTCTTATTATCATAAATTAAAAGTATTATTAAAGACGTATGTTCCAGATATTATACATTTACATTTGCCAAATCCTCTACTTTGTTTTTATGTACTTCTTTTGATTCATGATCATACAAAATTGGTTTTACATTGGCATTCGGATATAGTAGCACAGAAATATATATATCGTTTGTTTGCTCCAATAGAAACTCGAATTTTGTGTCGGGCTGATAAAATTTTGGTTACAAGTCCTCAATATTTGGAGGATTCTCTTCCTTTGGCTCCTTATAAGGAAAAATCAATAATAGTGCCAAATGTTATATCTTTGGATAAACTTGAAATGAAGGATGCAGATAATGATAAAGTGAAGAAACTAAAAGAGGTATATTGGAATAAAAAAATAATCTTTTTTATGGGAAGGCATGTTCCTTATAAGGGCATTGAATATTTGATTGAAGCAGAAAAATATATCCAATCAGATTGTATCATATTTTTAGCAGGAAAAGGTCCTTTAACTTCTTCTTTGCGAGAAATTTCAAAATCTAATAGAATTAAATTTCTTGGAAGAATTTCAGATGATGATGTGAAAATATATATGAATGCTGCTGATATATTTGCTTTTCCTTCGATTACTAAAAATGAGGCATTTGGAGTTGTTTTAGCAGAGGCAATGTATTGTAAAGCTGTTCCTGTATGTTTTACCATTCAAGGGTCTGGAGTAAATTGGGTTAATGTTAATAATGTTACAGGATTGGAGGTACCTAATCGGGATGCACAAGCTTTTGGTAAGGCGATTGACCTATTATTGACTAATGACAAATTGAGAGCCAAATTATCTGATAATGCTCATCAGAGAGTTGTAGATATGTTCACAATTGAAACTGTAGGTAAGCAATTGAGGGATATATATAAGAAGCTGGTTCTTTAGATTTGTAAAAACTTGAAGATGTTTTTTTCTTACTAGAACAAATCTCTTCTCCCCATTGTTAAGACTACCAATTTAATTTATAAACAGTAGTCCAACAATGAGTAAATATTTTAAGCTGAGCATATTTTTATGCTTTCTCTTACCGACAATATCATTGGCACAGGTAAAGAATGCCAATAATAACACCTTTGCTTCCTTCATTTGCAAGTTCATTAATGAGAGGGGCTTGGTAGAGTGCCGTATGGTGAATGAGGGTAATTTTCTTACTCTGATGAACAGGGCAGATAAGCTGGTGAATGTGATGTGCACTTGGTATCCCTTTGCAGAAAGTGACGGCTATAAATTCTCACGGAAAGAACTGATTGACCGGAGAAGGAAGAAAGTCGACTTTGTATTAATAGGGTACGGACAGAGGCCGAATAATCCGATGCTCTATTATCTGGTGCCTGTTTCTAAAGTAAAACGGAAAATGAGTGAGAATACTTTGAAAAAGTATCAGGTCGGAATACCGGTATGTGACTTGAGCTTTGTCAATTAAGAATAAAACAAAAATAGTACGGAGAGAAAAGTTTAGGAAAACTCCTTTCACACAAAATGCGCTGTAAGTGTTTGACTTATAGCGCATTTATGTGAAAGGAGTTATTTCATTTCTATCACGCGATAAAGATTGCCGGTGCGCGTATGTATCCTTTCTACCCCAAGTGACATCAATACTTTGCTGAAACTAGCCGGAGATGCCTGCTTTAATGCATGGGGATAGCGTTTCTTGATGGATAGGAAGATTTCTGCTGCCGACAGTTCCATATACGTTTCATCAGGTTGTGCCGCCCGGAAACAACAATTAAATATGCTCTCTTCTGTTGATTGTCTGTAAAATTCCCGGTTATGGAGATTGATTTCCGCTTCTTCGTCACTGTCAAACCAATAGCGTTCACCACGTAACAGCTCTGTTTTCAGCTGGGCATAGATTTGTGAATGTATGATATCTTCCGTATTGATTTTCTCTTCTACTTCGATGCAGATAAAACGGCGGCTTCCCGAAGGGTCAGTTAAGATATCTTTACGGTTGGATGTGCCTGCGAACGAAGCGATTCGAGGCAGTTTGGAGAAACTCTTTTGATATGATTTGATGAAACTCAGGCTTGCCATCTGCATCAGATTCTTTAATAAAGGCATCTTCTTGGTTGTTTCTTTGTCAAATTCATCCATACATACCAGCCCGTATTCCGATAATTTGCGGGTGGCCTGTCCCTTAGCGTTCAGGTTGAAATCATCGGTATAATAGTTTTGCAATTCGGGCGGTATCAACATTTTTATATATGTGGATTTTTGTTTCCCTTGTTTCTGACTGACCAGGATGGGGGCCACGCTATTGGCATGGGTGTCGTCCAGGCCCATCCATTGGGCTACCATTGCCAACATCCATCGGTGGAAACTGCGCACCCAGTAATCGTGGGCAGAAACACGCTGTGCCAAGTCGGTCAGCCGGTCTGTGCCGTCCCACAACGGAAGTTCCTGCATATAGAGCCGGAAGGGATGATAGCTGCCGGTTTGTGTGGAGTAAATAAAACGGTTGACGTCTTTATCCCAACAGTTTATCCCTGCCTTGCGGACTGCAATGCAGATGGAGTTTAAGTCACGCTGGCTCAGGGGGGCGAAAGGCAAAGTACCGTGCAGGCGGTATTCGGTTATTTCATTTATCCGGTTAAAGCGGAAATCATAGTGGCGTTTCAGGTATGATTCCATTTGCAAAATGGCATCCAATGCAGGGTCGGTGGACGGAGTTGTTTTTCGGGCACACATTTCTTTTAAGGATTCATTCTCTTTTCTCAGATTTTTCAAGTTCCTTTTGCTCATTTTTCTTTTGTTTTTTGGTTTCTATGCAGCTAAGTTACGACATCGGGAGAGGGGTTTGCAAATATTTTGCCGCCTCAGCAAATATTTTTCCGCTTATTGGAAATAAATGCCTGATATGGTGTCAGTCTGCCTTTTTTTTGTTACCTTTATGCTGTAAATGGCATCGTTCCACTTGGCTGGCACGACCGTTCCACTCGGGTGGAACGAGCATGTCAGCCGAGTGGAATTCTCGTTTCACCCGGCTGAGACGATGAGGAGAAAACGTATGGAATAATCGCTAAAAAGGGAAGATTATGAAGGTGGAATATGATTTGTATAAGAGCCCTCCCCGCGAAGTGGACGGGAAGGAGGTGGCGCATCTGCATGCTCGTGTAGCCAGGTCGAAAACAGTTAGTATCTGGAGTCTGGGAGACGATATACAGAAGGCGACCAGTTTGACTAAGAGTGATTTGAGGGCTGTGTTGTGCGAAATGAGTGACCGTTTTGTGGAGGAACTGCAAAAAGGAAATTGTGTGCATATCGACGGCATTGGATATTTTCAGATGACGTTGTCGTGTCCGGCCGATGTGGAAAAGGAAGGAGAGGTGCGGGCGGAGTCTATCCGTTTTAAGTCGGTGGTGTACAAGCCGGAGAAGGCTATATGTGGTAAACTGGAGGGACTGAAGTTTGTTCGTTCCGAAAGAGGGGAGCATACGCTGAATTATTCGGACATTGAACTGATGGGAATATTGAGTGACTATTTTCAATACAACAGTTACATCACCCGCCTTGAATTGGAGCGTGTATGCGGTATGACACGCAGCACGGCTTATCGTCGGATAAAGTCTTGGATAGCGAGGAATATGTTGGAGAAAGTTTCCGGTATTGATGCTTACCGTCCGGTGCCGGGATCTTTTAGGGTTTCACGTTAACCCGCTTATTATAAGCGGATTAACGTGAGGTTAGGTGTGAAAGCACCTTTATGAATTGTTTTACTCTACAGCTTTTAAGGCTGCTTCGTAATTGGGTTCCTGCGTAATTTCGGGTACCAGTTCGGTATATATCACTTTGCCTTCCGGGTTGATTACCACTACCGAGCGGGCCAGAAGTCCTGCCAAGGGGCCGTCTGTCATCAGTACACCATATTTCTGTGCGAAATCGGATGTATAGCGATAGTCGGACAAGGGAACAACATTGGCGATGCCTTCTGTGGTGCAGAAACGTCCCTGTGCGAAAGGCAAATCTTTTGAGATGGCCAGTACCGTCACGTTCGGGCGGTTGGCTGTCAATTGATTGAATTTGCGTACAGAGGTGGCGCATACACCGGTGTCCAGACTTGGGAAGATGTTGAGTACTAGATACTTGCCTTTTCCGTCTTTCAATGTATAATTGCTTAAGTCACCTTTTACCAATGTAAATTCGGGTGCAGGAGTTCCTGCTTTTACAAACTCGCCGGCCAGTGTCACCGGCGTGCCTTTGAATGCTGTTTTTGCCATAATTTTATTATTTTAGTTTTGATATTGTAATTATAACAAATGCAGGTGGAAAAAGGTTCACTTACTTTCGTCCTTTGTAAACCAGGAAGCATACTATCAATACACCGATGGCGATGAAGCAGTAGCCCAGCTCGTGGCTGTACTCGGTCACTGTGCTCAGAAGTTGTTCTTCGGGCACTACTGATTGCAGGTAATAGCCGATTGATGCCAAGATACAGTTCCAGATGCCTGCACCTAATGTGGTGTAAAGCAGGAAAGTGGATAGCTTCATTTTGGCTAGGCCGGCAGGGATTGAAATCAACTGGCGTACTGCCGGAATGAGGCGGCCGATAAAAGTGGAGAGCGCACCGTGCTTGTCGAAGTAACGCTCGGCGTTCTGTACTTTTGCTTCGTCTATCAGACACATGTGACCGAAGCGGCTGTTGGCAAATTTGTATACCAAGGGTCGGCCGACAAAGTAAGCAATGTAATAATTGATGATGGCACCGATGTTGGCTCCTATGGTGGCGAAAATAACTACCAGAAATACATTCAGGTCACTATTTCCTCCTGCTGCTTTATAAGCGGCCGGGGGAACCACCACTTCCGACGGGAAGGGGATAAAAGAGCTTTCAATGGCCATTAATAACGTAATAGTCCAATAATTAAGGTGGTCTAAGCACCATTGGATAAATGCAACTGATTCCATGATTAATTAATTATAAGAAATTGTCTAAGTCTACTTTTCCATTATTGACACTGTCTTTCAGGTTACGCATTAACTCGTTAAAGCGTGTGTCGCTCAGTACGGAGTCGCTTGTACCCAGGTTGCTGTATGCGTCGGGCAACTCATGTTTCATCTTTGCGATGTAATGCATACAGGAGATGGCTTCTTCCAGATAGAAATAGCAATAGGCCAGAAAGAAATAGGTGGCCGGTGCATTATCGGGAAATTCGCGGTTTATCTGTTCGTAGTATTGTGCGGCGAGTTTGAAATTCTGTGTGTCGAAACAGGCGGCACCGATGGTGAACAGAAACTCCAGTCGTTCATCTTCCATAATTAGGGTCAATGCCTGCCGGAAGTGCAGTTCTCCTCTGGCTTGGTTTTCTTCTTTGGCAGCCTGGTCATTACATTCCTTGGCTTCCATCAGGAAGAACCGTCCTGCAACGACGAGTGTGTCGGGGTCGTTTTCGTTCAGTTCCAAGGAGCGCCGGATGAATGCCTGCCCCACACCGCTGTGCCCTAAAGCAGCATGGCATAAGGCAATGTCGCCATACAGTTCGGACAGTTCGTATGTATTTAATACATCTTTATTGTCTAGCAGTTCCTCTATATAATAGATGGAGGAAGTATAATCCTGCATTTCGAAATAGGTCTTTGCCAATGCCAGATAAGCGCGTGCTTTATTCTCCTGTCGGTCTGCCAGGCGGAGATAGTAATCGCAGGCTTTTTGCAATTCACCGCTTTGCTGGTAGCAGAAAGCTTTAAGTGTCAGTGCCTCTGTATTGCCGTCGTCGATGGCCAGTGCAAAGTCTATTGCCTCGTGTGCCTCTCCGAAATCATTGGTACTCAGGTAGCATTTGCCCAGACTGTTCCAATGGTTGATGGAGTAGGGGTAGCGGTCGAGTGTGGTCTGCAGGAGAGGGATGGCCTCTTCGGGATGGTTGAAAGTGATATAGAAGTCACACAACAGGTCTCTGAATTTCTGACTTTTTTTGGGAAGGGAGTCAAGGTCGTAGGTGTCGCTGACGCGTTTAATCCATTTCTTTGCCAGTGCTTCCTGATTGGCGTCTATATAGGCAAGGATAATATCGATAAGGGTTTCGAGCTTTCCATCCTCGTCGGCAGCCAGTTCTTCGAATACATGGTCGGCCTCTTTCAGACGTCTTTCTTCCATTAGCAAGTCGGCTTTCAGGAATTTCACTTCGCGGTCTGATTGGTCTTCAATCAATTCCATTACCAAATACGCTTCGTCCAGCCTGCCTTTCATGGCTAGGGACCGGGCACGGAAAATCAAGGCATCCGTATCATTGGGATGCAATTGTAAAGCAAAATCTATTGCAGCTTCTGCTTCTGTTTGTCTTCCTTTTGAAGCATAATATTCAGCGATGTCTGTCAGTTCGTCAGCATCAAAATAAGCGGGGGTATGGTTTTCTACCATACCCTCGTATTTTTCTAATGCTTCTTTAAATTCCGGGTCTTCAAAATAGGAAGACAGGTCATTGTTCATAAGCAGTTTTTTATTTATTGATTTTACTCCAGGTATCTTTTAAAGATACGGTGCGGTTGAACACCAGGTGTTCGGGCGTGGAGTCTTTGTCTACATTGAAATAGCCGATGCGCTGGAACTGTAAGTAATCCAGTGGTTTGGCATCTGCGAGGTATTTCTCTACATAGCATTCGCTCAGGATATGTAATGAATCCGGGTTAATCATTTCTTTCATGGCTTGCAGTGCGTCGCAGTTTTTGGCTTCGCGGATGGCGGCCATTTCGTCACGCGGATTCTCTACCTTCCATAAGCGGTCATACAGGCGTACTTCCGCTTTCAGACAGTGGGCACAGCTCACCCAGTGCAGTGTGCCTTTTACCTTGCGGCTGCTGCCGGGCATACCGGTTTTGGTGTCGGGGTCGTATTCGGCATATACCTCCACCACGTTGCCTTCTTCGTCTTTCTTGCAACCGGTGCACTTTACGATGTATGCGTTTTTCAGGCGGACTTCCTGTCCCGGAGTCATACGGAAATATTTCTTCGGAGCGTCTTCCATGAAGTCTTCGCGTTCCATCCAGAGTTCACGGCTGAATTCGATGGTATGTGTGCCGGCTGTCGGGTCTTCGGGGTTGTTGATGGCTTCCATCTCTTCCACTTGGCCTTCCGGATAGTTGGTGATGATAAGCTTCACCGGATTGACTACGGCGGATACACGAGTGGCGCGGGTATTCAAGTCTTCGCGTACTGCGCTCTCCAGCAGGGCGAAGTCGTTTAAGGCATCGTATGTGGTGTAACCGATTTTGTCAACGAAGTTGCGGATAGACTCGGGAGAATAACCACGGCGGCGGAAACCGCAGAGGGTCGGCATACGGGGGTCGTCCCAACCGTTCACCAAGTGTTCCTTAACCAGAATCAGCAGGTTACGCTTGCTCATCAGTGTGTAGTTCAGGTTCAGTTTATTGAACTCGTACTGATGGGGGCGGTTGTCGTTCAGGTCTTTCCCTTCTTTTACCCAATCCACAAACAAGTCGTAAAGCGGACGGTGGGGGACAAATTCCAGTGTACACAAAGAGTGGGTCACACCTTCGAAAAAGTCACTCTGTCCGTGGGCGAAGTCATACATCGGGTATGCCTTCCATGTTTCGCCTGTACGGTGATGGGGTGTTTTCACCACACGGTAGATGATAGGGTCACGGAAGTGCATATTGGGGCTTGCCATATCTATCTTGGCACGCAGCACCATCTTTCCTTCCTCTATTTCTCCGGTGTTCATCTTTTGGAACAGTTCGAGTGTCTCCTCTATCGGGCGGTTGCGGTAAGGGCTTTCCACACCCGGCTGGGTGGGCGTGCCTTTCTGTGCGGCAATCACTTCGGAGCTCTGTTCGTCTATATAAGCTTTTCCTTCCTTGATGAGACGAATGGCGAAGTCCCACAATTGTTGGAAGTAGTCGGATGCATAATATTCATTTCCCCATTGGAATCCGAGCCACTGGATATCTTCCTTGATGGCTTCCACATATTCCATATCTTCTTTGGTCGGGTTGGTGTCGTCGAAACGCAGGTTACATACTCCACCATAGCGTGCGGCTATCCCAAAATCCAGGCAAATGGCCTTGGCATGACCGATGTGGAGATAACCGTTGGGTTCCGGCGGGAAACGAGTTTGGACCTTTCCTCCGTTTTTACCTTCCTTCAGGTCGTTCTCTACTGCCTGTTCGATGAAGTTCAGACTTCTCTTTTCTGTAGCTTCTGTAGCGTTCATTTCAGTCATAGTGATATTAATTTTACACTTTAGGGTGCAAAAATACGTATTCTTTTTGGGATATGCGTTATTTCACGGGAATATATCCTCCCTTTTTTATAATATTTTGCCCCTCGGGGGAAAGTATATACTCGATGAAAGGGCTGACTTTCGCTTTGTCGGACACATTATAATAATAGTAGAGCGGGCGCACTATGGGGTATTGTCTTTTGGTTCCGTTTTCCAGGGTGGGCAGTACATAGTGTTTTCCTCCGTCATACGAAACGGCTATCGGCTTGACACGGTCCGACAGATAGGCGAGGCCTACATATCCGATGGCTCCCTTGGTTTGGCTGACAGACTGGATGACGGCGCCGGTTGCCGGCATGGAGAGGCTGCCGCTCATGTAGTTCTTGTTCTTCAGGACGCTTTCTTTAAAGAATTCGTATGTTCCCGAAGAGGTCTCGCGAGAGTAGACAATGATTTTCATATCGGGGCCTCCCACTTGTTTCCAGTTCACAATCTTGCCGCGGAAGATGCCCTCCAGCTGCTGCCGTGTAAGGCGGCTGACGGGGTTATCCGGATGGACAATGACAGCAAGGGCATCGTAGGCGATAATCACTTCCTCCACTTCCTGTTTGGCCGCTTTCAGTTTCATTTTTTCGCTGAACTTGATGGGGCGTGAGGCCATGGCGATATCGGTGGTATAATCCATGAGGGCGGATATGCCTACTCCGGTTCCGCCGCCGGTGACGGTCACCCGCTGTTCGGGATAGGCATTCATAAATATTTCTGCAGTCTCTTGTGAGACGGGTAGTACGGTGTCGCTGCCTTTGATACGCTGTGCGGAAACATGGAAACAGGTCAGTAACGATAGTAAGAAAAACAATGTCTTGAATGGGCTCATAAGCTCTTATATTAATTTATTTGCAAAGAAAACGTTTTGAGATGTCATTTGTTTTACTTGTGTGTTACGATTCTGTTACGAGTGAAAAGTGACGGTACAGTGTCCGCCTTTTTTTTTGTTTGTAACATCTTTGTAACACAATTGTAGCAAATGCTTCAAGCTTCTTTCATACCGTCTTAATATAAAGGAGCTTTTTTTGCATTCGGTTATTAATAGAAGACTAAAACTGTATGAAACGAGTTTGGGAAAAGATTATCGAAGGAATATTGACTTGCAGCGGCTTTATCACAAGCATCGCTATAGTGCTGATTGTCGTTTTTCTGTTTACAGAGGCATTCGGACTCTTTGGAAACAAGGTGATAGAAGAAGGGTATGTGCTGGCTGTCAACAAGGAAAATCCGGTCAGGAAACTGAGTGCGGTGCAAATTAAAGATGTGTTTGACGAAGAGATAACCAATTGGAGCGAAGTCGGCGGTTTCGATACCGGTATCAAGGTGTTCCGACTGGAAGATATCACTTCCTACTTTTCGGAAGAAGAGTTGGGCGCGGAATACGACAAGGCGGAAGCATGTATCAGTAAGATAGTGGCAGACAATCCGGGCATCATTGCTTTTGTTCCGGCTAAATTTATAGAAAAGGACTTCCCGGGACATTTGCTGGAAGACGGACATATTTCATTTTCGGAAGTGTTTGCCGGAAAAGAATGGTTTCCGACGGCAACTCCGGCTCCGCAGTTCGGCTTTGTCCCTTTGGTTATGGGAACGCTTTGGGTGAGTTTCTTCGCTATTCTCCTTGCCCTGCCGTTCGGCCTGTCTGTAGCTGTATATATGTCGGAAGTGGCAAGCAGCCGTACACGCGGATTTCTGAAGCCGGTTATCGAATTGCTGAGTGGCATACCGTCGGTGGTATACGGTTTTTTCGGACTGATAGTCATTGTGCCCCTCATTCAGAAGGTGTTTGACCTGCCGGTGGGAGAAACCGGCCTGGCGGGAAGCGTCGTGCTGGCTATCATGGCTTTGCCCACTATTATCACGGTGAGCGAGGATGCCATGCGCAATTGTCCGCGTGCCATGCGCGAAGCGAGTCTGGCCTTGGGAGCCACACACTGGCAGACCATCTGTAAAGTGGTGATTCCGTTTTCCATTTCCGGCATCACATCGGGAGTGGTACTGGGCATCGGACGTGCCATTGGCGAGACGATGGCTGTGCTGATGGTGACCGGCAATGCGGCTGTGATACCGACTACGATTCTGGAACCGCTACGCACGATTCCGGCAACGATTGCCGCCGAACTGGGAGAAGCCCCTGCCGGCGGTGCGCATTATGAGGCCCTGTTCCTGTTGGGGGTGGTGCTGTTCCTGATTACCATGATTATCAATTTCAGTGTAGAATATATATCATCCAAAACCGGAGCAAGTTCCGGAAGGAAGTCATAATACGATAGGAATATGAAAGAAAGTATATTTAATGCCCGCCAAGGGGTGCGCAAGAGACGTTTGCAGTGGATGGCGTTCGGAGTGTTCAAACTGCTGAGTTACAGCATTGTGCTGATTCTGTTCAGTATCTTGGGCTTTATCATATATAAAGGTATAGGAGTCATCAACTGGAAATTCCTCACTTCGCCTCCCAGCGACGGAATGACGGGAGGAGGTATCTGGCCGGCTATTGTGGGTACTTTTTATCTGATGGCAGGCAGTGCTTTGTTTGCTTTTCCTGTGGGCGTGATGAGCGGTATTTATATGAACGAATATGCTCCGAAAGGCAAGTTAGTCCGTTTCATACGGGTGATGACAAACAACCTGAGCGGCATTCCGTCCATTGTCTTCGGCTTGTTCGGTATGGCACTGTTTGTGAAATATCTGGGCTTCGGCGACAGTATTCTGGCGGGTTCACTCACTTTGGGCTTGCTTTGTGTGCCGTTGGTCATTCGCACCACCGAGGAGGCTCTGAAAGCCATTCCGGACAGTTACCGCGAAGGCAGTCTGGCGTTGGGGGCTACCAAACTGCAAACCATCTGGCATGTGATTCTTCCGATGGGAATGCCCAATATCATCACGGGACTTATCCTTGCAATGGGAAGGGTATCGGGTGAAACCGCACCCATCCTGTTCACTTGTGCCGCTTACTTCCTGCCGCAGTTGCCGCATAGCATATTAGACCAGTGTATGGCCCTTCCTTATCACCTTTATGTCATATCGACCAGTGGAACCGACATGGAGTCGCAATTGCCCATTGCTTACGGAACCGCTTTGGTGCTTATTTTCATTATTCTGGTCATCAATTTACTGGCAAACGGACTTCGCAGGTATTTCTCAAATAAACTAAAAACGAATTAATCTATAATATATGAATAAGATAGATGCGCGACATGTGAATTTCTTCTATGGAGATTTTCAGGCATTGAAAGATATCAGTATGACGATTGAAGAGAAAGCGGTAGTGGCTTTTATCGGTCCGTCGGGATGTGGAAAATCTACCTTTCTCCGCCTCTTCAACCGTATGAACGATTTGATTCCCGGTGCACGCCTGGAGGGGGAGATACGGATAGACGGCATGGACATCTATGATAAATCCGTGCAAGTGGACGAACTCCGAAAGAATGTGGGGATGGTGTTTCAGCGTCCCAATCCTTTTCCGAAAAGTATTTTCGAAAACGTGGCCTATGGGCTGCGGGTGAATGGGGTGAAGGACAATGAGTTTATCCGTCACCGGGTGGAGGAAACATTAAAAGGGGCTGCCCTGTGGGATGAGGTGAAGAATAAGTTGAAAGAGTCGGCCTTTGCCCTTTCGGGCGGGCAGCAGCAGCGTTTGTGCATAGCGCGTGCCATGGCTGTATCGCCTTCTGTTCTGCTCATGGACGAACCTGCGTCGGCACTCGACCCCATTTCCACTGCCAAGGTGGAAGAACTGATTCATGAACTGAAGAAGGAATATACCATCGTTATTGTCACCCATAATATGCAGCAGGCGGCGCGTGTCAGTGATAAGACCGCTTTCTTCTACATGGGCTCGATGGTGGAATATGACGATACGAAGAAGATTTTTACAAACCCAAGCAAAGAGGCTACCCAGAACTACATTACGGGGCGCTTCGGATGATGGGGGTACCATCAGGAACAGAATATAAAAGAAAGATGATATTATGGTGAAATTTATAGAATCAGAACTAACCTCACTGAAAAAAGAGGTGAACGAGATGTGGACACTGGTGTATAACCAATTGGACAGGGCCGGAGAATCGGTACTGACATTCAACCGTGATTTGGCGCAACAAGTGATTGTCCGCGAAAAGCGGGTCAATGCTTTCGAACTGAAGATAGACAGTGATGTGGAAGATACCATTGCCCTTTATAATCCGGTGGCGATAGATTTGCGCTTTGTATTAGCCATGTTCAAGATAAACAACGACCTGGAACGATTGGGAGACTTTGCCGAGGGCATTGCCCGCTTTGTGGTGAGAAGCGATGAAACGGCCCTCGACGGAGAATTACTCCGCGAACTGCGGATAGAGGAGATGCAAAGACAAGTGCTCGGTATGCTCGAAATGACCAAGACAGCACTGAATGAAGAAAATTTGGATTTGGCGTTGACCGTCTTCAGTAAAGACAATTTGCTGGATCAGATTAATGCGGATGCTCCGGGTGTGCTGACTGCATATCTTGAAAAGCACCCCGATTGTTTTTTAACTTGTCTGGAACTGGGAACTGTGATTCGCAAACTCGAAAGGGCAGGAGACCATATAACGAATATTGCTGAAGAGATTGTTTTTTTTATAGACGCAAAAGTCTTAAAGCATAGCGGAAAAGTGGATGAACATTTCATGGGGAAAGAAAAAAAACAATAAAATGTGTTCATTCGCCAAATTTTTGTTATCTTTGTCAACATAACAGGGCAGATAAAGGGCTTTCAGTTCGTAAATAGCCAAAAAAGACAGAAAAGTCTAAAAACATGTTGTATGGCATAGTTTTTTATTTGGCTGGTTTAAAAAAAGGCTCGATATTTGCAACGTTATCCTGAAAACAATCTTTTTACCTTAAAAAAAACTAATACCTATTGAAAACTTAAAAAGGGGGCTTTGTGAAAAGACCCCTTTTTTATTACTCTCTGTCTGAGGGGAGTATTTGTTATATTTCACCTAAATATTGGTCAAAACGTAAGATTTCTGTTTTTATTAGCTTATATTAGCAACTTCTTTTTAAGTTAATGATTAAATTTGCACTCTCATATATATAAGATACCGGTAAAAAGAATGGAGAATAAATATATAAAGTCATTTTTATTGATTTGGGTGTTGATGATTGGTACGCTTACCGCATCTGCCCAAAAAATACAAGGCGTTGTAACTGACTCATTAACCAATGAACCAATCCCCTATGCTTCTGTGTATTATGATGGTAAAGGAGTGGGTGGAATAACGGACGCCGACGGGCGTTATAGTGTGGAAACACGCCAGGGATGGAACAAACTGACGTTCTCGTCGGTGGGGTATGTCAACAAGGTGGTGACCATCATTCCCGGAGTGACCAAGACGATGAATGTAAAGTTGCGTCCGGATGATATCGAGTTGCAGGAGGTAATCGTGAAGCCTAAACGCGAAAAGTATTCCCGTAAGAATAATCCAGCCGTGGAGATGATGAAGAAGGTCATTGCCCATAAGCGAAACAACAAGCTGGACGAGAATGATTACTATCAATACAATAAGTATCAGAAGATTACGATGGCTCTCAATGATGTTACTCCCGAAATGTTGGAAAAAGGGATGTATAAGAAGATGCCTTTTCTGAAAGACCAGATTGAACTGTGCGAGGAAACAAGCAAGTTTATTCTTCCCATCTCTGTGGACGAAACGGCCTCGCAGAAAATCTATCGTAAGCATCCGAAGAGTGAGAAGAATATCATTAAAGGTATGAGCTCATCGGGGGTGAACGAACTGTTTGCCACGGGGGATATGCTGAGCACGGTATTGAAAGACGTATTTACGGATGTGAACATATATGATGACGATATCCGCTTGTTGCAATATCCGTTTATCAGTCCTATTTCTTCCAGTGATGCCATTTCTTTCTATAAGTATTATATCATGGACACGACGTATGTGGACAAGGATCGTTGTTTCCATTTGACGTTTGTTCCCAATAACTCACAGGATTTCGGCTTTACCGGACACTTGTATGTATTGGCCGACTCTAGTTACACGGTGAAGAAGTGTACCATGAACTTGCCTAAGAAATCAGGTGTGAACTTTGTCGACAACATGGATATCATTCAGGAATTTGAGCAACTGCCGAATGGCGAATGGGTGCTGAAAACGGATGATATGATTGTGGAGCTGACACTGATGAAAATCATGCAGGGATTTCAAATCCGGAGAACGACGCGCTATTCGGACTATGCCTTTGATGAACTGCCGCAACAGTTGTTCAAGAGGAAGGGGTCCGAAATAAAGGAGGCGGATGCCATGATGCGGGGAGAGGACTTCTGGAACCAGTACCGGCAGGTGCCGCTGACAGAGACGGAAAGTTCGATGGACATGCTGGTCAAGCGCTTGGAGCAGATGCCCGGCTTTAAATATGTGATATTTGTATTGAAGGCGTTTATTGAGAACTTTGTGGAAACCGGAACGAAAGACCACCCGAGCAAGGTGGATATAGGCCCGGTGAATACCATGATTTCGAATAACTATATAGACGGTCTCCGCCTGCGTATGAGTGCGCAGACCACGGCAAACCTGAATCCGCATTTATTCTTTAAGGGCTATTATGCATACGGTTTCAAGGACCACCGCTCCAAGTATATGGCTGAAATGGAATATTCTTTCAATAAGAAGGAGTATCTGCCGCGCGAGTTCCCGAAAAACTCCATCACCCTGAGTTATCAGTATGATGTGATGTCGCCGACGGACAAGTTCCTGAAAACGGATAAGGACAATGTGTTTGTGTCATTCAAGACGTCTACGGTAGACCAGATGTCTTATGTGCGCAATATTGCATTGAAATATGAGAATGAAACCCAATACGGATTGAAGACTACCGTAGAGGTGAAGCACAGTAAGGATGAGCCTACCGGAGGATTGGCTTATATAACCAATGATGATAAGAAAACGCTGATACCTGAAATACAGACGATGGAGGCTTCGTTGGCTTTCCGTTATGCGCCGGGAGAGACTTACATCAATACCAAGCAACGTCGTTTGCCGGTGTCTTTTGATGCGCCGGTGTTCACACTGTCGCATACGACCGGTTTTAAGGGTGTCTTTGGAGGCGAGTATAATTATAATCTGACTGAGGTGGGTTTGTACAAGCGTTTCTGGTTCTCTTCATGGGGCAAGATAGATATGTTCCTGAAGGGAGGGGCACAGTGGAATAAGGTGCCGTTCCCATTGCTGATTATGCCGGCGGCCAACTTGTCATATATTCTTCAGCGTGAGACTTTCAATCTGGTCAATAACATGGAATTCTTGAATGACCGTTATGCTTCGTTTGATATCTCATGGGATTTGAATGGTAAGATATTCAATCGGATTCCGTTGCTGAAGAAGTTGAAATGGCGTGAGGCTATCGGTTTCAAGATGCTGTACGGTCATTTGACGGACAAGAATAATCCGTTGAAGAATCCGGGTGACAGCGAACTGTTCCTGTTCCCGACGCGCGACGGTCATCCCACCAGTTTTGTGATGAATCCCAAAACGCCTTATATGGAATGCTCGGTAGGTATTCATAATATCTTCAAGATATTACATATCGACTATGTACGCCGTCTCAACTATCTGGACAATCCGGGTGCCAATAAATGGGGTATCCGATTAATGGTGATGATGACCTTCTAATCAGACTGTTGTTCCGGTTATCCGGAAAACCATTTCTGTTATATTCTTGAAATGCCCCTGTCGTTTGAACAAAATGCAGGGGCACTTTTTTATGTCAGTGGGTCGGTTGAAGGCATTATTTTATTAACTTTGCAACATCAGTATAACTAGATACAACTATGGCACAACCGTTAGCAGAACGCCTGCGTCCGAAGACGCTGGATGATTATATAGGACAGAAGCACCTGGTAGGACAGGGGGCTATTCTGAGAAAGATGATTGATGCAGGGCGCATTTCCTCTTTCATACTTTGGGGCCCTCCGGGGGTGGGAAAGACCACATTGGCACAAATTATCGCCAATAAGTTGGAAACGCCTTTCTATACGTTGAGTGCCGTCACTTCGGGTGTGAAGGATGTGCGCGATGTGATAGAGAAGGCAAAAAGCAACCGCTTCTTCTCGCAGGCCAGTCCCATCTTGTTTATAGATGAAATTCACCGTTTCAGCAAATCACAGCAGGATTCGTTGCTGGGAGCAGTAGAGACCGGAGTGGTGACATTGATTGGAGCTACTACCGAGAATCCCTCTTTCGAAGTGATTCGTCCGTTACTGTCCCGCTGTCAATTATATGTGCTGAAGTCATTGGAGAAAGATGATTTGCTGGAGCTCCTGCATATTGCCATTACTAAGGACTCTATTCTGAAAGAGAAGAATATCGAGCTGAAGGAAACGGACGCGATGCTGCGCTTTTCGGGCGGAGATGCCCGTAAGCTTCTGAATATACTGGAGCTGGTGGTTGAGGCTGATACCGACAGCGAGGCGATAGTGATAACCGATGAAAAGGTGACAGAACGCTTGCAGCAGAATCCATTGGCTTATGATAAGGATGGTGAGATGCATTATGATATTATATCCGCTTTCATTAAGTCTATCCGGGGCAGTGACCCCGACGGTGCGCTTTACTGGCTGGCGAGGATGGTGGAAGGCGGGGAAGATCCGGCTTTCATTGCCCGAAGGTTGGTGATATCGGCGGCGGAAGATATCGGACTTGCCAATCCGAATGCATTGCTGCTGGCAAATACGGCTTTTGATGCAGTGATGAAGATAGGCTGGCCCGAAGGACGTATTCCCTTGGCAGAGGCGACCGTATATCTGGCTACCAGTCCGAAGAGCAATTCTGCTTATGAGGGAATCAACAGTGCATTGGAGTTGGTGCGCTCGACAGGAAACCTGCCTGTGCCGTTGCATTTGCGCAATGCTCCTACCAAGTTGATGAAACAATTGGGGTATGGAAAGGATTATAAATATGCGCATGCCTATCAGGGAAACTTCGTGAACCAGCAGTTTTTGCCTGATGAGATAAAAGACAGCCGGATTTGGCATCCGCAGAATAATGCTCAGGAAGTAAAGCTGAAAGAACGGATGCAAGGGCTCTGGGGAGATAAGTTTAAAGAATAATTATAATAAAAAGATATGAAAATAGTAGTTTTGGATGGTTATGGGTTAAATCCCGGCGATTTATCATGGAAGGGGATGGAAGCATTGGGTGAACTGACGGTTTACGACCGTACTGCTCCCGATGAGTTGATGGAACGCTCTGCCGGAGCGGAAGTGCTTATCACCAATAAGACGGTGATTACTGCAGAAAATATGGCGGCATTGCCTGCATTGAAATATATCGGTGTCTTGGCTACCGGATATAATATAGTGGATGTGGCGGCTGCCAGGGAACGTGGCATCATTGTGACAAATATACCTGCCTACAGTACCGCTTCTGTGGCGCAGATGGTATTTGCCCATCTTCTGAACATTACCCAGCGTGTGGGACATTATGCTCATGACAATCGTCGGGGGCGTTGGGCAGACAATCCCGATTTCTGCTATTGGGACACCGGACTGACGGAGTTGGACGGAAAGAAAATCGGTATTGTCGGATTGGGAAATACGGGAAAGGCGACAGCGCGCATCGCTTCCGCTTTTGGGATGAAGGTGTGTGCATACACTTCGAAAGCACAGTCTCAGTTGCCTGAAGGAATACAAAAAATGGAATTGGACGAGCTGTTTCGTGAGTGTGATGTGGTGAGCCTGCACTGTCCGCTGACCGCAGAAACCAAAGAATTGGTCAATGCGGCTCGTCTTGCAGTTATGAAGCCCACTGCCATACTGGTCAATACCGGTCGCGGTCCGCTGGTGAATGAAAGAGACTTGGCGGATGCGCTGAATAAGGGAGTGATTGCTGCTGCCGGTCTGGATGTGCTCTGCTCCGAACCGCCCGAACACGACAACCCGTTGCTGACGGCCAGAAACTGTTTTGTCACTCCTCACATCGCCTGGGCAACCAAAGAAGCCCGCATGCGCCTGATGGACATTGCGGTGGAGAACCTGAAAGGATATATGAATCATGAAATAGTAAACAACGTAGCGAAATGAAAGAAGATAGAGTGGCAAAAGCAGTGGCTTTGTTTAAAGAAGGATATAATTGTTCACAATCCGTTGTCGCCGCTTTTGCCGACGAGTACGGTTTTACGCGCGAACAGGCGTTGCGGATGGCCGCTTCATTCGGAGGCGGCATAGGACGTATGCGTGAAACATGTGGGGCCGCTTGCGGTATGTTTCTGCTTGCCGGACTCGAAACCGGCGCTACAGAAGGCAGTGACCGCGCGGGAAAGGCTGCCAATTATGCGCTAGTGCAGGAATTGGCGGAAGAGTTCAAACGCAGAAACGGTGCCTTGAGATGTTCCGATTTGTTGGGATTAAGTAAAAAAGAACCGGTTGTTTCTACTCCCGAAGCCCGCACGGAGCAGTATTATGCCAAGCGTCCGTGTGTAAAGATGGTAGAAGAAGCCGCTAAAATTTGGAGTGAATATCTCGAAAACCATAAAAAATAGCTGCGAAAATCGCTTTTTCTTATAGAAAACAAAACTTTTTTGAATCAAACGTGTTGAACAACATAATTTTGTGTATCTTTGCAACCGATAAGAAACACAAACATTCGCCAACATTAAAAGCGGATGCGGATTAACGTTTAACTAAAAGTAAATCGAAAATGTTGAAAGAAAAAGCTGGTGCTCTTGCCGGACAAATCTGGGAAGCACTGAACGGAACCGAAGGTTTAACACAAAAACAAATCAAAAAGGCTGCGAAATTGAAAGCAGATAAGGATTTTTATCTTGGTTTGGGTTGGTTGTTAAGAGAAGACAAAGTGGAAACTTCTGAAGTAGAAGGTGAAGTCTTTGTAAAATTGGTGTAAACAAGAAAAAGAAACTCATAAAAAAATGCGTTGGCACATCGTTTTTATATGTAGCCAACGCATTTTTTTGTATATTTGCGCGAAATTTAAACGACGAAGATGAAGAATATCCGTAACTTTTGTATTATTGCACATATCGACCATGGAAAATCAACCTTGGCCGACCGTCTGCTGGAGTTCACCAATACCATTCAAGTGACTGAAGGGCAGATGTTGGATGATATGGATTTGGAGAAAGAACGAGGCATTACCATTAAGAGTCATGCCATCCAGATGGAGTATACCTATAAGGGAGAAAAATATATTCTCAACCTGATTGACACTCCGGGGCACGTGGACTTCTCTTATGAGGTATCGCGTTCGATTGCTGCCTGCGAAGGGGCTTTGCTGGTAGTGGATGCTTCGCAGGGAGTACAGGCACAGACTATTTCCAACCTTTATATGGCATTGGAGCACGACCTCGAAATTATTCCCGTGATGAACAAGTGTGATATGGCAAGTGCAATGCCCGAAGAAGTGGAAGATGAGATAATCGACCTGCTGGGCTGCAAACGTGAAGATATCATTCGTGCATCAGGCAAGACCGGTATGGGAGTTGAAGATATTCTGGCCGCTGTAATCGAACGCGTACCGCATCCGGTGGGCGATGACGAAGCTCCGCTCCAAGCCTTGATTTTCGACTCTGTATTCAACTCGTTCCGTGGTATCATAGCCTATTTCAAGATAGAGAACGGAGTGATACGTAAGGGAGACAAAGTGAAGTTCTTCAATACGGGTAAGGAATATGATGCTGATGAAATCGGAGTTCTGAAAATGGATATGGTGCCTCGTAACGAGTTGCGCACCGGCGATGTGGGATATATCATTTCGGGTATCAAGACATCACGTGAAGTGAAGGTGGGAGATACCATTACCCATATTGCCCGTCCTTGCGAGAAGGCGATTGCCGGATTTGAGGAAGTGAAGCCGATGGTGTTTGCGGGAGTTTATCCGATTGAAGCGGAAGATTATGAAAATCTTCGTGCTTCGCTTGAGAAACTCCAGTTGAATGATGCTTCATTGACGTTCCAGCCTGAGTCTTCATTGGCTTTGGGTTTTGGGTTCCGTTGCGGTTTCTTGGGATTGCTGCACATGGAGATTGTACAGGAGCGTTTGGACCGTGAGTTCGATATGAATGTGATTACTACTGTTCCGAATGTATCGTATATGATATATGACAAGCAGGGACATGCCAATGAGGTGCATAACCCCGGAGGTATGCCGGACCCGACTCTGATTGACCATATCGAGGAGCCTTATATTGATGCTACCGTGATAACTGCGACCGATTATATCGGCCCTATTATGACTTTGTGTCTGGGCAAGCGCGGAGAACTGGTGCGTCAGAATTATGTATCGGGCAACCGTGTGGAGATACATTACAGAATGCCGTTGGGAGAGATTGTGATTGATTTTTATGATAAGTTGAAGAGTATTTCCAAGGGGTATGCTTCATTTGACTATCATCAGTCCGGTTTCCGCCCTTCTAAACTGGTGAAACTGGATATCCTGTTGAACGGTGAGTCGGTGGATGCTCTTTCTACATTGACACATGTCGACAATGCTTACGACTTGGGTAAGCGGATGTGTGAGAAACTGAAGGAGCTGATTCCGCGCCAACAGTTTGATATTGCTATTCAGGCGGCTATCGGTGCAAAGATTATCTCGCGTGAGACGATAAAGGCTGTCCGTAAAGATGTAACGGCAAAATGTTACGGTGGTGACGTGAGCCGTAAACGTAAATTGCTTGAAAAGCAAAAGAAGGGTAAAAAGCGCATGAAGCAGATTGGTAATGTGGAAGTACCGCAGAAAGCGTTCCTTGCTGTATTGAAGCTGGATTAAAAAAAGTAAAATACCCGGAATGATTGTCGCTGTCAGCAGAACTTTCAAGGCAATCATTCCATTTATTATATAATCTTTAAATAAATATAAATGAGAAAAGTTCTGTCTTTTTCGGCCTTTCTGATGATGGGTCTTTTGGTGTCTCAAGTCTTGCCGGGTGCGGTAGGCGAGGGGTACACCACCATAAAGAGTGTGTCTGATGTGTTGCTCTACATCTGCTTGAGTTTTATCATGATTAATGTCGGTCGTGAGTTTGTCATGGACAAGACGAGATGGAAGAGTTATGCTGAGGATTATTTTATTGCAATGGCTACGGCAGCGATGCCTTGGATTTTGATAGCCGTTTATTATGTATTTGTTTTGTTACCGCCCGAATATTGGCATAGTTGGGAAGCATGGAAAGAGAATCTTCTGTTAAGCCGTTTTGCGGCTCCCACTTCTGCCGGTATCCTGTTTACCATGTTGGCGGCTCTCGGATTAAAATCAAGTTGGATTTATAAAAAGATTCAGGTATTGGCCATCTTTGATGACCTGGATACTATCTTGCTGATGATTCCGTTGCAAATAATGATGGTGGGACTGCGCTGGCAGTTGATTATCATTGTTTTAGTAGTGTTCATATTGCTTTCTATCGGTTGGAAACAGTTGGGGAAATACAATTGGAGGCAAGACTGGAAAGCCATTTTCTTTTACTCGGTCATGGTTTTCGCCGTTACACAGTTGGTGTATATGGTGAGCAAGCACTTTTATGGAGACGAAGGAAGTATCCATATTGAGGTGTTGTTGCCGGCTTTCGTTCTGGGTATGATTATGAAACATAAGGAGATAGATACTCCTTTGGAGCATAAAGTGTCTACCGGCGTCTCTTTCTTGTTCATGTTTCTGGTGGGTATGAGTATGCCTCTCTTTATCGGAGTGGATTTTTCGGAGGCGCATAGCGGTACTCATTCCATTACCGGCTCACAAGAGATGATGTCCTGGGGAATGATTATTTATCATGTGGTAATCGTGTCTTTGTTGTCGAATATCGGAAAACTGTTTCCGGTGCTGTTCTATAGAGACCGTAAGTTGAGCGAGCGCCTTGCTTTATCTATCGGTATGTTTACCCGTGGAGAAGTGGGAGCGGGAATCATCTTTATTGCATTGGGATATAATTTAGGCGGCCCTGCACTGGTAATTTCTGTGTTAACTCTTGTGCTAAATTTAATTTTAACTAGTATATTTGTACTGTGGGTGAAAAACCTTGCATTGCGAAGTTATAACGGCTGACATATACTTTGTAAGAAGAGTATTTTATACAAACAATAAAGCGTTCCTTTCTGTTATTGAATTCAAAGATAACAGGAAGGTTCGTGTTTTATAAGAATTTATCACGAATCTAATATTATAACAGAGAAAGACATGGAAAAACTCAAAATCGGAAACATGAATGTTTCGTTTCTAAGTGCTACTCGGTATCACATTAATGGGGGAATTCTATTGATGGTTATCGTACTTCTGGCGATGATTATAGCCAATTCGCCCTGGGGAGATGCTTATGCGGCCTTTTGGAATAAAGAGGTGCATCTTCAGATAGGGGAATTCAATTTATTCAGTCATAACGGGAGCCACATGACCTTGATGAATTTTATCAATGATGCCTTGATGACTATTTTCTTCTTTAGTGTGGGACTGGAGATTAAGCGTGAAACATTGGTGGGTGAGTTGTCCAGCTTTCGACAGGCTTTGCTGCCGATAGTGGCGGCTTGCGGAGGTATGATTGTTCCGGTTATTATCTATTATTATATGACATCGGGTACAGATGCCGAGAGCGGTCTGGCTATTCCGATGGCTACGGATATTGCTTTTTCTCTGGGGGTGCTGAGTTTATTCGGCAACCGGGTACCTATCAGTCTGAAGATATTTCTGACCGCTTTTGCCGTGGTAGATGATATTGGCGGCATTCTGGTAATAGCCTTGTTTTATTCCTCCCATCTGGATGTGAATTTCTTGTTGTATTCTTTTGGAGTGCTTTTTGTGCTTTGTGCCGGCAATCATTTGCATATACACAATCGTTGGTTCTATCTTCTGCTGGGGCTGGTGATGTGGTACCTGTTCTTACAAAGCGGCATTCATGCCACTATTGCAGGGGTGATAGTAGCGTTTACGATTCCGGCTACGCCACATTATAAGATAGGTAGGTACATCAACCGCATAAAGGAGAACATAGAGATATTTCCGAGCACGGACAAGGAAGGCATTATTCTGAGCAAGTTGCAAATAAATGTATTGAAGAGCATTGAGTCGGCTTCCGACAGGGTGATTTCTCCTTTGCAGTCATTGGAAGACAGTTTGCATGGATTAGTGAATTATGTGATTATTCCTTTGTTTGCCTTTGCCAATGCCGGTGTGGTGCTGACGGCCGGTCATGGGGGAATAGAAGTGGGAACCCCCACATGGGCGGTCATGGTGGGATTGGTAGTCGGTAAATTTATCGGCATTTACTCTTTTACATGGCTTATTGTCAGAAGTGGATTGGCTAGCATGGCTAGAGGCATGAACTGGGTGAACCTGTCGGGTATCTGCCTGTTGGGAGGTATCGGTTTTACTGTTTCCCTGTTTATCGCCAATTTATCATTCGAAACGTCTCCGATTCTTTTGAGTCAGGCAAAATTAGGTGTTTTGGGGGGTACAATCATAGCCGGTATGTTGGGCTATATCGTTTTGCATTTTACGCTGCCGAAAAAGACGTTGTCTTAACGTGGAGCGATATTTGGAATAACTTATTTACAGACAGGGCAGTACGATGGTAAAACGGCTGCCCTTGTCTACTTCGGAAGTAACCTCGATGCGTCCCTGCATCTTTTCAACAATCACTTTACAGATGGACAGGCCGAGCCCCACTCCTTGTGAGAACTCATTATGTTTATAGAACCGGTCGAATATGATTTGCTGTTCTTCTTTCGGAATACCGGCTCCGGTATCCTCTACAAAGATATGTACTTCATGGGTAGCCGGTTGATGGCGGTATCCTAAGGTGATAAATCCGTTCTTCGTGAATTTCCTGGCGTTGTTGAGGAAATTAGTGATGACCTGTGTCATACGCATATTGTCTATGCGTACAAGTACATCTTCTTCGGGAAACTCTTTGATAAATTCCAAGGGTGGCAAAATCATCAGTTGATGAGTGCTGTAAATGCTGTTGAGCAAGGAACGGACACTTTCTTCCCGGTAACTGAATGACATATTGCCGGATTCGATGCGTGATAATTCCAGTACATCATTAACCAGTTTCAACAATAAATCGGTATTGTCATTGATGATGGAGACAAATTCCTGTCTCTCTTCTTCCGAAAGGTCTTTTTCCGTAGTCAGCAGATTGGAGAACCCGGTGATGGCATTGAGAGGAGTGCGTATCTCGTGGCTCATATTATCTAGAAAAGATTGCTTTAACTCTGCCTGCTCTGCAATCTTGCGGGCCTGAATCAACTCTTCCTCCTTATCTTTTACCTCCTGAATATTTTGCAGTAAGCCGGTGATGAGGTGAGTCTTGTCATTGTGATAAATCTGTTTGTAGCGAAATTCCCACCATTGATATTCATCTGCAAACTTACAGCGGTATTGTGCTGTCCGTTTGGGATAGTCTGACAGGTGGGCTACCTGATGCAGGAATTTCCTCCGCTCGTCGGGATGAATGAAGTTGGTCATTTCTTCGATGCTCATTTGTGTAGAGTCATGATGAATCAGTTCGCAAAACTGTGAATCGAAAACAGCTTTCTCTCCATCGAACCGCCATGCATACGTGTTTCCGCTTTCCATGGCCAGACTCAGTAACTCATGCTCATATTTTAAGTTGCGCAAAGCATCTTGTTTTCGTTTTTTCTCCCGTCCATATATATAAATAAGGTAACTCACGAATATCAACAGGAGGATGCCGACAGCAATTCTGATGCTCAGGATAAGACTGGAATATTCTTTGCTGAAAGGTTTGTACATGATGATATACTCCTTGGGAATCCTTTCTTCTGCTATTTTAAACTTTTCCAAAGTTCCCCAATTGACAACATACTGTTTGGCACATTGCTGCAATTGCTGACCAGGTATCTTCTTGTCCAGTCTCTCTCTTATTCCTGCCGCCATATCTTTTATTTGAGTTTCGATAGGTGCAAAATAGCCTCCGAGCATATAATCATTTGCTCCGAACCCTTCGTTTATAGTCTCAAACCCGGGATTGTCGAACAAACTGCCGATGCGTAAAGTGGTGAAATCACGTTTGGTATATAGAAACAAGGAATAATCGAAGACTCCGCTAGCCATCCACAGCAACCGGCGTGCGGGGACGGAGTCGCTGACCAGTTTGGCAATCATAGTCGTATCGAGATAGGAAAGTTCTGTCGGCTTTTCCGAATCAAAAGGAGAGAACTTTTTATTCTCTAATGAATCCGGTGATATATGTAATGTCTGTTCGTTTACCCTGTCTCGTATGTTGATATTGTGCCCTCCGCATTGTTCTTCCAAGTCTTGCCATATAATTCGATCCAGAAAAGTACCTCCTTTAATGACATGGATACATACTTTTCCCATGATTCGTTCAATCATTTGGCAAGTCTTAAGGTAATCGGGCTTGTCAATGTATCCGGTTACATTGGGGTATTGTTGCAGCAGCTCCATATTGGGATAGTTCACTCCGCTGAAGACGACAGGTATTTCTCTGACTTTCGGATGATTGCACGCCATCAGTGAGTAAGTGGCTTGGTCGTCAAGGACTGCTATTAAATCGGCCCCCCATACACTTGAATCGTCAATGAATCTGGAGATGCGACGTTCTTCATCTATGCTGTTGTATTTTTCGCAGTTGAGATAATAACTTTTAATTTTACATTGCAATCCGTTTCTCTTTAATTCATCGGCAAAGAGTCTGTTAATTCGTTCGGCATTGCTGTAACCTTTCTGGTAAGAATGGATAAGCGCTATTTTATATTGAGATGAACGAGGGGAATAAGTACACCCGGGAAGGCATACCAATAGCAGCATCACAATAAATCCATAACCCAACACTTTCATATCATTAAAGAGTAATATTGAAGATAATTACTCCGCAAATATAGGAATGTTTTCTTGAATAGGAAGAATGGGAGGGAAAGAAATGTAGGCCGAAAGAGAAAAAGAGAGTGTGTCGAAACGCTCATAAACTAAAAATCACCCTCGCCACAGACAGTTGTAGCGAGGGTGATTTCGATAAAAGGGAAGTTTTGACATCTTCTTCCCAAAGTAGAAGCATGGAAGATAACTTATTTTGTTTCTCCGGTTGTCTTGGTGTCTGCAGGAGCAGCTTGTTCTTCCCAGTGGAAGGGCTCAAACTGTGTGTTCTTGTCTACCCATGACGGTTTACGGGATGCATAGATAATGAACGGAGCAGAAACAACAACGATACATCCTATAATCAGTACGGCAAACCATACGGTGTTACTGCCGATTGAAATCTGGCTGGGCGGAATGAAACTGAGCACGAATGCCAGTAAGGAACCGCAGAAACCGAGTCCGGCAATGAACCACATCAAACCGTTGCCTTTACTGCCGATGCGGAAAGGACGTGGAGCCTTTTTCATGTTATAGCGCAGATAAATGGCACCGCTAAACATCAACAGGTACATGATGAGGTACAATAATACGGTGAGCTGAGACAGAATCTGATAGAAGCTCTGTACGGAAGGCATGACTACGAATAACAAACTGAGTAATGTTACAGCCAAACCTTGGATTAACAAGATATTCTTCTGCACGCCGTTGTTATTGGTTTTCTGGAAGAACGGAGGTAAATAACCTGCTTTACCTACGGCAAAGATACCTTTGGACGGACCGGCTACCCAAGTCAGTACACCTGCCAACACACCGAATGCCAATGCAACGGCAATGATAGGAGACAACCAGGAAGCATGTACATACTTAAAGTAGTTGTCGAAGCCGACCAGCAAACTCTGAGTCAGGTTGATATCCTTTTCCGGGATAATGATACCCAATGCGAAAGTACCCAGTACGAAGATGACAACTGTGATGGCAGCACCGATAAATACAGCCTTCGGATAATTCTTGGCCGGGTTCTCCATATCTTTTACATGGATACCGCCCATTTCCATACCGGCATAGAAAAGGAAAATACTGGATGCAAGTACCAGATTGTCGAAATTACTGAAATCGGGGAAGAAGTTGCCGTCAAAGTTCATTTGGCTTTGTCCGCCCGATGCCAGATAAATAACCGCCAGTACCATTAATAGGCCTGCCGGAATGATGGTACCCACCATACCGCCCACTTTGGCCACTTTTCCTACCCAGCCCATTCCTTTCAGTGAAATGAAAGTGGCAAGCCAGTAAATGATAAGCACTACCGCCAATGAGTAATAGCGGTTGGAGGCCAGTGACATATCGTGGGCATCGTTTGTGCCGATAAAAGCCAAAGCCACCGCTCCGAAAGTTAACACCGTAGGATACCAGATTGTACTCTCCACCCATTGAAGGAATATAGCCAGGAAGCCCCACTTCTTTCCGTATGCCTCACCAACCCAGCGGAATACACCACCTTGTTTGTCCTGAAACATTGCTGCCAGCTCTGCCGCTACCAATGAAGTAGGTATCAGGAAGACGATGGCTGCAAAAAGATAATAAAATGCCGAACTCAGTCCATATTCGGCTTCTGCAGGTAGCCCGCGAAGGGAAACAACCGCAGTCACATTCATAATTGCGAGGGTAAACACCCCGAGCTTGACTGATTTGCTAATGTTTGCCATAAAGTTTAGGTTTAAAAAATATATTTGTTTTTGTTACGTGTCTATAACAACCTCCCTGAATTGATGTTTATCCGTTTAGGTTTATTAACCCCCGGTTTTGCCGAGTAAACAAAGCGCTATTCCGGGGTGTTTTAGGGGAAACAATAATAAATTGGTATAGTTTATGAAAACGGCATTTTCTTCTTTTATCTATTCCCGAAAAGGAATTTATGGGATTTTGCATGTCTTAATCCTCTGTCTGTCTCTTTTTTTAATTATAAGTATTTCGATAGATACTTTTCACAACATTCCTTTTCTTAATCAGGGGAGTTATCTCAGGATACAGTTTTGGATATGTATGTTTTTCCTTTTTGATTTTCTGCTTGAATTCTTTCTGGCACCCGATAAGTGGAGATACCTGAGCAGTCACTTTATCTTCTTGCTGGTTTCTATTCCATATCTGAATATCATTGATTATTATCACATCACTTTTTCTCCGGAGATAAGTTATTTCCTTCGTTTTATACCTCTCTTAAGAGGAGGGTATGCGTTGGCCATTGTGGTGGGGTGGCTCTCGGGGAGCAAAGCTTCGGGTTTGTTCACTTCCTATATCACTATGTTGATGGCAACAGTTTATTTTGCCAGTCTGATATTTTTTGTGCTGGAGCATAAGGTGAACCCGATGGTGACCGATTATTGGAGTGCATTGTGGTGGGCATTTATGGACGTGACCACAGTGGGTAGCAATATTTATGCCGTGACTCCGACCGGTAAGATACTTTCGGTGGTGCTGGCTGCGCTTGGAATGATGATGTTTCCTATCTTTACTGTGTATGTCACCAGCCTGGTGCAGCAGGCAAATAAGCGGAAACAAGAATATTATGAAAAGCAAACGGTGGATGGCGATACTCCTCAGCATAATGTTTCTGCAGATAAATAGCTTTTAGGACACTTAAAAATATTTATTTTCGCATTCCTGCTAAAAAGTTTTATCTTTGTAGCCAATAATAATTGCTAACTTAATTAATTAACAACATGAAGTTATTGGCTCTATGTGCCACAGGGCTTAGTTTAATGCTGAGTTTTACCTCGTGCACCAACAACAAACATTTGATAAGTGATGCTGCCGAACGGGATGCCGTTCAGCAAGACTTTGAAACCCGGCGTTCAAAGTTGTCGCACGGAGACCTGTTTCAGGTGTTCGAACAACCGATGAGTGATGAACAGCGGGAAGCTATGACCTTCCTATATGCCTATATGCCATTAGGAGACATTACGGACTATTCCGGTGAGTATTATCTGGAAAATATTGATTACTCATTGAAGGCTCGTGAGGAGATGCCGTGGGGAAAAACAATTCCGGAGCGTGAGTTCCGTCATTTTGTTCTGCCAGTCCGGGTGAATAATGAAAACTTGGACGATAGCCGTAAGGTGTTCTATGAAGAGTTAAAGAATCGGGTAAAGGGACTTTCATTACATGATGCCGTGCTGGAGGTAAACCACTGGTGTCATGAAAAAGTAGTCTACACGCCATCCGATGCACGTACCAGTTCTCCACTCGCTTCTGTAAAGACGGCCTACGGGCGTTGCGGTGAGGAATCGACTTTCACGGTAGCTGCACTCCGTTCGGTAGGTATTCCGGCCCGTCAGGTTTATACGCCCCGTTGGGCACATACAGATGATAATCATGCCTGGGTGGAAGCTTGGGTAGATGGAAAATGGCATTTCTTTGGTGCGTGTGAGCCCGAACCGGTTTTGGATTTAGGCTGGTTTAACGCACCGGCTTCACGTGGGATGTTGATGCATACAAAAGTGTTCGGTCGATATAATGGACCCGAAGAAGTAATGTATGAAACTCCCAATTATACAGAAATCAATGTAATTGATAATTATGCGCCGACAGCTAAAGCCGAGGTGACCGTAGTGGATGCCGAGGGCAATCCGGTGACTGACGCAAAGGTGGAATTCAAAGTATATAATTATGCTGAATTTTATACTGTAGCCCGTAAACAGACAGATGCTCAGGGAAAAACGTTCCTTACTGCCGGTAAAGGTGATATGCTGGTGTGGGCCTCTAAGGACGGTAAGTTTGGATATTCCAAACTCTCGTTTGGAAAAGATAATAATCTGACCGTGAAGCTGGATAAAACAGCAGGAGATAATTATAGGATGGAAGTGGATATTGTACCTCCTGCCGAAGGTGCCAATATGCCTGAGGTTACTCCCGAACAGCGTGCGGAAAATAATCGCCGGATGGCACAGGAAGATTCTATCCGCAATGCGTATGTCGCTACGTTTATGAGTGATGAATCGGCCCGTAACTTTGCGAAGGAATATAAGTTGGATGAAGAGGCCGTGGCTAAGATTTTGGTTGCGTCACGTGGTAATCATCTGGTAATCCGTGATTTCCTTGCCCGTTTGCGTTCCGACAAATCCAAAAAGGGTGGGATAGACCTTCTGCAGAGAATTTCATCTAAAGACTTGCGTGATGTCAGTCTTGAAGTGTTGGTAGACCACATGCAGTCCCGTCTTTGTGAAAATGCAGAGTATTTCCGTCGTTTTGTCCGCAATCCACGTGTAAGTAATGAAATGCTGACTCCGTATAAGTCTTTCTTCGGTAAGGTTATTTCAAAACAAGAAATGGAAGCGTTCCGTGCCGACCCGATGAAGCTGGCTACTTGGGTGGCCGACAGTATTCAGGTGGACAAAAACTGTAATTTGGGTGGTGCGCCGATTTCTCCTGCCGGAGTATGGCGTGCTCGTGTGGCTGATGCGCATAGCCGTGATATTTTCTTTGTATCGATGGCACGCAGTATGGGGATTCCGGCACGTATTGATGAGGTGACGGGTAAAGTACAACTAATTATAGGCGATGACAGACCGGTTGATGTAGACTTTGAGGCTGTTTCTCCGTCTGCCGCACAAACAGGCAAACTGATTGCAAAATATACACCCATCAAATCATTGGAAGATCCCAAATACTATTCTCATTTCACTATCTCAAAGGTGACTCCCGAAGGAACCTTGCAATTATTGAATTATGACGAAGGTGATATCGACATGGGAGGTGGTGCTACCTGGAGCAATTTGCTGAAAAACGGGACGGCACTTGATGAAGGTAATTATATGATGGTTACGGGAACTCGCCTGGCAAACGGTGGTGTGCTTTCTGATATCACTTTCTTTACCATCAAGCCGGGAGAAACAACGACTGTTGATTTGGTGATGCGCGAAAGCAAGGATGATGTTCAGGTAATCGGTAATTTCAATTCCGAGTCTCTTTATAAGCCGATTGATAGCAATGAGTTGAAATCCATCCTTTCTACCACCGGACGCGGTTATTATATCGTGGCAGTATTGGGAGCCGGTCAGGAACCCACCAACCATGCATTGCGTGATATTGCAGCATTGAGCAAAGATTTTGAGCAGTGGGGTAGAAGTATCGTATTGTTATTTCCCAATGAAGAACAGTTCAAAAAGTTCCGACCTGAAGAATTTCCGGGATTGCCTTCCACTATTACTTATGGTATAGATGCAGACGGTTCTATCCAGAAACAGATTGCTGAAGGTATGAAGCTGCCTAACAAGACTATTCTGCCTATGTTTATTATTGGCGATACCTTTAACCGTGTGGTATTTGTCTCACAAGGTTATACCATCGGTTTAGGTGAGCAACTGATGAAAGTAATCCATAAGCTTTAGAATCTTATAGGCTGGTATAAAAGAAGTGAGGCTGTTCCGAATATTCCGGACAGCCTCGTTTCTTTTAATGATTGATTCGAGTGACTCTCATCTGAATTTATTTATCATCTTCCAAGTCATCATCTTCATCATCCCAATCATCATCCTTTTTAGCTCTCTTTGATTTTTTGGATTCTTTGGCTTTCTTTTCCAAAGCCTTATCATTATCGTCCTTCAAGGTTAGTTCTATACAAGCGGCTTTAACGATATCCGGGTCGGTTACATCCTTTTTATATTCTTCGATTTTCACCGTGCCACCCATTGAAACTTTGGGGTTGCGGTATAACATATCGCTTTCGCAGGTGGTACGTCCTGAGAAATGGAACTCGCAAGCACCGGTTTCTTCGGCTATTTTACGAATGTTTTTAGGATTTATTCCACATCCCGGCATGATGATAATGCGTTCGCCGGCCAGTTCTACCAACTCTTTTAAAAGAGGAATACCCTTTTCGGCAGTGGCTTCCTGTCCTGAAGTAAGGATACGGTGGCAGCCGAGTTCAATAATTTGTTCTAATGCTTCTTGCGGATTACGGCACATATCAAAAGCGCGATGGAAAGTGACACTCATGTCGCCTACGGCATTCATCAATTTTTCCATGGCTTCCATATCTACTTTGCCATCGGCTGTCAGACAACCGAATACTACTCCGTCTGCTCCCAATTGGCGGGCTACTTTGATATCATGCAACATGATTTCTTGTTCCAATGGAGAATATAGGAAATCTCCGCCGCGAGGACGGATGATAATGTGCAATTTAGTTTGTTGTAAGAGTTGGCGTGCCATGCGTATTTCGCCAAATGACGGAGTGGTACCTCCTTCGGGAATACCTGCGCATAATTCCACACGATAAGCTCCGCCCTGCTGTGCTTTTATTGCACTTTCAACGGAATTGGCGCAGATTTCAATTTTTGATTTGTTGCTCATAAAGTTATTTAATAATTAATTCTATCACGTAATCAATCTCGTCGGGCACTTTCGGTAACTTTAACAATATACCGTCTTTGTCTTGTTTGAAGGAAAGAGAAGCCTTATCAGTGAATTGCATTGCTTTTTTAACTTTCGCCTTCAGAGGTATATAAAGCGTATTGTCCTGCAAATCCAATACGTGGATAAACAAACGGTCGCCTTTGCGGGTTGATACGCCCCATGAATGGGGAGCTACATCTCCGCCACGGGTTCCATAAATTGTTTCTCCATATTGGTTCATCCATTCGCCCACTTTTTTCAAGCGGTCTACAGCTGTGGCAGGAAGTTCTCCATTGGGTTGCGGGCCGATATTCATTAACAGGTTTGCATTCTTTCCGGCTGCTTTAACCAAATAGTGTATTAACGCTTTCGGTGACTTGTAATTTTGGTCTTCAATTTTATATCCCCACATCCCATTCATGGTTTCACAAGTTTCCAAAGGAAGTGAGCTGACACTCTGTCCTGAAAGTCCGGCTTTGTTTTCACCGGGCAGGTCACGTTCGAACATTTGGAAGTCTTCACCGGCATACGGAATGCGGTGGTGGTTGTTACCTACCAGACAGGCGGGCTGCAGCTTATGAATTAATGCGTATTGTTCTTCCAGTTGCCAATCGAAATCTTTGGGCTGATCCCAAATGCCGTCAAACCAGATAGCGCCAATCGGTCCATAATTGGTCAATAGTTCGGTCAACTGGTTGTTCATGAAGGTATAGTAGCTCTTCCAGTCCCCATGTCCTTTCGGACGTCCTGTTCCGCGGCCGGTGCCTCCTCCTTCGGGATAATCATCGCGGCGCCAGTCCAAGTGTGAATAATAGAAATGGAGCTTGATGCCTTGTTTGTGGCATTCGTCTGCCAATTCTTTCAGCACATCCCGTTTGAACGGAGTAGCGTCTACAATATTAAAATCCGATTCTTTGGTATCGAACATTGAGAAACTGTCGTGGTGGCGGCTGGTAATACAGATATATTTGGCACCTGATGCTTTGATGGCCGATACCCATTCGGCGGCATTGAAGCGTGAAGGATAAAATCCCGAAGCTAGTTTGGCATATTCATCGCGGTGGATGTTGTGGGTGGTCATATACCATTCACCTTGTGCGGTCATGCTGTAAATGCCCCAATGAAGGAATATTCCAAATTTGTTATCTTGGAATTCCTGACGTGCTTTTATATTCTCGGGAGTCGGTGTATAACTTTGCTCGGGAGTTTGTGCGAAGGCGGCATTGCTTGTAAATAGCAGTAGTGCAGCGCCTAGACTGATTTTCTGTATAAACTTGCTTTTCATAATATTGAATAATTATCTTTGCAAAGATAGATATAATGTCAGAATGCTAAAAATGTTTTGAGGAAAATATTTTAAAAGGAAAAGCCGGTCTTTTCCTGAACGGGTAGGGAGAAGACCGGCTTTTGATTAAGAATGGGGCAGGTTTAACTGATGCTGATGCGATGTCCGTTAAAGATATTCATACCTAGTTTATTCATGATATATTTAATGGCAAGTTGTGCTTTTACAGAGTTCCCCGCATCGTCCAAAGGAGGTGCGAAAGCCGCAATGCCCATTATTCCGGGCATCACTCCCAATACTCCGCCGCCTACTCCTGTCTTGGCAGGAATACCGGAAGTGTAAAGCCAGTCACCTGTGTGCTGGTAGAAGCCTACGGTGGCTATCAGAGAAGTGATTTTCGGAGCAAGCTCTTTATCGAATACTTGTTTTTGGGTGCCAGGGTTGAGGCCGTCATTGGCGATTGTAGCTGCGCAGACTGACAATTGTTCGGCTGTGATGCCCATGGAGCACTGACGGGTATAGAGGTCGAGTGACATATCAGGGTCATCATAGATACGGTTGTAGTTTTTCAATAACCAGGCAATAGAACGGTTATTGAAGTTAGTAGCCGATTCCGATTTATAAAGTTCGTCAATCAGTTGGGGAGCACTGCCACAGAGTTCTGTCATATTGTCGACAATGGCTTTCCATTTGGCATCACTGTTGCCAATGGGTTGCACCATACTGTCTGCACTGATGGCGCCTGCGTTTACCAATGGGGTAGAGGGATGGTCATTCTCCAGCAAGATAGCCATGATGGAGTTAAACGGCAGTCCGGTTGCATCTGCACCAATCATTTCGAGTACTTTCTGTGCACCATATTGACGAAGAATCAGTATGGCTGTCAATACCTTAGACACAGATTCAATGCCGAATTGGTATTGATAGTCACCCAGTTGAATCTTTTCTCCATTCATCAGGCAAATACTGATACCGAATAGTTTCGGATTGATATTAGCCAAATAAGGAATGTAATCGGCATTTTTACCTTCTGTATTGTCTTTATACAGATTGTAAGCCTCTTGTGCGACATCTTTTATCTGTTGGATAGTTATAGTTCTTTCCATAAATTAATTTGATTGAAGTAACCATCCACCATAAAGGCGGATAGTTACATTATTATTATCTACGCTTATTTTTTAGCGGCATTGCTATGTGCGTTGTGAGTGAACACAGTGCCCTTTACAGGAATGTTCTTGTCTTGGGCGATGCGGGTCTGAGTAGGATACTCCAGTTTCTCGAATTCGGTGATAGCATTCTTGATATCATTCAACAACATATCCGCCATATCACGGCTGAATCCCTGACGTACCACAACACGCATAACCACATAATTCTGAATGTTCTCCGGCAAAGTATAGGCAGGAACCATCCATCCGCTTTGCTGTAATTTAGCCTGCAAATCGTAAAGAGTCCATTTGGCGTTCTTTGCATATTCGGGTTTCATGTACCAGATGAACAAAGGATTCACTACATTGTCGCTGTAGTTTACGAATGGAGTCATCTTGGCTATTTCGCTGTGAATATACTTGGTGATTTCCATGGAATTGTATTGAATGGCTTTGTATCCTTCGAATCCCAGACGGATAAACTGATAGTACTGTCCCAAAATCTGTGCAGCGGGACGGCTGAAGTTCAAACCAACCTGTGTGATGTTTGCACCCAAATAATTGACGCTGAATGACATGGCATCAGGAAGGTATTTCTTGTCTTTCCATACTACCCATCCCAGACCCGGATAAACCAGTCCGAACTTGTGGCCGGAGGTACTGATAGAGAGAACCCATTTTAAACGGAAGTCCCACTTTGTTTCGGGGCTGAGGAACGGCAGGATGAAACCGCCGGTTGCAGCATCTACGTGGATAGGAATTTCATAACCGGTCTTGGCATTGTATGCGTCCAGCGCTTTGTCCAGTGCTTCCACGTCATCGTTCAGACCTGTCCATGTCACACCTTGGATAGGAACAATGCAGATGGTGTTCTCGTCACACATCTTTAATGCTTCTTCGGGGTCCAGGGTGGTCTTGTCCAGAGTAAGAGGTACTTGGCGCATTTCAATCTGCCAAAGTTGGGCGAATTTCTCCCATACCACCTGAAAACCGCTTGAGATGACGAAGTTAGGTTTGTCGGTCGGTTTGCCCTGGGCCTTACGTCTGTCTCTCCAGCGCAACCAAGCAGCTACGCCACCCAGCATGCAAGCTTCACTGGAACCGATGGCCAATGCTCCTGATTTCCATTTTGCCTGTTCGGGGGAATTCCACAGGTTGGCCATGATATTGATACATTTGGCATTCATTACAGCGATACGCGGGTACTCAGTCTCATCAATGTAATTGATGTTGATAGCTTCGTTCATCAATTTGGTGGCATAGTCATCCATATAGGTCGTAACGAAAGTAGCCAGATTAAGACGTGGCTGGGTCTGAGCAAATGTTTCGTCTTTTACCATTTGATAGGCAATCTGCGGGGTAGTAGGGTTCATCGGAATAGTGTCTACCGGTGAGGGTTGTAGCATTTCGTTTGAGCCAAACACAGATGTCTTTGCATCACCTTCTCTCAAATCACAATTACAATCTTTCATTTTACTTAAAGTTTAGGTTAGTAATATAATGAAGAACGTGGGAGTTTCCCGCGTTTTTCTCCCTCAACATAGGGGTTGGTGAAAAGTTCCTTGATTTTATGTTTTTTAATGTTGCATCGGGAAATACAAAAAAAACGATGGGAATCATCATTGGACTATGAACGAAAAAAAGATACCTTTGTTTATATATAAAATCATTGGATGCCTGTAATCGATATTTTAGGAGCATGTAATTTGATAAACTGCGTTTAGGAGATTACCTTTACATTGATAAAACGGCATTGGTTTATCAGATAGTGACTTCAGGGGCGTATTATTTTTTGAGCCGTTCCCGCCGTTTTGGAAAAAGCTTGTTGATTTTTACAACACCGACCTATTTGGTTGAGTTATTAAAACGGAGTGATTACTCGTGAACTTCGCGCAGGTGATTATGATTCTTTTTCCGCTGCTTGCAAAGCTTTCTTGCCGATATTCTTTATGAATGGAAAGTAGAGGGATAAACGATATGTTGTATTGAACCAAACGTCTTTTGCCTTGTTGTGTATCTCATACAATAAATTACTACAAGTATGAAAGTACAGACAGGGCAGGGGACTATTCCCCTCATTACATTAATAGGTATATTTTCTATCTCGGCATTAAATGCATTGCCGGGATTGGCAGTTTCTCCCATCTTGGGGGATTTGAACAAAATCTTTCCGTCGGCCACGGATTTGGAAATTCAGATGCTTTCCTCGTTACCTTCACTTCTTATTATCCCTTTTATTCTGCTATCGGGAAAGTTGACCGAGAAAGTGAATAATCTATTGTTGCTGCAAGTTGGCTTGACTATTTTCGGAGTGAGTGGCATACTTTATCTGCTTTCTAATAAGATGTGGCAGTTGATTGTCATCAGCGCAATGCTCGGTATAGGTTCGGGTTTGATTGTTCCGCTTTCTACAGGATTGATATCTCGTTATTTTGTGGGGAATTACCGTACCAAACAGTTTGGTTACAGTTCCGCTATCACCAATATTACGTTAGTACTTGCCACTACACTGACCGGTTATCTGGCAGAAGTGAACTGGCACCTGCCGTTTTTGGTTTATCTTTTTCCGTTTATATCCATCTTTCTTACTTATTATTTAAAGAAAGATTTGTCCGGCTATCATCCCAAAGACGACGCGCCTGCCGCTACCTCTAAAGAGATGGGGAAGCGAGGCATTGATGTAAAGGCATTGATTAAACTTATGGCATTTTACGGGCTGGCTACTTATTTGGTGATAATCATCAGTTTTAATCTTCCTTTTTTGATGGAAGAATATGGATTGTCCAGTGGGCGGGCAGGTATCCTGATTTCGTTATTTTTCCTTGCTATCATGGCGCCGGGCTTTGTATTAAATAAGATTGTGCAAGCATTAGGGCGGCGTATCTATATGATTTGCTTGTTGTTGATAGCTTGTGGTATGGGAATTATCTTGGTAAGCCGTTCCGAGATACTGATTGCTTTGGGGTGTATTTTGAACGGATTGGCCTATGGCATTATTCAACCGTTGATTTATGATAAGACTTCTGATGTGGCCGTACCCCATAAGGTGACATTAGCACTCGCTTTTGTAATGGCGATGAATTATGTGGCCATTCTTCTCTGTCCGTTTATTGTGAATATAGCTCAAAATCTGTTTCATTCCCATTCGCAGACCTTTGCTTTCTGGTTAAACCTGATGATTGCGTTAATGGCCATGTTTATTGTGATGAAACAGGAAAAGCTGGAATTCTGAGTGTTTATAGGGGAAGGCAGCCCCCCTTCCCTTTCTTTTAGTCTTAGGGAGGGAAATACTTCATGTTAGGCATGGGAAAGGTAGTGTAAACAGGCGGCACATCAAAGGATATTATCCTATCGGTATACAGAACTTTGGTTGCTTTGAACCAAAAGGCTGTTTTTACGGTTATATATCCATGTAAAAAAAAGCTCATTATGAACAAACAAGTTGAAGCAAACCTTAGCATGATAGTCTCCAAAGCACTGGGAGGCTTTAATATGAACGCGTTAAAATATCTTTTACCTTTGTGGATAGCTCCGGTTACAGGGGTTACATTCCGTCTGGTATTCGGAGCGGCAGCATTTTGGCTTATCGATATTTTCTGTAAACCTGAAGATTCTACTACCCGCCAGAAATGGCAACTCTTTTTGCTGGGAGCATTTGGAATGTACGGATATATGATTTTTTACCTTTTAGGTATCAGTATGACTACGCCGGTGTCCAGTTCCATATTTGTCAGTCTGGAACCCATTTGGGTGTTTGTTATCGCTGTCTTGTTTTATAAAGAGAAAGTAACATGGATGAAACTTGTTGGTATCGGTTTGGGACTGGGAGGAGCAATTCTTTGCATCGCTACACAGCCCAGTGACGATTTGGCATCCAATGCCATGGCCGGAAATTTGATATGCTTTGTCAGTTCGGTAGTTTATGCCATATATTTAGTTGTCAGCAATCGGTTTCTCAAGGGAGTGGGAGATATGACCTTGCTGAAATATACATTCCTGGGAGCGGCAGTAATGTCACTGATTGTCAACTCAATCTATGGATTTGAAGCACCTATAATGAGTATGTCGCTCTTTTCTACTCCGATGTTGGTATTGCTTTTTGTACTCATATTTCCGACAACCATCAGTTACCTGCTTCTTCCCATCGGACTGAAATACTTGAAAACGACATTAGTGGCTATTTATGGATATCTGATATTGATAGTGGCAACCGTTACTTCATTCCTGCTGGGGCAAGACCGTTTTTCATGGACGCAACTGGGAGCGATTGTTATGATTTGCATCAGTGTCTATCTGGTGGAAGTAGCAGAAAGTAAGAATAAGGTTTAAAAAGAAAAAAGGTATATCAAAAGAGTGTCTGGGGGCTTTTGATATACCTTTTTTGCTTGTTCTTTCAATATCTCCCGATAAAAAAACGATTTTTATAACGAAAATATCATTTTATCCTTCATAGATTGCAATTAAAGTATTACTTTTGCCACAGTTTTGTAATGTAGAGTTTGCAAAAATGACCGATATAATCAAACATCGTGGTATTGTGGAAAGCATAAACGGTTCTCATATTCGAGTGAGAATCGTTCAAACTTCTGCCTGTTCTGCTTGCAGCGTAAAAGGACACTGCAACGCATCCGAGAGCAAAGAAAAACTGGTTGATGTTTTCGACACGAAAGCTTCTTCTTACCGAGTGGGTGAGGAGGTGATGCTTTATGGAACGACTTCTATGGGGATGCAGGCCGTATTTTTGGCTTTTGGCGTCCCTTTCTTGATATTGTTGGCTGCTTTATTCATCACGATGCATCTCACCGGGGGAGATGAACTGAAGTCGGCCATTATTTCTTTATTGGCTTTAGCTCCATATTACCTTATTATATATATGTATAGAGGGAAGTTGAGCAAGAAGTTCTCTTTTACGCTTGAACCTATAAAAAATAATTAATAAATAACTAACTAAAACTTATGGATTTAATTCTGGTTGCAGTAATTTCGTTGGGAGCGATTGGCTTGATTGCCGCGGTTATCTTGTATGCCGCTTCTAAGAAGTTTGCTGTGTATGAAGATCCGCGGATTGCCCAAGTTAGCGAAGTGCTTCCTCAGGCAAATTGCGGTGGATGTGGTTATCCCGGTTGCTCTGGTTTTGCAGGTGCCTGTGTGAAGGCGGCAGATGCCGGTTCGCTGGAGGGTAAATTATGTCCGGTCGGCGGTGCTCCTGTTATGGAGAAAGTTGCTGCCATTTTAGGATTGGAAGCCGTTGCTGCCGAACCGAAAGTTGCGGTGGTAAGATGTAACGGTAGTTGTGAAAATCGTCCTCGTACTGCTCTGTATGACGGAGCCAAGTCATGTGCCATTGCTCATGCCACTTCGGGTGGTGAGACCGGTTGTACATTCGGCTGTCTGGGTTGTGGTGATTGTGTGGAAGTATGTCAGTTTGACGCTATTCACATGAACCCCGAAACCGGCCTTCCGGAAGTGGACGAAGAAAAATGTACGGCTTGTGGAGCTTGTAGCAAGGCTTGTCCGCGCAAGATTATCGAAATCCGTCCGAAGGGTAAGAATAATCGCCGCGTAGTGGTGATGTGTGTGAACAAAGACAAAGGTGCTGTGGCTAACAAAGCTTGTAAGGCAAGTTGTATCGGTTGCGGCAAGTGCGTGAAAGTTTGTCCGTTCGAGGCGATTACGTTGGAAAACAATCTGGCATACATTGACCCGGCTAAGTGTAAGTCTTGCCGCAAGTGTGAATCAGAATGTCCGAAGGGTGCTATCCAAGCCATCAATTTCCCGCCGCGTAAGCCGAAGGTGGAAGTCCCGGCCGGTGAAGCAGCTGCTAAACCCGCTGCTGCAAAGGTGGAAGCTCCGAAAGCACCTGAAGCTCCTAAGGCGGAAGCATAATCAAATTCAAAGTAAGTAAAAATTAAAAAGATATAACAGTGAAGACATTTAGAATTGGTGGAGTACATCCAGCAGAAAATAAATTGTCGGCAGGCAAAGCTATCGAAACCCTTGCACTTCCTAAGCAAGCGGTATTCCCTTTGTCGCAGCATATCGGTGCTCCTGCTACTGCCATCGTGAAAAAAGGCGATGTAGTGAAGGTAGGTACGAAGATTGCTGAGGCGGGAGGCTTTGTTTCTGCAGCCATCTTCTCGTCTGTATCCGGTAAAGTGAACAAGGTGGACGCCGTAATCGATGCAAGCGGTTATCGCAAGCCGGCCATTTTTATCGATGTGGAGGGTGACGAGTGGGAAGAATCAATCGACCGCAGTTCAACATTAGTAAAAGAGTGTGCGTTAACGCCCGAAGAAATTGTTGCTAAAGTAAAAAATGCAGGTGTAGTAGGTATGGGAGGTGCTTGTTTCCCCACCCATGTGAAGCTTTCTCCTCCTCCGGGCTGCAAGGCCGAATGTGTAATTATCAATGCCGTAGAGTGTGAACCTTATCTCACAGCCGATCATCGTCTGATGTTGGAAAAGGCTGATGAAGTATTAGTTGGTGTAAGCATCTTGATGAAAGCTGCGAAAGTGACTAAAGGATACATCGGTATTGAAAATAATAAACCGGATGCTATTAAGTTGATGACTGAAAAGGCTGCTCAATATCCCGGCATCGAAGTGGTTCCTTTGCAAGTGAAATATCCGCAAGGTGGTGAGAAGCAGTTGATAGATGCTGTAATCAGCCGTCAGGTTCCTGCTCCTCCCGCTATTCCTATCAATGTAGGTGCGGTGGTTCAGAATGTAGGTACTGCATTTGCCGTTTATGAAGCTGTTCAGAAAAACAAACCTTTGTTTGAACGTATCGTAACTGTTACCGGTAAGTCTGTCAAGAATCCGTCCAACTTCCTCACCCGTATGGGGACTCCGATGAGCCAGCTGATTGATGCGGCAGGCGGTTTGCCCGAAGATACCGGAAAGGTGATTGGTGGTGGCCCGATGATGGGTAAGGCACTGGTAAATACCGAAGTTCCTATCTGTAAAGGTAGTTCGGGTGTGCTGATTATGAACGATAAGGAGGCTGCCCGTGCAGAAGCCCAGCCGTGTATCCGCTGTGCCAAGTGTGTCAGTGTGTGTCCCATGGGACTGGAACCCTTCTTATTGGCGACACTTTCGGCTCACAAGGATTGGGAGAGAGTAGAAAAAGAAGATGTAATGTCGTGCATCGAGTGCGGTTCGTGTCAGTTCACATGTCCGTCTCATCGTTATTTGCTGGACTATATCCGTTTGGGTAAGGGCACAGTAGGCGGTATTATCCGTGCACGTAATGCTAAAAAATAATTCGACAAAATAGTATGGCTAATAAATTAATAGTATCATTATCGCCCCACGTCCATAGCGGTGACAGCGTACAGAAGAATATGTATGGTGTGCTCATCGCTCTGATACCTGCGTTGCTGGTGTCATTCTATATGTTCGGACTGGGCGCCGTGGTGGTAACCCTGACCTCGGTTGCTGCCTGTGTATTCTTCGAATGGGCGATTACCAAGTTTATTTTGAAGAGAGAACGCTCTACCATCTGTGATGGTTCGGCTATCATAACCGGCGTGTTGCTGGCATTCAATCTGCCTTCCAACTTGCCTCTTTGGATTATTATTATCGGTGCATTGGTGGCTATCGGTGTGGGTAAGATGACTTTCGGCGGATTGGGATGCAATCCTTTCAATCCTGCGTTGGTAGGTCGTATCTTCCTGCTGATTTCTTTCCCCGTGCAGATGACTTCATGGCCTAATGTTCAGCAATGGGCCAGTTATACAGATGCCGAAACCGGTGCTACTCCGTTGGCATTGATGAAGATGGCTGTAAAAGGTGATGTGAATGCGTTGGGACAGTTGCCCGATACATTAAGCCTGTTCCTGGGTAATAATCCGGGTTCATTGGGTGAGGTGAGTGCTTTGGCTTTGTTGCTCGGCTTGGGTTATATGTTGTGGAAGAAGATTATTTCCTGGCATATTCCTGTTTCTATTCTGGTGACTGTATTTGTATGTGCGGGACTGATGCATCTGGTTGATCCGGTTGCTTATGCATCTCCATTGGTTCACCTGTTTACAGGTGGTTTGATGTTGGGTGCTATTTTTATGGCAACTGACTATGTTACTTCGCCTATGACTCATAAAGGTATGATTATTTACGGTGTGGCTATTGGTTTCCTGACCGTGGTTATCCGTTTGTTCGGTGCGTATCCCGAAGGTATGTCTTTCGCTATATTCATCATGAACGCATTCACTCCGTTGATCAATACTTATTGTAAACCTAAAAGATTCGGGGAGGTAGTGAAGAAATGAAAAAGCTAGAATCATCTTTGAAGAACATGGTTATCGTGCTGACAGGCGTAACCGTGGTGGCCGGAGCATTATTAGGCTATGTAAATGAGTTGACGAAAGAACCTATTGCACAGGCTAATGCCAAGGCTTTGAGTGATGCCATCGCTATCGTTGTTCCTTCGGAATTCGATAATAATCCTGCTGAAGCTCCTGAAACAATCGAACTGGAAGGTGCTACCTATAAGATATATAAAGCAACCAAAGGCGGGGAATTTATCGGTGCGGCTGTAGAATCTTCAGCAAATGGCTTTGGCGGCGCGCTGAATGTATTGGTAGGCTTCGATAAGGAGGGTAATATTATTGATTACTCTTTGTTGAGCCATGCCGAGACTCCGGGATTAGGATCAAAAGCAGCCGACTGGTTTAAGAAAGGCGGCAAAGGCGATATTACCGGAATGAATCCGGGCGCAAAAGCATTGACAGTAAGTAAGGATGGCGGGCAGATAGATGCCATCACCGCTTCTACTATCACTTCTCGTGCTTTCTTGAAAGCTGTGAATAATGCTTATGCAGCATATAGCGGTCAGAATGTAGACGGAGCTAGTGGCGCAACTCAGCAGGTGTCTGAGGCTGTTGCCGAAAGTGCTGCCGCTTGTGATGCTCAATGCAAGGGAGACGGAGCCTGTAAACAGGCTTGTGATTCCACTGCATGTAAAGCGGCTTGCGGTGATAAATGTGATTCTGCCAAGTGTGACAAGGCAAATTGCAAGAAAGCTAACTGTGACAAAGAGACTTGCAAGAATGCGAACTGTGACAAAGCTAACTGCAAGAAAGCTAACTGTGACAAGGCAGACTGTAAAAAAGCAGAATGCCCCAAGCAAGATTGTAAAAACAAAAAATAAGGAAGGAGCAGACTATGAATAATTTTAAAGTATTGATGAACGGGATTGTAAAAGAGAATCCTACGTTTGTACTCCTTTTGGGTATGTGTCCTACATTGGGAACCACTTCCTCGGCCATTAACGGTATGGGTATGGGACTGGCAACCATGTTTGTGTTGATTTGTTCGAATGTGGTAATCTCATCTATCAAGAATCTGATTCCTGATATGGTGCGTATTCCTGCGTTCATTGTGGTTATTGCATCATTCGTGACTTTGTTGCAGATGATTATGCAAGCATACGTGCCGGCGCTTTATGCTACATTGGGCTTGTTTATTCCGCTGATTGTAGTAAACTGTATCTTGCTGGGACGTGCCGAAGCCTTTGCTGCAAAGAATGGTCCTGTACCTTCATTCTTCGACGGACTGGGTATGGGACTCGGATTTACTCTTGCATTGACTATCCTCGGTGGCGTACGTGAGTTCCTTGGCACAGGTAAGCTGTTTGATATCGCTATTATGCCTGAGCAATACGGAATGTTGATTTTCGTTCTCGCACCGGGAGCCTTCATTGCATTAGGTTACCTTATTGCGATTGTGAATAAACTGAAGAAAGCATAACCCGTAAAAAGTAAGAATATGGAATATATATTGATATTTATCACCGCTATATTTGTGAACAACATTGTGTTGTCACAATTCTTGGGTATCTGCCCGTTCCTCGGTGTATCCAAAAAAGTTGAGACAGCTACGGGTATGGGTGCAGCCGTTGCATTCGTGCTTACCATTGCTACTATTGTCACCTACCTTATCCAAAAGTTCGTGCTCGATGCTTTCGGGCTGGAATATTTGCAGACCATTGCCTTTATCCTTGTCATTGCGGCATTGGTACAGATGGTGGAAATCATTTTGAAGAAAGTTTCTCCCGCCCTTTATCAGGCATTGGGAGTATTCCTTCCGCTGATTACCACGAACTGCTGTATTCTGGGTGTGGCTATCCTGGTCATCCAGAAAGACTTTGATTTGTTGACCGGTGTGGTTTACGCCTTCTCGACAGCTCTTGGTTTTGCTTTGGCTATGGTGCTGTTTGCCGGTATCCGCGAACAGTTGAGTCTGGTGAATATTCCGAAAGGAATGCAGGGAATGGCTATCGCGCTGGTTACTGCCGGTCTGTTGGCCATGGCGTTCATGGGATTCTCTGGTGTAGACAAAGGTTTGGGAGTGTTGTTTGGTATAGAATAATCTAATTCATCGTCCAAATAGACCGATTCAGAAGTCCGGAGCACTGCTTCGGACTTTTTTGTACAAAGAATTTCGTCTTTCGTACTGTTTAATTCAATTATTATGCTTATTTTTGCAATAGAATTAATAGAGAGACCAAATGGCTATGACATTGATTGTACTTGCGGCCACTATGGGGAATAAGTATGGCGGATTAAAACAGCTGGAGGGAATTGGACCCAATGGCGAGACGATATTAGATTTTTCCGTATATGATGCCGTAAGAGTGGGATTTGATAAAATAGTATTTGTCATAAGCAGACATTTTGAACAAGAGTTCAAGAAACTGGTTTCAGGCAAATACGAGCACGTGGTGGATGTGGAATATGTTTATCAGGATGTAGAAACCATTCCCGAAGAGAAACGTAATCCGAAGCGAACAGCACTCTATGGTTCGGTAAGAGCTGTATTGATGGGCGAAAAGTTAATAGATGCCCCGTTTGGAGTGATTAATGCGGTTAATTTCTATCAGCGTGAGAGTTTTGAATTATTGTATAATAATTTAGTGGCATTGAAAGATGCCGGTTACCATAGTTTCAATGTTTGCTATAGATTGAAAAACGTTTTAGCGGAGAGTGGGGGAGTAACCCGGGGAATTTGTGAAGTGGATGAAAACGGATATTTGATTTCTGTGACAGACCGTACAGGAGTAGAACGTATCAGTGGTAATCCTATGTATCCTAACGAGGTGCATAAATGGGTGGCGCTGGATGATAATAGCTTGGTTTCGATGAATATGTGGGGTTTTAGACCGGATATATTTAATGAGATGCAAGCTGCATTCGATAAGTTTATTGATGAAAACGGAATGGATTTGAAAGCTCATTATTCCATACCTGCTTTTATGAATGAACGGATAAGAGAAGGAGTCAGAGTGAAAGTGATTGAAACGCCTGCCCGATGGATGGGGTTGGTTTCGCACGATGATAAGATTCAGGTGGTTCTTCGTATCAATGACATGATTCGTAAGGGCATCTATCCTTCCAAGTTGTTTTGAACCTATTAAAAAAACGACAGAATAATAAGTCTTATGAAAAAGAGAATTTTAGTAACAGGAGGAACCGGATATATTGGTTCTCATACCGTAGTTGAACTGCAACAAAGCGGTTACGACGTAGTGATTGTAGATAATCTCTCAAACTCTAACGCCGATGTAGTTGACAATATTGAAAAAGTAACAGGTATCCGTCCGGCATTTGAGAAGTTGGACTGTCTGGATTATGAAGGTATGGACAAACTGTTTACTAAATATGCCGGTATCGAAGGTATCATTCACTTTGCAGCCAGCAAGGCAGTCGGTGAATCTTGCCAAAAACCGTTGTTGTACTACCGTAACAACTTGGTTTCATTGATTAACTTATTGGAGTTGATGCCTAAGCATAATGTAAAAGGTATTATCTTCTCTTCATCATGTACAGTATATGGTCAGCCTGATGTGTTGCCTGTAACCGAAGCTGCTCCTATCAAGAAAGCGGAATCACCATACGGTAATACAAAACAAATCAATGAAGAAATTATCCGCGATACGGTAGCATCAGGTTCTCCTGTTCACGCTATCATGTTGCGTTATTTCAACCCGATTGGCGCACATCCGTCTGCATTGATTGGTGAGTTGCCTAATGGTGTACCTCAAAACTTGTTGCCGTATGTCACTCAGACTGCAATGGGCATCCGGGAACAATTGAGTGTATTTGGCGATGATTATGACACTCCTGACGGTTCTTGCATCCGTGACTACATCTATGTAGTGGATTTGGCTAAGGCTCACGTAATTGCTATGGATCGTATCCTGAATGACAAACAGAAAGAAAGTGTGGAAGTATTCAATATCGGTACAGGCCGTGGTTTGTCTGTATTGGAATTGCTGAATAAATTTGAAGCTGCTACAGGCGTGAAGGTGAACTATAAGATTGTAGGCCGTCGTCAGGGAGATATCGTTAAGGTATGGGCTGATCCGACTTTCGCTAACGAAGAGTTGGGATGGCAGGCAAAGGCTACTATCGAAGAAACACTGAAATCTGCATGGAATTGGCAGGTTAAGTTAAGAGAAAGAGGAATTCAATAAAGAATTAAGATATTTTTAGAAAGACCGATGAACAAAGGACGCTAGTGTGGCGTTTTTATAGTGCAAATAACCTGAAACCCCTCTTGGATATGTGAATACCTGACCGGCGGTAAGTTATGTTACTCAAACATAGAGCAGGCTAAAAAATTGCATAGTAGTTTTGTCGTGTTTTATTTTGTGTTTGTGTTGTGGCTGTTCCTCGACGTGAGTCGGGGGACAGTTTTTTTTATGTTTGGTAGTTCTATATTTGACTCCATAAAAATCAGGCGTCCATTCTCCGTTCTTTGTGTTGTTTCAAAGAATGCCTTCACGAAAGAATGATGCAAAACGTGCGAGGTTACACATACGCAGGTGTCGGACTACACATACGATGCCATAAGTTGTATAGCCTTATGAAACTTTTAGAGTCTCTTTATGTTAACCAAGTTCTCAAACTGAATAAAAAAACTCTTCAAACAGCCGGTTCATGCTGTTTAAAGAGTTTCTCGGATAAATGGGAAGAACGGTCTATTGCTCTTATTCCAATTCACGCTGTCTGCAGAAGCATTGACAGAACTTGTTTTCTACATTCTTTATAGGTTCTTTGAATATACCATATACGCATGAACCAGAGCCACTCATAGAAGCGTATATGGCTCCCAAATCATATAATTCATCTTTAATGGCAGCTATCTCGGGGAATTTTAAGAATACACTGTCTTCAAAATCATTTCTCATGTTGTCTTTCCATGTCTCTATCGGCTGCTTGATTACTTCTTTTAAGGAAACAGCAGGACGCTGTGGCTTTATGGCAGCGAAAGCATCGCGGGTAGAAACAAAAATATCCGGCTTAACCAATACGATGTGATATCCTTTCAAAGACAAATCAACCGGTTCGAAGATATTGCCGATACCCGTTGCAAATACCGGTTTGTTTTGAATGAAAAATGCACAGTCGGCACCGAGGCGTGCTGCGTATTCTTCCATTTTCTCACGACTGATGTTCAGGGCAAACTTTTCATTTAATAGTTTAATCATGTGTGCCGCATCTGACGAGCCGCCACCCAATCCTGCTCCTGCAGGAATATGCTTGTACATGTGAATTTCGATGGCATCCATTTGTGGAAAATCCTGTTTCAGCAACTTATAAGCCTTGACTACCAGATTATCTTCCGGTTCGCCGTCTAAGGTTGTACCGCTTACATGAAGATTGTACTCTTTATCACTGCTTGTAGAACGTGTGACTTCCAGCGCATCTTGAAGGTTGATAGGATAAAAAATTGTTTCTAGGTTGTGGTAACCATCCGGGCGTTTTTCTATAATATTCAGACCCAGATTGATTTTGGCATTCGGAAATGTTATCATATTCTTTTATTTAGATTAATTTCTAGTGTGTCTTTATTATGGCTTCTGAGCACGTGACACGGCTCAAATATAAGGTAAACTTTTCATTTAACCATATAAAAAACCATTTTGTGTATGGATTGTTCATATTTTATAGAAAAAAGCCTTCGTATTTCTTTTGTTATTTTTGCTCCCGGCTGGATGTTCAACTCGTCAAAAAGTTCTATCTTTGCCCTACTTTAAACGAATGGAAATGGCAGAAGTAAGAAAAACGACACGTACTCCTAAAACTGTAAAGGCAAAACCCGTTGATGAATATGGGCATTTGCAGCCACAGGCGCCCGAATTGGAAGAGGCAGTATTAGGAGCGTTAATGATAGAAAAAGACGCATATTCACTGGTGAGTGAGATTCTTCGCCCCGAATCTTTTTACGAACATCGTCATCAGTTGATATATCAGGCTATCACAGCTTTGGCATTACGCCAACAGCCGGTGGATATTCTGACCGTTGCCGAACAGTTGCGTAGCACCGGTGATTTGGATGAGGTGGGAGGCCCTTTTTATATCACTCAGTTGAGTGGTAAGGTAGCATCGTCCGCCCATATTGAATATCATGCACGAATTATAGCCCAAAAGTTTTTGGCGCGCGAACTGATTTCTTTTACCAGTAATATTCAGACAAAAGCCTTCGATGAGACACAGGATGTGGATGACTTGATGCAAGAGGCTGAAGGGAAGCTGTTCGAAATCTCGCAGCAGAATATGAAGAAGGATTATACGCAAATCAATCCGGTTATTCAGGAGGCGTATGAGATGCTTCAGAAAGCGGCGGCGCGTACAGATGGTTTGAGTGGTTTGGAAAGTGGTTTCCATGCGTTGGACAAAATGACTTCGGGCTGGCAGAACTCCGACCTTGTTATTATTGCTGCTCGTCCGGCCATGGGTAAAACTGCGTTTGTGCTTTCAATGGCTAAGAATATGGCAGTCAATGCAAAGATTCCGGTAGCTTTGTTTTCGCTTGAAATGGCGAATGTACAGTTGGTAAATCGTTTGATTGTCAATGTGTGTGAGATACCGGGTGAGAAAATTAAGAGTGGGCAGTTGGCTCCATACGAATGGGGCCAGTTAGACTATAAGATTAAGGAGTTGTATGACGCTCCTTTGTTTGTCGACGATACTCCTTCTCTTTCGGTTTTCGAATTGAGAACAAAGGCAAGGCGTTTGGTACGTGAACATGGAGTGAAAATAATTATCATTGACTACTTGCAGTTGATGAATGCGAGTGGTATGTCGTTTGGCAGCCGTCAGGAAGAGGTTAGTACCATTTCGCGTTCATTAAAAGGATTGGCAAAGGAGTTGAACATTCCGATTATTGCTCTGAGTCAGTTGAACCGTGGTGTGGAAAGCCGTGAAGGTATTGACGGAAAGCGTCCTCAGTTGAGTGACCTGCGCGAATCCGGAGCCATCGAGCAAGATGCCGACATGGTGTGCTTCATCCATCGTCCCGAATATTACAAGATATTTCAGGATGAAAAAGGAAACGACCTGCATGGTATGGCGGAAATCATTATTGCCAAGCATCGTAATGGTGCTGTAGGTGATGTATTGTTGCGCTTCCGCGGTGAATTCGCCCGTTTCCAGAATCCGGATGATGAGATGATTATACCGTTGCCGGGAGAAGAACCGGGTATTATCCGCTCCAAAATGAATGGCAAGGGCGGGGGCAGTATTCCTCCTCCTCCGGCAGATGCGGCTCCGGCAGAGAATAATCCTTTTGGTGCGCCGATTCCCGAAGGGCCTTTGCCTTTCTGACATTTTTCATAAAAACAAAGCTTATCCCAAAAAAAACTATTAAATTTGCAGGTCATTTTGAAATACATAAAATATATCATATATGAATATCTCTTATAATTGGCTGAAAGAATACGTCAACTTCGATTTGACCCCTGAGGAAGTGGCAGCAGCGCTGACTTCTATCGGTCTGGAAACAGGAGGCGTAGAAGAAGTCCAAACAATTAAAGGTGGTCTGGAAGGTATTGTTATCGGCGAAGTGCTGACTTGCGAACCTCATCCCAACTCTGACCACATGCATGTGACTACGGTTAACTTGGGACAGGGAGAACCTGTGCAGATTGTTTGCGGCGCTCCTAATGTAGCTGCCGGACAAAAAGTAGTGGTTGCCACTCTGGGTACTAAACTATATGACGGTGAAGAATGCTTTACCATCAAAAAATCAAAACTTCGCGGTGTTGAGTCCATCGGTATGATTTGTGCCGAAGATGAGATTGGCATCGGAACCAGTCATGACGGTATCATTGTTTTGCCGGCAGATGCTGTGCCCGGAACTCCTGCCAAAGATTATTATAACATCAAGAGCGATTATGTGCTTGAAGTGGACATTACTCCGAATCGGGCAGATGCTTGCTCTCACTATGGTGTGGCCCGTGACTTGTATGCTTATTTGATTCAGAACGGCAAACAGGCTACGTTGAGCCGTCCTTCAGTGGAAGGCTTTAAGGTGGACAACCATGATATGGATATTGCCATCGAAGTGGAAAACACCGAAGCATGCCCTCGTTATGCCGGAGTTTCCATTAAGGGAGTTACTGTAAAAGAAAGCCCCGAATGGCTACAAAACAAACTGCGTTTGATAGGTCTTCGTCCAATCAATAATATTGTGGATATCACCAACTACATTCTTCACGCTTATGGTCAACCGTTGCATTGCTTTGATGCCGATAAAATTAAAGGTGGTAAGATTGTTGTAAAGACCGTTGCCGAAGGCACTAAGTTTATCACTTTGGATGAAGTGGAACGTACCTTGTCTGATAGAGATTTGATGATATGTAATACTGAAGAACCGATGTGTATTGCCGGTGTATTTGGTGGCTTGGATTCAGGTACTACGGAACAAACCGTGGATGTGTTCCTCGAAAGTGCATATTTCAATCCTACTTGGGTGCGTAAAACAGCACGCCGTCACGGATTAAGTACCGATTCTTCTTTCCGTTTCGAGCGTGGTATTGATCCTAACGGAACTATCTATGCGTTGAAAGAAGCTGCTCTGCTGGTGAAAGAGCTGGCAGGCGGAACCATCGCTTCTGAAATTAAAGACAATTATCCTCATCCGGTTGCTGATTTCATGGTAGAGCTAAACTATGAGAAGGCTCATTCACTGATTGGAAAAGTCATTCCGGTGGAGACGATAAAGAGTATCGTTACCAGTCTTGAGATGAAGATTGTAGACGAGACTCCCGAAGGACTGACTTTACAAGTTCCTGCTTATCGTGTAGACGTTCAGCGTGACTGTGATGTGGTAGAAGACATTCTTCGTATCTATGGATATAATAATGTGGAAATTCCCACAACATTAAAGTCAAGCCTGACTACGAAGGGGGAAGTAGATAAATCCCAACAGCTTCAGAGCTTGATATCCGAACAGCTGATTGGTTGCGGATTCAATGAAATCCTGAATAACTCACTGACTGCTGCCGGATATTATGAAGGTTTGGAAACTTATAAGTCCGAAAACCTTGTCAATTTGATGAACCCGTTAAGCAATGACCTGAACGTAATGCGTCAGACTCTGTTGTTCGGCGGTTTGGAAAGCATCCAGCACAATGCCAACCGTAAGAATGCCGATTTGAAGTTCTTTGAGTTCGGCAACTGCTATTTCTTTAATGCAGAAAAGAAGAACCCCGAAAAGGTTTTGGCTGCATACAAAGAAGAATATCATTTGGGATTATGGGTGACAGGTAAGCGCGTGAGCAACTCATGGGCACATCCCGATGAAAACACCAGCGTTTATGAACTGAAAGCATACGTGATGAATATATTCACTCGTTTGGGCTTGAACTTCGGTAACGTGGTATTCGGTAATTTGAGTAATGATATCTATTCTGTAGCTGTCAGCGTACACACGCGCGGCGGTAAGTTGCTGGCTACGTTTGGTATTGTCAGCAAGAAGATTCAAAAAACATTCGATATTGACAATGAGGTATATTATGCCGAAATCAATTGGAATGAGCTGATGAAAGCTATCAAGACTTCGAAGGTCAACTTTAAGGAACTTTCTAAGTTCCCGGCTGTAAGACGTGACTTGGCGCTGTTGCTTGACAAGAACATACAATTTGCCGAAATCGAAAAGATAGCTTACGAGACAGAAAAGAAACTGCTGAAAGAAGTAGAACTGTTTGATGTATACGAAGGCAAGAATTTGGAACCGGGTAAGAAGAGCTATGCTGTCAGCTTCTTGTTGCAGGATGAAAATGCAACACTGAACGACAAGCAAATCGACAAGATTATGTCTAAGCTGATTGCCAATCTGGAAAACAAATTGAATGCGAAACTAAGATAAGGATATAATGACTCCTAAAAGAAATATGCATTGATTGCCCTTTTCATTATTTTGCTGATAAGTGCTGTGGGTCTTTGGATTTATAGGTATTCGGCAGACGGATGGGATAGGGGGCTGATTTCGCCTTCCTTAAATATATTAGGCTTGGGAGTCTTATGTTCAGCGAAGAAAAGTAAATAATAAAATAACCATTTATAAAAATATAATCCAATGGGAAGAGCATTTGAATATAGAAAAGCTACAAAGCTGAAAAGATGGGGCCACATGGCCAAGACATTTACAAGACTGGGTAAACAAATCGCTATTGCTGTAAAGGCAGGCGGACCGGAACCGGAAAATAACCCCACTTTGCGTGGTGTTATCGCTACTTGTAAGCGCGAAAACATGCCGAAGGATAACATCGAGCGTGCTATTAAAAATGCAATGGGTAAGGATACCAGCGACTACAAAGGTATGACTTACGAAGGATACGGCCCTCACGGGGTGGCAGTATTCGTTGATACTTTGACCGATAATACCACTCGTACCGTGGCAGACGTTCGTTCTGTATTCAATAAATTCGGCGGTAATTTGGGAACTACCGGGTCATTGGCTTTCTTGTTCGATCATAAATGTGTCTTTACTTTCAAGCAGAAAGAAGGTCTTGACATGGAAGAACTGATTCTTGATTTGATTGATTACGGTGTAGAAGATGAATTCGATATTGATGAAGAAGAAGGAACAATCACTATCTATGGTGACCCGAAGAGCTATGCCGCTATTCAGAAGCACTTGGAAGAATGTGGTTTCGAGGAAGTAGGTGGTGACTTTACTTATATTCCTAACGACCTGAAGGATGTAACTCCCGAACAGCGCGAAACAATTGATAAGATGGTAGACCGTCTGGAAGAGTTTGATGATGTTCAGACCGTTTATACAAACATGAAACCAGCTGAAGAAGAGTAAAATGAAGATTACTTATAAGACGCAGGGTACTTGCAGTAGCCACATTGAGGTGGAAGTAGAGAACGGCGTCATTCAACAGGTCTTCTTTTGGGGCGGATGTAATGGAAATCTGCAAGGGATTAGTCGGCTGATAAAAGGAATGAAAGTTGAAGATGTGCTCGATAAATTGGAAGGAGTGAAGTGTGGAAATCGTTCCACTTCCTGTCCTGACCAACTATGCAAGGCATTGCGTGAGATGAAATAAAAGAAGAAAGAGGTTACCCATTGCTGAGTGACCTCTTTTTTCTTTTCAGATAAACGCTTTTATCTGTAAGTGTACTGACTTTCACAAGCAAATACTAACTATTAATCTTAAATCTATTACTATGAAAAACACAAATATATAACGCGCCATTCATTCATTTAGTTCACCCTCCCACTGAAATAAATTCGTTAAAATTAAATAAAGACATCTCTATATCCTGCCACCGGATGTTGCCTCCTCCGGTTTTCAACCTCTGCATACGTTTTAAATTCCCCAAGTCGTTTCATTAGCCAGACTAAGCGTTTTTGTCCTTTCGATTATGCCTGTCTATCAGTCGAATTACTACAGTCTCCGGCAGTGGACCGTACAGTCTCCGGTAATGGACTGTACAGTCTGCAGCAGTGGACTGTACGGTCTGCTACCGGAGACTGTAATAATCTTCCGTTTAAAAAGCCTTGACTGACCCTATGAAACGGCTTACTCTTCCCTTTGTTGTGATATGATATGTGAAACTCCCCCGGAATAAAGGCTGACCCAAGAAAAAAATGTGCTCCCTAACCATTCTCTAATGGAGGGAGCACTTACAACACAAAAACTAAACTAGACTTAACTAAACTATTCTATTAAGAAGTTTCACAACTTCCCTTGTCTATGTTGCAAATATACGTTATTTATTTGTTTTTAGCAAAAAGATATCGACGAATTTGATTTATTATCCTATTAATAATAAGATTTTTTATACAGAATGACTATTCAAATAAGTTTGTATCTCTTGCTTGTAACTGTCAGAAATGGGAATGTATTCCTTGCCGAAAACAATGCGTCCCCGGTCAATTATCTTTATTTTGCTCTTTTGCACTATAAATGAGCGATGTATGCGTATAAAACGGCTTGATGGAAGTTTTTCTTCCATGGCTTTCATGCTGATAAGCGACAAGATGGCTTTCGGTTCGTTTTCCAGATGTATTTTTATATAATCTTTCAGGCCTTCGATGTATAGAATCTTGTCGAGAGCTATCTGTACCAGTTTATAATCGCTTTTAACATAAATATATTCGTGGCTTGCTTCTTCCTCCGGTGCGTTGCCGGCTTTTTGTTTCAGTTCAAACCATTGCACCGCTTTGTTTACCGACTGCAGAAAGTCGGCATAACTTATTGGTTTTAGCAGGTAGTCAAGCGCATTGACTTTGTAGCTGTCTAATGCGTATTGCCCGAAAGCGGTGGTGAAGATAATACGTGTCTCAGAGCTTACCATGTGCGAAAATTCCAATCCATTCAGTTCCGGCATCTGTATGTCGAGAAAAAGTATGTGGACTTCTTCGTGTGCGGGAATCTCATTCATGGCTTGCACGGCACTGGAGTATTTGCCTACCAGCCGTAGGAAAGCAGTCTTTTCCACATAGCTTTGTAATAACTCCAAAGCCAAAGGCTCGTCATCTACTATTGCACAATTCAGTATCATAGTTTCTTGGTTTGAATGGTTAATATAGAAGAATAGACCTGACCGTTGGCACTGATGCCTTTTTCCCATTCATAATGTCGGGGATAAATCAGCTCCAGTCGTTTGCTCACCTGCTCCAGTCCGATGCCGCTGCCGCTTTTGTCCTGCTCGGTCTTGGGATGGTTGCTGTTCAGTATCTCGCAACGCACTGTGCCATCGGCATTTCCGGTGATGGCGATGCTGATAAAGCTGTGGGCAGTGGGACTGATGCCATGTTTAAAGGCATTTTCTATCAAAGAAATAAAGAGCAGAGGAGCAATGAGCAACGAGTTGCCTGAATCTGTTGCCAGATGCAGGCTTACTTTCACTTGTGGAGATAGGCGGATGCGCATTAGTGCCACGTAATTGCGGATGAAGTCAAGTTCTTTCTCTAACGGAACAAAGGTTTGCTGATTGTCGTAAAGCACGTGTCGGAGCAATTTGCTCAGCTCTTGAACTGCTTCTTGCGCCTTGTCACTGTTGAATGCTATCAGGGCATAGATATTGTTCAGCGTGTTGAGCAGGAAATGCGGGTTCAATTGGTTCTTTAGATTCTTCAGTTCCGCTTCCGTTTTCTGTCGTTCGGCTTCCAGAAGCATCTCTTGTGCTTGCCTCCATCGCAGACTGGTGCGGATGGCAGCTCCCAGTCCGGCAACGAATATCATTGATACGACATCGCGTATGTAGAATATCCAGCGTGGAGGCATGCGGCGTACAAATTCCTCGGGTGGAGGAGTGCTGAATTTCTCCAGCAACAGGTGGAGTAGCAATGAAGAGAGAAGAATCAGGATAGTATTGCCGATAATATATTTTCGTATCTCATCATTGAAGAGATAACGCGGCACCAACCATAAGTAGTTGATATAGAATATCAGGAAATAGCAGAGGGGGACACAACTGTGGCGTAGGAACTGATGCCAGTTCATGCCGCTTCCTCTGTCTACAAAAACAAGTGGGAAGCCGAATATCAGCAGCCAACTGACAATATGTATGGTCAGTTCCAGCGGACGACGTTGAGATAATATTTGTTTCATAATAGGCAAAGATAAAAAAGTTCAGGGTTAAAATAGGATTCTGAAGGTATTAAATTTATCTTATCGTACCGATAAATTTCTCGTTCCTTGTCTGTGGAGAAGTATCTCACAGGCATGAAACGAGAAGAATGGCCGGTGCCAAACCTTTTTATTCATAACGTATGGCATCAATCGGGTCGAGGTCTGCCGCTTTCTTGGCCGGATACCATCCGAAGAAAACTCCCGTAACCGTACAGACGGCGAAGGAAAGCAGGACACTCCAAGGTTGGATGAACACGGGCCAATGCGCTATTGCCTTAATCATAAAGCTGGCACCGCAACCGATAATCACGCCTATCAAACCGCCGGTGATACTGATAAGAATGGCTTCGATGAGGAACTGTGAAAGGATATCGACGCCACGTGCCCCGACTGACATCCGCAGGCCGATTTCGCGTGTACGTTCGGTAACGGAAACATACATGATATTCATAATTCCGATGCCCCCGACTACGAGCGAGATGCCGGCAATGCAAGCCAGCAAGGTAGTCATCAGGTCGGTGGTGGTATTCAGCATACTGCTTAGCTCTTGCTGGGTGCGAATGGTGAAATCGTCATCATCGGTGGCTTTCAACTTATGTTCCCGACGCAGGATGGAGGTGATTTCTTCCACAGCCTCTTCAGTCATGTCTTCTGTCAGGGCAGAGGCAAAAATGCCACCCAGATAGGTCTGTGCGAGTAATCGCTTCATGACGGTACTGTAAGGAGCAAGCACCACATCATCCTGGTCTTGCCCCATGGAGTTGTAGCCTTTTGATTTCAGTACACCCACTACACGCATGGGAATTTGGTTGCAGCGGATGACTTTTCCGATGGGGTCGGAACCGTCGGGGAACAGATTGTCGACAATGGTCTTGCCGATGACACAGACTTTGGCTGCGGTGCGGATATCGTTTTCGGTAAACATTTCGCCTTGTTCCACACTGAGCTGGCGGATGTTGAGGTAATCAATGCTGACTCCACTGACGGAAGAAGGGTAGTTGTTCGAGCCTGCCACCAGTTGTCCGGAGGAAGATACATTGGGGCTAATGCCCGAAAGGTAAGTGCACTCTTCACTGAGTTTCTCATAATTATCCAGTTTCAATGTCTGCATGGCCGAAGGGTCTTGGCGAACCCCGCCGCGCATCTCGGCTCCCGGATGAATCATAATCATGTTCGAACCCATCTCCGAGATTTGTTGCTGGATACTTTTCTTTGAGCCTTGGCCGATGGCAAGCATGGCGATAACGGATGCCACACCGATGATGATTCCCAGCATGGTGAGGAAGGCACGCAGCTTGTTGTTGGCTAGAGCCCGAAGAGCTATTTTGAATAGGTTTGTTCCGTTCATAATTGGGTATTGTTTAATTTATTTCTTGTTGCTGATGAAGATTAGTCTTCATCATTTTTGGGCAGGGCAGCCAGTGCTTCGGAGGCAGACAGGATATGGGTATTGACAGTGTCTTCTATCACATGACCGTCGCGCAGGCGGATGTTTCGGCTGCTGTATTGTGCCAGTTCGGGGTTGTGGGTAACGAAGATAATGGTACGTCCTTCGGCATGCAACTTTTGGAAGAGTACAAGGATTTCGAAGGAAGTGCGGGTGTCAAGGTTACCGGTAGCTTCGTCGGCAAGGATTACTGCCGGATTGTTGACCAAAGCGCGGGCAATGGCGACGCGTTGCATCTGTCCTCCCGACATTTGGTTGGACTTGTGTTCCAGGCGGTCGCCCAGACCGACAGACATCAGTGAGTCAACCGCTCTTTTTCGTCTTTCGGCTGCCGAGACAGAAGAGTTGTACATCAGCGGGAGTTCCACATTTTCCACTGCTGTGGTTTTGGGCAGCAGGTTGTAGTTCTGGAATACGAAACCGATTTTGCGGTTGCGCAGTATGGCACGCTGTGGCTTGCTCATGGTGCGGACAGATACGCCGTCCAGCAGGTATTCTCCGCTGGTGGGAGTATCAAGGCAACCCAATGTATTCAGCAGGGTGGATTTACCCGAACCTGAGGTGCCCATGATGGTGACAAACTCTCCTTCGTAGATGGTGAAGGAGATGCTGCGCAAAGCGTGTACGGTTTCTTCACCCACTTGAAAGTTTCGTTTGATATTTTGAAGTTCGATAATCTTTTTCATCTGTTTTTGGAATAAATAGGTTCTGACTGCGCAAGTTTATTTATTGTTTTTTTTCTTGCTTCCCGGAGGGCCGGGCATAAACGGACTTCTTTCTCCACCTTCGGCCGATTCCTCCATTTGGGGAGTATTGCTGTTGACTACCGTTTCGGTAACGACAGGCATATTTTCGGTGATGCCGCTTAGAACCTCGGTCTGTGTACCGTTTGATATGCCGATTTTAACCGGATGTGCGGTGAACGTATTGCCTTCCAGTGTCCACACTTTGTGCTCTCCTTGGCAGTCGTTGATTTTATATCCTTTGGCTATGTCTTTATTCGGTGTGAACCGCAGTGCTTTGCTAGGTACAGTCAATACATTGTTTTTGTTTAATGTATAGATAGTGGCATTGGCTGTGAGGCGGGGTTTCAGTTTTAAGTCGGGATTGTCGGCAGTAATGACTACTTCGTATGTGACAACTGTGGTACTGCTGGTAGTGGAACTGCTGCTACTGCTGTTCGTACTTCCCAAACGTATCTGTCTTACATAACCTTCGAATACATCGTCGGGATAGGCATCGACAGTGAAGGTGACGCGGGCGCTGTCTTCCACTCCGGCGATATCGGCCTCATCCACGTCTGCCACTACCTGCATTTTGGTCAGGTCAGCAGCAATGGTAAAGAGAGTCGGGGTTTCGAAACCGGAAGCGACAGTCTGTCCTTCTTCCACATCACGGCTGGTTACCACTCCGTCAATGGGGGAGGTGATGGTCGCATACGAGAGGTTGCGCTCGGCTTTGGCAAGGGCGGCTTTGCTGGCATCGAATGAGCTTTTGGCACGTTCGTAGTTATATACATACTGTTCGTAATCGGTATCACTGATGAGCTGTTTGTCGTGCAATTTCTTGTTGCGTTCATACAGTTTTTTTTGATAGTCGTATTCCGCTTTGCTGCCATCGTAGGTAGCCCGGGCAGATTGAAGTTCGCTTTGGAGTGTGATTTTATCCATTTCGGCTATCAGTTCGCCTTTGGTTACTACGGAATTATAGTCTACATAAATCTTGTCGATGATGCCGGATACTTGAGTACCGACTTCGACTTCCGTCACAGGTTCGATTGTTCCTGTAGCTGTGATTGAGTTGCTGATATTACCTTTCTTCACCTTTTCTGTTGCAAAGCCTACTGTACTTTTTGCTTCAGAGCCTCCGAGCATCCACAAAGCGCTGACTGCAACCATTACAACTGCGGCACTGAGGAGGATAGTTTTTTTCTTTTCCATATTATATTTATGTATGACGTTTATATTTTCGGTATTATAACTTTATTTCTTGTCCTGCATAGAAGTTCAGCAACGTGCGGTCCAGGATAGCCATATATTTGGCTTGAATGCGTTGTTGCTGTGCACTGAGCAGGTTGTTTTTTTCGGTCAGGAGTTCCACCGTATTCTTCATGCCCAGATTGAATTGTTCGCTTACCATATCAAAACTGGTCCGACTGCTTTTCAGTTTGCTTTCGGCAGCATCATATTGCTGCCGGGCATTTGTGGCATCCAGCCAAAGGCTTTCTATATTTTTGTATAGCTCCTTTTGTTTATTAATCAAATCGAGCTGACTGCTGCTGTATTGCAGACGTGCTTTCTGAACAGCACTTTTGTTTTGGCGGTTATCGAAGATAGGGATGCTGAGATTAATTCCTATCATGTTGTTCCAACCATATTTCATCTGTTTCCCCCAAGCGTTTTCGCTGGCACTGTTGGTGGTACTGCCTGTAGAGGCACTTAAACTGATGGTGGGGTAGTAGCCGGCTTTGGCAACGGAAATGTCCAACTTTGAACTTTCGATATTAAGTTTGCTGCTTTGTATTTCGGGACGTGAAGCCAATGCCTGCTGATATACATCTGTCTGGCTGGGCAAGGGCTGTAGCACGTGTTCGTCTGCCAATTCGGGGAGAACAAGATTCATTTCCTCCGTTCCGTCCAGCTCGAGCAGTTGTTTGAGTTGCAATTTATAATCCCGAAGTGAACTTTGGGCTGTGACCAATTGGTATTGGTCATTACTAACCTGAGCTTCCAACTGTGCAAGGTCGGCTTTGGAGATACTTCCTTCGTTGAAGAGTTCCACGCCACGTTCGTAAGTGGCGCGGCTCACTTGCAAGGTATTCTCATTAATTTTCACCGATTCGTCGGCATATAGAATTTGGATAAACACTTGTGCAATCTGTTCTTGCAATGAGTTTTCTGTTTCGGCTACGGTGAGTCCCGCTATTTCGCGGTTCATTTTTCTTTGCTTGATTGTATTCATACGTTTGTTCCCATTCCAAACCGTCCATTGGGCATTCAGTCCGTAGTTGCCGCTATAAGTGGTTTTGTTGTTACTGCTGATGATTTCAGTACCGCTGACGGTGCTGCTGTTTTCCTGATACGGACGGTTTGTAACATTGTGTCCGGTGCTGAACGATAGGCTGGGGAAGAGGGCTGCTTTCGCAGTCTTTACATCCACATCACTTTCTTCCAATGAGATTTTGTCCTGCTGTAACTGGATATTCTTCTCCAAGGCATATTCAATGCAGTCGTTCAAAGTCCATTTCTTTGCTTCCTGGGCGGTTAATGAAGAGGCCGCTAATAAGCTAATTGCTAAATATACTACTCGTTGTCTCATCCTTTTTGGGGTTTAATTTGTTATTGCAAATGTAGGGAGCATTGCTTTTATCGGCAATAAATATAGATTATCGGCATATTTCTATGGACAAAAACTTGCTTTTTACCGATAAAGTGTTTTCCTTTGTAATAATTACAAGTTTAAGATAAGTTTCTATGAGTAATACTTTGTTAGCCCGTATATGGACGTTCTATCGGGACGGTTTCCGTGAAATGACCCTTGGCCGGACGCTTTGGGCCATTATCCTTATCAAACTGTTTATTATGTTTTTTATTTTGAAGCTTTTTTTCTTTCCTTCTTTTTTAAAGGAGAAGACCCCTCAGGAGAAGCAGCAATATGTGGGGGAAGAGTTGATTAAACGTGCAAATCCATAAACATTTTAATATCAAAACGGTATGTTTGAAAACATTGACACTTCGCTAATTGACTGGTCGCGGGCGCAATTTGCACTGACGGCCATGTATCACTGGCTTTTTGTTCCTCTAACATTGGGACTGGCTATGATTATGGGGCTCATGGAGACTTTTTATGTAGCCACAGGTAAGGAATTCTGGAAACGCACGGCAAAGTTCTGGATGAAACTTTTCGGTATTAACTTCGCTGTAGGTATTGCAACAGGGTTAATCCTCGAGTTTGAGTTCGGTACGAACTGGAGTAATTACTCATGGTTTGTGGGTGATATCTTTGGTGCTCCGTTGGCAATTGAAGGTATTTTGGCTTTCTTTATGGAAGCGACGTTTATTGCCGTCATGTTTTTCGGCTGGAACAAGGTAAGTAAACGCTTTCACTTGGCATCTACATGGCTGACAGGTATCGGTGCAACGCTTTCCGCATGGTGGATTTTGGTAGCCAACGCTTGGATGCAGTATCCGGTGGGTATGGCATTCAATCCTGAGACGGTGCGTAATGAGATGGTGGACTTTGCGGCGGTGGCACTCTCACCAATGGCAGTGGCTAAGTTTTTCCATACCGTACTGAGTGGCTGGGTACTCGGTGCTGTGTTTGTGGTGGGTATCAGTTGTTGGTATCTGCTTCGCAAGCGCGAGACTGAATTTGCAAAAGCAAGCATTAAGGTAGCTGCCGCTTTTGGTTTGGTAGCTTCGTTGATAGTAGCATGGACCGGAGATATCTCCGGTGTGCAGGTGGCGAAAGTGCAGCCAATGAAAATGGCAGCGGCCGAAGGACTTCGAGATGGCGGCAACGGAGTGCCGTTTACTGTGATAGGAGATATTAAGATTCCAAAAATGCTTTCTATTCTGGCTACTCATGACATAGATGGGTATGTGCCGGGCATCAACAATTTACTGGAAGGCGGTTATCAAACTCCGGAGGGAACCATCGCTCTTTCTGCACAAGAGAAGATAGAGCGTGGTCAGAAGGCGATTGCTGCCTTGGACGCTTTCCGTAAAGCCCAGAAAGAAGGTAATAAAGAGGCTGCAAGTGTAGCGCGCCGAACATTGGACGAGAATGTGGCTTATTTCGGCTATGGATATATCAAAGATCCTACTCATTTAGTTCCTCCTGTCGGGCTGACTTTCTGGTCGTTCCGCATCATGGTAGGGCTGGGAGGATATTTCATCTTATTCTTTATTGTAGTACTTGTCCTGTCGCAGAAAGACAAGTTGAAAGATGCAAGGTGGTTGCAGAAACTTGCACTTTGGACTATTCCGTTGGGATACATTGCCGGACAAGCTGGTTGGGTGGTAGCCGAGGTCGGTCGTCAGCCGTGGGCTATTCAGGATATGTTGCCGGTGGGAGCCGCTATATCCAAGTTGCAGACGAGCTCCGTACAGATAACTTTCTTTATCTTCCTGATTCTGTTTACCGTTATGCTGATTGCCGAAATCAATATTATGGTTAAGGCCATAAAGAAAGGGCCGGAGGCAATAAAGGGTGAATAACCTTGTTCGCTGTAATTCCATCATTTATCATTTAAATAAAATTCTATGGACTATATATTTCTACAAAACTATTGGTGGTTCCTGGTTTCATTGCTGGGTGCCCTGTTGGTGTTCCTGCTTTTTGTACAGGGCGGCAATTCTTTATTGTTCACTTTGGGCCGTACTCACGAAGAGCGTACCATGCTGGTGAATTCCACCGGGCGTAAGTGGGAGTTTACTTTTACTACGTTGGTTACTTTCGGAGGAGCTTTCTTCGCTTCCTTTCCTTTGTTTTATAGCACCAGTTTCGGTGGTGCGTATTGGTTGTGGATGATTATTTTGTTCACTTTCGTGTTGCAGGCTGTGTCTTATGAGTTTCAGTCTAAACTGGGTAATATTTTAGGTAAACGCACCTATCAATGGTTTTTGGTAATTAACGGAGTGGTAGGACCGTTATTACTGGGTGGGGCAGTGGCTACATTCTTTACCGGTTCTAATTTCTTGGTGAATAAAGGAAATATGGGTAATGAACTGATGCCTGTCATCAGTAGTTGGGCTAATGGATGGCATGGGTTGGATGCACTGACTAATCCGTGGAATCTTGTTTTGGGTTTTGCTGTCTTGTTCTTGGCACGTATCTTGGGTAATTTATATTTTATCAATAATATCCGCGATGAAGAATTAATTCCTCACTGCCGCCGCCAATTGATTACGGATACGATTCCTTTTCTTATTCTTTTTCTGGCATTTGTGATACGTACATTATTGAGTGATGGCTTTGCTGTCAGTCCCGATACACAGGAAGTATATATGGAACCTTACAAGTATTTTATGAATTTCATTGATATGCCTATCCTCTTGGTTTTATTCCTGATAGGAGTGGTCGGTGTGCTATTCGGCATCGGTAAATCTATTTTCAGTAAGACATCTACCAATGGTATCTGGTTTGCGGGTATCGGTACTGTGCTGACAGTTTTGTCACTGTTGCTTTGTGTGGGTTATAATAATACAGCATATTATCCCTCTACTGCTGACTTGCAAAGTTCATTGACACTGGCCAACAGTTGTTCCAGTGAGTTTACTTTGCGCGTCATGGCTTATGTATCTATTTTAGTACCTTTTGTTTTGGCATACATTGTTTATGCTTGGCGTGCAATAGACCGAAAGCCTATTACAGCAAAAGAATTGGGAAAAGACAGCCATACTTATTAATCAAGCTTTAATGAAATTAAAATCGGTATCCCAGTTTAGCTAACAGCTGTAAATGGGATGCCGATTTATGTTAAATAACATTGTTTTGATGCATAAAAGACGGACAAACTATTGCAGGATTCCCAAAAGTCCGTACATTTGCACTGTGTTTTTCATAGTATTAGATTTAAGGTTAACAAAGGTTGGAGCAAGGCGTTGCTCCTTTTTTTATGCCCATATACTCCGTTCTTCCCTTATTTGGACAAATTTATGAGATGAAATCGACAAAAGTTATAGTTGGTGGTAGCGATACTGCTCTATCTTTGTACAATAAACCCTCTGTAGAGGTAATGATATTGTTAAACTTAAATTGCATGGATGCTAAAAGATAAGAACATGAAACACCTTCGACTGACTTTCTCTGCATTATTTGCCATGGCAGTAAGTATGCAGACTCTTGCACAAAGAGAGAATATACTCATCAATCAAGATTGGAACTTCCGGTTCTCCCATCAAGTGGATAAGAATTCAAGTCGCCGGGTAGATTTACCCCATACTTGGAATGCACAAGATGCTTTGAGTGGCAAGCCCGACTATAAACGCGGTATCGGTAATTATGACAAGAAACTATTTATTCGTTCCGAGTGGAAAGGCAAGCGACTGTTTCTCCGTTTTGAAGGGGCGAACTGTGTAAGTAATGTTTTCATCAACGGCAAACAGATAGGAGAGCATCGGGGTGGTTATGGGGCATTTATTTTTGAAATCACTGATAAGGTGAATTATGGGAAAGATAATACTGTGCTGGTTCGTGTGAACAATGGTGAACAGCTTGATGTCATGCCCTTGGTAGGTGACTTTAATTTCTATGGGGGTATCTATAGGGATGTGCATTTACTTGTTACAGAAGATATTTGCATCTCTCCTTTAGATTATGCTTCTCCGGGAGTATATCTTGTTCAGCAGCAGGTGGATAAGAAGCAAGCCGGCATTTTGGCCCGTATCAACCTGTCGAACGGAACGGAACACCCCCGGCAGGCAACTCTTAAGCTCCAAGTGAAAGAGGGCGATAAAGTGGTTTATCAGGCAGATAAGAATGTGACTGTTGCACCCCATACCAAGGTGCAATCTGAAGAAATGAGCTTTACCTTGCCAAATCCCCATTTATGGAATGGTACTGAAGATCCTTTTATGTATCAGACCGTGATAACCCTCATGAAGGATGGAAAAGAGATAGATAAAGTGGAACAACCATTGGGACTTCGTTATTATACGACAGATGCCAATCAGGGTTTCTTTCTTAATGGGAAACATTTGCCTCTGCATGGGGTATGCCGCCATCAGGAATGGGCGGAGGTGGGAAATGCACTCCATCCTATGCACCATGAAGAAGATACCCGGTTGATGCTTGAGATGGGGGTGAATGCCATTCGGCTGGCCCATTATCCACAAGCTGCTTATATGTATGATTTGATGGATAGGAATGGAATAGTGACGTGGGCGGAGATACCGTTTGTGGGCCCGGGAGGTTATGCAGACAAAGGTTTTGTCGACCAGCCTTCTTTTCGTGAGAATGGTAAAGAACAGTTGAAGGAGATGGTCCGCCAGCATTTTAATCATCCTAGTATATGCTTTTGGGGGTTGTTTAATGAACTGAAAGAAAATGGAGACAATCCGTTGGAGTACATCAAAGAACTGAATGTGCTGGCACATCAGGAAGACCCGACACGTCCCACTACATCAGCCAGTAACCAGGGCGGTGCTATTAATTTCATAACAGATAATATTGCCTGGAACAGATATGACGGTTGGTATGGAGCAACCCCGGCGACATTGGCTTCGTGGTTGGACAAGACACATCAGTCACATCCCCAAATAAAGATTGCTATCAGTGAGTATGGGGCAGGAGCAAGTATTTACCATCAACAGGATTCATTGGTGCAGACCAGTCCGGGAAGTTGGTGGCATCCGGAAAATTGGCAGACGGAATACCATATTCAGAACTGGAAGATTATCAGTGAACGTCCATACGTTTGGGGAAGCTTTGTTTGGAATATGTTTGACTTCGGAGCTGCTCATCGTACGGAAGGTGATCGTCCGGGTATCAATGATAAAGGGTTGGTAACACACAACCGTAAAGTTAAAAAGGATGCATTCTATTTCTATAAGGCCAACTGGAACCCTGAACCGATGGTGTATATTGCCGGGCGTCGTAGCGTGAATCGCGTAAAACCGGTGACAGAGGTACAGGTATTTTCTAATTGTGCTGAGGTAACTCTGAAGGTAAATAACCAATTGGCAGGAAAAATGCAACCGGATGGCGTGAAAGTATGCGTCTTTAAAGATATCCGGCTGAACAAAGGAAAGAACATGATAGAAGTATCGGCAAAGAATGGTAAGAAAGTAGTAACTGATGCTTGTTGTTGGATCTTATAACAAGGAAAACGTGAGGGTGTGTCGAAATTAAATCGGCCTATCCCATCGTCAGCTGTAGGGGCAGGGTTTGCCTGCCCGAAGACACAAA